>Ga0315274_10001881_pt1 | contig 32206 bp, 25 predicted proteins | sample YL17G02_20_MG_FD_203700 | JGI IMG/M metagenome (GOLD analysis project Ga0315274, IMG submission 203700) | Sediment microbial communities from Yellowstone Lake, YNP, Wyoming, USA - YL17G02_20 | ecosystem: Environmental > Aquatic > Freshwater > Lake > Sediment | place: USA: Wyoming | collected...
CTATAATTCGGGTATTATGGGAGATGCTAAAGAACATTCTCCTTCATAATACTGCTAAAATCATAGGAAGTATAGGAAAAACAGCGAATACTAATTAGATGGTCTTTCTCTTGTTATGAGCCAAGCTCTTTATTTGGCTTTGACACTTGCCCATGTTGTGGTCAGTTTGCCTGCGGGGAAAACGGCATTGGCTGTTTGGAAATTTTGTTTGATGTCTTCTTCACTTAGAGCAACATTGTAAACCGCCGCTTCATCAATGATACCATTGAAATACGTTCCATCGCCAAGGTTAGTAGCGGTGTGCGCACCTATACCATACCAAAGATCTCCCGGATATTGTTTAACAAGTGTTCCTGATTGCTTTAACTCGCTATTGACGTATCCTTTTATACTATTATCTTTTCTGTCATAAGTCATAACAACATAATACCAATCATTAAGAGGAAATTTACCTAAAGAAATACCTTGCTCTGCTCCAGTCCAGAAGCCAACCTTAAATTCGCCGGTAGATAAAATTTCCATGTGCGAGTCATACCAGCCCCCATCCAATGCTTGCTGTCCATTCTCAGCGAAAACAACTCCTCCGTCCGTAGGATAAATCCACGCATCCAAGCTTATGCTTTGCGGCGGAGGGCCAATATGAACCATTACATAACTACTCGAACCATCGAACTGCAAAGCCTTGCTAGGCTTCCTCTTACCATCAACCCACTTCGGTTTGTTCATTAGTGTTCCATCAATTTTGTTTCCAGAGGAATCTTTGGCTGTATCTCCATTACCCTCATCAAACAGCCACATGCCAGCAATAGATGCTGGGTCAATCTTGGCGTAGCTCTAGTTAGTCAGTATACCAGCAGCAAACAGAACAACCACGCTAATCAGCAAATATCTTACTTTCATCTTGTTCCTCCTGTATATCACCAACGGCACCTATGAAAAAGTTTGTCAACAATAAACTAGAGAAAGGAAAAAGAGAATACTAATCCTTTTGAAAAACAACATCCATTGAGTCTTTAAGGACCAGTCGTCAGTCATTCCAGCGAAAGCTGGAATCCAGAGAAATTTCATGGAAAAAGACTGGATCCCCGCCTGCGCAGAAATAATAATTATAGAGCATTTTCATTTGACAATAATGTTCCAAGCCTTATACCATCTGAGTTTAGCGGCTTTTAGTTGGGTTTCGTTCCTCAACTCAACCTACCTATAACTCGTTGAGGATTTATGGCGTAGTGTACTTAGTAGACGGCTTTCAGTGAAGCCCATGTAGTGGCAAGCTTTGAACGGGCATCAACAGCCGCCAGAGATGAAGAAGCCTTCTGAATCTCTGCCTCGGTTAATGCAACATCGAAAATCTTTACTTCGTCTATGAGTCCCGTATAATAACGATTATCAAGAACGTTCCCACCGATAGCAATAGTAGGCAAAGCATTTAACGGACCTTTATTTCCATGGGCAATGCTTTTGTCTTTCTTTCCATTAATGTATATGGCAATTTCGCCTTTATTCAAATCCCTTGTAGCGGCTATGTGTACCCAATCACCAGTCACAACATCATTATCCGAGTTTACTGATGTATCCGGGTTCCCGCAGAAGAAGGAAAGTTTCTTATCCAAAAGTGCAAATACGAAATCATTCGCTGTACCCGCAACGTCCGACCATATCACTCCAGAGCCTTGATAAGCCTGAGTGCCGGCAAACCCGGGTTTGTCCGTCTTGATCCATGCCATCAGGGTGAAACTATCCTGAATTACTCTTTGTAGCTCAACGTAAGAGTTTACTCCGTCGAACTCAAAACACTTACTGAATTTGCCATTATCGTTGAGCTTAATACTATTTTTTGGCGTTCCATCGTTACCATTGCCTGAAGCATCTTTTACAGTCTGACCAAGCTCATCAAACGTATAATAAACGACAGGCTTAGATTCAGCCATTGCATTTGTGACAAAAAAGCCGAGAAGTAGAACTAAGAAAATTACATAATATCTTTTTGACATTTCAAATTCCTCCTCTAATAACCGATGAGAATTGTAGTGCATCAAATCCCCCCTTAATCCCCCTTTGGTAAAGGGTAAAATCTTTAATTTCGATTATAACACATCTTGACACACAATACAAGAAAATTTTATATTGTGAGTATCAGGCTGATGATAACAGCCCTTAGTGTTACATCGCTTCAGCAATGCGCAAGCATGGCTTGCGCACTCCATATTGCTTTTAACATATAACATGCCATTAAACGCCGCGGACAGGATTCTTATGCTTGGCATCTTGGATTATATTGCATTGTCATTATTAATGTGTTAAAATTGTGATACGAAAATTGTAGAGTTAGAATACCAAAGTTCAAGCAATAAGGCAACAAAAAATTTTATTTGATACGAAGCAAGATTTATGAAATTGAGAGGTACGTATTATGGCAAAAAAACTGAAAGTTGGTATCGTTGGCGCACCACGAGGGGCGGGTTTTGTTCGGGCAGTACAGACGGTGACTGAAACTGAACTTGTGGCAGTATGTGACATAAGAGAGGACGTGTTAAACGACTCTGCTAATAGGTTTGGTGTAGAAAAGCGGTACACCGATTACGAAGCGATGGTGGATTCTGACCTTGATATTATCATTGTATCAACCCCTATGCCGCTTCATACCCCGCAGGCGATTATGGCTCTGGAAAGAGGTAAGCACGTCATTACAGAGGTGCCATCCTCAACTGATTTAGAGCAGTGCTGGCAACTCGTGCAGGCTGTTGAAAAAAGCGGGTGCAAGTATATGATGGCGGAGAACTATACCTACATGAAGCCGAACGTTTTAGTCCGTGAATTGGCTAAGCAAGGGTTATTTGGTGAAGTATACTTTGGTGAAGGCGAATATATACACGAGCTTAAAGGCTTAAACGAGGTTACTGTTTGGCGCAGGAAATGGCAGACCGGAAGAAACGGCTGCACTTATCCCACGCACAGCCTTGGGCCTGTATTGCAATGGTTCGAGGATCGTGTCGAAAGTGTATGCTGTATGGGTAGCGGGCATCATTATACAGACCCAAGAGGCGATATATACGAGAACGAGGACAGCACTACGGTGATGTGCAAAACAACTCGTGGTGGGCAAATTATCATCAGGCTTGATATGCTTTCCAACCGACCGCATAATCTGACGTATTATTCACTTCAGGGAACAAAAGGCTGTTACGAGGCTCCTCGTGGATTTGGCGATAATCACAAAATCTGGCTGGAAGATCGCCATAATGAGATAAACTGGCATTCACTCTGGGAGTTTGAGGCAGAATTTATGCCTGATATGTGGCGGAATCCTCCAGAGGAGGCATTAAAGGCTGGACACGGCGGAGGAGACTATTTCGAGATTCGTGAGTTTGTTAATTGTGTAATAAATGACACGAAACCACCTGTGGACGTGTATGACGCTTTGGATATGACTGTGCCGGGGCTGGTATCTGAGGAATCCATCAATAAGGGTGGTATGCCTATGCCTGTTCCAGACTTCAGGAAGATCAAGCGATTCCCTGACGATCTGCCTGATATACTGAAAAACAGTAGCATTATCTCTGTGCAGATGTGATTTTCTTTGCCTTTGATCAACTATTCATGAATTATTTTTTGTGATAACTACGGGTTTAATAATTCATGGACAGTTCACAAACTGCTAATCTTTTTACCACCCACGAATCGTCTACTTTAGAGATAGCGTATTTGTGCCGATCCATAACATCAGCTATATTACTCTCAGTGCATTTGCTCTCTTTATACACACAGTTGATAAGTGCTTTCAGATCAGGTACAGCGTTGTTTAGTAAACTTTCGTATTCCATAAAGGGAACCCAATCCGCTCTATCCACCCATGAAAGTATACCCGTAGCTCTAAATCCTGAATAGCCGTTGTTCTCGGCTTCTCGGCATTTACTGATAGCGTTATTCAATACTCTTTCAACGTTAAACCCGCCATCAGACAGATACCAGTCTTCATAAGAAAATATCTGCAATTGTCTTTTTTCTATATACTCATTCAGGTTGGGAACTTTCTTTGCAATTGCGTCTCTGGCTTCTGACTCTGATAAATCTGCTACTATCCACACGCAGAGTTCGTTATCACTCAGGCCTTCACCCAGAAATGGCACCAAGATTTCAGTAACATCGTTTTTAGTATTGTAAAATTGAGCGATGTGCGTACCCCAACGAATGAGGTCCAGAGCTTTAATTCCGGATTCTCTGTATTCGTCTGCTCTTCCAAGTTCAAAAGTCACTTTTCTTTTTAGATAATCTGGAGCGGAGAAATCTGATAATCGTTTCTGAACCAGAACCTTTACAGCTTGCTGAATTTCCAGTTCTTTTCTGCAAACTGGACAAGATTTTAAGTGTAATTCGACAGCCTCATTTTTTTCCGAATCTAGCTCTCCATCTAAATAGGAGCTCAAACAATTATAAACATCTTTACATTTCATATATACTCCTCACATAGCCACGCTTTTTATATACTTACTCAACCTGTTACATAGAAGAAACCTTCTTTCTCTATGAATGTCAGTACATTACCTTTTTATAGTAAACATTATTGTATCCATTTTTAATCCCGAATTTGATTAATAAATCAAAATTTGTTGAAAATTATATGCCTTTTTTATTAAGTTGTCAAATGACTATTTTGATTTTTAACTTACTTGCAAAAGAATCCGATACCAAAAGCGGTAGGTCCCGCATGGGACGTGATAACTGATCCGACGTAGTTCTTGTAAAGATTCTCAAATTGCACTGCCGAATTCAACTGCGAAATTAAGTTGTTGCAATGCTCCTGGGTTTCTCCATAGATGAAAGTTGCTTTCATAGATGTGTATTTATCGGCTTCCTCTTTTATAAGCTCAACCATCCTGCTTATCAATCTATTACTACCTCGCACTCGCTCAACAGGACTTACAAAGCCATCTGCTACTGCGAGCAAAGGCTTTATTTTCAGCATGGTTCCCAAAAATCCTTGCGCTCTGCCTATCCTTCCGCCTTTTTGTAAAAAATCAAGGCTGTCAACGGAGAAGAAAACTTTGGTTCCCGACTTCAAATCGTCTATCAAACATAGAACTTCGTTTATATCAGCCCCATCTTTTGCCGCTTTTGCCGCTTCCAGCACTATCAACCCCAACCCTATAGATACAGTTCGGGAATCTATGATTTTTACTTTCCAGTCGGGTAGTTGCTGTAATGCGACGGATGCGGACTGAGCAGTTGCACTCATATCCATAGATATATGAATTGAAACAATGTCATCTTTATTCCCGAGTTTTGTGTACGTGCGGACAAATTCATCTACTGAAGGCTGGGACGTTCGGGGAAAGTCATCGGTTTCCTTGAGCATCTGAAAGAACTGAGGCGGGGATACGTCGTAGTAGTCACGGAACATCGTGTTTCCCAATCGAACTGTCAATGGAACTATCTCAATTCCGTATTCCTCTACTATTTCTTTCGGTAGATCAGCGGTGCTATCGGTTACTACTCTTACCATTTTCACCCTCCCTTACTTTACAGTATGAGTTTCACTCAACGGATAGGATATAAAAACAATGTGGCTGTCCGCCATAGTGAAGCTCAATTTCCATATCCGGGAATAGCGACTCAATTTTTTCAAGTAGCTTTTCCGTTTCGCTTCGTGCAATATCGGCACCGTAAAAGACTGTTATCACTTCATTATCAGGTTCCACCATTATCTTAAGCAGTTCAAAGACAGCCGTTTCAGTATCATCCACAGCAACGTAAATTTTGCCATCATAGCGGCCGATTGAATCATTTTCCCTGATCACTACGTTCCCGTATTTGGCGTTTCGAACAGCCCGTGCTATCTCACCATTCTTTACACGTTTAAGGGCTTTATCTATATCAGACACATTATCATCAATGCTTAAATTACTGCGAAAAGAAAGGACGGCAGATAATCCTTGAGATATGTTTTTGGTATGGATGATTTTTACCTCTTTATGACTCATATTCGATGCTTGTATCGTAGCGGGGATGATATTTCCATCATTCGGCAGGAGCGAGACTTTGTTTGAGTAAGTAGAATCAATGGCTTGAAGCAATTCTGATACGCTAGGATTTTTTTGGTCACTCATTACAACAGACTCGACACCAAGACTTTTATAAACAGCGGCGATGCCATCACCGGGCGCAACAGCAATAATAGAAACTTCCTGTTGAGTATTATTTTGTGTCAATACGAGGGGTTCCTGAGTTATGTGCCTGTGCTGTTTCCTCATGTCGTCAATTTTTACGTTATAAGGCTTACCATATAAGTGCGCATGAGCCAGAATCCTTTCGGGATCATTCGTATGGACGTGTATTCTAATAATATCATTCCATCCAATAACTATAAGGTCGGTGCCTAAGCGGGAAAAGCCCTCCCGCATTTTGGGTATATCAGCATCTTTTGGCACAAGCACGAACTCGGTGCAGTATGGCGTATCCCACGATTGTGAAACGAGCTTTTGCGCAGTACCGACTGCTAGAGCATCAGGCTTATCGTGAACCACTAGCGATTCGCCTTTTACCAGCCGAAGTATACCCTCAAGCATGAACACAAAACCCTGTCCGCCAGCATCCACTACACCAGCCTGTGCAAGTATAGGAAGGAGTTTTGGTGTATTCTGTAAAGATGACTTTGCACGATTCAGGACACTTTCAAGCAACTGAACCATATCCCCATTATCTCGGATAACTTTGGCGGCTTCCTCTGCTGATTCCCTTATGACTGTGAGCATAGTTCCTTCTACTGGTTCTGTTACAGCCTGATAAGCCCGTTTAGTTCCAAGCTGAAATCCCTTAATGATGTCCCTGGGATTGAGTCTCGTTTTGCCACGAGCAACTTCCGCAAATCCTGCGATCAACTGTGAGACAATAACTCCAGAGCATCCTCTTGCACCCATCAATGCGCCCCTTGCAGAAGCTTCCAATACTTCTTCAACAGGGGCATTTTCCATATCTTTGAGTTCGTCAACCGCAGATATAAGAGTGAGAGACATATTTAAGCCGGTATCTCCGTCTGGCACAGGGAAAACGTTCAGGCGGTTCAATGTCTCACTGTTTTCTGATAACCAGCTTGCACTTGCGACAAGTGCTTTTCTAAACCTATCACCATCACAGTATAAGATTCCCACTACTGTTCCTTTCTGATTTGACTTAATTTCTTAGCCAGAAATACCATGTTATTAGATATGATGTAAGCTGGATACACGACTGACTTACTCTCATCATAGTGACAGACAACATCTGTCTACGGTGTTTTCGTGATTTACCAATAGTTAATATCTAAAAACTTAAAACGATCAACTGAGAACTAATCCTCCGGTTTAACTTGTATACCATAACCGCCTTCAACGTAAGGGAAGCGTTCTTCGAGGTTTTCAGCGAGTTCAACACCAAGACCCGGCTTATTTGGCAATACTAAATAACCATTTTCGATCTTTGGCTTTGTTGCGAGAATATCCCACTGCAAAGGTCCCTGAATCATACACAATTCTAATAAGTGAGGATTCGGTAATGATGCAACAAAGTGCGCATTTGCCATCGTCATTAGTCCGTTGTGCCAGTTATGCGGGCAGGTATCAACACCGTAATGGTAAGCCCTTTCTGCGATGCGCATCCCCTCGGTGATCCCGCATATACCCGCATCCTGTTGAACGATGTCGTAAGCCTTTTTATCCAGATATGGCCTGAATTGTTCCGGTGTAGTGAGCGTCTCTCCGCCAGAGATCGGTATATCCACTGATGCACAAATCTTCGCATAACCATCAATCTGATTGCCCGGTATAGGCTCCTCAAACCATTTAAACCCTAAGCGATCAATCTCTTTGGCAACTTCCATCGCCTGATCTTCGGTAAAGCGACAGTTCGCATCCAGCATCAGTTCCATGCGCCCTGTAGCAACCTGAGCCAACTCTCTCACCAATCCCAGAAAATGGTCTACTGTTATACCATCCCAAGACCATTCGGTGCCAATGCGGAATTTCATGGCAGTATAGCCATCATCAATGTATTCAAGTGCTTCTTCAATCAACTGCTCAGGATTCTTGTGCCAGTTATACCTGCATCCGCTGGAAGCATAAAGGCGCACCTTACCCAAAGGCTTCTCAGTCAAAAGCTCGCACACTCGCTTGTTGGCAATCTTGCCTTTTAAGTCCCATAACGCTGAATCAATGCCTGCGACAGCCGTATCATGAGACCATGATCTTCCGTTGGGATGCGGAACGATCACAGGGTCTAATGGGTCTTTATCGCTCATACCCGGCGCCATCCAGTCAACCCAATCCTTGATTTGCGGTGGCGAACCATAGGCGCAGGCTTCACCGATGCCCTGCAAGCCTTCATCTGTGTGGATTATGACAATGGCACAATCCGCTTTAATAGTCAGGTAAGATGCAGTGAACCATTGGCGTTCTGGTTCATGAGGACGTGACAGGCATATCGTCTCCAGTTTGGTGATTTTCATGGCTCTTACTCCTGCTTGACTAAATTAGCATTGATGGTACGTGCTTAAAGAAACTCATCCTATCGGGGTCTTTAGTCTTATCCAGTAAAAAAGTTGCTAATAATAAGAGCGTAATAAAAACTGTGAATGCTTCTGAAACCCTAAGCTGAGTGAAACCGACTGGAATTGAATACTTCTAGGCTACCTGATCCAGAGGAAGTTTGACAAGGAACAATACTAAAAGAGCTTTCTTCCTATCAGCAAAAAAGAAAATTGAATATCCCATTACTAATAATGTAAAAATAACCAATACTGCCATAGCTTTTCTCTTTGGAATTAAAATTCAAAATATGCAAATAATCTGTAAAACGAAAATCATACACTAATCGCCCGAAGAAAGTTCTCCGCACTTTTCTCGATGGTAAAATCCTTGATTGATTCTAAGGCACCAAGTTTTAATTTTCGTAGTAGATCATTGTCCGTCAGAACTTTAGAAAGTAAATCTGCCATTTTCTTTGTATCATGAGGATCTATTATAAATCCGTTACTACCTTCTTTAATCAAATCTTCTGCCGAACCCGCAAATTGCGAACAAATCACAGGGAGACCACTTGCAAGGGCTTCAATTACAACCAATCCAAACTGATCCCATAAGGTAGGAAAGACAAGTATATCTGCTAGAGCATAATACCTTAATAATTCATCCGGTTGTTTATATCCAGCAAATATCACATTGTCAAGTAGACCTTTTTGTCTACAATACTCCTTTAAATTAGATTCATAGGAACCGCTGCCTACAATTAAAACGCTGGTGTCTTTGAGTTCCTTATTGATATATTGATATGCCTCGAACAGAAACTGAATACCTTTTATCGTTTCTAATCTACCAACATAAAGTATGACTTTACTTTTCAGGTTCAACTCATGTTTGAGTTTATCCTTAGAATCTTTCCAACCTTCGCTTGAGCGTTTCCATTTAAAAATATCAATAGTCTGTAATGATACGAAGACTTTATCAGAATCAGCACCAAGCTCACAAAGGTATTTCTTGGTTTCTGATGAGTTAGCAATAAATCCATCACAGCAATGAACAAGCCACTCTCGAAAACGTCTCCTTCTAGGAAAAGTTGCACCAGTAAAACTCGTAGCGTTTGATTGTATAAGTATCTTACGGTTAAACAACTTTGCGTATATTAATGCAAAAATTGTTTGCAAATTAAATTCAGTGGCAACAACAACATCAGGATTATAATAAATCAGGGAAAATAGAGCAAAAGGTCGAATATCAATCCTTCCTAACCGAAAACCCGGAAGCACCTTATATCGGAATCGAAACTGATCCAGTATTTGGTCCATATTCCATTCAGGATGATCTAATGAATCTTTGGACGAAAAAAGGATAATCGCATCAGTTTCCGCGCAGACTGTATCAAACAATGGAAGCTTCACTGGATAAGGAGAAGGATGTATAATAACTAGCTTTTTTTTCTTTGAACACGTCATCTTTTATGCAATCTCTTAGCAAGTATGTCGTTGTATATTTGATTCAATTTTTGCCCTATATGTTCGAGACTAAAGGCTTCACCAGCGTATCTTGAAATATCAGTTGCTGAATATTTGTGGTAGTTATCCAGCATATATTCAAGACCATTTTTGAGCGATTCAGCATTTGCTGATTTTACAAGTATTCCCGTTTGTTGCGTTACTATTTCATCCGGTCCACCAATGTTAGTTGCTACGACTGGCTTACCACAAGCCATTGCTTCTATAATAACGCACCCGAAAGTCTCAAACAGACTGGGAAGAACGAAGAAATCACACTTAGACATGAATCCTGCCACTTGAGATTTCAGCTTTATACCATGAAACTGAACAAAATCATCTAACTCTAAAGATTTTGCCTTTTGTTCAAGCTCTTTCCTGATACTGCCATCACCTATTATATTAAGAAAAAAGTCCTTTCGTATTGTCTTGAGTAGACTCAAAGCTTCGAGGAGATATGAGGTACCTTTAGCAGGATCAAGACGACCTACCGTCAATATCAGTTTCTGTTCGTCCTTGTCCTTTATAACAGCGTTTGTTGACTTAAACATACTGCTGTCAACTATATTGGAAACAACCTCAAATCTGGCTTGGGGAGCATAAGGTTGTATATACTTTTTCAGATAATTGCTAACGGGTAATATGATTGTAGCACTTCTCATAATAATTCTAGCAAGAATTCGTTCGGAAACTGTCAATATCTGTCGCACAAATCCTGTATAATGCTCTGTTATAACCAATGGAATACGGTATAATTTTGCAAATATAACAGCCGGCAGACTTGCAAGGTATACATGAAGATGTATAATATCTACCCTTTCATCCTCTATCATAATATTCATAAGACAATGAGTAGAGGCTATAAAATTAATCAACCTGTGTAATTTCATGAACCGGCGTTTATAAATAAACCTGACTGTTCTGATCCCATCTTCAACCCGATCACTTATCTCGTAAGGAAATCTAGAATGTCCACTTGAAGTTAGTTCACCGAAAAGCACAACAACGTTATTATGCAATGCTGTAGCTTTAACAAATTCTTTTACGAACAAACCATTTGCAGGGCTTTCCTCAGATGGATACCACCTTGTTGCAATAAGCACTTTAGCCATAATCACCTTCCAGACAGGCAGAAGTTTTTGATTGTTAAATATTTCCTATCGAAAATGTAAATTAATCTCTTTCTTTTGAAACTTTAAATTGTGGAGCAAATATACCAAGTTTCTTCAGGGTACGACGAACGTAACGTAGCAATGATAGACGTAAGAGTTTCTCTTGTACTAAATTTCGAGAGGCAAGGTACGCAGCGATCGGGGCAAACATACGAAGCCTGCTTAAGCTGTCTTTATAATATTTATAATACCAGGCACTTCTAAGCTTGCGTCCCATAGACATTCCACGTTTAAATGCTTCCCTTCTTTGTTTTATAGACAACGTAGGAGTCTGGAATATAGGCTCTTTATCCCATTGTAATCTACCATGAAAATATTCCTCCGGTGAACGAACAAAGTAATTATTCTCAGAGACCCATCGGTGTAATTCTGTTCCCGGGAAGGGAATAAGATTGTTAAACTTTACATCGTTGATGTTATATCTCCTAGCTATTTTAAACGACTCCTCAATATCCTCAGGACCTTCACCCGGAGAGCCAATAAGAAAAAATAGAGTAACTTCAAATCCTAGATCACATGCAGCTTGAATAGCTTTAGTGATCTCTTCCAAACGTTCTCCTTTCTTAATGTTTTTTAAGACACGATCTGTACCTGCTTCAACACCAAATGCTATACGGTGGAATCCAACAGAACGCATCCTCTCAAGTAACGATTTATCAACTTTATCTGCTCGCACACCATTATGGCAGTTCATTTCTATTTTGAATCCACATCTATCAATCCCATCACAGATCTCATAGACACGATCTTTGTAGAAGGTGAAGTTATCATCCGAAAAATTGAACCTTCTGTAGCCACGCTCATACCAATATTCAATTTCATCCACCACGTTTTTCGCGCTTCTAACTCGTAGTTTTTGACCAATATTCAGTTTTACGGAACAATAAATACACGAATAAGGGCAACCCCGTGAACTAATAACATTCATTGATATAGCATCATATTTTTCAAATCCACCATAAGTAGGGAAAGGAATTGAATCCAGATCAGTTATAAAGTTCCTATCGCCTGTATATGTAATATCATCATTCTTGCGGAATATCAATCCTTTGATTTCATCTATGTTTACCCCTTTACACAATTCTAATATTGTTATTTCACCCTCTAAAGTAACACCATAGTTAATTGACTTGCAATCCCTCAATACTTGATTTCGAAAAGTGGAAATATGAGGTCCGCCAGCAACTATATGTATATTAGGAAAATCGGCTTTCAAACTATCTGCCAGTTTGTAGTGATGACGAAACATGAAACTCATCATACTAATGCCGATCAAATCAGGATAAAAATCTTGCACTTTAGATTTTAGCTTTGAATACTTGCGTTCAATGCCCATATCTACTACTTTATACTCGATTGAAGCAGATTTTAAAGATTCTGCTATATAACCTAAACCCAAAGGGAACGTCGGTGTTTGGTAATGTGAACCCGGATAATCTGGTTGTATTAAGAGAACACGTTGGTATCGCAATTTTCTATTCCTCCTTATTCACACGCTTTCCTATACACGCCAATAAGCTTGTTTACTACGGATTCGTATGTATAACTCATTGAAATGCGTTTGTTCTCTATACCTATTCTCGCAGCTTCCTCATCATCAGTTAGAAGCTTTATCAAACTATGGACAATCTGACTCTTATTATTGTGATCGACCAGATATGGGTAATCTTTTCCCAGTAGTTGCTCCATTCCACCATCTCTCGTAGCAACAACAGGCTTCCCACACGTTATATATTCAACACATTTTATCGGGATAGATAAGTCAAATCCATAGTGAAAGCGATCGGAAACCTCATCATACCTTAAACTGATCAAAACATTGCATTTCTTCATGTAACTTGGCACCAAAGCGCGTGGGATCTCCCCGGTGAAAAATATATCACCATATACGTCTAGCTTATACGCTAGTTTTTTTAATTCTTGATCATAGTTGTAAAAAGAACCACCAGCAATTATAACGCCAACATTACCAATAGTTCTCTTTACTTCGGGAATCGTTTCTATGAGCGTATCAATTCCGTATTTTTCCTGCAATCTTCCGAAATAACCTATTATCTTTCGACCTTTGATATACTCAGGCAAATTCTCAATCTCTGGAATATCACTTATATTCGGAACACAGACGGGAACAACAGTAATCTCACGTCCTTTTAGATCATATTCTTCTATGTTATACCTCTTCCATCCTTCAGTTAAAGCAATGATTTTGTCTGCAACATCTAATACCTTTTGATCGAGAATTTTGTCTTTATGTGATTTACTATGTAAGTAACGAGGTATCGAAGTATAAACGAGAGGTTTACTCGGTTGCAAACGTTTCAACTCCATCGCAATATAGGGACTCCTGACGTGATACAAATCATATTGTTCGTATGGGTCTAAAACGGATACTACGAATTTCGCTACATGATGGGCGTTCCCCCTGCTTTCATATCCATACACTCTAGGGAATATCCTACCCAATGTTCGGGTACGTTGACGTATATACCAAAGATTTGGGACCTGTTTAATCTTCGCTCCATCAATATGCATCCTACCCGCATTTAAGGCAACCAGTGATACGTTCACTTTTTGTTCAGCAAGAGCAGTTGTCATATTGACGATCTGAGAGATGTCACCTTTTGAGGACTTCTCAAGGCTTAGAATTGAATCCCAAACAATACAAGGTTTCATTATTACCCCTGCTAACGCTTTACGCTTATTACTTCTCCGAGATGACTTCCCAAAAGTGTCAGGTCAAAAGCATTCACTACCCCATCTCCATTTACATCCGCAGGATTTCCATCTCCAGAAGCACCAATGGCTTTTCCAACAAACACAAGATCAAGTATATTCACTACACCGTCATTATTAACATCATAAGTTTTCTCGTTTTTCATACTAATGTTTACTTTTGATAGTATAGGTGTATTTTGCCCATCATAACTAAACATTACTGCTCTGTATTTAATGAATCTCTTATTTGCTGAAGTTATCTTTGCACCGCTTTTATAACTAAGCATATCCATACCTTCACCGACAGTTACCACATTAACATCCTTAGTGCTTACGTATTCCGCTAAAGGTTCAAGTGGATTATCGTGAGGGTCTACTTGATGGAACGTGAATATAACCCACATCTTGTTAGTTTCTGCATAATCAACCAATTCTTCCAATTTAGGCAATCCATTATAACTGCTAACCCACGGCAATGCGTATTTCCCAAATATTGGATAGTCTGTCGTTTGTATCGCGCTTTGACCACCTCTAGCGAATTCAAAATAATCTGATGTTATTTTTATCACATTACTATTATAACCTCCGTAAGGATAAGCCATGCTTCTCACTCTAAAACTATTATCATCCAGATACTGATAACTTTCCCCAATCTCTTCTTTTAGCTCATCATTTGATAGAGTAATTAAACTCTTATGGGATTTAGTATGTCCTCCAATTTCCCAACCAGCGTTTTCTAATGCATGAAGTTCCGAAAGTGTCATATATCCTTGATTTCCATTTTCTCCGGCTTCTACGAGATTATTAATAACATAAGCAACTCCGGGGAAACCATACGCTTGCAATATAGGCAAAGCATTATCGTAAACGCTTTGATATCCATCATCAAACGTAAAGCTGACCATTCCCTTTGGAAGCCATCCGTCCCATGTCTTATTATCGCTCGAAACATTGGTTTGCATTAAAATATCGGTTTTACCGGGCAAATCTTCATCCCATTCAATTGTTTCCCATTCTGGATTCTCCACTTGTGAATCAAAACCTACACTCTCTAATATCTTCGGTGTGCTGTCGTAAGATACTTGTCCATATAACTTATGTGTAATTCTTAACTCATCTATTGTTATATCCTGAGAATATATTAGTAAGCCCTTACTTGCCTTATATCCAAGCAGTATATTATTGCCCAGTGATATTTTGAAAGGATCATAATATTTTGTATTTGTTGTACCATCAATAGTTGCAGTAACTACTCCAGTAGTAGAATCCCATGAGAATACGAAATTATGCCATGAATTAGCCTCCCAACTATCAATAGCTCTCCAATTCATTATGGTGTAACTACTCGAGCCTATCCAGAACCGCCAGTCTATACGATTTGCCCCTTTTACCTGGTACCCATACAGATACCCATAATTATCAGAGTCGCTAAAGAAAGTTACATTTTCATTCCAATCGGATACCTTTGCCCAGAACGATATACTACCAACCTCTGAATCAATATTGCCGTTTGTGGGAAAACTTAAAGTGCTGCCATTAGTAACCATAACCGCATTTCCATCATAACCGACATCATATTTTACACCCTTTACCGTTCCGGCGTAGCCAACAGCAGGATTGGTAATATCTTCATCACTATCTAGGTGAGAAAGTAGAAGCGTATCTTCTTCAGTTATTAAGGTTTCATATCGTGCTAATCGCACTTCGCCAGCATTTGTATCTACTATTAATCCTTTTTGTGAAGCTATCTTGCTTCTATCAGTGAAATCATCTGTAAAAGATTCTGCTAAGAGTTGTTCAGCAGGTAAAGAAAAGTATACAACCTGAATCACTAATATAATTTCAAAAAAACACATTAATTTACTAGGTAAATTAGCTATTTTATACATATTAACCTTTTTCTTTTCTCTTTCCACCATTCCGTAATTTCATTGCCAGTTGCTACCCATACAGATGGTTCTGAGGAACGTTTAAGAACATATTCATAAACTGTCCACCAATCAGGATGAGTTGTAGCATAATAATGCGGATGGAAATTAACAACCAGAAGTCCCTGATTTTGCTCAACTGCATCAAATAATTTTTTGCATCTTTGAACAGCCTTTAAAGCATCGAGTTTTTCACCGTGATCAGTAAAGAAATTGCCATCCATTATAGACATTGGAAGTTCCAGTAAATTATACTCTCGATCATTTAGTAAGTCGTAGGGTGTAAATGGAAACGCTATACCAGCACGAAAACCATTTCGCTCATTATAGCCTAGGGTTGTATCATAACTGAAACCCACGCTTTCATGAATGCGCCAGGTTTTTTGAATGTCAAAACGAAGGTGATGATGACGTACCCCCGCAACCGCACAGCCAGTCTTGTTTACTAATAAATCTTTCTCTTTAGAAAGTAACTGTTGGTCTCGGTACGAGTTAATACTTGCATGCAACCCGATCTCCCAGCCATTTTCTTCCATATCCTTTACGGCATGAGATAAGGGTATCTTTTTTCCTTTATACATCAGTTTACTATGAATCCAATACGATGGGTCTTTGAAGTGACGACGTTTGGTATTAGCAGACATAAAAAAAACTGAACGAAATCCATATTCATCCTCTTTTCTTAGCCAGTGCAATAGCTCCCATGTCGGTTTAGATAAAGAAAGATATGATAGAAATTCCTTTGAACAACTTAGCAGATTCGCCGTAAATCCTGAATCGTGATGTCCATGCAACAAGCGATTGAAAGTTATGGTAATATGCTTTGAAGGAAGATGATCTACGTCATGTGTAAGAATTACAGCATAATTCGCCCCATTTTTCCATTTCTGTTCAGGAACATCCTGAATTTGCTGCCTAATATACGACTCAAGATACTTTATATAGCAATTAAGCACAGGTACACCCAAAATGCCTTGCTCATATAGTATTGAATACGTCGCCGCAAAGCAATCTTGATGATCTCTATGTGTATAAGTATATTCCTCTTGTCGTGAAAGAAGAAAAAAGGCAATGTTGATCAGATCGAAACCTACCTTGCGATCACGAATTAGAAAGTCTGGTTTCTTGCCAATGTAAAAAACAGGAATTCCTTCTACTTTGTCTGATTCTATAATAGAGTCACCTGACGCCCATAAAGTATAATGGCCATAAGGGATTATCAAATCAAAATCCTGCAAAGAATAATTACTCAATAACCATTCTGGAACACACGCAATAGCAAAACCGTTATCGAGTTTATTAAGCCCTTTCGCAATAGCAAAAGGAAACCCAATTGGTACAAGCATTTGCGCCATAGTATATCGGATTCTGTTATATGTAATTGTATCAGCCGACTCTATATAAACGGTTATCATATTCAAAAATTGCCCTGCGATTATATAACCCCATTTCCAAACAATTTTTTAGCATAAGAAAGAGCTTTTACGTGAGGTTTCATCCATCCAACAGAATAGTAAGGCGTTATATTTCCACCGAACTTTCTAAAAAACATCTCTACTGGTTGAATCATTGAGCCTTCAAAATCAAACTGATTCAAACCCAGTTCATTTTTAGTAAACTTTATTGCTCTCCACATAGCTATTGCCGATGCACCGTGATGGCTTTTTTGGGAATCGTATCCACCGAGAAGGTAATAACTTCTTTTTTCATCCCAAACAATGTATACAACCCCTATTGCTTGACCTTCTTTGCTTTTTGCCAAAAATGATTTGCATTGGCCATTCCGACTCAAAGTCTCATTATATCTGAAAGCCGCTGACTTGAAATCTACGTCTTTTTTTCGCCTTTCAAAAGTCTTTTCCACAAGGGCAAGTGTATGCTCGAAGTCATCATTGGCCTCCACGTAGATTCCATCTTTTTCTGCTTTCGTTATATCGTTTCTTCTTTTAGCATCCATGCCATTCCATACACTATCAAGATCATCAACCTGAAGCATATAAGTATACTTAACCCTTGTTGAGAATCCTTCCCATATAAAAGACTGCAAGTCAACTACGAACGGTGTGAAACTAAAGTTTATAGAGTCAAAGTCCTCTTTTATCTTTTGTGCAATTTCTCTAGCCATATCTTTTTCATCAGACACCCGTGTCACGTATTTTGCCTTGTTATCTCTGAAAACGATGCCGAGATATGGGGTTAGATATGGATGATATGCTTTTTTTATGCCCAGCCTTGAAGTGCTACAACATAGTGGCAGTCCGGCAAATAACTCGTCACCCTTAAAATACCCATATATACAAAATTCCTCACCCGAAGATTTAAGCCAGTAGGATTTATGGAAAAGCGTTCCTTGTTGAGAGCGTTCAACAAATTTATCCCAATCACCATACTCAGTTAATTCCAAAATTCTAATCATTTTGAATTCGCTTTATATTCAAGATCAGAGCATCAAACCTGTAATTATAATGCGGTAAATTCCTATTCTGCTCGATTATTTCACATTTCAAGTCTAATTTCCTGCATATCCTTTTCATTCTATTGGGATGCCACCACCATCCAAGACTATCTTCTCCATCTATGTTCTCGAGTATTCGTAAAACACTGTTCTTCAGAAATCTAAGTCTTTTTCTAAAAGTGTTATAATAATTTGATCGTCTTGTTTTATCTGGTATATCGCCAATGAATATCTTTCCACCATGCTTTGTTACCTGTGAAAGCATTTTTATCACCTGCTTTCCAATATCGTATTTGAAATATTGGAAAGAGAAGTAGAGATAACTCTTATCAAAGCAATTATCAGGAAAGATATTAGTTATATTGAGTGCATCGGATAGGTAGTACGTTATATTCTCAGTCTGGTTCTTCTGCTTCGCAGTATTTATAAGAACCTCAGAAAAATCTACCCCACAGATGCTTTCACATTCGTCAGCGATCTTTCTGGTTATCATTCCATTCCCACAGCAGACGTCAAGAACCACATCTTTCTTGGTGATCTCAAGTTTGGTGATGATGTCTTTAACAATTACATCAAGATTAGTTTCCTTTCCACGACCAACTTGCTGTTCCAGACTATCACCTTGTGGAAAAACCCATTTACCTATAAACATATCTTGCACTGCGATATACCTCTTTTGGAATAATTTCTGATATAAGTAACCAGCAACTTAAATTATAGATATTTGATTATCTGCTCAAAAACATGCTGTGCCGAATGACCGTCAAGTCCATTAGCATGTAGTTCTATAGTTTTCTGTCGGTTTAACTCGATAGAACCATCTAGTAATCTATCTACATAATATTCAAAATTGATGTTGTCATTAAGTTCTATTGCACTATTCTCGAGAGCATAAGGAATTAGATTTCTAACTGCACCATAGTTTAGGTAAATAACATTCTTACCAAATAGTATTGCTTCAAGACCAACCGTCGAATACGGAGTTAATATCAAATCTGATATTGTAACTAAATCATATAATTTGTATTCCTTACAGCATCTCTTCACATTCTGCAAAGACCCTATTATTTTGTCATAATCAATTGCGGAGAAACTTAGCTCATTAGAGTGATTTTTCACAAAAACAAACACATCACGTCTATGTCTAGCATAGTCGCATATATCGGTAATCATCTGAGTAACCCACTCCTTCGTTAGAAGTCTTTCAGGGCTTTTGAGACTTTGGGTATATACTGAAATCACTTTTTTATAGGATTTTCTTATATTGATCAATTCTTTATCTGTAACCTGATAGTTAATTATAGCATCATGCGTAGGATTACCAGTAACGGATATCCTTTTCCCTCTATACCTTAATCTATCAAAGAGATGCTTATAGTAATCACCCCAAACCATATAATCGTCGTATTCAGCCAGAGCATCTCGTAGCATATACATTTTTTCGCCGTGCATGAAATTTAACGCCACGACATCGTTCTTTTTCAATTGATGATAACCAATGCTCTGGAATATGTCATATTCGTTTGCAAAAAGTACAACTCTTGGATGAAACTGAGTATATAGCTCCTGAAAAAAACTCTTGGCAAATAAAGAGTTATATACAAAACTCGAAAAAAATGAGATACGTCGAGAATTTATACACTTCAACTGATTATAAGCAGCTTTAAAAAAATACTTGTAGAACCTATCGTATATATAACCGTTATGCTGATTCAAATCGCATACTTTTCTATTATTTCCAGTTTTGTCAACAGCCATGAAGTTCACGTTAGCGGTACGTAGCATGTTTGGTACTTTTGATAAATAACCATACTCCCCCGAATCTATAAATAATAACAAATCCACTTTGTTACCGTTTGACTTTATTATGTTTTTCAAACTTTTGATTGATCTAAAACATAACAATACAAAGGTGTAATATTTCGATAACTTTGGGCGTAATGATAATACGTTAAAGAATCCTTCGCATATAATATGGTTCTTATCCACATATATTGCTTCGTATTTGTCTAGATCATATAGAGATTTAATCTTTTCAACTCTTGCCTTTTTTATGTAGTAATTACCGAGTAAGTAGCGGTATAACGCTGTTGAAACATCAAGTTTCAACAGCGAAGAAAGCTCTTTTACAAACAGATTCACCCTATCTATTTCTGACTCCAGCAATTCAAAGGATATCTCGGTTAGCTCGAAATAATACGAAGCTAAATTTACAAATTTACAATCTTTTACAAAATTAAGAACACTGTTGTCCGATTGATTAATGCAAAATATTGTATAATCTGTACGACAATGTTTCTTGAGCCACTTCAGGTTTTTCCTGCTCAGTTCCTCAATGATAATTAGTTTATTTCTCATTTAAGCATCATCTTTCTGTTCCATATTAATCTGATTATAACCATTTTCAAATAATTCCATTTGAGAACACCGAACAATACTAGAAGTACGGGATATATCAGAACAAACCCAAGTTTTGCAAATACACATGGCAGAAAAGACAGATCGATTAGATTCAACATAAGTCCACCCACTAAAGTTGGTGCTATTGCCAAAAATATCAACAAAATTTTCTTGTATTCAAAGCTCATTGGATAAAACTTATAAGAAATGAACCACGTAAGAATAAATTGCATAATAAACGTTATCAAGGTTGCATAAGCCGCTCCCATCTGACCAAATCTGGGAATAAGCAAATAATTAAAAATTAAATTGATAATAGCTGAACTGAACGTACTGATTGGCAAATACCGAACCGCAGTTTTGACGTAGAAAATAGGATTTACAACTAGAAAATACATACCGTTCAAAACGTAAGAAAAGGTAACAATCGGAACGATTTTATAGGCATCATGAAAGGATTTAGCTGTCATGACAATAATAATCTCTTTGGCAAATATTGACAAACAGGCAGCTATAAATAAGACCGACATCATATAATAAGTAGCTAATCCTGAAAATATTGCTTTGGCTTCATCTCCTTTGTCCTTTGCCGTTGACATGAAGAATGGAATATAGGCAAGGTTTATAGAGTTTGTAATCATATCCATAATTGAACCCAGAGTATATCCAATCCCATATAATCCAACTTCAGATAAATTCCTATAATGACCTAAAAACAATCTATCTGCCAAATTCATAGTCCAGCCGGCAAGAGAGTGCGGAACTAAGGGAAGACCGTACTTTAACGATTCCTTTAGCTTTGTAAAACTCACATGTAGCTTTATCTCTCTTCCCAGTGCAAGTATAGAAATTATAAAGAAGATTAATGTTGCAAGAAAGCTTCCCTTAACCTGTCCTAGTGCGCCATACCTTAATATGACTACAAAAAAGATTATCAGCAAAGTACTGACAAGAAAATATGCGAAATTTAATATACTATAAATCAGGGATTTCTCACGAATTTGAAATAAACGTAACCAAAAGGGGAAAAACAGACTAAGGAAAACTGTCAATAAAGTAATCTGTACGTAAGGCTTAAAAGGCACATCCTTCGCTATAGTTGTAAACAAACGTTCACCAACTGTCAACAACAGAATAGTGCATCCCAAACCGAAAACGAATACGAATACTATAATCGTCCCGAGGTATTTCTTTAATTCTTCTTTGCTGTCTTTATAGTCATAATAGAATCTTTGCCATGCTCCAATCTGCCCCATCTGATATATACTGCTCAGCAATCCGGTAGTTGCTATTAGTGTCAAAATTATTCCATAATCAGCAGGAGACAAGAATCTTGTATAGATCGGAATCATAAAGAAACCGATCGCACGATTAAGGATTGTAGCGAGTGTATAATTAATAGAATGTTTAGCAATTCTTTTTATGTCTGACACAAACTTTATAAACCTATCTTTCTTTTATTTTATGATATAAATCCTTTGATAAATTATAAAGTCCCATAGCGTTCAATATAGCCACAATCACACGCTTTATAACTGATCTAAGGGTTTTATCAAATCTTCTATACAGTCGCTTTTTCTCACAATCCTTGAGATATTTTATGACCAATGTTGAATGATTTAGATCAACCTCGAATGCTGAAGAATGCTGTGTTGATAATGGTTTACATAACATACGAATAAACTCATCACAATATTGAACTTCATACCCCGCACTCTTAACAAAATAGCTCAATGTTATCATTGAGAAAGTATAAGTATGTGCATTTTGTAGTAATCCCATCAAATCCAGATAGGTATTATGAATATTCAAAATTCCCGGTGTTTCCAAATAACATACACCGTCATATTTTAGCACTTTTCTTATATCTTTCAGTGTGGTTATGGGATCAGTAAAATGCTCAATTACATGCGATAATATTACAATATCAGCTCTTACGCTTTCATTTACTGCTTCTTCAATACTACCATAGCGCAAATCTAAACCGTACAGTTTTCTTCCAAATTCGATGTAACTTCCATAATCAAAGCCAATCGTTTTTGCACCGATCTGTTCAAATGACAGTAAATTCCATCCGCCTCCGGAACCTATTTCAAGAATAGTTTTCTCTGTCAGACAAATATGGAATTTTTCCAAAAATTCCAAAATTTTCTTACCACGGGGTTGCATTGATTCGAATTCTAAACGGAATCCGTTTTCATCAACATGGGCATAACCTGAATATAGCTGTCTATACCAATTCTCATAGAAGTGATTATATGAATACTGAGTTAATTTAGGATTTGTGCGAATAAGTCCGCAATTCTGACAGATCACAGTTTGATGCTTCAGTCCATAGCGATCTCTTGTAGCCAATATCAAATCATTTTCACTAGAAACTTCACAGAGACACGGGACTGATTCAAATTGATAAGTTCCATCTTTTATCAATTTTTCAATAGCGAGTTTCGCCTTTTCCTGTGTTTCAGTTAGTTTAATAGTCGTTCTTTTAGAGTTAAAATATCGCTTTCCAAGAATGCTCATATTTAGTATATTCTCATTTTTTTCTTGAATGAAATCTAGGTAACATTGTTTACAAACCAGTTATATTTTTATCTCCTTCTTTAAGAAATAATATGCGTAGTGAGTTTGTGGTTCCAATATAATAGATAATGGTTTAAATCCGATCTGAAGACAAATCTCCCAGAATTCATGAATATAATATGATGTAAATGTTATCACATTTTTATCATAATTCCTGCGTTTTGGCTTATAATATTTTGAATCACTATCATACCTGATTTGGATTATTGCTATTCCATTATCAGTAAGTAATCTGTGAGCTAATTCTGTAATATGAATACCATACTGTTTACTCGGAAAATGTTGATAAACGGCAGTAGAAATAAAAAAATCAACATGAGAATTAATATGATTAAGACATTCACCCGGTTTTTCGATGTCGATCAAAACAGGATGAAAACGTTTGAAGTTGCGAATTTCTAATTGGTGTTGACACTCGCCTAAATTAGCTTTTGAAATATCTATTCCATAAAAATCTGTTACTTCGGTGCAAAACCAAATAGCATTGGCTCCTCCTCCTGGACCCCATTCAATCATACTATTAATAGGCTTGGTCACCGCAGAAAGCAAACATAGTTCCTTGAACATTTTAAGATGCTTTTGTCCGATCTGATTCCAGGATTGCTCATCAGCCCATCTACCCTTTCCTGACCAATGAGATATGTCTTGTACATAAATATCACTAACACTACTACCCCATAATTTTTTAGCATCCAAAGATACTTTAGATTGTGATTGCGACGGTAGCAATCTGCTTTCTACAATATCTAACGTAACTGCAAATGCACGACGTGGATGCAATATAGCATTTATTAATTTATTCATAATCTTATAAACTTCTTAATTGTCATATAGAACTCAATTAGATGTGAATGTTTTTATTTAATATATTCTTAACTTTTTCTTGATGGGGATCTCGCTTTCATAAACTCGCTTTATACCATCACCTAAGGCTTTTTCGATAATTCGTACATCCCTTACAAGAAGCTGTAACCCATGTGGTTCAAGAGATGCTGATTGATCTGAACCAAACATAGTCCGATCAAGTGTAATATGCCTTTCTAATGAAGTTGCTCCCAGTGCAACCGCCGCCAGGCTGATTTGAATTCCTCTTTCATGTCCGCTATACCCAACGTTACAATCAAAAGCTTTTTGTAAACTATGAATACATAGTAGATTTGCCTCTTCATTTTCCATTGGATACGAACTATTGCTGTGCATTAAGGTAAAAGGGCAACCATGTTTCCTGAACAATTCCACTGCTTCACGTATCTCACCTATCGTACTCATTCCTGTCGCTATGAAAGTGTGTTTCTTTTCAGCAGCGATCATTTCTAACAAAGGCTTATTCGTTAACATTGCAGATGCGACCTTATTGTTTTTAAACTCATAACTCTGGAGAAATTTCTGACTCTCTGTATCCCATGCAGAAGCAAACCACTCTATCCCTACCTTCTTGCAGTAACTATCTATTTCGTCATATTCCTGCCTGCCAAATTCGATTTTGCGTCTATATTCCATATACGTCATTATACCCCATGGGGTCTCACGCATAATATTTCTTTGAGATTCTGGAACACATAGTTCCGGAATACGCTTTTGAAACTTAACTGCATCACAATCAGCCGACATAGCAACATCTATAAGTTTCTTAGCTATATTAATATCACCATTATGGTTTACCCCTATTTCTGCTATTATAAAGACAGGCATAAATCATTCCTTTCTATAATCATATCACACACCTCACGTATAGCGCCATAACCGCCTTTTGTTTCGAGAACTATGTCAGCCATGGATAAAACCGATGGATGTGCATCTGCAACGGCTATACTACATCCTGCTTCCACCATACATTCCAGATCGTTAATATCATTTCCAACATAAACAACGTTTTTTAGATCTATATTCTCATCGGACGAGAACCTCTTGAGGAAGTCTATCTTTTTATCTATATCCTGAAAGCATTCAATACCCAATTTATCGCATCGCACTTTGACCACATTATTCTTCTCCGTAGAAAGAACAATAATATGAATTCCTTTCTGTCTTATCTGGGAAATTCCAAATCCATCTGACCTATTGCAAATCACAGATTCAATGCCATTTTCATCAACGATTACTCTATTGTCACTAAACACGCCATCAAAATCCAGAACTAACAACTCGATCTGTGATGGTAATAGCGAAATCTGCTTTCTTCTCTTTTTTTGAGATATAACCCATTCGCAAAACTCAAAATCCTCTAATGAATCTATTTCAAATGATTCCCAGTGACCCATTTCGTAAAATGCGATTTTGCCACCTAATCGGTTATCCAATTCTCTTAGTACCCAGGGTTTGAATACATAGATAGAGCCGTTTTCTACATATTCAGGTGGTAGGTTTTGTCGCATCTTGCGATTTCGATAATCATAATTTAATGACTGAAAACCATCTTCCTGATCACGCCATATAAACCTATGTGATCTGCAAACAGATAGCAATGAATCTGCTTTTAATTCAACAACGGTTTGAATAGCGCCATCAATATCGGCTGGTTCACGGACCGGGGACGTACATTGCAAAAATACCACAAAATCAGGCTCAATACCTCTATCGGATTTGACAAAGTTCAGAGTATGTAATAAAGCTGACTCGGATGTTGCATTATCACCAGCTAATTCTTTTGGTCTGTCAACAACCTCTGCACCATGAGCTTTTGAAATCACCGCTATTTCTGGATCGTCAGTAGATACAAATACCATATTAACCGATTTAGCATTTAGTGCATGTTCGATAGTATGAACAATTAAAGGTTTTCCTGCCAAAGGTCTTATATTCTTCCTTGGCAATCCTTTTGAGCCACCACGGGCAGGAATGATTGCTATTGTATTTTGTTTGGAATTTATCATATTTCTTCCTTTATTTCATCTAGATTACTGAATTTCCTGCAATAATTGAAAATAACTACAACACGCTTACCTTCAGTCCATCCTGATCCACGTCAAAGTCAAAGAACCTTGCCCTATCATTAGGTGGTTCTTTCTCCAAAATTTCCCTAATTTTTTTTGACTGTTCAACTCCCTTTGTAACGATAAACAGAAACCCGCCCCCGCCTGCACCAAGCAGTTTAGCTCCATGAATAAGGTGCAAAATTTTCTCAATTATAGATTCTATGTTGTCATTGCTGGTTCCAGGGTCAAGTGTCTTATTAAGTTCCCATACCTCAGCGACTTTTTTACCAAAGGCATCAATATCTCGATAATCAAGTTCCACTTTCATCTCAAAGGATTTTTCACGAAGTTGTCCAATAGTCTTAATAGTTATTTCATCTCTATCCAGGTATTTCCCAACTATATTTCTTAGTATATTTCTAGCCATGCGCCGGTAGCCAGTATAATATAGCAGAAATCTCTCTGATAGTCTCATGTCAGGCTCAGTTCTCATATTAGTCCATGAAATTTTTGGTATCTGAAAAAGATCCGGTTTGGTCTGTATATGTTTTACCCCACCGACTACTCCACCAATCTGATCCTGCCAACCACCGCCGGTAGTCATCAACTGTTCCATATAAAGTGTACGATTAAAAAGTTCCTCAAGAGTGAGTTTTTGTCCCAATATTCTCGAAAGGCAAGCTATTATGGCTGATCCCAGTATACTACTCGTTCCTAATCCTGAACCTGATGGGACCGCACTGAAAAGGGTTAAATCAATCCCTGCACCAAGTTTTTTCAATATATCCTGCAGACTTAATTCAGAATCTTCAGGGATAATACCGGTTGTAACAAATGCCGCTTTTGGAAGTGACATCCAGTCCGAAGGATCTTGATACGAGAGCATTTCACAAAGTTCAGAGACGACAGCATGTTCCCCAAGGTCAATTGAGTTAAGTCTAATTACAGGCTCACTACGTAGTTTTCCAATTATCTGTATCGGATACTGTCCGTTAAGTTTGATTGCGGCATTCAAAACACTACCTCCATATTCCAGACAATAAGGCGATGTATCAGACCATCCGCCTGCAACATCCAGCCTGGTAGGAGCGCAAACCCAAACAACCTCGTCTGAGCGTATCCGAACCTTTGGCTCCTGTGTTATCCTGCCGACAAGGTTTCTCTCTAAAATTGAAAAGTTCATCACTCCCGTATCAACAAATGCCCTATTATCAGCATCGAGCGCATTATTTTGTATCAACTGTTCTTTAGTTGGTTTTTGTAGAAATCCTGTGACATTTCTTACATTCTGATCCAATAAAGTTGGAGAGGCAATATATACACCGTGTCCTGAAGCTATATCAATTGGGCCAGGATATGCTACACCTGTAACTCCATAATCACCAAAACGCACTTCCATGGCGTTGAAACTTAATAACACATCACCTGAAGCAATTACCAATTGTCCGTCATTTAGACGGGGAAGTTGCATGAGATTGTAAAGTAAAAGGTCAAACAAGGTCACAAATCCGATTTTTTGTTTGATTGATTCAAAGGCTGGAAAAAAATCAATTGGGAGAGGAATAAATACTTTTCCGACTGCGAAGTAGGCAGGAAGCCTTTTACTATCTCCACCCGAGTGAAGTATAAGTATTCGTTTTTTATTTAGCAAATCATGAACAGAACGACAGCTTCGATCAGTTTCACAGAACTGTTTAAAAAGCCTATAAAGCACAAAGATAGTACTGCCCCCGGAACCGATACGTTTTCCATAGGGATCAGGAATAACTATAAACTTTGTTTCTTGCGATAGTTTACCATTATCAATACGTGATCTGATCTGTTCACGGTAACCTTGAGCTTGATATTCATTGGCAGCGGTTATGACGCAAATATCATAAGCTTTTACATTTGCAAACTTATATTGAGTGTTTAATGGTATAGGCGATGTCTCTATCATTTATTCCTCTGCGATAAAATGCAGGATTGAAAGTTCGAGTTAAGCCTTAATCTACTCGTTATCATCCTTGTGCTGATAATAGTATTTGTAATAACGACGGTAATAATATCCATATTGTCTGGCGAAATCAACACCGGTCAAGACAGAGCCAATAATCTTAGCATTAACACTTTCGAGAATCTCTTTTCCATGATTGACCAGCTTACGCCTAGTCTTACCGGCATACATTGACAACAACACACCATCAACTTCCTTACTCAAAGCAACTACACTGGCAACTACCAGCAAGGGAGCCGAGTCAATTATAACCAGATCAAATTTCTCTTTCAGAGCATCCAACAATTCCCGCATCCTATCAGAGCTAAGTAAAGCATCTGAATTGGGAACACTGGAACCGCAAGGAAGCAAATAAAGATTCTCCAGAACAGTGGGACGTATGCTATCATGGGTTACAAAATCAAAAGTCTTGCCATTTGTTGCATCGTCAACTGTTAGCAAATCGGATAACCCGGGTTTTCGATTCTGTTGGAATATACGATGTAACATAGGGCGTCTCAAGTCAGCATCTATCAGAAGAACTTTCATGCCCAACCGCGCCTTAACAATTGCGAGATTGCCAGCTGTTGTAGTTTTTCGCTCCCCAGGAATTGAACTGGTTACCAGGATAGATTTCAAAGGGTTATCCATGTTGGCATATTTTATGCTCATTGCAAGATTCCAGTAATTCTCGACTGCAGGGCTTTTTGAGTTTCCATTCGGAGCATAGACAAGGCTGTGGCTTAACATATTCAAAATCTCTTTGTCGGATTTGTGTCTGGTTTCATGCTTTACCTGTTTTTTGGTCATATCAGTTAAATTATCTCTGTTCCCTGCTATAATTGCTGGGGGTTCTCGCCTTCTTGCCGCACTAACTGGCACATTGAAGGGTCCTATCTGTGTGATTGTTCCCAACACAGGCAATTCGAGAAATCTCTCTATATCCTCTTTAGTCTTAATCGTATCACTTATATATTCTAGAAAAAGAGAAAGCATTACACCACTAAACAGTCCGGCTAATACTGCAAGAGTGATTATCATTCCTTTCTTTGGCGCCACAGGAGAGGTGGGCAAATAAGCCTTGTCCATTATTTTTAACCCGGCGCCTTTCATCTGCTCCATCAGGCGTACGTCCTGATACTTAGCCGCTAGTGTTGAATACGTCTGTTCAAAAATTCTCGACTGGCGTTCCAGCCGGATCAACTCTACCTGCTTTGAAGCAATTTCAGGATGCTCCTCTCTGAATTTCTTTAGCCTTTCCTTTATCAATTCCCCTTTGCTTTCAAGCCCCTTCAATTGAACGGTAAGTGTAACATACTGCTGTGTCAAGCCCTGCAATTCCGAAACCGGATCAAGGGAGGTGGTTCCTGGCTCCTTCATAAGTTTATTGAATTCGGTCTTTAACTGAGTATCTGTTGCTTCAATCCTTTTGCGAAGAGCAATTATCTCAGGGTCTTTCTCTGTTTGTGTTTCAAGCTTGGTGTTCAATTCTAACTGTAGGTTGATCAGTCTTTCTCGCAACTGATCGATTTGCATGGATGTTCCAGTTACAGAGGATGTTTGGGCGTATTTCTTTTTCTCGGCGATCAATTCTTCCAATGTTTTCAGTTGGGATTTATTAAGTTCAATATCGTTTTCGATCTGTATAGTTTGATTCTGCATCTCACCAATTTTTCCAAGCAATCCAGTAGAATCTATATCCGATGATTGCGGAACAAGACCCTCTCGCTCCCGAAAATCATTCAGAGACTTTTCTGTATCGTGCATTTTCTTTTCGACCTGATCCATTTGCTGTTTCAGGAAATCTACCCCCTGGCTTAGTTCGGCACTTTTCATCTCGGCTACTTTCTTAACAAAAACTTCGGCAGCAACGTTAGCGATTGCCTGCGTCTGTTCTGGTAAACTAGCACTTGCAGTCAGAGTTATCACGTCTGGAGTTTCATTATTAGAGGCTAAGTTTATAAAACTCCTGAGTTTCATTATTGGAATATTAAAATCATACTGTCTAAGGAGTTGATCGCTGATTTCCTGCAATGATGAAGAGCTTTTCAAAACATATAATTGTCCCTGATCAACACCATAGTTGTTATAGCCATAAGATCTTGTACTAAAAATATTAACGGGGAGAATGTTATCGTATGTTTTCTCTTGCATTATGACTACATTAGCTTTATAAGTAGGAGGGGTCGTTTTAACGTAGTAAATGGAGGCGCCTGTAGTTAAAACTAATAATGACAGAATCAACCATTTTTTGAGAAATATAACCTTGAACAAATCTTGTAATGTAAATTCACTAACCTGTCTGTTTTGCATTTTTCGGTTTATTGTTGTTTGATTTTGCATCTATTTTACCACCTTTTACCAGCGTTGCCCGGTTATAAGATAATATGTAACAATGATAGTCGAGATGTTAGAAATAGTCTTCATTATATTTTCCCAGAGGTTTCTCTCTGTCTTTCTGGGAACAAAAATTGTATCCCCCGCATTGAGTTTAGGAAGCAACTGAAATTCACCCTTCGTTAGAACTTTTTGCAGGTTTACTGTCTGTGAATTTTCTTTTCCATCTGAATCGGCTATCTCTCGAATGACTGCAACTCTTTTAAGATCAGCTTGGGATGTAGGTCCTCCTGCGAGGTTTAGAATATCCAGAAGGCTGACATTCTTAGAAACTTGGAACGTATTAGGTTTGGTGACTTCTCCAATAACGCTTATCCGCATACCAGAAAGAAAAGCCTCATGAATAGAGGATATTTCCTTGGCATCCTGAGATAAGGGAACATAAATAGTATCACCTTTTATAATCAATGGGTTAAGCTTTTGATCACCAGAACTTAAAAATTCTTCGACGTTAAATTCCTCTTTTACAAGACTATCAACCCCAACACGAATAACGGTAACTTTATCAATGGCGGCTTCTTCAGCAAATCCTCCAGCTAGATATAGTGCATCGAAAAGCCGAGATTCTTTTGTCATAGGATAAGCACCCGGTTTCTCAACCTGTCCTATAATATTCACTATAAATGGCTTTTCTTCCTCTGCTCTCTCGGGTACGAAGACCATATCTCCTATAGAAATACTTGGATTGACTGTTGGATCTTCCCCGGTCAGAAATTTTTCAAAATCCACATACTTTCGTGTAACTTTGTCATTGGAAATACTGAGTATAGATATTTCTTTTGTTGCAGCCTCTCTGGTAAGTCCACCAGCAAGAGCAAGTACATTCGTAAGAGGTAATGGTTCCTCTACCTCTAAGGGGCCTGGTTTGCCTACCGCACCGAATACGGTAATGTATCTCGATGTTATACGTTCCGATTTTGGTATACGAGGAACGAGTAAAACGTCACCTGATTTCAAAACTGGATTCGCAGAAAGGTTAGCATCCTCAATGAATTGCTCAAAATCCAAAATTATCTCGATTGTTTTCTCATTTTCAATATCTTTTTCATCTTTACGGATCAATTTGATATGCTTTTTGTCAGCAAGATCGGTAAACCCACCTGCCCTTGTAATGACTTCTTGAACTGTGGAGCCTTCAGGAACCTTGATAAAATCTGGGCTCTTAACTTCACCCAATACATGCACTATAAAACCTTCAGCAGGGGTGATGGATACAAATACAGTTGGATTTACAAGATACTCTTTAATTTTATCGGTTAGCAATTGAGCTATATTAGCCGCAGTCATTCCAACAACAGAAACCGAGCCAATAGGCATTGGAAGAGTAATATTTCCGTTGGAATCAACTATCACCGTTCCAGAAAGCGATTGTCTTTCCCATACTGTTACAGTAACAGAATCTCCCTGTTTAGCGACATACTCTTGCCCCAGAGGAGCTTGCGTAAATAACATTAAAAAGATTAGCAAGCTTACCATTAGTCACTCCAATCTAATGAAGGTTGAAAAAACGAAAGTGGAAAAGTCTAATCTAAATGTATAAATTATGCTTATAACTAGAAATATATTTACAAGAACTATGCCAATATTAAATTTTAAACCTAGATTTCGTCCAATAATAACTCATATTTAAAGATTTCACATTGTGTAAAATCGTAGAAAATACGTG
>Ga0315274_10001883_pt1 | contig 32202 bp, 25 predicted proteins | sample YL17G02_20_MG_FD_203700 | JGI IMG/M metagenome (GOLD analysis project Ga0315274, IMG submission 203700) | Sediment microbial communities from Yellowstone Lake, YNP, Wyoming, USA - YL17G02_20 | ecosystem: Environmental > Aquatic > Freshwater > Lake > Sediment | place: USA: Wyoming | collected...
GGCCATTTATCTCGGCACCAAAAGAGCACCTTGAGTTTTTTGGAGCAGAGGCAGCGACCGATACCGGTGGTGAATATTCCTATTTGATGCCGCTGCCGTTCTTCCTCGAACTGACAGCAGGCGTCACTAACGGCTGGACCTACGGTCATGTTCACAACGTTGGTCAGCGCCCGAGAGTCCCTACCCATTATGGCCGAGCGACTACCTATGTCGATCTACCAGCCAATGGCGGAGCCCAAACCTCACTTAACTTCCTAAGTCGCACCTCTGCCCAGGGTGACGCCATGACGCTTGTCGGTGCAGACTTAACGGCGAAATGGCGAGAAGCGGGGGTACTGAACTTCTTGCTCCAAACAGAAGCATGGCAACGCACGATAAAGCCGCTGATTGGCTCTAGTGAGCGTTCTTTTGGAATGTATGTATTTCCGCAGTTTGCAGTTGCAGATCAGACTCAATTTGGACTGCTTATGGACTACTTTACGGTACTCACCCTCAAGAATATCGTGGGGGCACCAATCGCTAACGTAGAAAACCGGCTGGTACCCACCCTTACCTACAAGACCAGCGAATTTGTTACACTACGACTAGCTTATGACTGGTCTGTGGCAAAACAAGCCAATATCGCAGACCGGAATAACCAGGTATTTCAGATGCAAGCCACTGTCAATTTAGGAGCGCATCCGTCCCATGACTTCTAATACAAAAATTACCGGATTTATCCCCTACTTTATTGCTCTGCTAATTACCTCACTCAGTGCAACTGCATTTGCAAAAGTTAAGGTCGTCACCACGATTCCAGATCTGGCTTGGGTGGCGGCAGAAGTTGGCGGCGACTACGTCGAAAGCAAAGCCCTACTGCGCGGCAACGAGAATCCGCACTTCGTCGATGCGGTGCCAGAATTTACGCGACTGACGGCTGACGCCGACGTGGTCTGCATGGCAGGCCTAGATTTAGAGGTGGGTTATATGCCCGCAGTCTTAACTCGGTCCGGCAATGCGAAAATACAACCTGGCGGCCCAGGCTATTGTGAGGCTGGCAAATTCGTACAAGTGCTTGAGAAGCCGACTGCCGCGGTGGATCGCTCGATGGGCGATGTACACCCGGCCGGCAATCCGCACTTCTTTCTCAGCCCGAAGGCACTGGCAGACGGAGCTAAAGAGATCGCCGCAGCATTGACCAGAGTCGATCCTGCCCACACATCCGATTACAAAAAGGGTCTGACCAATTTTGCCGCCAAGATGGATGCTCTTGATAAAGAAGTCGTCAAGTTACTCAACCCCCTGAAAAGCGCGCAAGATAAAGCCGGCGGCAAACCACTCTTAATCGAATACCACCGCGAGTTTAGTTACTTCTTAAACGAATACGGACTAACCAGCTTCGGCAGCATCGAAGAGAAACCGGGCGTTCCTCCTTCGGCCGGTCGCCTCGGCGAGATAGCAGCAGCTTCTAAGGCCGCCGGCATTCGCGTTGCGTTGGCTGCGGATTACTATCCAAAGAAGACGCTCGAACGCTTCAGCGAATTATCGGGAATCAAAGTCGTGGTGGTTCCGACGATGATTCAGCCATCGGGCAGTTATAAAACCTATGCTGAGTTACAAAAACACATCGCCAACTCGTTGGTCAGCGCCGCCACAGATCGGAGCGGAAAGATTTGACCTTGACCGCCGCTACCCCACTACTTGTTGTTCGGGACCTTGCCTTTGACGCTCCAGATGGGCGTCCACTAGTCGCTGGGTTGGCATATGACTTGATGCCTGGTGGCATTGTCGCGATCGCCGGACCAAATGGCACGGGTAAATCTACTCTACTGAAAATCATCATGGGTGAACTAAAGGCCGCGAGGGGCTCTGTCACGTTTGCGAACAAGTCGGTGGGTTATTTATCGCAGCTGCATAATCGGGAATTCCATATCCCACTGAGTTTAGCTGACGTTTTAAGCCTTGGCGTTCCTGGACGGTTCAATCCTGCCGCAGCCACTGCCTTAGGCCTGCTGGCCGCGGAAGAACTGGGCTTAGCCTGGAACACAGCCAGCGGCGGAGAGAGGCAGAAAACCCTCCTAACACAGGTCCTGATGACACAACCACAGGTCCTGATTTTAGATGAACCAATGAATCATCTAGACAACGTCACGCGGGGCAAGCTGTACGCGGTGCTTCGCGATTTCGTCGCTAACGGCAAACGCGCGATCTTGATGGTCTGTCACGAAAAGTTGATCACCTCAGACGAGCTAAGGCCGGCCTCAATCATCGATCTGTCCAAATTCTCATCTCTATCAAGTGATAGCCAAAACTAATGCAAGCTTTACTCTCAATCTATGCATGGACCATTGCCGCTAGCACCGTACTGGGAGCAGCGCTCGCTTTACTTGGTGTTCAGCTAGCCGCACGCGACCGCGCGATGCAGACCATGTGCATCGGCCAAGGCGCCATGCTGGGGGTGCTGATAGGTATCGGTTTTTTTCTTAGCTTTGACGCACCTCCTACACTCTCAGCTGCAGGACCTTTTGCCCTCGCATTTGCTGCGTCAGCACTCACTTACGTGGTTAGTGAGCGCATAGCCTCCCGCCACGGCGCCTCAACAAATACGCATTTTGCAGCTCTGTTTTCTGCTTTATTAGCAGGCGGCTACTTGATCAGCGCACTCTTTCCAGCGCTAGAAAACCACATGGCGCAGCGATATTTTGGCGACCTAGCAACCATTAGTCGCAGCGAATCTATCGCTGCCCTGATGATGGGCCTGGTCATCTTAACTGCACTATGTTGGTTTCAAAGATCGATCACCCGCGATTCATTTGCAATAGCGATACTCGGTAGCAAGGCAAGCTCCACTCGCACTGGAATTCTCTTCTCGCTGGGCACTTTAGTGAGCATCTGCTTTTGCGTTCAAATTGTGGGATTTCTGTTTACCGTGGCCTGTCTCTTTCTCCCAACGTCGATCCTGTCTTTTCGCCGCAACGCAGGCCTCAAAGGCCACCTAGTGACTTGCGCTCTGATAGCCGGAATGGCCAGTCTCAGCGGATTCACCGCGTCTCTGTGGTTCACTCATTTGCCAACGGTACCAACCATCGTGGCGCTTATGGTCGTGTTCGCAATCGTGATCAAGAATCTTGCGGGGCAGCGGCTTTATAAACCTGCCTGAGTAAAGCGAAGGCGTCATGGACGGCCGAATACGGGCAACATCTCCATCACAGCGATAGCTTTATCAGCTGATCCTCCTTTCACTACCAGGCTCACCAGAATTCGCGAGGGAATACCCTCTGATACTTCGGCAGGGATATCTACCTCAGCTGTGATCCTGGCCGTGCCTTTCTCAACTGAAGTCCGCTTTTCGCTAAGGAGCTTTTTCTTCGTCCAGAATTGCAGCACAAGATCGCGCGTCTGCTTCGCCTTATAATCGACAATCATCTTATTAGGCTGTCCGCGAAGAAACGTAGCGTAATACGATTCAGCCCGTACACCTTCGAAATCAGTCGATTCATTCAAAGTTTCTAAAACGCCGGCGACGTATTCAATGGGGAAAACTGTTTTTGACTTAGCTAACGTATCAACCATTATCTGCAGCTTTGCCGTATATTCGTAAAAACTCCCGCCCTGTTGCGGCGCCTTCCACACCCGCGCTTGACCGAGCTCCGCGATCTCGCCCGTCTCAAGATTGAGTAGGAGCTCGGACGGGGTTTTAGCGTAACTAGTCACAAATCTGACTTTGAGTCCAAACTGCGACATCTCAGGCCCGGTATTTTTCGCGACCTCCGCCCAGCAAGTTACCGGCAGATTAGCGTCTTGGCATGGACCTTCCGTACGATCGAATGCGCGGATATAGCCTGGGTAATAAAGACCGAACAGAGAGCCGGCAAAGCCGACAGAAGCACCGCTGGTAGAGGACTTCTCATCTTTTTGCGTGGTCCGGCAGCCGGGGATCACCGCCGTGAGCAGAGCCACTGTGATTAAGATGAGAAAATCAATCACCCTACTATGTCGTGTGTTCCCAATATCCACAGTTTCCGTGACATTGATCTTCGGCACATGAGACCTCTAGTCAGGCATTGAAGCGGGCGGCCCTGATGATAAAGGGTTATTCGACTAAACTGCTAAAAATATTTAGTAAATGGCTAACGTCAGCCTTTTTGGCGACTCAAAATATTCCGCCAAATTGCTAACGATGCTTGTTATTTAGCTCGAGTTTGCCTACTTTCGCCTCACCTATTGGTCAGTCAAATAGCGAGAGGTTTCGATGTCAGGAACTAGCGACGGGCGTATTCTTGGTGGCTGGTTAGCACCGCACCCACCGCATCTTGTGTATGCTGAAAATCCACCGCAAAACGAACCACGCTCCAGCGGCGGTTGGGAGGTGCTACGGTGGGCCTACGATGAATGCCGCGCCAAGCTCAAGGCTCAGCGACCAGATGTGATCATCGTGCATTCTCCGCACTGGCAGACGACCGTAGGTCACGATGTGCTTGCCGTGCCAAAGTTAAAGGGCTTATCGGTAGATCCAATTTTCCCGCATCTGTTTCGCTATAAATTTGATCTCCAGGTCGACGTCAGCCTGGCCGAAAGCATCAGCGAAGAAGCAAGAGCCCTTGGACTAACATCAAAGCCGATGACCAACCCCTCATTTCGGGTCGACTATGGCACGATTACTTCCCTACATATGATGAATCCAGATTGGGACATCCCTATGGTCGGGATCAGTGCCAACAACAGCCCTTACTTTCATGACCCAAAGACCGCGCAAAACGAAATGATCAAGTTGGGCGAAGCCACGCGGATCGCTATCCAAAAGAGTGGCAAGCGTGCTGTTTTAGCAGCGAGCAATTCGCTGTCGCACCTGCATTTTACTGCCGAACCGAACCCAGATCTGCCTGAAGATATGAGCCGCGAGCATGTATTCAGCCACGCCCAGTACGAGTGGGACGTGCGCGTAATTAATTTGCTTCGTGCCGGCAAGATTTTCGAACTCATGAATATTCTGCCTGATTTTATGGAAGAAGCCGTCGCCGAAGTTAAAGCTGGCAGCTTGATGTGGATGCTAAGTGCCATGGAATTTCCGCAGCTGCCAGCCAAACTACATGGTTACGGCAACGTGATTGGTACAGGTAACGCCGTCATGGAGTGGGACCTCAGCGAGATGCACTCTAGGGGAACTGGGAGTACACAGCTATGACACTAACATTTGCCGCTCTCGTACCAGGACTACCGCACTTATTGAATCCCCTAGCTGGATCCGGACACGAAGCTCTCGCCAGAGCCATGACCCAGATTGGCGACACTCTGGAGTCAAAGGGTGTAAAACGGATTCTATACTACAGCACCCAGTGGCTGTCGGTGCTTGGCACTATGGTGCAGGCACAGCCATCGATCTGTGGCGTGCATGTCGATGCAAGTTGGCACCAGTTGGGCGAGATACCCTTTTCCTTCAAAGTAGACTCTGCCTTCGCCGAACAAATGGCTGCCGCAGCAACTGCAGCTGGCTTTCGCACGCAGGCGATTAACTACGAAGGATTTCCAATCGACACCGGAACCATCGTCGCTGATCGCCTAATCAATCGCCACGGCATGGCCACAGGCATGATCTCCTCCTGGCTATATGCAGGCTACGAAGACACGGTGAAATTTGGCCGGAGCTTGGCTGACGCACTAGCTGCAGATACCACCCCAACCGCAGTGATTGCCGTATCGTCACTTTCAGGAAACTACTTCCCCACCGACATCGACCCGAGGGAAGACCACATCTCTAGTACCGAAGATGACGAGTGGAATCAGCGCATCATCGCTCTACTGTCTAGTGGCTCCTTCGGAGCGGCTGATCTGCTCATACCTACTTATGCTAAGACATGCCGAGCCGAAGTGGGCTTTAAGGCCTTGGCATTTCTTCGCGGTATTGGTGCCGCCCGCGAACAGCAGGGTGCTAAATGCTTGCAATATGGAGCTATCCACGGCACAGGGGCTGCCGTGTTGCAATTTTGAAAGCTATTTAAAAACCGCGCCGCAAACCACCATCTACTGGAATGTGAACACCAGTGATATAGCTTGCCGCTTCCGATGCGAGAAAAGACACTAATGCCGCCAGCTCTTCCGGACGCCCCATGCGCCCCATCGGAATGGCGGCTTCGCTGCGCGCCATTTCCTGCTCCAGCGTAGTGCCCTCACGCTCTGCCTTAGCACGACGCAGCGACTCAATTCGCTGCGTATGAATGATACCCGGTAGGACGGTATTAGCGGTGACACCATCTTTGGCCACTTCAACAGCAAGGGTCTTGGTGAAGCCAGTAACGGCCAGACGCATTGCTGTAGACACAACCAGATTCTCAATCGGCTCGAGTACGCTGATCGAGGTAATCGTGATGATCCGACCAAATTTGCGCTCGCGCATAGCCGGCAGCAAGGCGGTTGTTAACAGGGTCGAGCTAAGAAATACCTGCTCAAAACCTTGTTTCCAGGCAGCTGCAGTGGTTTGAGCCGCCGCTGAGGGCGGTGGCCCACCGACGTTGTTGACCAAGACATCGACGTGGCCGAGCAGGCGTGTAGCCTCGCGTGCCAAACGTTCGGAAGACTCAGGCAGCGCCAGGTCTAGAGCAATCGCATGGACCTTGACGCCGTACTCAGTACTGAGTGAAGCAGCCACTGCCCGCAAACGTTCTTCATTGCGTGCACAAATACAAAGGTCCATCCCGCTAGCAGCGAGTGCTTTAGCAGTTGCAAGTCCGAGCCCTTGCGAAGCCGCACAGACCAGGGCATTTCGTTTTATCAGCGTCGTAGTCATCTATCGGCCTCCATCAACGGCTTTTGAATCAAGCCTTCATAGCCATCGAAATCGTTTTAAACTCACTAAAGAAATCCAAACTGTACTGACCACCCTCACGACCGATGCCGCTGCGTTTCATGCCGCCAAAAGCGGAATGCAAATCGCGCGCGAACCACGTGTTAATCCAGACTAGCCCCATCCGCACCCGGCGGGCGAAGCGCTGTGCCCGGTCTATATCCTTGGTGAACACAGAGCACGACAGACCATACTGAGTACCGTTTACTAACGAGATGGCCTCATCCTCGTCACTAAATACCTGTACCGTCAGCACTGGTCCAAAAACCTCTTCTTGAATCAAGCGTGAGCTTTGGTCGACGCCAGCAATCAGAGTGGGCTCAAAATAAGCACCGCGCGGATGATCCTGCGGGATCTTACCGCCAACAAGAATCTCAACACCCGGGCATGTACGAGCGTAGTCGACAAAACCAGCCACGCGGTCGCGATGCTCACGAGATACCAGCGATCCCATGGTGGTCGTAGGATCAAGCGGATCGCCGACCTTGATGGCTCGCATAGCTGCCTTAACTTTGTCAATTACGGCTGCAGCCACATCACGATGGACTAGCAAACGTGAGCCCGCCAAACAGATTTGACCTTGATTACGGAACGCTGCTCGCGCGGCTGTAGCCGCCGCAACATCAAGATCGGCATCGGGGAAAATTACCGTCGCACCCTTACCGCCGAGCTCAAAAGAAAGCTTTTTCAGCATGGGAGCAGAAGCCCGCATGATGGCCTCACCAGTGGTCGTTTCACCGGTGAAGGAAATCGCCTTAACATCGGGATGCGTCACCAGGGCCTCGCCGGCGCCGCCGCCGCCGAATCCCTGCACAATATTGACCACACCCGGAGGCAAGCCAGCCGCATTAAAAATATGACCCATGGCCATCGCGGTCAAAGGCGTCAATTCTGCTGGCTTCAAGATAATCGTGTTACCCTGAGCTAGAGCGGGCGCCAACTTCCACGTCGCCAAATAGAGCGGTAAATTCCACGGCGTGATCAAGCCAACGATTCCAAGGGACTCGCGAACTGAGGTGTGCTGCGTCCCGTCTTCACCGAAGTAAGTGGCATTGGTTTGATGCGCACACAAGTCGGCGAAGAACTGAAAATTGGCAACGGACCGCGCAATATCACCGTCCAAAGTCTCGCTGTAGGGCTTGCCGCTATCCAAAGATTCCAAGCGAGCAAAGGCCGGACGGTGTTCGTTTAGAAGTTCAGCGATCCGTCGCAGGACGTGTGCACGCTCGGCTGGCGTACTCTTGCCCCACGGACCGTTCAGTGCGGCTGCCGCTGCATCTGCCGCTCTACCGATATCCTCGCGGCTACCAAGGGCCACATCCCCCAAAGACGTGTCGTAGGCCGGTGCTAAATTGGCAAAGGTCTCACCAGCACGAGGTTGCGTGTACGCACCGTTGATGAAGTGACCCTTTTTTTCTGGCACTAATTCATGCACTTTGTGCTGAGTCAGCATAGACACCTCAACTAGGGAAAGCTGCGATCGCTTTCATTTCAATAAAATTGTCACCAGGTAAACGGGAGACCGCGACCGTGGTGCGCGTTGGCGCTGATGATTCGCTGAAATAGCGATTCCACACCGCATTCATTTGTGGAAACTCGTCCATATTGGTCAGGAACACGGTCACATCGACGAGATGACTGCGGTCTAAGCCTTGGCTATGGAGCACGCGCTCTATATTGGTCAATACAGCAGCCGCCTGCGCTTCAATATCGTGACTCGCGACGCGGCCAGCGGCGTCGCGGGTAATACCGGCGTAACCATTAGTCTCCGGATCGCGTGACCCTTGGCCTGCAACAAACAGCAGGGAGCCGACGCGGCGTGAATGCACATAGGCGGCAAGTGGTTTTGTCAGGCTTTCCGTGGCCATATAAGTCTCCCTCTGTGAGGCCGCGCAGACGGCGCGACGCCCTGATGCCATTATTTGCTACGTAAATAGCATCGGCGAGGCGAAATCAAAATATGTTTTCACTACCTGCTCAGTCTATTGAGTGGCAGCGAAATGCGCACATTATTGTTTAAAATCAGGTAGTTAGCGGTTCATTAACTCGGCAATCGGACCCGTCCCCAAATTTGGATCACCAAAAGTCGGGTTATTGATGCCAGCCGCCTGGATCAAACTGACCAATAAATGGTTATAAGATTTGTTCTGCAACTGCAGGGACTGCCCCGCTTTTAGGCTTCCACCCGCTTTACCCGCCACCACGCAGGCGATGTCGTTGAAGTCATGAGCGTTAGAATCGCCGATTTCCGTGGTCGCCAGAACCAGGCTGGCATCGAGCAGGTTTTTATCACCAAGGGAGACGCCCTTCATTTGAGTCAGCAAATAGGCCAGTTGCTCCATGTACCAGCGTTGGCAGGCGGCAAAATCATTGCCGTACAATCCGTTAATATCACCGCCGTAGTGCGAAAGGTCGTGATGACGCCCACGGCTAATATTCGGCCCACCCGCAAAATTTAAGGTAGTCGGACTGACGGCATGAGACCACTGTAGCAGTCCCACCGGAGTGATACCGCAAGCCAGAGCCTGTACCATGATATCCATCATGACGCGGCCCACCTGGCCAAACACTTCATTTCTCTCGAATGATTTGGGATAATTTGGCTCTTGATCGGGTATCGAGAGGCCACGCCAATCTAAGGAACTCTTACAGACCCCACCGGATGATCCCTGAGCCGCCCTTCTTTCGAGCTCGCGCAGAGCTTCAAGATGAACCGCAAGTTTTGCCTGTTCTGTGGTTCCCAAGCGATATCTGAGTCCCTGAATTTCACCACGCGCATAATCTAGCACACTGCGCTTTTCCGCCATCAGGTCATTGCGGTCCTCTAGGCCTCCTGCATTGAAGAGGTCATAGAAAGCGCGCTTTGGATTATCTTGAATAGCTGCTCGCGCGCCGGACGACAAAAAAGAAATTTGTTTACTTGGGTCCGTCTCGAAGTTAGCACCGACTCCAAGAGAGAGACTCTTCTGCCGGTAGTTACCACCCAGACTATCCCCCAAGAAGTTATCGATCGAATACCTTTGGTTGTCACTAGCAGTGCCAGTTAGACAAAATCCAGCTCCGGCCTCATGGCTACCGCCAAGGCGGTAAACGAGACCACGAATCAAATTAATATCAGAGCGCAGACCATTGAGTGGGGCAGTGATATCCGGTAGGGCTCCGTTGCCGTCCGGGAAAAAGCGCTGAGCGATATTGCCATCCGGATAATAAACGAACAGAGCTCGCACTGGCGTGGCGGCGTAAGCTTCTTCTTCAAGCAGGGTGCGCATCAAAGGAATCGCTAAGCAGGTCATGCCTGCGTAGCGTAAAAGTCCTCGGCGTGATATCGAGCCCATAGCTACTCTCCCTGTGTACGTCGCCCTGTTTATGGCTGGCGTCGCCTGAAAGCATCTAAAGTTGGCACTTGCAGGAAAATCGTCGAAACGCGTTTACCAACGCTGACAAATGCAGAGTCCAAATCCCGAACAGCACAGGCAATCTTTTTGTCGTTATCCTGCCCGGCTGCAAACCTATAAACCTGTTTGCTCATACAGCTTTCGGCCTGAGCGCTGGTGGCCAAAAATCTACCAAGTGCGGCAGTACCTTCGAACGCGTTCTTCTCGCCGCCAGGACCGAATACAATACCTCTCGCGTCCACAGGTCGACCCGCGTCACTCTGTTTAAATCGCCCAATAGCGTCCATATCTTCCATACCAAAGCCAATGCCATCGATCCGAGTGTGACAAATAGCACAAGATGGGTTTGTCGAATGACTAGCAAAACGCTCGCGCACAGAGGCATTTGGATCACGCGGCGGCGGCGTAATTTTAAGCGAAGGCGGCGGTGGCGGAACTACCTGGCAAAGAAGACGTTCGAGAACAAAAACGCCGCGTTTAATTGGCTCAGAGTTATCATTTCCTGCATAAGTCGCTAGGATACTAGCGTGACCTAGTAGGCCACGACGCTCTGGCGAGCGGTAACGGATAAAACCACCCGTAGGCACACCATCGTAAAGTGAGCTAAGCGCACCGTCACCGATGGTATATTCGGACTGAAAAAGATCGGCAAATGACCCATTTTTGTCAGCCACTACGTGGGTAAAAAAATCATTGGTCTCATTGTAAGCTTTGCGTCGCAGTGAGCTATCGAAGGACGGGAAGAGAATGGCATCTTTATTAACGCCGAGCACACTCTCGGTGCCGAGCCAAGACGACGCGAAATAACCCAGGTTTTCTTTGGCTCTTGCATCTTTCCACAGCCGTTTCGCCTCGGCAGCGATAGTCGCTTTATCCGTCAGCTTGCCGGCATCAGCCAAGGCCATCAACTGATCATCAGGCGGCATCCCCCAGAACATATAAGAAATGGCCTGGGCCATTTCCCAAGAACTAAGCTCGTAATAAGATCCATTTAGCTCACCAAGTTCAAAACGATAAAGAAAGCGAGGCGCCATCAACATCCCTTGAATAACGCGCTCTAATCCATCATCAAAATTGGCTCCGCTTTGAAACAGCGTCAACAACTTCGCCGACTCTTCTTGATTAATCGGCCCGCGCCATGCTTTTTTGCCGAAACTGCGTATGAACTCTCCCGCGCAGCTGGCATCGCGCTGAGAACACGACACATAGCTGGATAGTTTTTTGATCATCGTGCTGGAGACAATTTTAGCAGCCCTATAATGAGCCTCGGCATGAGCATCTGTTATCAGGCCATTGGCCTCTTGATTATCAAAACCGTGACTGCGCAGCTCCTTCGGGAAATCACTCACGACGTCGGTCGTGATGCCCGTAAGGCTGGTGATGGTCCGTTGATATTCGCGCGCAGTTAACAGGCGAAGGATGCGTGGCCCATATAGCGGACTGTCTTTATCGCAGGACAAATCAAGGGGAGGGAAACGTCCACCGCCTGCGTCGCAAACATAAATAGTCACTGGATTTGGGCCTGGTTTCAGATCAAACGTGTGATCATCTCCGCAGACCGTGCTACTCAGCACCAGTTGATCGTTTTTAAAATATTCCAGCTGAAAACTGGTCCGTTGCGGCTGCACCTGCACTTCGATAACGCCTTGACCGCGCGCTATTTGGAACAGGCTACCCACATCTTTAGACTCACCCGCCGGCCAAGCGCGGAGCTCCATCCGGTCGTAATCTTCCGTGCTGATCTCTTTGACGCTCACTGTTGCAAGCTTCGACCCTGCGCCTCGACCCCCTTTGCGTTTAGCGGTCTGACATGACGCGGCACCGAGGGAGCCGATCAGCAAAAGCCAGGTTATTGTCGAAGTAGCGCGCATCATTTATTACCGAAATTTAGTTAAGGCATAAGCGGCGATATCAGTCGCACATTTTTGATCACAGGAACCCGGATTAGCCAGAGGCATCGTCTCAACAGTAACTTTAACGAAGGCCTCCGTGGAAGAGCACGAACTACAGGTTTTACCGAGCGCACTGCCTGATGGCGTGCCTTGACCGGCATCACCGTGACAAGCAGCGCACTGGACTTTATACAAACTTAAGCCACGTTCAGCCGAGGGAGCGGCTGTCGTTGCGGCTGATGCGGATTCGGCTGCTGCTGACGTCTTCTTAATCGGGGTAATCTCAACCGAAGCGTCGTCGATTGGCTTGCCTTCCTTCGTGCAGACTAAAACTTTTAACTGATTGACTCCGGATTTTACTGTCTGCTTTTGATTACTAAGATCGGCTTGACTACAGAAACTAGTGCTGAGCGTCTGCTGATCACCTTTAAAGTAGGCCAAAGCAAAAACGTAGGTATCCGGCTTCAGCGTGATAGCGATCATCGCCGGCCCCTTGGGGACTTCCTGACTGACGACGGGCTTTTCCACATCAGGCTTGGTTACTGACAGTTTGATCCGGTCGTAATCTTCACCTTCAAGTGCCGCTACTGTTATGGTGGCAAGCTTACTGCCTGAGCGATTTGTTGCCATACAGCCCAACAAGGTGCCGCTAACCATCAACAGACCAGTCGCCGTCAAAACGCTTTTCATATCCAGCCCTCTGTATTGCCACGACTAGTGGCGGTCTTTGATTAGGTAGAGGCAGAAATCGTGCCAACTTTTTTCCCGCCATGTGCCCGGGGTAGAGGATCAAGACGACTTAGTAAACACCTGATATGAAAGTAGTTTTTATTTCAGGATCGGAGATATCCCAAAACTTGACGGTTCTTAATTCGACTAAGGGATGTGCATGTCTAGTTAGTTTACAACGTTTGCCCACGGACTGGGACCACCGGCTCAGTCCACCGGCTCAGTCCACCGACTCAGTCCACGGCTTCAAGCCTGAGTCCGCGCGGGATGAACCACTTCTCGAACCACCCGAACACATATTGTATACCAATTGCCATCGCCGCGGCGGGAATTGCTCCAGTTAGGATAATCGCCATATCGTCGTGACGCACGCCTTCAAGAATCGGTTCGCCGTATCCACCTGCCCCTATAATCGCGCCGATCGTCGCGGTGCCGACGTTCAAAATTGCGGCAATCTTTACACCTGCGATAATCATAGGTGATGCCAACGGCAGTTCGACGACCCAAAGTCGGCGCCAAGGCGAAAGGCCCAAAGCCTCCGCGGATTCGCGCAAAGAGGGAGCGATACCGGTGAGACCCTCAAAGGTATTTTTCATAATTGGCAGGGTGCCGTAGATAAACAGAGCCGCCAGCGCAGGAGGGTATCCCACTCCCAGTAGAGGGATTAAACACACCAAGAGGGCCAAAGAAGGAATGGTTTGGGCGACACCAACTACGCCGAGCAATAGATTGCCGACGCGCCGATAACGCGCAGCTACGACCCCTAGAGGGATAGCTACCAGAATATTGAGAAAAAGCGGAAAGAAGACGAGAAGTAGATGCCTTCTTGTGTCTTCACCAACCGTATCCAAAGCCTCTTGCAGGCGGCTATGTTGCTCACCGTTAGGGGTGACTAGTCCAAGGGACGCCAGGAAATCCTGCGCAACATCGCCCTCGCTCTTTTTCTGGATCTTAACAGCAGCGTTCATCGCCACCATCTTTGCCTCGGTGACCTTGCCTTCCAACTGACTAAGCGCCTTGGGCAGTGCCGGGAACTTCTTGGCACTATCCAGCCGGTAGAGATAGACCGCGTCATACGTAGGAAATACCCTGAGATCGTCCTCAAGCCGCAGAATATCGTAGGCCTGAATCTCAGCATCAGTGCTATAGAGATTTGTTGCATCAATCGCTCCGGTAGCCAGCGCCCGGTAAGTAATCTGATGCTCCATGACCGATATCTTTTCTTGCGGCAGATGATAGCGATCGCGAATTAAAGGCCATCCGTCCATCCGATCGACAAAATCATTGCCGAAGCCAAATTTAAGATTCTTATGATCAGCTAAGTCTGAAATGCGGCGGATGCCGAGGTCGGTAGCCCGAGCTGCAAGCATGCCAATGATGTAGGTGTTACTAAATCCAAGCGACTTCGAGACCCCGACGCCGTATGGAGCAAGAGCAGCGGCAAGGTCAAAATTACCCGGATCGTCAGTAACCCCTAGGGTGTCTTTTACGATGGTGCCCGTATAGTCACCATAGGCGTCGATCTCTCCCGCAAGTAGTGCCTTCCACAAAATGGGGCTGTCACCGAGGCTTTGGGAATGGTTCGCTTGAGCTCCGTTGGCACGGACTAACTCTGTCAGCACATCGCCGAGAATGACTGCCTCTGTGAAGGTTTTACTGGCTACGATTATTCTTTTTCTGTGGCTACGCGCTGATGCCGATGGGGCGCATACGCAGAAGAAACAAAGGAGCATCAATGAGACCCTGCGGAGCAGCTGCGCACTAACACGATCGCACGTTCCAACGATCGATGCCGAACGACAACGTAACTCTCCCCCACCCTGCCGCATCCACACGCTCAAACACCACCGCCTTCGTAAAAAGTGGGCACAGTTCATCCCTCGGCCCAACGTCGATCTTGCTTACTTCCCACACTACCGAAGTAGCGTCAAGCCTGCATAACTATTGTTAAAAGTCTAGGTCCCCGTCACTTCAGCATCGTTTGTCTGAACAGAGCGGGTATGTTGTGCTGATTACTAAGGTAAAAATCCTGCGGCCGCATCGCAGCTGGGCCTCAGTGACTCAAGATCTTAGCCAAAAAATCCTGCGCCCGCGGTGAGCGGGACTGCTCGGCTCCAAAAAAATCATCCTTAGTGCAGTCCTCGACGATGGAGCCCTGATCCATAAATATTACGCGGTTACTGACACGACGCGCAAAGCCCATCTCGTGCGTCACGCACAGCATAGTCATACCGTCAGCCGCCAATGTCGTCATCACATCCAACACCTCACCCACCATCTCGGGATCGAGAGCTGACGTTGGTTCGTCAAAAAGCATGACCACCGGATCCATACACAGCGCACGGGCAATCGCCACGCGTTGCTGTTGTCCACCGGACAGTTGCGCCGGATATTTATCCTTTTGAGCTGAGAGACCAACACGATCGAGATAACCAAGACCTTTACGCAGCGCATCGTCTTTCGAGCGATGCAGGACCTTGATTTGTGCGAGAGTTAAATTTTCTGTCACTGACAAATGTGGGAACAATTCGAAGTTCTGAAAGACCATTCCGACCCGCGCGCGCAGTCGTGGCAAATCCGTCTTTGGATCATGGACCGCCGTTCCCTCGACCCAGATTCCCCCCTCCTGAAAGGGTTCTAGGGCATTGACCGTCTTGATAAGCGTTGATTTGCCGGACCCAGAGGGACCGCACACTACGACTACGTCGCCCTTAGCAACGCTAGTTGAGCATTGGCGTAAGACCTGAAAAGAACCATACCACTTGGACACATTCTGGATCTTAATCATGGGCGAGGCCCTTTACGCTAAGTCGTAACTTGACGAACAGAATACAGCGGGCAAGCAAAAAACAAATCACAAAATAGACTGCCGCAGCTAACAAATAGGCCTCTACCGGGCGACCAAAATTCTTCCCTAAGGTCTCGAAGCCTTTAAGCAAATCATAGGCACCGATTGCATAGACGAGTGACGTGTCCTGAAAAAGGATAATCACCTGCGTTAAAAGCACTGGAATCATGTGACGCAGTGCCTGCGGCAAGACGATAAGACGCATAGTCTGCCACGGACTCATACCGAGGGCCAATCCAGCCATGGACTGACCGGGCGGTAGCGCTTGAATCCCTGAGCGAATGATCTCGGCAAAGAAGGCCGCTTCGAAGGCAGTGAACGTTATGTAAGCGGATGGTTCGGCGCCGATGGGCCGCCCGAGCATCAACGGCACTAAAAGATAAAACCACAAAATCAGCATGACTAACGGTATGGCACGCATCAAGTTGATGTATAAAATGGCAGGACGCGAGAGCCAGGCATGTTTACTCAACTTGGCTAGTGCTAAAAGTGTCCCAATCACGATACCGAATACGGTCGTGCTTCCCGTTAGCTTCAAGCTTAATATAAAACCCTTAAGCAGGTAGTCAGACATTATGGCCCAGTTGTAAAAACTTAAATCGAGATTCATACAGCTCCCTGCGTCGCTGACTTGCCAGACGAGGGTCCTGGTATCTGCGTGTGGCGCTCGATCCAACCTAGCGCTCTATTAATAGACAGCGCAGTCAGAGCATATACGCAGGTGACGGCAGCATAGATTTCGACACCACGCGAGGTTTCTTCCTGAGCTTGCATAGCGAACATGGTTAGCTCTGGCACCGAGACAACGAAGGCTATGGCTGAGTTTTTGACTATGTTCATCGACTCGGAAGTTAATGGAGGGATGATGATCCGCAGTGCCACGGGCATGATGACATAACGGTAGCTCTGGAACGTCGAGAGCCCCAGCGCTTGAGCCGCCTGAATCTGCCCACGCGGTAGCGCTAAAATACCGGCACGCATTTGTTCCGCAAGCCGTGCTGCTGTAAACAGACCGAGTGCCACAGCCACGACTACATAAGAAGGAAGTGCTTTTAAAAAAGGAAGGAATGAGGGCAGCACGTAGTACCAGATAAATACCTGAACCAAGATGGGAATATTACGGAACAGCTCCACCCCTGCCGCCAACAATCGATTGGTCACGGGGATCCCTGGAACAGTCCGCAGCGCCCCGACTGTGAGGCCCAGAGCTAGAGCAATAACCAGCGCCAGACTGGATACTGCGAGCGTCCACTTCCATGCATTGAGCAGCCAGGTGAGGTAGGTTGGATCGTTAGATCGCGCTTGGTCGAAAGCAAAGCAATGATCGACACGCTTGCCTGTTAACGTACTTTTGCAGAAGACTTGCCAATCTAGGCCAGCACCGTGTTCCGCAGATTCTGCAGCGGGCTTGACTGCTCGGTAATCCTCTGCGGGTTTATCATTAGGATTCGCCCAGGCTGCTTTTGTATTCTCAGAGAGTGGCAGTCCGATCACCCGTCCACTCGGGGGGATTGGCTGCAAGAACCATTTATCCCATAATGTCGGCATCCTTCCAGCTGCGACCAAACCAGCAATCGCAGAATTAACCGCAGACTTAAAGGCTGGGTCGTCTCTACGCATCATGATGCCTATCGGCTCGATGCTCAGAGGCTCACCCACAATCCGGAAGTCGCTAGGGTTTTTCGAATTTGCAATATTACCGGATAGAATTGAAGCATCCATGACGAAGGCATCCGCCCGCCCAGATTCTAGTAGCAAGAAGCTGTCGGCGTGATCCTTGCCAAATACAGCTTCAAACTGCAGACCGTGTCCCCGCCCCGCTTGCCTCAGCAGTTGCACCGCAGTCGTGCCGGTGGTTGAGACCACTTTTTTCCCGTTTAGGTCGGAAATGGACTGGATGCCTGAATTAGCTTTGACCGCGATGCGCACTTCTTCCACAAAGAGGGTGTTAGCAAACGCAACGTCACGCTGCCGCGCCGCAGAGTTGGTCGTCGAGCCGCAATCCAGATCGGCCGTCCCATTTTGGATAAGAGGGATCCGATTCTGCGAGGTAAGCGGCACGTACCTGATCTTTAGGGATTTAAGGGCGAGTTGTTTTTGAATATCGGCAGCTATCAGGCGGCAAATTTCCACATGGTAGCCATCGTAGTTGCCGTTGCCGGTGGTAAAAGACAAGGCTCCGGACGAGTCACGCACGCCGAGTGAGATCGTGTGGGTGGATTTAATCTTGTCCAGGGTGTGGGGCTGCTCTGCGGCCTGTACACGAGAGGCACAGAGCGACAGGTACAACTGCAACCATAACGACAGGAAGTGGGCCAGCATGGCGATCGAACCCCCAGAGAACGCGGGGACATCCCCCCTTAGCGTGCGACTATAAACCATTGTATTAAATAATAAAATAAGGAATTCTGACAGACACCGGGATATTCTGTAGGCCTTTAACACCGCATGTGTTAGTCGAAGAAAATTGAAGTTTGCCAGCCCATCAGGTATCAAACCCCGCTCAACCTTTGCCCCCATCGAATAGCCAGGTTTGTTCGAAATAATAGCCACACACGGAGTCATGATGTCTAAGAAATCAAGCACCAAGTACGCCAGCCTAACCTACGCCCAGGCTATCAAAACTCCAGACAAAGTGTTCGACGAATACGATGCACTCGGCGATCAGATGTACGAACTGCTGATCGGCAGTACGGAAGGCCGCGAAGCTTTATCCAAAAGCTTTGCTCCCGAGTCAGAAGTACAAGCAAGCTTCAAAAAACTCTACGACTCCTACGTCGAAAAAGAGACGACCGCAAGACAGACCAAAACCAAAGCCGATACCGACAAGCTGCAAAAAATTCACGATAAGCTCGCGGAATTTGACGACCGCGGTGAGTTTGATGATGTCTACTTTGAACACGCCCTACACCACTTCCAGCTCAGTGGCGGCGACAAACAAATTAGCTCTGACCTCAAGCGCCTGTACAAACGTATTGCTGTGATCGCTAAGCTTGCTGATTTCTGGGCGGCATTCGTAGTGGAAGCTGAGGACCTGGATAAGGTTTGAGACTCACGTAAAATCAGGCGCAAAGATCGGGCCGAGTTTATCAAGCTCTTGACCACCTCGGCCGCGAAATCCCACAATATGGCGTCCGGAATCAGCCACGAACTGTAGGTTTTTTCCGGAATCTTTCCCACCTTCCAAGATACGGCCGTGACTGGTGACTACTTTAAGGTAGTGCACCGACACCATCCCACGAAATCTTCCGGCACCTATATGAACCTGACGGATATATTCGTCCTCACGGAGCTGGAGCACCTTCTCCTTACCACCCGAGCCGCCGTGAGTGAGGCTGGAACCATCAGCGTAGCAGGTCGTAATCGCATCGACACGATCACCACAGCGAAGCTTGAGCCCAGTCAGCCTTGCCGTAAGTGCAAGGTGTTCAAGGTCGTCAAAATAGGCTCCGCCAGAGCCGCCTAGCTCGATAGAGCTTTGGTAAAGCTTAGGCTCACGACTCGCCGGCACGCCACAGCTGAGCCCATTAGACACCACCTTATGCTCGGTGGTAATCCGCTGCTCACCACTCCCAACATAAGCCGCATATGCCATCGTTTGATCGAGAGTGATGTCGACGTACGGCAGATACCAAAACTCAAGATTAGCGCCCTCGTCGCGGAGGTCGACAATTCCGTACCCGTGCGCGGTGCTATTGAAGTACCGAATATGCGGATTAAAGGCTTTAACCGCAGCGTGAAAACCGAGTGCGGCAACTCCCTGAAAAGCCTTGCTCACCTGCTCATCGAGATTACCGCGGTTGACACTCGTCGGTAAAAACTCAACCGCCACTGGTTTATCATCGATACCTAGATTGGCTGCAAACGATAAATGAGCGTCACCCGACACTACGAGCGTGTTTGTAATCGATGAATCGCACAAAGTTCGGAGAATTCGTTCCCGATCGGCAGGGAACCCATCCCAAAGCTTTTCTGAAATTGGCCGACCGAAAATCTTGCAAGATGAAAGAAGGACCTGATTCCCAATGATCCGCCAATGCGCCGTTGATGTCTTCAACTCATCCGATAACCAGGCGAACTGCTCGTCACCTAGGATAGATTTTTTGCCAGTAGCGCCGCTCACGGAATCACGGCCAATATGCCGCGTATCCAGCATGATTAAATCCAGCATCCCACCAAAAGAAAGGCGGCGGTAGATGCGATTCTCGTCCCCCGGAGCGGGAGAGCGAATCGGGATCCATTCGTGAAAAGCTTGGATACTTGCCGCTTTGCCGGCATTATTTTCGATGTCATGATTATCCCAGACCACCACCCAGGGATGCTGCTGATGCGCATGCCGTAGGAACGGATCCTTGCGGTAATAGCGATAACGCTGCCGAATAGCTTCTAAACTATTCTGACTGCTCGAATTGATGATGTCCGACGGTAGATTACGTCGCTCATCCGGATCGGGCACGTCGTAGACATAATCACCAAGGTGAACGATCGCATGGATGTCGTTGCGTCGGGCCAAAACTTCATAAGCGTTAAAATAACCAGACCAGATACTGGAACAACTTACAATCGCCAGACGAATATTTTGCTTATCAACCGGAGTGGTGCGAGTGCGCCCGACCATGGACCAGCAATTTAGTGAATGAAACCGATAATAATAGGTCGTGTTGGGAAGCGGCAACACCGCATCAATCTTGACCGTGTAATCACGACTTGCCTCTGCACTCCCATCACCCTCAGCCACGACGTTGTAAAAATCGGGATCTAGGGCCACCTGCCAGCGCACTGGGACACTTAATGCTTCACCGCTCACTCTAGTCCAGATGATCACGCGATCTGGAAGTGGATCACCTGATGCTACACCGTAAGTGAATGTTCTGGCGATTTTTTCTAGTTCACTGCGCGGCAATTCGAATGCAGGACCGGGAACTTGGACATCCGAAAAGGCACCACCCCCTTGGGCCAGGATACCACCCAAAGTCGTGCCTATTTTGAAGAACCTGCGTCGCGAATGCGGCATCGCTCACACCTCGAAATGGCGCCATGTCCGCATGTCATTAGCACAAAAAGGCTATTTAGTACGCAACTAAAACAAAGAGCAGGGCATTGGCAATGCTAGCGCATCCGAATAAATTATTGTTAAAAAATCGCTGCAAAAATCGAGTGTTGGTCACTTTCTGACGACCTAACGCTAAGGCACACCACAATGATTTGGCATCCGTTAGCCGCTGATCTAGACTCCGTGTCTTCGCCAGTAAACGTCTATCTCGGAGCGCCCCTTGCGCATTTTACACTCGTCAGATTGGCACCTTGGCCGCACTCTTGGGGAAAAGAGGCGCTACGATGAATTCGCCGCGTTTCTCGACTGGATGATCGACACCATTCAGGCAGAGGCTATCGATGCCGTCCTCATAGCGGGGGATATTTTTGACACGACTGCTCCGAGTCATCGGGCATTACAGATGTATTATGACTTCCTCCAAAAGGTTGGGAAGTCGCATTGTCGGCATGTGGTGCTTATCGGGGGTAATCACGACTCGGCGTCCCTTTTAGCGGCACCACAAAGATTACTCAGGGCGCTCGACGTCCATGTTGTAGCAGCCGCAACCGATCTCCTTGACGATGAAATCGTGATCCTGAAAGCCGAAGACGGTAGTCCAGAAATGATGATCTGCGCCGTTCCGTACCTGCGCGACCGCGATATTCGGAAGGTGGAAGCTGGCGAAAGTTATAGCGATAAACAAGCTAAGCTAATCCAGGGAATTCAAGATCACTATGCAGCGGTAGTCCAGTTGGCTGAGGAAAAACGCAGCAAGCTTGGCGACCAAATCCCTCTGGTGGCGATGGGACACCTCTTTACCGCTGGTGGCCAGACCATGGAGGGGGATGGGGTGCGCGAGCTTTATGTTGGATCGCTAGCGCATGTGTCGCCATCAATGTTTCCTTCGACGCTTGATTATGTCGCGCTTGGGCACCTCCATATTCCGCAGAAGGTTGGTGGTGACGAATTACGTCGGTATAGCGGCTCCCCTATCCCAATGAGTTTTGGCGAATATAAGCAGGAAAAGAGTGTGGTCGTTGTCGATTTTGTCGGCCGTGAGGGCATTATGAAGCTTTTGCCCATACCAAGATTTCAACGCCTAGAAAGAATACGCGGAGATCTCGCGGCGATTAAATCGCAGCTATCAGAACTCGTGGCTACCGGGGATTCCATTTGGACGGAAGTCACCTACGACAGCCTAGACGTGACGGGAGACCTGCGCGACCAGGTTGAAGCGGCGGTCCACGGCAGCCAGGTCGAGGTCTTGAGTATCAAGAACCTACGCATCGGAGCCGTCATGATAGACCACACTGATGAAATGGAATCTCTGGAAGATTTAAAAATCGAAGATGTCTTTGAACGCTGCCTTAGTGCCAACGAGGTGCCGAAAGAACAGCGGCAAGAGCTACGGGATACTTTTGGTGAAGCGCGAGACAGCCTCACCCTAACCGACATCAACGTGATCGATTAAGGCCTGAAAGTATGCGCATCCTAAAGCTTCGCTTCAAAAACCTTAACTCACTCGCTGGCGAGTGGGCGATTGATTTAACTCACCCAGAGTATGCATCTGGCGGACTATTTGCCATTACAGGCCCTACAGGCGCCGGCAAGACCACCGTGCTTGATGCCTTGTGTCTGGCCCTGTATCGGCGCACGCCACGGCTAGATAAGATCTCAAAAAGCGTCAACGACATCATGACGCGGGGCACTGCCGACTGCAGTGCCGAAGTGACGGTAGAGACAAGATCCGGGACTTTTTGCTGTCACTGGAGTCAACGAAAGGCACGCAACAAGCCGGACGGTGAACTACAAGACGCGAAGCACGAAGTGTCTCACGTAGATACCGGTGACATTTTGGCCAGTGGGCTCAAAGACGCGGAAAAATTGGTGCAACATCTCACCGGCATGACCTACGAGCAATTTACTAGGTCTATACTTCTAGCGCAGGGGGCATTCGCCGCGTTCCTTAATGAAACGCCGGACCGACGCTCACCGATTCTCGAGCAAATTACCGGAACAGAGATTTATAGCCAAATTTCGGTGCATATTCATAAACGGCGTGCTGATGCGACTAACCAGCTTAAAATGCTGGAAGCCACGCTACAGGGAATGCGCCTCCTATCTGAGGGAGAAGTTCAGCAACTACGGACAAATCTAACTGAAATTAATCAAGAGCACGCAACAAAACAAAAGCATCTTGAGCAGACTGCCGATCAAATCAAGTGGACAGATAGCATTGCAACTCTTGAGCGTGACATAGAGAAAATTAAAGAAGACGAGAAAGTGTGGCAGGCCTCCAAGGATTCCTTTACACCGCAAGAAAACCGCTTAATTCGGGCGAGACGAGCCCTAGAACTCGATGGAGTCTATCAAGGCCTTTGTCTTTTGCAACATGAGCAAAAACGAGACCAGGTTACATTGGATTCAGAAAATGCTTCGCTGCCAAGTAAAACACAGCACATTGCTGATTTAGGCCGATCACTTAAGGCCGCGACAGAACGCGTCGATGCGCAGCGTTCTGCATTAGCTAAAGCAATGCCGCTGCTGCAGCAAGTCCGCGCCCTAGATCTAAAGGCGAACGAGAAGGACGGTCCCATAAAGAAGACCACTCAGCGGCTCACCCAACTCAAAGATCAGCTCCGCCTAACGAAGGATGAAAACAATAAGCATCGTAGTTCAGTCACATCGGTCCGTTCTAAACTTCACGAATTGATGAAACTCCTGCAAGAGACCTCGGTCGACGAAGCTTTGATTCAGGAGGCTACCGGGCTTCAATATCAGCTTAAGACCCTTGACGAGCAGCAGCAGTTATTAAAACAAAAAATTTCAGCCATTCCCCAGGGTAATCAGCAACTTCTCCAAGCCAAAACTGAGTATGAGACGCAAGTCAACCTGATGGCAGGTCAGCTAAAGGCGCTGGCTGTGCATCAGCAAAAACTTAGCACACAGCAGCAGTCTTTAAGCACGATTTTAAATGGGAAGGACTTAACTGCGTGGCGCACATCAGCTGCTGCCGCCCGCCAGCGATTAGCCGTGCTAGAAGACCTTAATAGGTCGATAAAGGCTCAGTGCGCAGCAGAAGTCGCAAGTGCAGACACAACCAGGAGACTGCGACATTTAGAGCAGCAGCGCGTAACTGACGAGTCGCTCAAGACAGCTCATGACCACAGCACGCAAGAAACTGAGCGCTTGATAACGGCACTGGAAGCGAATCTCATGCTGCAGCGTCAGATCCAGTCGCTAGAGAATGCACGGCACCACCTCAGGGACGGTGAGTCCTGCCCACTCTGTGGATCGCTCGACCACCCCTTTGCACAGGGCAATCTGCCGAGCTTGGACCACACTGAACAGGAGCTGCGGCAGGCCAAAGATGCACTGAAGAAGACTAGCCAAGCGGTATCTGACTTACTTGTCAGCCTTGCTAGACTCGACAAAGAGATAGAGCAGCTGAGTGCGCGAGAGAAGGACAATCAGGTAGCAATTGCAGAGGCCACCACTACGGTGACGCAGACCTGCGAAAGACTCTCGTTACTAGCAGATTTTGATATCGTGACACTGCCTCAGCTGATTGAAAATACTCAAATAGACTTGGGCCTAGCCGAGTCAACCTTGGTGCAGGCTGAGCAAACCGAAGGTGAACTTAAAGCATTCGCTGAAGAAGCGCAGCGTCTTGCCGATATTGTAGTCGAGAGGCGGCTAAAGCTTGAGTCCATGCGTCACGCTGTTGATCAGGCCACCGTAGCTTTGAACGCAGCTCAGGCAGAGGAAACAGCTGCAGCACAGGCTTATCGGCACAGCTTGCAGATCTGCGAGAGTGAGTTGTTAAAATACGGCATCTCTCCTTTATATCTGGGGTCAGTAAAAACCGCCCACTCCGCGATCAACGAACGCAAACACCTGCGCGAGGTCAGGAATGCTGAGAAAATCTCACTTGAGAAAAAACTCGAACATGACGCCAGCCAGCTAACCAACCTGGACCAGTCGGTACATAACATAGGTATCGACATTGAAGCCGCTGAGCGGGAGATGGCTGAACTACGCGCTGAATTAGAAAAGATCGCGCAGCAGCGTCGGCATTTGTTCGGCGAAAAAGTTACCGATGTAGAGGAGGACTTAATCAACCGGGCTGTTGATGCTGCCGAGCAAGATCAAAAGGCAGCGGACAATGACCACAGAGCCTCTGACAACGACCTCAAGGCAGCGCAGACCAAGATTGGAGCCCTTAATCAGACTTTGATGGCTCGGTCCGCCGCCATAGCGGCAGCTCTGGAACGATTTACGATTGGTCTTAGCAAGCAAGAATTCCGTGACGAGAATGATTATTTGCAGGCCAAATTGCCTGAGTCGACTCGCCATGAGTTGCTTGATGCCTCAACAAAACTGGCCAATCAGCGAGCCGATCTCGACGGCAACCTGCGTGACCGAACTGAAAAACTACGCAGTGAACGCGAGAGACATCTGACTGAAGACAGTCCAGCGGTATTACTGGCTCGCAAAGAGTCCCTCTCGGCCGACCTGAACAAGCTGGCTCACGAGATCGGTGCTTTGGGTCAAAAGTTAAAAGAGAACGACGAAGCGCGACTTAACCACTCCGGTCGACTGAACGAAATCGTGGCTCACCGGCGCGAAACAGCACGCTGGGACAATCTCCACCTCCTGATAGGATCGAATGACGGGAAGAAGTTTCGGAATTTTGCCCAAGGCCTCACCTTTGAGCGGTTGGTACAGCATGCAAATCGTCAGCTAGGTACAATGTCAGATCGTTATGTGCTCGTCCGTTCCAAGTCAGAGGACCTCGATTTTAGCGTGATTGACAGTTATCAGGCTGGTGAAGTGCGGACGACGAAAAATCTGTCGGGCGGCGAAAGCTTCCTCGTCAGCCTAGCTCTGGCTTTGGGCCTATCGCAGATGGCCAGCAACAAGACTAGGGTCGACTCGCTGTTCCTAGACGAAGGCTTTGGCACCTTGGACCCAGACACTCTCGAGACTGCCTTGGATGCTCTTGCCGGCCTCAAGCATGACGGTAAACTAATCGGCGTGATCTCGCACCTGCCGGACCTCAAAGAGCGCATAGAGACGCAAATTCGCGTCGTTCGCAGGTCCGGTGGGCGGAGCGTGCTTGAGGGACCTGGATGTAGCAGGGCTGATGGTGCTTCAGCAACAGGCGTATAAACATTTCGATTTTTAATGATGCTCGGCTTGCACAGCAGCCCGACCTTGCTTAGCGATTCGCGTATTAACCAGGTGGTACTTCAAAAACCAAACGGCGAAGGCCGCGAAGTAGACCATCGCAAGCACTAGCCAGACGCTGCGCATACCGTGGAGCATAGATATATATTCCAGCAAACCACCGGCCATCGCACCGATTAGGTTAACGCCCAAGGCGTACCCAGAGCTTTTCTGTTGTGCAAACATTTTACTAAAACAGTTGCCAGCAAGCAGTACTGGAATTCCAATCAGCGCAAAAGAGGCCGCGCATCGGACCCAGAAGTCTAGCCCCAAGAGCACATCCATCGGGACTAGGATATTGCACGCCATGACGATACCAATGCCCAGCCATGAGGCCAGCATCGGTAGCCCCTTGGTCCGCATCACCATCCAGTTACTCAGCAATATCATGGTCAATACGGTAATGAACACGATGCTATTCACAATCCATGTAGTGCCAAAAAGAAGTGCTAGGCGCACGATCGCGGCCGATTCCAGCAGCGTAAAGGCCAGGCCTAGCAGGAAGAATTCACTCCCAACACGAGCGGATCCACTGCGTTTTTTCAACACTAGAAATACGACCAGAATAAAGCCCATAAGCACGCCGATCACGGTCCAATAGAGACGTGAAATGGTTGGCTTCTCTAGGTAGATATAAGGCCAATCATCTGTTGACGGAGTCGAAGGCAGCAGCTTTTGATCTAGTGATTGGTCCGAGTTAAAGCCGGGAAGATTCTTAGCTGCAACAATAATAGCATTGAATAAGTAGCCGTCCTCAAGTATCGCGAGCTTGAGCGATCCAGGAAATGCCTCGTTAATCGTGGAATAGATGCGAGCAATAAACCAATCCTTCCAAATGGAGTAATAGGTCCCGAGCATGCCACCATCATTGAGAACGCGACGCGCGGCTTGAAACGATTCGACCGTGTAGATGTAGTTCTCTAGCCGAAGATTGGCGTATCCGGAAAGCAGAGCTTGGGAGTCCAGAGTGCCGAAGATCACCATGTCAAAGCGATCCGAAGTCGTGGAGAGAAAGTGGCGTCCATCGTCGTTGATAATTCTCACTCGCAGATCATCATAGGGTTTTAGGAAATTAAACTCTCGTCCGAGGCTGATAATCACAGGATCGATTTCAACCACAGTGACTGAAGATGCTCCATTTAGAAGAGCAATATTCGCGTCATTTCCCGTTCCGCCGCCCAGAATAAGAACATTCTGCGGCGACGCCCCAGCGTGCGCACTCTGGTATGCCGCATACGGAGCACTGAACTTACTGCGGGCATTCTCAGCAGTGCGGCGATATTCTTCATTCGTAGATTTGAAATTGACGGCCTCTTGGTGAAAACTCGAATTTACGAAAACTGACAAATTATTCTCGGTAGGTATATAACTCACCAAATAATAAGGACTCCACCGAGAGTCGTACTTACCGACGGCGAAGGTCAAAAAACAAGACCCTGCGACGATATAGGCAACTTTACGATCCATATCAAAGTTTAGCAGTAGCGCAAAAATCACCGGCACTACGAATATCCAGATGTACGGTGGCACGCTAAATAGAGACGATACCGTAAAAAGAATCGTCCCAACTAAACTACCGCCGATGTCCCAGGCATAGGAAGTCAGTCTTTCATGCTGATCCATAAGATTAGCCAGAGCATGACCTAGGGTAAAAAATGGCAACGCCGTCAGAACAAACGCCAAAATAGCCGATATTTCGAGAGGTATTTCCACGAGGGGTTTGTAATCACGCGTCGACTTTTGTAGCCAAAAATGCACACTACCGCTGGTGTCGTAAGTGACGATCCCGTGCGCGAGGAAGCAAAAAATATAGAGAAGAAATATACCGAGCGGAAAAAGCCATGCCCGTTGTTTCGTGTCACTCAAGATGCAGCCAATACCCAGCCCAAAGAAGCTGGCAAATAAAATAAGATTGCTGAAATACGAGATCGCTTTAACTTCAGATGGGATAAACCGAATCAGCGAAAGCTCGAGAATCATGATGAGTGCCGAGACTATCGAGATGGCCAAGGGGTGCTTAAGGCGTAAGTCTCGGTAGGCAGATGACGTCATTCCGGCAACTCCAAGAGGCTGATATATGTAGAGCCAGGGTCGGGCTCACCTGGGTTTTTTCATTGGTAACAGACTAATATTATCGCACAAAATGCGGGGGTACAATTTTTGTGTTTTCTCACGCGCGACAAAGGCAGAAAACAACAAAATCTAACAGAAACCCAACGAAGAATCAGAGGCTTACCTATTGCCTCTTTTTCGATTCACTTCAGCCTATAGGAATTCCAGAATATAGCTCCGTTGATGCTGTGAAAATGTTAGGATTAACACCGAGCAATCAGACACCGGCGATTACGGCGAGGGCGGCTGCATGCGACTATCTGGCAGGGCGGAACCTAATGTTTTTTTGACCGGTGCCACGGGAGTACTCGGAGCCCGCATCCTGACCGACCTCCTGCGGGATACCGATGTAAACATTACCTGCCTGGTACGAGCGAGTTGTATTGCTCAGGCTTTTAGTCGTCTCGAAAAGATGCTGCGCGTCTATGATCCTGATCTAACGCTTGCCAATGATCTGAAGTGCCGCGTGCAACCGTTGATTGGCGACATCGCTGCGGCGCAATTCGGACTTGAGAAGGAAGAATTTTCTAGACTCGTCGCTGAGACAGAGGTTGTGATTCATTGTGCTGCCAACACCAATCTGTTCGGAAGACTAAGCACAGCCCGCGCCATCAACGTCAAGGGCACGCATGAAGTCGTCAATTTCACCCTGGCCACAGAGCGCCGTGAACTTCTCTTTGTCTCGACTTTTACGGTGATGGGCGACAAAACATTCGATGCTGACTTCACGTTATATGAAGAAGATTTCGATGTAGGTCAGGAATTTCCGTTCATGTCTTACCAGCAAAGTAAGTTTGAAGCGGAAGCCATAGTTAGGCAGGCTTGCGAGCGTGGCCTAAACTGGCAGATCGTGCGTCCCGGACAAATATTCGGCGACAACACCCACGGCTATTATCCTCAAGGCGAGACTAATGTAAGTGGATTATTTTATGATATTTTCAAAACTGTTATAGACACTGGAGTAGCGTTCTCGTCGGAGGTCATCTTCGACGTGACACCGGTAGATTATGTGAGCAAAGCTTCGATATTTTTTGCTCTCAAGCATCGCGCCTTCGGCGCAACATTTCATTTAACTAATCCCGATGAACGCACTTACAGCGAAATTATCGAGATGATCCGTGCCTACGGCTACGACATCCGCTTTGTGAGGCAAGATGAGTACAAAGTCATGCTTAACGAGCGCTTGCTGGTCGCCCATGGAAAAGAATACCGAAGTGCCACGACACAGGCCTTTCGCTGCTGGTTTCGGCATAAATCGTTTGATTTCAGTAGCAGCGGCCGCGTTGACTGCAGTAGGGCGCGCGGCATCTTGCAGCGCTATGAGATCCACTGCAAGCCCATTGAAGACCTGATCAAAGTCTATCTAAAACGAGGCATCGGCTCGGCCCACGTCCCGACTCTTATCCAATTAGATATATGATTCCGCTCATGCCAGCGGAGCTTGCGAGTGGGACCGTTAAGTTATCAAATCCACGGTTGGAAAGACTCTCAACACAAGAGATAGCGAGTGCCAAAAAGACCGCCATCAACGCGACCAAATGCAGAGGAAATTCTGTAGTCAGCACCAAGAAACCCAAAATAACCGCGGTAGCCACAAGAAAGTGGGCACAGAATCCTGCGCGCGATTTGCCCAAAAAAGGCCTACTTTTGCAACTCATACCTGCAAAAGCAGCGGCGGGATCAGCGAATGCCAGAATTAAAAAAGACAGACAGAAAATCTGCGGCTTATCAAAGTAAGCGAGCGACATGAAAATAATCCCAACAGCAAAAATCACCGAGCCATCTCGGTTATTGAAGAGATAGCTAAACGGCTTTGATAGACGCTGTGATTTGATCAGAATCAAAAACGACACCACGATAGCCACGCCGATCCCCACACCTGAACGCCAACTAGCTCCGGTAAAGGGAAGATAGGCGATAAAACAAGCGCAGCTGATATGGGCAAACTTGCGAGAGACCTCGCTACCATCGAAGCGAAGATGCTTCCTAAGACATAAACCATCTAGCCATGGCCTAAGCAAAGCTCCGATAAGAAAAATGCTCGCACCGATAGCCAGGTAGACGCAGACGACCATTAAGTCCAAGGTGCTTGGCATCGTATATCCCTGGTAGTAAGCCCACGTCTTACACTCTCCCATTGTGCGAAAGTGTGGCGGAAGTGTAATGGCAATGCTTGTTTGCGCATGGTCTACCCAAGATTCTAACCCATGAGACTGGCAGCAGTCACCCAATGGCACCCAATGGGCACCCAATGGGGTCAGGCACTGAAGCCAAACTACTGAATCCTGGTCATTTATTCCAATTTATTACGATATAATCATTTAGGTGGATCAGCCACAGCCATTCGTGGCACGAGACGAGACAACATAGCACTTATCTGCCTCGCCCCTGCTCGCCCTACCCACAAAGTCTCCCACAGACGACATATTTTAGCCCATAGCGGACTTATGGCTAGGATGGCGGACTTTTGCCATTTCTGCGCTAAAAATGGCCCAAATTTTAAGTAGCACCTGCAATTAGCCATGAGATGTCGAGGACCACTTCTGTGAGGTCTTATGTCGAAGCTTCGTCTACTTCTTTCAAAGGCTAGCTTGAATTTTCTTTCCGATTTTAGATTTCTGGCTGCGCATCATATTTCCATCGCCGACAGACTAATCTACTTGGTCAGCAAGTATATCGCGCTACTTACCGCCCGACGTGACATCCGCTATCTTGGCTCAGATTTTTACTATGACAACTACTGGACTCCGACCTTGCTCCAGCACTACCCGCAAGAAATAGAGACCCTCAAAAGATATATCGACACATCAGCTATCACCACGCTACTCGACGTAGGAGCCAATCTAGGTCAGTTTGCCGCGACCTGGCGACACTACTCGCCAGGAACAATAATCTACTCTTTTGAGCCTAATCGCGATATTTACCCGCTACTGCAAAAGAACGCCCATCAGGATCCGGGCTGGATAACACTGCCTCATGCCCTCGGGAGGCAGCAAGCCACCATCGATTTTTACTATGTACCTGAAAAATCGGCGCAGGGGTCCTTCTTCGCCTCGAATGCTGCGGCAAACTTGCTGACAACCACGACTATTAAAACTGAAGTCTCCGTGATTTCTCTGACTCCGGAGACATGCCAAGAACTGGGCGTGCCGCAAACCTTCGACCTGATCAAAATCGACACAGAAGGTGCCGAGGAACAAGTTCTTCAAGGGCTGATCGATATTCGATGGCGCTACCTTTACATCGAGTGCTCCATGGATCGCGAGGGCGCTATGGCCGAGACCCGCCTATGGGCGCTTATGGCGCGCATGAAAGGCGCTTTGCCGCGTCTTCTATATAAATCACAGCCAGCTGTGGGCGGGATGTCATACGACGTCTTGGTGGAAAATATGAACTTTTGAACACACCTCCAGCCACCTCACTTGCAAGGCAAGCGTGGGCAACTCAGATCGGCACTTGAATCCCGCCAAGATTACGGGCACTATGTTCATAAACTTCGGTAACAAAATCTGATCGTCCGCCGTAGCGAACCCCAGGCGATGTTACGACGAGTTTTACCCATGTAATCTTGACTAAACTTACTTAGAGCAACAAACTAGACGAGCTTTTTGTGATCAAAAAAGCAGGGAAATGCTGCCGTGCCAAAACCAGATGACGGTAATAGCTTTGTGCTCCGCAAGCGCCTCAAGACCGAACTGGACTTTCGCGCCATGACAGCCGCGGACCTCGCTCGCCGCACTGGAGTGCCTAAGCAAGTCATTTCTGACTGGCTAGCTGGCGTCACACCGCGTCGCCTCGACCACCTAAAAAAAGTAGCTGCTGAGCTCTGCACCACCATTGACGAACTATGCTTCGGAACCGACAGTCAGCCCCCGTTAACACAAACGCTCCGCATCGAGGGCTTGCCGCCAGGGGATAACCTTGTAGGCAGGTATGAAATTCTTGTACAAAAAATCTCTTGAGCTGATTGGGGTCAGGCACTGAGGCCAACCCACTAAATCGTCGTCATGTCTCGCCATTCTTCGACCTAGAGAGATCAGTTCGCGACACTCACTTACGCTTCAGCCGAAAAGACCCCCTGAGATCCATGGGACCCTTGCCCTTTGGGACCAAAACATTTTTCTGAAAAAAGCGCAGAAGAC
>Ga0315274_10001884_pt1 | contig 32199 bp, 32 predicted proteins | sample YL17G02_20_MG_FD_203700 | JGI IMG/M metagenome (GOLD analysis project Ga0315274, IMG submission 203700) | Sediment microbial communities from Yellowstone Lake, YNP, Wyoming, USA - YL17G02_20 | ecosystem: Environmental > Aquatic > Freshwater > Lake > Sediment | place: USA: Wyoming | collected...
GGATTGAAAAATAAAAGAATTTTATTTGAAATAGCCAAGCCTTTACCAAAATGTTTATTTAAGAAAAATGGAAAAAATGTTATTGGTGAATTTGATATGCCAAAAAATTGTTTCGAATGTAGAGAATTATTTTTAATAAAAAATCATGCTATATATTTTTGTCCAAATGTTTATAATAAAAAAGGCCCAAGATTAGATGACGTAAGGGATAGAAAACAAATATTTGAACATTTTGAACATTTCCATTCAAAAATTAGAAAATCTAATAGATGTCTAGATTGTATTAGTTTTAAAAGAAAACAATGTAACGGACTATGCATTAATAGAAATTTATAGCTTGATACTAATTAAATATTAATTATTTTTAATAAGCAGTTTTATTATGTACCAACACATCTTCAGCAAAATAATTATGCCACTTGTCTACTTCCAAGTTGAACACCTTCTTAACAGGCTCATCAACAACATCTATCTTCCTAACAACTACATTCTTAAAATTCTTGTCAAATAATTTATCTCCAATTTTCACCATTCCAGCTTCCATCCACTTTCCGTTTGCTCGAACAGGGTGGTTGGACGTCAGCTTTACCATATTGTTTATAATTAAATACTCGAATTTACCATCGTGCACAAAAGTTTGTGACACCTTAGCGGGTTTTAACTCTTTGTTTAAATAATCATATGCCAGTACAAATTCCCCAACTCTAATTTCCTCTATATGTTTGTAATTATAACCGTCCATCAAAATACTAGTACCAGCAACAAAGCAACAACAACAACCACCAATACAACAACCACCACCACCAGCAACTGAACTCTGATGCTTACCTGTCAATCTGCAGGTTGACTGACCCTGCATTGCAGGAACAATATTTGTGGAAGATGTATGCTGCGCGCATGCTGTTTGCACGCCTACTGCTGACAGGGCAATACCTAGTCCTACCAAGGATTTTTTCGAGATTTGACCCTCCTCTCCCAGCAGAAAACAGGATATGGTTTTCTTGAATTTCGACAACATACCTATAATAAATTATGTTTTGCCTATAAAAATAGTTTTCTAATCCTAATCTGGGCAATTTCCATAACAAGATTTTCTCATAGAATGAGAGCATTTTTTACAAATGGGATTTTGCTCTGAAGCCTCAAACAAACTGAAATACTCATGGATTTGATTTCGGCTAGCCATGTACTTCAAATGAGGTCCACTTGCATCTGCTTTTTTGCATAACCTTATGTTATCGTTGTCGAGCATGAAAAGTTCTAGACATTCTCTGCAGGATTGCGGCATGCCAAAATTTTTGACGAACATATGGTAATGTGATTTTAGTATGCATTGTGGTATTGGTCTGGTTAGTTTGAAATTAATTTTTTTTTCTTTAAGGTGGTGCAGGAATCTTGTCAGCATCTCTATTTTCTGGCTGCTAGCATCTTGTATTCTCAAAGAAATCAACACAACCTCTGGCTTGTTTTCTGTTAGTTCATTTGCTAATTTGTTGAGATCCATGTCTAAGGAATTTAAAACAATGAAACGATTGCCAGATTCTGTTTTTGCTAATTTATTTTTTGTTGGCGGCTCCAGCTCGTATGTTTTCGATGGCGTGGTGTAGTAAAATTTCCCGTTCTTTATTTCCAGATATTCCTTTATTGGGGGTGAGTTGTCTTGGATTTGAATAGCCCTTTCATCTATTTTTATGTCTTTACTTTCTTTTTTCAAAACCAGTGACTTGTCGTTTTCATTTGGTAATTTTTTGAATGCCAGCCAGCACTGCGGGTCAGGCGCAAACGGAGTTCCGAAGTAGCTGTTCGTTACACACCTTGATCCACCAAAACAATTATCCCAGTGCTTGCAGCTGCTGCATATAGGTGGTATGTTGTTGACGTTCCTGAATTTCCAGAGGAAGTTGTTTGAATACCATATTTCTGTTAGAGATCTCTCCATTGCGTTGCCAACCTTTATGGGCATCCTCCTGCAAGGGAAAACATCGCCATTTGGCATTACAATAAGGAAATTTTTTCCAGCATGGCATATGTAGGAAGAGTCACCTGTCAAGAGAAAATATAAACCCCTATGCATGCCAATCCCAGTTTTGCTTTTTTGTCTTTTCATATACTCAGAAATTTTATGTACGCCTTTGTAAAATTCTCTGACTTCACACGGCTCTAGCATTTGGCTCTTAATCTCAGCTCCCTTACCGCATGCAATCATCCTATCAGACCACACATAATCCACACCTATTTTTTCGCAGAGTTTGATAAGCTCAGGATAATCCTTGTAGTTTTTTTTGTTGGAGGTGAAAGAGACAATAGTGTGAATATTTTCCTTGGAAAGAAGTTTCAAGCTCTTGGTTATTCTCTTGAAGGTGCCTTTGCCCCTGATGCTGTCGTTTGTCTCTTGCATGCCTTCTAAGCTTATCTGTATTGTTCTTGGTGGAAATTCTTTAAGTTTTCTTACAGTTTTTTTATTTATGAAAAGTCCATTGGTCATTATCAAATAATAGAACAAGCTTCTGTTTTCATGGAATTTTTCTAGCAGCTGAAAAAAATCTTTTCTTATAAAAGGTTCGCCGCCTGTTACATGAATGCCGCCTGTAACCTTCCACAGTTTTAGAAGTACAATATATTGGTTTAGGATTTTGCATAAACCATCAAAATCCAGCTCATTGTTTAGGTATGAGTTATCTTGATAACAATGCTTGCAGCTGAGGTTACATCTTTCGGTTATGTGCCACTGAATCATAAAATTGTCTAATGGTTTGGGTAGATAGTTTACACTCTTTATCATATTCATCAATACTTTTCATATTTCTTTCGATATTTTTTAATTATTATTTTCTACATTCTATTTCTTATTTTTCACAAATTAATGTCCAATAATTATGTGTATGGGGATGAGCGTGAGTATTGTCAACGCCTGTGTCGTGTGAAAGATGTAAAATTTTGAACTCAGAGAACAATTCTTTTAATTCTGTTTCAGCAAAATAGTGGATGTTTATGCCTGGAGCAGCTTCAAATGTATTTTCTTCCTCTTCTCCCCCATGACCGAACCCCCCATCTTTATCTGAGAATACAGCTATAGCACACAATCCACATTTGCTCATTACCCTTCTGATTTCTTTGGTTGCTCTTTCCCTTTGATTTCCCAAAAGATGATGGAGAGTTGATGTGCATACAATATAATCAAAAGAATTTTTTTGGAATGGTAAATTTGTCGCGTCGCATTTTAAAACGTTTTTCGCCCTTTTTTTTGCCTGCTCTAAACTTTTAGATGAAATGTCGGCTCCAACCACAAACAATTCTCTTTCAGCAAGATATTGCAATCCTCCTCCCAAGCCGCAACCTATGTCAAGAACTCTGGCTTTGCCGTTATTCTCCTTTTTTATGGAATTGTATACTAGTATGAATCTGTGAAGCTGAGAGGGATAATTACCAAATTCTTCTATGCTCTCCCATGCCGCGATTTTGGATTTTGAGTTCTTAGATTTTAAGTTGGTTGCCATAAAAATTATTGCTAAACAATTCTTTTATTGGTTTTTTTGAGGGACCGCGAGAGCTTGAAGCTGGAGCTGGTTTGCCCACAGCTAACAACGCCAGCAGCACTTTGTCGTCAGGTATTCTCAAAATATTTTTGACTTGGGGCATCTCATAACAACCCAGCCAACAACTGCCATAGCCAAGAGAAGTGGCTGCCAGAGTGATATGTGTTAGAGCAATGGCTGCGTCCACCTCGTCCCATGTTTTGATCTTTCCAAAGTTGACAGTTCCTGCTACTCTTGGATTGCACACTGCTGCCACTATAATTGATATGTTGTTGACAATGTGCCGCTGGGGAATTATATCTTGGATTGCTTTTAATATTTTTGGATCGCTGACGATAACTAGATTCCATGGCTGCATGTTGCCTCCGGATGGTGCTAGTCTGGCTGCTTCTATAATTTTTTTCATGTGGTTTGTTGGTATCTTACATTTCTTATAATTTCTGATGCTGTATCTTTTTTTTATCACGTCAAAAAATTCCATCTCTCACATCACCTAATCATTACGAGTAGAAAGCCACCACAACATTGTTTTTTTATCGTTCTCTGAAAAAATCAATTTTTTGAATACATACTCGGTCTGAGCCTTACGTATTTTACATACAAAATCCTTTGGCAGCTTGCTGATCAAATTATTCTGCTCACCATAGCTGCTAACCAGGCAGGGCGAGCAGTATGGACTCCATTCGCACGCATCACACAGTGCTGACTTTCCTGAGGTTAGAGCAATGAAATTGAGTGCGTCTCCAGATGTGAATACTTTTTTGTAGCTGTCCTTTTTAGTGTTGCCGAGTTTGAAAATTTCATTTGATCTGGCTTCGTCACATGTATACACATCGCCCCATTGGTTGTAGGCAGCCTGGATTAGGCAAGCTCCGCAAGGCGAACCTAGGCATGCGTTGAACGGGGGTTTTAACGTCACTATGCGCCTGAGTATGCTGAAAGTTTCTTCGTTGTAGAATAGAGTTCCCTGCGAGTTGGTTTTTAAAATGTATTCCATGCTTTCCTTCCAGAATTCGATATATTCTTCTGGAGTGTATCCGATTTTTTTCCATGCTGTGATGGTTGTTCCTGCGATGTTCAATGGTCTTAGAAATAAGCTGTTCAGCGAGTGCTGCATGTACTCGTCCACAATCTCCTTAGAATATTCTAGTGAATGTCTGGTAATGGTGGGCATTGCAGCACCAAAGAATGGATATCTTTTCTCCCGTTTGATAAAATCAATCCAATACACAACCTTGTCATAGCTGCCACCGCCGCTGTATTTCCTGTTTTTGTTGTGAAGCTTTTTTGGTCCGTCCAGTGATGTGTTGATGCTGACTTTATTTTTTATTAGATAATCAAGAATAGCTTCGTCCATCAGTGTCAAATTCGAAACAATGTTGAAATTTATATTTTTTCTGCCTACATACCAACCAAACTCGTCGGATTTTTTGCTGCAGTTTTTTCTTTTAGCATATTCGATTATATATTGGACGATTGGGAAGTTGACCAATGGCTCGCCGCCCTGAAATTCTATTGTGAGGCTGCTCGCAGGTGATTGCAATATGAAATCCACGATACCTTTCGCTGTGTTTTCATCCATGTCGTAGTTTTTGGCTGACATTGGTTTTGAGTTGGAGTGGCAGTACAAGCAATTGTGATTGCAACGCAGGGTTGGGACTACCACATGCAGATTTATGCCGTTGAACAGGTGATGAAATCTTTTTTGGTAATAATTGACGACCGTGTCATTGTTGTTTTCAGTTATGATTATTCCTTTTTCTTCCAGATTTCTGAACAGGTTAAGATCTTCTGTAAGATCGCCACACCTCAGCAAGTCAAATTCATTTTTGCTGAGAATGACCCATGCCCCATGCTCGGTTGTGATAAGGATTTTGTCTTCGTTGAACTTGTGGCTCCAATATCTGGTTGTAACATATGGTATGTTTGTAAATCCTTCATTGACAAAATAACTTAACGCCATTTTACCACTTTCAATATTCTAGTCTATCATTTTCTTGCAGCTGACGTTTTGATATGTTTCATCGCTGCTAAGAGGCAGTTGAAAAATTCATATGCATCATTTGCTAGCTCATTTGGTCTAACTGTTTTCTTCGGTTTCAGTAGCACTTGAATGTCATCCTTGCTCTTTTTTACATCCACGACAAACAATTCTTCAAATATTTTTTTTGTATACTTCACATAGGCATAATCATATATATTCGGATTGACAGTTAACCTAACTTGTTTTTTTTCTTGGTCTACTGATATTCTTTCCATGTCTTCTGTCAGATTTTTTCACCTTCCCATCATCCTTTTTGTTTGCGCCAGAGTCAGCATCATCGGCAGAATGAGTAAAGAATGCTCGCTGGATTATTGCTTCCCTGATTGGCATGTTTTTGATTGTTTGGGCTGCATAGAATGAGTAGTTGATTAGCTCGTTGTTGAATTCCCTGCCAAGCTCCTCGAGGTTGATGCTTTTGTCCTTGGTTTTTAGGAACACAAACAATTCCTCGTTCGGATCACCGTCAACTATCACGTATGCCTTGTCAATAAAGATGTATGCTGCTGACATTACTATATCCAATGGGTAAATTTTTGGATTAACGGATACTATAATCTGATTCTTGTCTTTTCTGACTTCTAGGTTGTCAACTGAAAATTCCTTTTTAGCTGCCATAACTTATATTTTTATTATCATTATGAATAAATATATTTGCGAATATGCTGGATTGGCAAATTAAACAATTAAATAATTAAACAATATAACCAAGCTGGACCTTATACAATTTAATGAACTTTATTTTTGATCCTGTATTTTTGGCAATAATAATTTTTGGAAGCGCCACTTCTTACATAGACATAAAATACGGCAAGATAAAAAATATCTCTGTTATTCTGCTGTTGGTAGCGGGGGTTGTGGTCAACATCTTTTTCACAAAAACACTTTCCATACCTTCGCTAGACATTGGCTCTGATTTTATCCAGACTATAAGCAACGTTGTCATAGCAGTTGTTCTGGGGTTTTCATTGTGGCTAGCTGGTTTGTTGTCAGAAGGAGACGCCAAATTGTTCGTTGGGTTTTCGATGCTGCTTCCTGTTTTTCTGTATAAACAAGGATATCTTTTTTTGTTTCCAGGTGTTGTGATATTGATTAACACAGTCATACCGGTTGCCATATTCCTGGTTATCAGGGGTATGACTCGGATAAGAAGAAATCAACTGAAGGTGATCAAATATATTTTTAGTTTTAAAAATTTCTTGACAAATATTTTGTTTTTGTTCGGATTCTCATTTTTACTGCAGAGCATTTTTGACTACTTTGCTTGGGGGGCGAATTTCTTTTTTCAGGCGTTCATTCTTTTTGCTTTGATGGAGATATTCAACAAATTCTTTGAAAAAAATATTCTGCCTATTTCCATTATGGTGTCTTTGGTTGCTGTAATTTTCTTCTACTACTCGGTCATATCTGTCCAATTCATCACTCAGTTCTTAATCTTGGCGGTTTTGTTCCAGGTTGTTGTCACCATATTTTATGTGGTTGACTTTTCTTTTGGTAAAGAGGTTAAAATAAGCCAGTTGAAGTCAGGCATGCTCATTGGCGACAAACTCATAAAAGTGAAAGGCAATTATGTAAAATATTACTCCTCGTTTGTGAATTTGTTTGATTTGATCAAATCTGTTGGTGATTATTATTCGCAGAACATAATCCATAGGCTGAGCGCTGAGGATGTGAAGAGTTTGCAGAAGTTGCACAGTCAGAAAAAGCTCAAGTTCGACACAATAAAGGTGGTGGAGGCAATGCCATTCGCGCCTTTCATGTTTTTGGGAGTTTTCCTCACGTACTTTTTGCAAGGCAGCTTGTTTGGATTATCTGTTTTTGTCTGATCCAGCAATTCGATAACCAATTAAAAAGTTGATATTACCGAAAAACAAAAATAAATTAACGGCTAGGAATGAGTCGATAATTATGAGAGCAAGAAAAAAATTGAAAAAGAGCGTATTAAAGAGGAATAAACGAAAAATAATTGCTGGGCTTGTTTTGGTTGCCTTGGCAACTGTTTTTATCTTTTACAAGCTAGCAATGCAAACCGAATGCGAAAAAACCCAAGTGCCCAGTCAAATTTCAATCAAAATATACTCCCCGCAAAATAAAACCTACAATATCACGAACATCCCAATCAGTGTTATGGCGAGCCAAGATGTTCTATGGATAAACAACTCTTTTGACAAAGGTCCGAGCATCACAGAGTGCCTCAACTGCAAGTGGTACACAAGATATGACTTGAATTTCAAGCCAGGCGTGCATACTGTTGATGTGTATGTGAGTGATTATGAGAATAATGTAATAACTGCAGGTGTGACATTTACAGTCGAGAATGGTTAAAATTACAATTTTTCATTTGATAGAAAAGTATTTTTGCTGACAAAAAGAGAGATTAATTATGCGAATTATGGTTACTGTGGGGAAAATAAGTTTTTTGGCCGCATCTTTTTTTATTTCATTGATTTTACCAATTTCCGTATACGCTACTGTATATTGCGATGCACAAACACTTTATGTAAATCCATCTGGTTGGGAAAACAAATATTGCTGCAACACAAATGGTGGATGTTATGCGAGTGCTCCCAGTTGTAGGTGTTACATTAATGGCTACTGGTATACTGCTACTGCAACCTGTTATGATACAGAAACGAACCAAGGGGCTTGTAATTCTTGTCCTCCTGGCAAGTGGATGGGCACCTATTGTTGTGGTAATGAAAAAAGTGAAAATCCTTATCAAGTAAATGGTGTTTGGCAGTGCGCTCTTGGCAATTTCTGGAATCCAGTGTGGTGTGGTAGTTGTTGGACACCATCTAATTGTGGCGGTCTTCCTCCAACCTGTATAAATAGTGGTGGTGGTACATGTTCCGCGGCTGGAAGTGGAGGAATATATCCAAAGGAAAGAGACTCTTCTACCCAATATTGCGAGCCTCAGAGTTACTGGTGGCCTGCTAACTGGGATGGTAGTCCAAATCTTGCACACCGCGATTATTATCGCATTATATCCTATCCCACTTTGAGTACTGATTTCTATAAACAATATCCTAATACATGTAATTTCGCCAAATGGACTGACAGGGGATGCTGTGGTGATGACGGACAAAACGATAATTTTGTCTACTCTGGTGGTAGATGCGTGAATGGCGTGCCAATGGTTGACAATTGTGATAATAGTTGCAATGGTGTATGCCAGTCTAGGGTCAACTGTACGCAAGATCCTGACTGCTACCAAGGAACTCAGCTGGCTGATGGCCAAGCTTGTACATGCAACGCTCAATGCGCAGGTGTTGTTACCACAGGTGCTATATACTATTCTGCGTGTGATAATGGTGTATGCAAATCAGCTTCGTATTTTATGTTTATAAATGTTCAAGTCCCAAACGGAGCTTCAAGTCTTGCTAGAAGTTGTGGAAGTGGTAGTGCTAATTTTGAATGTGTTGGTAATTACGAATGCAACGTTGGTGGAATACATCAAGCTGTGGCCGGCACTTTTTATAGTCAAGATTTACAAACAATTTTTTCGAGTGGAGGCTCGACATCATTTACTTGCGGATTGGCAGACAATGCACAATTTATTTCTCAAGTCGGACCGCCTACTAATATGAATATTGGACAAACCACTACAGTAAGCGTAACAATGAAAAATACAGGCAGCACAACTTGGACCAAGGCAGCTGGCTACAAACTTGGCTCGCAAAACCCACAAGACAACACAAATTGGGGTTTGGCTAGGGTGGAGTTGGATGCCGCAGATTCTATAGCACCAGGTCAGCAAAAAACATTTTCTTTTACAGTTACTGCGCCGAGTGCTGTGGGAATTTATAATTTTCAATGGAGAATGTTAAAGGAAGGAGTGGCTTGGTTCGGTGATTATTCGACTAATGTGCCTGTAACTGTTGTTCCATGTGAGAGTGGCAAATTTTTGTACAGCAGAATTTGTAGAGAATATCCAGAGAATGATTGGAGACAGATTTCAAATGCAGCAGGGCATTGTTGCGAGGGCTCAGCTAATACGATTTATGACACATCAGGAGGTGGAAACATGGGCAGCATGCAAAACAGTCCTGCTCGCGTGGATGGAAAGTATGGTAAGGCATTAAGTTTTGATGGAAGTAGTAATTATGTTTCTGTACCAAATTCACCAAGTTTGAATCCTACTAATGCGATTACAGTTTCTTACTGGATTAAAAAATCTGATGCATCTGCAGGTATGCCAATAAGTAAAGGTACATGGAATCAATTCTATTCTTTTGGTTCCAACCAGTATTCCTTTAGAGTTTATACTTCTGCAGGTAATTTAGAACAATATTCTGGTGTTACTTATAATGATGGCAATTGGCATATGCTCGCTGCCACATGGTCTAATACGGATGGTAAGATAAAAATTTACAAGGATGGTAGTTTGGCGGCAACGAGTTCTGGCTCTATTCTTGGAACTCTGAATTCTCAGACTAACTCTCTCTATATTGGCGCAGGTCCTGACATGGGAGGTTATTATTTCAAAGGTGTAATTGACGAAGTTCAGATTTATCCGCGAGCATTGACCGAACAAGAAGTTAGCGCTCTTTATTTAGATCCCAGTAAGAGATATTCTGGCGCATCCTTGATTTATCGTTTTGAAAATTATTTTGCATGCCAACCAAGCAGCACAGACAAAGTATGCTGTCCAGATAATAATTGTGTTTACAATGGTGTGTGTTATGCAGAAGGTACTAAACAGGATGTGGATGGTGATGGTATTATGGAAAAATGTGTGGCTGGATCGAATGGTGAGTGGATCGAGGAGAATCCCTTTCCAAATTGTGGCAATGGTGTTTGTGATACCGGTGAGAACTGCCTGAATTGCCCGAATGATTGTGGTTGTCTTAATGATGAAGTTTGCCAGCCAGATGGTACTTGCAAAGACAGCGGAGGATTAAATTGCAACAACAATGGAGTGTGTGATTATGATGAGGCATGCAATTGCGCTGATTGTTTAGATGAGCAGGATAAATGTTTGCTTGGTTTGATTTGTGGGAATGATGGTCTTTGCGGCTGCAATCCAATTACTGATGAAATCTGCCCGAATGATCCTTACTGCAAAACAATAGACCCAGACTGCGGTCCGTACTTTAAAAATTTCACATATGTTGGCGACCAAAATTATTTCAATGTATTCTGGAATGCGCGATGGCCGTCGCTCAGTCAGAATCCTACTAAATACATCAATGTAACCTGCATACTGGGTTGCGATCCTCGCACTGAAACTGAACCTTGCAACTGCAATCCTACCACAGCCACCTGCAGCAAGGGCCAGATGTGCTTGCCATATCCATTCTATCAGCCACCTGGCGAAGGCAGCTGCACAGTGTCAGATCCTAACTATGATTATGCTGCCAAAAACAAAATCATCTGCCACGTTTTCAACTCAACAGACGCTAGTCATGGCAATTGGTACTGAGAAAATTTGTGAGTGAATGATGGGTGAATGAAAAAATGAGTGAATGAAAATGAGTGAGAAAAAAATTATTTTTTTTGTCGCGATGTTTGGAATTTTTGTATTTGGATTTGTTTGCTCGTTTGGATTTTTTTCGACAGCAGCGAACGCGGCAGAGTTCTGGGCAGTGAATTTTACAATTGAAGCGCGCGGTGTGCAGGCTAGCGTGGGGCAGAGGATTGAGTTGCCAGTATACATAACAAACCAGGGCTTGCTCACAGACAGCTACAAGGTTAGCACTACAACTCTTGGTCCGGACCCAGGTAGTTTTTTTATTGAGCTATCGCCTATACAAACAGTGAATATTGAATCAAACCAAACAGAGAAGATTAAAGTATTCATACAAACTCTCATGCAGGGTAGTAGAAGTGTGCGTGTTAACGTGGTATCGGATGCGTGCACGCTAAAGCTGCAGGATACTGTCGAATGCAAGCATGATCAGGAGGTTGTGTTATCAGCGGACTATGCGAGTTTGCCAGATGTGGATGTTGCAGCAGTAGTGCAGATATTTGCGATTGCTGCGGTTGTGATGTTCGCGGCGGGTTTGAAAAATTTCAGGTTTGCCGAACTCAAATAATCTTAAATATTTATCAACTTCTTAATAATGCTTAGGCAGTTTTACAAACGGGCCCATAGTCTAGTGGCTAGAGCTTCGGCTAAGACATGACCCTTACAAGCAATCTTGGAAAGGTCGAGACAGGAGTTCGATTCTCCTTGGGCCCACTTCTTTTTACAAACTATAAAAATAAGTTTTAAATACAAAATGATTATATGGAAATCTTGAAAAAATTCGCTGAAACTGTCAACGCAGGCAGCATAGACCGCTCGCTCACGAAACTTGGCATAGATAAGCAGAAGTTGGAGCAGGCAATAAAGAGCAAAAAATTTGTTTTGGCTGGTGAGAGATACGACATTGTTGTCGACTACAAACCAAGGATTCGCTACTTGAACCTCTACTTTGCGCAGAAGAAGGATAGCAAGAAGCTGCTGGGTGTGCTTGACCCAAACGATATTGATTTTCAGTCACTCGTGGTGTTTCTGGGCAAGCTGCGACTGGGCAACGAATTGTTTGATGTCAGGCTTGGCGCGTATGGTTACAATTCCTCGGAGCTCGGCGCGGCCATGATTGGTAGGTTTGCTCCCAGAGATGTTCCAAAAACCAAAGTCAAAACCGAGCCAAAAAAGAAAAAAAAGAAAATAAGTAAAGCAAAAAAACAAATTAAGAGTAAGAAGAAAAAATAGTTGAGATAGTTGGCGTGCATGAAAAATAAAAATTTCTACAAAAAAATTCTGCTGGCGTATCTTTTTTTGGTAATCGCGATCTTTACTGCTGGGTTTTTCTTGCTGCCAACTCTTACTTCCTCACCTTTTGCAACTAGAGATCTGATATACACACCTGAATTCTTATCCATATTCCCAACTTTGATTTTTATTTTCCTTGTTTTTCATGCTGCAGATAGATTTAAAAAATATGGGTTGCTATTAGTTGCGCTTACTTTGTTGATTCCAACCTTCTTTGAATGGTTTGGCATGTATGTTGAAGTGTTGTTTGGTTTTCCTTATGCGTATTCTGGGCTGCTGGGGATTCAGCTGTATGGGTTTCCTGTTGGCGTGATGCTTGCGTGGTTTGTTCTTATTTATTGCAGCTTTACGATTACAAATCTTATTTTTGATAGGCAAACTGTGTGGTTGGCAGTGTTTGACGCGGCGATTACTACTTCCATTGATTTGGTTGTTGATCCTGTGATGACTTCTATGGGAGCGTGGAAATGGTTTGGCGTTGGCGAATACTTTGGTATACCTCTGGGCAATTACTTGGCGTGGTTTGCCATATCGCTTATTATATGTTTGATATTTAGGTTTGTTTTGTTGCGCAAAAAATTTGTGGTTGAACCAAGTAGGACTAATTTGGAAAAGTTATGGACTGTGTTGCCAGTTGTTGTTTACATGTTTTATTTTGTTGAGCTGTGGATGCTTGCCTCTTTTGTTGGGAAGTGGGACGCGGTGTTGATAGGATTGTTGTCGAGCCAGATAATTGCGCTACTCGCGCTGTTTAGGTTTTATGAAAAATACTGGTGAGAGATTTTTAAAATGATTAGAGAAGCAATTGAAAAAATAGAAGCAAAGAAGATTAATCTTATAAGAATTTTCTCAATAATTTTAATTTTATCCGCAATAAGAGATTTTATAGAAATTTCATTATTGAATGTTCATTATAATTTTCTAATAATACTTCATTTTAATCTATTCTACATAGCAATCTTTTTATCCTATGTTTTAATTATAACAGTATTTTCCAAAGAAAAAGTTGGAAAAGTAATTAACATCTCTCTTATTGGATTTTTGCTTATATTTTTTCCACCTTTGATTGATCATTTTATTTTTGGAAGAAATGTAACTTATTGCTACCATCAACCAGAAAATCTTTTAAAGAATTTGTCAACATTCTTTTTCTACGATGAATGTATAGGAAAAGGACAAATCATAGAAATTATTTTATTAAACATTCTGGCTAGCTTTTACGTCTATTGCAAAACAAAATCATTAATGCGATCTGTATCAATTTTTATATTTATTTGTCTTGTTGTCGACTTCTTTCACATACCCACGCTACTACTGAATATCTCAAGTAATTTCGATATTGGAACGAGTTTATACTATCTTCTATTATCTTCAGTAGTTCTGATCTTACTCTGCTATAGAGCAAATAAAAAAATGCTTTTTGGTTTAGTGAAAAATATGAGACCAGTTAGAAGTTTTTATGCTGTGTTCTTGGTATTTTTCGGTTCACTCCTTGCTGGAATTTATGATGTTATCTCTCTGATTGCTGGGATGCTTGCAATATTTTTTACTTGGCAGTTTAGTATAATAGTTAATGACATTTACGATCAAAAAATTGATAATCTATCTAACAGGAAGCGGCCGCTGATTCTAAAAATATTATCAGAAAAAAACTACTTTAATTTGGCAGCCATATTTTTGATGTTTGCAATCCTCTTTGGCATTCTGGCCGGTTTGGTCCCATTCCTCATTTTGTGTGCTTGCATAGTGATTGTGTTTCTATATTCTTTCCCTGCTGTGAGATTAAGAAAATATATTTTCAGTTCATCAATTGTAGGTATATGCTCGGCTCTGGCATTCTTACTTGGTTATTTTTCACAAGCCGCAATCACAACTCCTATGGCAGTGTCGTTGAGCATCATACTCGCCATTAGCATATCTCTCGGCGTGACTGCGAAAGATTTCAAGGATTACGAGGGTGATAAGAGAGATGGTGTGAAAACAATTTTCACTGTCTTTGGTTTGGAGAGAGGTAAAACAATTTCTGCTATTATGCTAGCGATTGCATTTTTGATGCCGATGTTCTTGCTTAACACTTTGAAAGATTTAATTATAATTTTAACTTTTGCGATCGTTGCCAGTTTGTATTTTAAAAAGAAGCAGGATTATCCGATGACAATTGTTTTTTGCATACTGCTTTTGGTGTATGTGATGCTAAGGTTGAAGAGTTTTATTTAAAAAACCAAAGTTAAAATTATTTTTTCCAACTAAAACAGTTACATTATACCTTCTTCGGTTTGAAAAAGAGTTATTCTACCTTATTTTTTGAATTCACCGGAAATGACCCCTCGAAAATCAGATGTATATTGAACTTCATATGTTAGGGTATGAATAATGTTGAAATACCTGAACGAATAAATGAAAAACTTGCTTATTTGGTAGGATTTATTTCAGGTGATGGTCACATTTGTGTTAGAAAATATAAACACGAATATTCTATTTTTTGCACTGGTAATTTGATAGATGAAAAATATTTTTATAAAAATTTTATTAGAAAAATTTTCATTGATCTTTTCAAAATAACGCCTAAAATTAGAATTGATAAAAAGAACAACACTATAAATCTAGTTGTTTATTCTAAAAGGTTAGTTTTTTACCTTTCGGATTATTGCGGCATTCCAATTGGAGCAAAAAGTGGAAAGATAAAAATTGGGAGAATATTTAATAGTTCGTTCAATTTAAAATGTGCATTTATTCAGGGGTTTGTTGATGCAGATTTTTCATTATGTCTTAAGAAAAGATATAAAAAAATACCATATTATCCTGTTATTAGCGGTACTTCTAAAAGTAAAAAAGTAATTTTGGAAATATCAAATTTCTTAAGAAATTCAACCAATATAACATTTTCTTTAAACTTAAATAAAATTCAATATGATAACCGTTTCAAAAATAAAATGACTGTTACGCATAACATACATATTTATGGTAGAAAAAATTTATCAGAATGGGTGAAAATAATAGGATTTAGAAATTCTAAATATCTGAAAATATTGAAAAAATTAAAAATATAGCGGGAGGCAGATTTGAACTGCCGGCCCTCCCGGTATAAACTTTCGGGTGTCTTAGCAACCTTATGAGCCATTCGCGAATGATCTCGACGAGCACTCCAGGCTGCTCCATCCCGCTTTTGATGATAACTAATATCATTCTTGTAAACTTATAGTTTAAAAAGTTTTGTAATCTCATCTTTCTCGCTGTGCGCGAGATTTTTCATTTTGCCATCACTAGAAATTATTTTCATACCATACTTTTTGTTTTCAACTTGTCCAATTATGGATGCGGGAATGCCGTTGTTCTTGTAGGATTGCAAAATTTTTTTGGTTTCGCTAGGATTTGCAGTAAGCAGCAGTGAGCCAGATGTTATTGCGCCCAGTGGATTGAGTGAGTATTCCTTGCATAGAACTCTACTTTCGTCGAAAATTGGAATCTTGTTTTCGTAAATTAGCAGACCATTGCCAGATGCGCGAGCAATTTCATAGAGGCCATTGGCAATCCCGCCTTCTGTCGGGTCGTGCATGCAATTTACTTTTGCTGCTTGATTTGCCGACAATGCATCTTTTACTACGCTTATTCCAGGATCGTATAAAAATTGTTTGCAGCTTTCAATGAATTTTTTGCTATAACCTTTTGTTTTGAGCTCGCACTCTTTTTCTCGCGCGATTATCGATGTACCTTCAATCACTATTCCTTTTGTTAGGATGATGTGGTCGCCAACTTTTGCTCCACATGTTGTTACTAATTTGCTCTTTTCAACTTCACCCAGCATCGATCCAACTACAATTGGTCTATCTAAGCCATATGTGACTTCTGTGTGCCCACCTGTGATTGCCACTCCTAATTGTTTGCATGCCTCGGATGTCTGTTGGAAAATTTTTTCTACAATTTTCTTTGTGGTCTTTTTTTCTGGGAGTAGAATAGTGCACTGATACCATTTTGGTTTTGCTCCGCGTGTTGCGATGTCGTTTGCATTCACATTGACTGCGTACCAACCAGTTGCGTCTGTGGCGAAAGTTATGGGGTCTGTTTTTACGACTAGGTATTTGTTACCATCATCGATGATTGCCGCGTCCTCACCATATTTCGGACCTACAACTAGTCTATTGTCTCTTGCTCCTCTATACTTTTTCAAAAATTTTTCCAAAAATTCCGGGCTTAGTTTTCCTGGTTCGAGTTTTGTCATAACATTTATAAGTTACTACCCAATAGTAATTACCTATCTACCACTCTATGTGGTGGTATTTTTTTCAATGCGCGCATCAAGTTCTAGTCGCAATCGCATAAGCGATGATGCTTGCCAGATAAAAACTATGAGTTATCAAATGGAACGCAGAAAACAAGGCAAAGGTCTGACAGGAGCGATAAAGAGCTACTTTGGTTTCATACCAGTGTCAGGAGCAGCGTATGGCACGGGCTCCACTTACATGGCAGCCTTCAGTATCAGTGCAGCTAAGGAATTTGTGTTAAAACAAACGCCCTACATCTTCAATGGTGGCGATGCGTTAACCGCAGTGCAAACCTCGATTGAGAGGGGATACCAAGCTGCAGGACCGTGGGCTGTTCTTGGTGGAATAGCTGGCTTTCTCATCGCTTACAAGTGTGAGAAGTCGCTCAAGGATTTGCTTGCTGTGTTTTCTGGCAGTAAAAAATAATGGACGAAAAAATTTGACAAAACAATAGGAGGTGCAATACATGGTGACGTATGAAGACATAATGCTAAACAGACTAACACCGTTTGCTATATTCGGTGCTGGGGCTGTGAGTGGAATTTACATAATTCCCAAGGCAACTGCGGCTGTTGACAAAAAGATTGACGGAATGGTTGACAGAGTTGCGGACAAGATGATGATAAAATTAGATCAAAAGGTTGCGATATTGCAGAGACCGATCGAGCAGAGTCCAAGCCCATACCAACAACTTTTGGAGCAACAGAAGCAGCTGTATGATATTGTGAAGGATTTTCCTGCGAGGATGGGCGAAATCGAGAGACAGCTTGGGATTTACAAACCGAGTGAGAGCAAGGGTAGCGTGTGATGTGTGACGTGGTGTGTGATGCGTATGGCAGAAAAAAATTTGGCAGGAAAGAATTTGGTAGAAAACAATTCGCAAAAAAATATTTTGCAAGAGCTCGGACCGTTGCCCTATGCTTTGTTTAAGACAATCGACATTGCGCAGAAGGCATTTTATGATTCGATGGAGGAGTACAGAATTTTTTCGAAGAATAGCAACTTGTCGAATGCACAGATTGCTGGGCAGAGCACGAAGATTTTCGCGGACGAGCTGATGAAAAAATACAACTTCTCGATTGATGACTTGGTCAACAGCATGCCTGAGCAGTATCGGCCTTACGCAAAAATAATGACGAGCATGAAATGGCCGGATGCTGTAAATTTTTTGGCGGCTGCGGCAAAGGAGTTTGGTAAGTGTGAGAGTGCTGGCGGCTCGTACCTAAATGTGGGTGAAGTGTTCGACAAAATCAAAACCAAAGCGATTTTGCATTTTGTAAAGTATGCGCTGACTCATTAGCAGTGGTGAGCAGTTGGTAGTGCGCTGTGTGGGGTGTTCGAAATTTCAGAGCTATTAACAGTGCTTGAGTTTGACAGAAGATTGAGAGAGATTGGAGTTGATGGAGAGAATACAATCGCATATTTTTCTCAGAATGCAGAGGCAAAGCAGAAGCGTGTGTATGAGATCCAAAAATTGCGAGACGAGATTGTTGCTGCGAACATAAATGCTACGTATCGCGAGGATTTGCTGAGCTCTGCGAATTTGTACTTGAGAAGATTGAATGCGGGCCAGCGGAGTTTGGGTTTGGGTTTTGATTCGTCGAGTCTGTCGAATTCTTTGTTGACTTTTGCGGCTGGAGTATGTGTGGGTGCAGCGGGAAAATATTTTTTTGACAAGTTTTTGCAGAATGCAGAGGAAGTTTTCTCGGAAAAAACAGCGAGCAAACTTTTTGAAAAAATTTTGGTCGGGCAGCATGGAGCTGGCGTTGGAGGCGAGAGTTATGAGCAACGTGGAGCGGGGCAAAGAGTTTGAGAGGATTGTTGCGCAGCTGTATGAACGGATGGGGTTTGAAGTCGAGACAAACAAGCTGCTGAGAGGCAGAAGCGGGGCGCTGCATGAGATTGATGTGTATGCTGTCAAAAAGTGCGGAGGTGGGAGAGGCAGTGGGGGCAGTTTCGGGATTTTGCGTGGATTGCGTAAACGCGAGCAAGAGCAGAGGATTTGCGTGGAGTGCAAGTACAAGAATGACGGAGATGTGAGCAAAGCAGAGGTTGCGAATTTTTTGCTGAAGATGGATGATTTGAAGATAAAGGAAAATTACGTTGTTACCAACAGCTGCTTATCGGAGCAAGCAATGATTGTTGCGAAAAATTATGGTGTTGGTGCAATCGACGGCAGTGAGCTGACAAAACTTTGCCAAGAATATGGTGTGAAAAACAATTTGCGCGTTGGCAAGACCACACCGCTGAGTTACATGATAAGTTCGGTTGTTGATTTGTTGGATGCAGCGGGAATTTTTAGGTTGGCTGGAGTCGGCGAAAAAACTGGTTAGGTTGAATTTATTTATCTTTCGATATAATTTCTAATATAAGATATGTATGGCAGAGCAATTCATAGTAACCCCATGGGAAGTTAGAGGAAACATTGATTACGACAAGCTGATAAAAGATTTTGGTACTGAAAAAATTGACGGAAAATTGCTTGAAAGATTGAAGAAACATACTGGAGAGCTGCACCATTTTCTGCGAAGAGGCATATACTTTTCTCACAGAGATTTTAACTGGATACTTGACAAATTTGACAAGGGCGAGGCTTTTCACCTTTACACAGGTCGCGGTCCTTCCGGAAAAGTTCATGTCGGTCATTTAACACCATGGATGTTTACAAAATGGTTGCAGGATAAATTCGATACAGAGTTATGGTTTCAGATGACCGATGATGAGAAATTCTTGATTAAAAACAAGTCACTAGAAGAAATGAACAAAAATTCCTATGAGAATGCGCTGGACGTCATTGCGATGGGTTTCAAGCCGAACAAAACACATATTTTTTCGGACATTGATTATATCAAGTCACAGTATAAAATTGCCCTGAAGGTTGCAAAGAAAACCACAATATCAACAGTAAAAGCAATCTTTGGTTTTAAAGACAGCTCGAACATAGGAATAGCATTTTTTCCTGCAATACAGACTGTTCCATGCTTTCTACCCTCCGAGATATATGGAAAAAATATACCAGTGCTAATTCCAGCGTCAATCGACCAAGATAATTATTGGAGAATGGCAAGGGATGTTGCGGAGAAATTAGGATATTACAAACCTGCGCAGATTCATGGAAAGTTTTTGCCTGGGTTGCAAGGTATGACGGAAGATGGAAAGATGTCATCCTCAGAGGAAATGACATGTGTTTTCACAACAGATACTCCAGAGATGGTAGAGAAGAAGATAATGAAATTTGCATTTTCTGGTGGAAGAGAGACAATAGAAGAGCATAGAAAGAAAGGCGGCAATCCGGATGTGGACGTATCTTATCAATGGCTGACATTTTTTGAAGAGGACGACAAGAAGCTGAAAAAAATTCATGATGATTACAAGAGCGGAAGTCTTTTAACAGGAGAGTTGAAGCAAATACTGATCAAGAAGTTGAACGAATTTTTGAAAGAACATCAGAAAAAGCGCGAGAAGGCCAAAGACAAGATTGACAAGTTTATGCTACGCGATTAAAAGGAAAAGTCATCTGAATGTTTTGTATCTCTGAACTGGTTTGCCACGCATGAAAAAATAGATTCCATAGTATGCCCACTGCATTGAACTTTTGAAATAGCCGTTAATCTCGAACCGCCGCATTGTCATAAATGATTGCATACTTCTGTCAATTTTTAGTTTGCCCGTTGCTTTAATTTTTTTTAGAAAATCAATGTCCTCACAGCTTGTAAAATCTTCCCTGAAGCCGTTTAAACTTTCAAAAAAATCTTTTTTCATAGCAATTGGAGTTCCGCCGATGTTGATTCGGCGCGTGAGGCCTGTTAGGTTGAGCGCTGCGTCGTAGAGCAGACCAAAAAATTTGGCGTTGATATTTTTTTCTATGGGAATTATTCGGCCGACAACAGAGTCATGACTTTTCAGATTGATCAGAGCTCGCTCGATCCAGTTGGCAGACAGCATGGTGTCCGCGTCCAGAAAGATTAGCACCTCGCCGCTTGCATTTTTCGCGCCCAGATTTTTCGCCTGCGCTATGTTGGTTTTTTTCACTATGACTCTGTCAGCATGCTTGCTTGCAACCTCGGCTGTTTTGTCTTCACTCAGGTCATCTACAACAATTGTTTCGATATGCGGGTGAGTCTGATTTTTCAGGGACAGCAACAGCTTTTCAATATACTTGGCTTCGTTCTTGGTTGGGATGATTACAGAAACCAGTTTGTCAACGTTGGCAATGATTTTGTTCGTTGCTTGGCCAGACCATGCTCGCATATATTTAAATTTTTGTTTTTTGGCATAATATTGGTTTTAGTTTTATTAACCCAGTTCAAATTAATAATTATGGGCAATCACTTTGTGTCAGTCGTGATTCCAACTCTTAACGAGGAAAAATACATACAGGTTGCGCTCAACGCTCTGAGAAATCAGGATTATAAAGGAAAGTATGAGATTATAATTTCGGATGGAGGCAGTAAGGACAGCACGATAAAGATAGCGAAAAAGTATGCGGATAAAATTGTTGTGACAAAGAACAAAGGGCCTGCTGCTGGAAGGAATGCTGGTGCGAAGGCTGCAGCTGGCGATATCTTACTTTTTATCGATGCAGACACATTGTTGCTGTTCAATGGATTGACTGAGATTGCCAAGACTTTCAAAAATGGAAATATTGTGGGTGCCACCTGTCCAGTAATACCTCTGAGCCACCAAGCCAAAGATTTTGCGATTTACTGGTTCTACACACAGTTTGCCAAAACTTCTATAAGATTCAAACGAGTGCATATTGCAGGGATATGTTGCGCGTACAAAAAGGATGCGTTTGAGCAGGCAGGGGGGTTTGATGAAGGGCTAATTTTTTCGGAGGACATGGACTTTTCCCGCAGGATTTCCAAGCTGGGTGAGATAGCATTCACTGACAAGACCATTGCTCTCACATCCACACGCAGATTCGAAAGGTGGGGCAGAACGCGTGGTGCGGGCAAATACCTGGCATTTTATCTCAACTACTTGCTGCGCAAAAAATCTGTTTCGCTAAAATATTTTAAACCAGTTAGATAGATTGCTCAAGTTTTTAACTTTTAACAAATCAAATTCTTACTATATAATTGATATGAAATGGTGTGGGTTGGTGTGAATTTGTATGGCTGAGTACAAACTGACAGATGAAGGAAAAAAATACCTGAAGCAGGGGTTGCCAGAGGAAAATCTAGCCAATCTGCTGCGAAAAGGGCCGATTGGGTTTGGCGAGGCAAAAAACAAAATAGAGAATTTTGCGATTGCGATGCAGTGGGTGAAGAAGAAAGGTTGGGTTGAGGTCAGGGATGGCAAACTGAGTTTGGTGAAATACCCGGAGCAAATCGAGGAAGAGGAAGCGCTGAAAAAAATTGCGGCGGGCAAGCAAGCTGACGAAAATGTTTTGAAAATTTTGATGGAGAGAAATCTTGTTGAAAAAATTACTGAAACATACAAAAAGACTGAGAGTGAGCTAAAGAAAAAAGGAAACACAATTGGCAAGCTGACGCATGACATCATTGCCACAGGTTTGTGGAGGGGCAAAAAGTTCGAAGCAGTGAATGTGCGGAGGCCAGCAAAAAAAATTGTTGTCAAACAACTTGGAGTTGGTAATCGCCAGCCGTACGAAGAATTTTTGATGGATGTGCGCAAAAAGTTGGTGAAGATGGGATTTATAGAAATGACTGGGCCCACAATCGAACTAGAATTCTGGAATTTCGACGCGCTGTTCCAACCTCAGCATCATCCAGCAAGAACTTGGTCGCAGACTTATGCGCTGAAATATCCAAAGTTTGGCACGCTGCCTAGCAAAAAAATTGTTGATGGTGTAAAAGAATCGCATGAAAATGGATGGAAATATAAATGGGATCCAAGAACTGCTATGAAGCTGATGCCGAGAGCGCATACAACTTGTTTGTCTGCTAGGACATTGGCTGGTAAACATGACATACCAGAGAAATATTTTGCCTTGTCTTCTTGTTTCAGACCAGATGTCATAGATGCGACGCATGGTATAGAATTTAGTCAGGTGGAAGGTATTGTTGTGGGCGATGTTAATTTTAAAAATTTGCTTGGAGTGTTGAAAGAGCTTGCAAAGGAAATTGCTGGTGCAGAAAAAGTAAAGTTTTTGCCTGATTATTTTCCATTCACCGAACCTAGCGCTCAAATATCCGCCAAGCATCCCGAAATGGGGTGGATGGAATTTGGTGGATCTGGTGTTTTTAGAGAGGAATGGACACATGCGATAGGAGTTAAAGAGCCTGTGTTGGCCTGGGGAATGGGAATTGATAGGCTTGCTATGTTCAAGCTAAACTTGAGTGACATCAGGGAATTGTTTTCAAGAAATCTCGAGTGGTTGAGAGCGAGAAGATGATAACATGACAACAATAGAAGCATCGCACAAAGACATATGTGAATTGATTGGGAAAAAAGTTACAATAGAAGAATTAAAGGAGCTTGCTCTTTATGCAAAGGGGGAGGTGGACGAAGTTAATGGAGATTTACTCAAAATTGAAATAAAAGATTCCAACCGTCCTGATTTGTGGTCGGCAGAGGGGATAGCCAGAGAAATCAGAGGCAGGCTGAATCCCAGCGGTTGTCCAAAATATAAAGTTAGAGATTCGGGTATGGTTATAAATGTCGATAAAAAAAATAAAAATGTCAGGCCGTATACAGTATGCGCGGTTGTGAAAAATCTGAGAATAACCCCTGACGTATTATCTCAAATTATACAACTGCAAGAAAAAATTCATTCAACCTTTGCTAGCAATAGGAAAGAGCTTGCAATGGGGATATATGATTTCGACAGAATCAAGCCACCCATAAAATTCACAACAGTTAAGCCAGACGGCATAAAATTTACACCGTTGGAATTCGAAGAGGAGATGACGCCAAAAGAAATTTTGGAAAAGCATCCGAAGGGAAAGGAATTCGCGCATTTGCTTGCTGGCTGCAGGGAGTATCCTATATTCATCGATTCGCGTGGAGAAGTTCTGTCAATACCACCGATAATAAACTCAAACTATTCAGGAAAAATTACCGAGCAAACAAAAAATGCTTTCATTGAATGCAGTGGATTTAATTTCAAGTTTTTAATTCCAGCGTTGAATGTTGTGGTGGCTGCGTTGGCTGACAGAGGTGCTGAGATAGAAACTGTGAAAGTTGTTTATCCGGATAAAACAATAATCACACCGGATCTCACTCCAAAAAAATCTTGGGTTGATGCAGATTATGTTAGGAAGTGCATAGGCATCAAAATCGGCGACAAGGAAATATGCGATCTTTTGAGGCAAGCAAATTACAATGTTAAATTAAAAGGAAAGGGGGTTGAGTTAGAATATCCTGCTTATAGGCAAGACGTAATGCACCAGCGAGACATAGTAGAAGACATCATAATCTCTTATGGCTACAACAAGATCGAGCCCGAGCCGCCGAAAATAAAAACAGTTGGTAGATTGGATAAGATGCAAATATTTTCTGATAAGGTTGCTGGCGCAATGGTTAAATTGGGTTTTCAACAAATCCTTTCATACAATCTTACAAGCAAAGAAAATCTTTTTGAGAAAATGAATCTGAAAGAAGAAAAAATAGTTGAGATCGAAAATTATGTGTCGCTAAATTGGAATGTTTTTCGCACGTGGCTGCTGCCGAGCGTGATGGAATTCTACTCTAACAATCAGCATGTCAAATTCCCGCAGAGAGTTTTTGAGATTGGCGACGTCATACTGATTGACGAAAAGCAAGAGACGAAGACTAGAGATGTTAGAAAACTGGCGGTGGCAATATCTGACTCGGAGGTTGCGTATGATGATATTGGGAGTGTGTTGGATGCGTTTTTGGTGGCGCTGAGTGTAAAATATAAATTGAAAAAATGTAAGCATGCAAGTTTTATTGAGGGAAGAGTGGCTGAGATTGTTGTGAAAAATAAATCGATTGGTTTTATTGGTGAGATTCATCCCAGTGTGCTGGAAAATTGGAAATTGGAAATGCCAGTGGCTGCGTTTGAGATTGATGTTGAGAGTTTGAAGTAGAAAAAAATTTACTCGGTGAGCCAATCCTTGAATCTACCCAGCAATGGTCTCTTGGGTTTTTTATAATCGAATGGTATGCCGAAAATTGTGTGAGCCAGCCTGCGCATCTCTACTGCTGCTGGTGAGTGGATGTCATAACTGACCAATGGCTGCTTGTATGCTATGCTGTGTTCTACGTTTGCATCCTCAGGAATCTCTGCAATGATTTTTTCGCCCAAAATATTTTCAATCTCGTAGTAAAGCAGCTCTGGTGGTTTCATGCCAACGCGGTTGACTACGACGCCGAGGATATCTTTTTTCATTGCGCGCGCTATCTGAATGGTCTTCATCGCGTCCACAACACTCGGCCAGTTGGGGTTTGTAACAATCAATATGTCGTCTGCAGCAGTCATGGATGCAACAGCCTCGCGTCCAAGTCCTGCTGCGCTGTCGAGTAAAATGTAATCATATCTGTTTGCCAAGCTCATCGTTACTTCTGGCAGCCTCGCCACGTCCACATTTTGCAAATCAGCAGTAGCCATGCTCGAAGGAATTATTTTAAAGCCGAGCGGATGATAGTATGTTGCGTCGTTAGCAGAAACTTCGCCACGCAGCACATTATGCAGAGTCTTGGGAGCCAGATGCATGCCAAGATGCAAGCCAAGATTGGGTGTGGTTGGATTTGCGTCGATCGCTACAACATTTCTACCTAGCTCTGTGAGTGTTACAGCGAGATTCGACACAATTGTGGTCTTGCCCACTCCACCTTTGCCAGAAATTACAGCAATTGTTCTAGTCATCATTAATTAATGGGTTGTTCTAGGGTATAAAAATTTGTCAAAAAAATAAAATGCCCTCGAGTGTCTATATAGCAAGGTTCATATTTTATCAATATTATTAGAATAAAATTTATTATTTTTAAATAATCTATAAATCAAACTATGATTATGAAAAATAATTCAAGAAGTATAAAGGAATTAAAGGAATTTCAGTCATTCTTTCTTGGTATGTTGATTGCATTATTTTTGACTTGGATAATATATACTGTAACCAATCTAATTTTTGATGATTCTACTACATTTTTATTATCATTTATTTCATTTTTTATTTTACTATACTTAATACTTCGATACGTTATCAAAATAAAAAAATTTTATTATGTTCAGAAATTATTTCCTTTTTGAACATAAGATAGATTTTATCTAGCACAATTCAATTCAAATTTTTTAACCAATTCGCTATTTTTCACAATTTCTTATAGAAAATATAAGCTCTTATATTAGGAATAAAGGTTCATATGCCCCTGGTGGGATTTGAACCCACAACCCTCACCTGTCTTCCTCAGATAGAAGGTTCGGTCTTGATGTGTGCCGCTCTATCCAAGTTGAGCTACAGGGGCTTTGCTTGCATATTATAACTTGCTGGTTTTTAAGCTTTATTTTTTCGCCGAGTGATTGGTTGGTAGCGGCCGAATGAAAACGCAAGTCTTATTTATTTTGCTATTGAGAAATTACAACTAGTGATAGCATGACAAAAGACGAGCCAGTTACAATCGTGGATAGAGACGTGCTCAAGGTAATTTCTGCAGATACCAGGATGGATATATTGAAGGAATTGGGTGACGGAGCTCGTAATCCATCGTTCCTGAGCAAGAAATTCAACAAGAGCAACGCGACAATTGTCGAACATCTGCATACGATGGAGAAGCATGGTCTGGTGAAAAGGGTGGAGCAGCCAGGCAAAAAATTTGTTTTTTACACGCTGACAAGCAGGGGGCAGGGAATTATTTCTAGCAAATCGCGCAAGTTGGTGATAATTCTGAGCGTGTCGGTACTGCTGATGTTCGGTGGTGTTTTTAGTTTGGGAAATTATTTTTACGGTTTGCAGAGTATGCAGATTGCGCAAATTGGTACAACAGACACAACGGGCTCGGCAGAGAGCGCAGCGCAGAAAAATCTTGGCAAGCCGCATGATGTTATGTATCCACCACAAGAATTTCCAGATGTTGTCAGGGAAGAGCCGTTTCCGCTAGCATTGTACTTGGGTGTGAGTTTGCTTGCGGCAGCAGTGCTAGGAATAATTTTATATATACGCAGCAGATCGAAATTTACAAGTAGTGAGGAGATGTTTTTATGCTGAGCCCGAAAAAGATTTTGGTTTTTGCAATTGCTGTGCTATGCGTGATGCCGGTGAATGTGCTGGCAGACGGTATGATTATAGATTGGGCGCCGCGGCCAAAACCGATCGAGGAAAATTCGCAGGTTGCAGCGATAAATTATCAAGATGGTTTGCAGAAGATGATTATTTCTGTCAACTATAATGCTGCGGATGCGACAAAGGCTGTGTGGATTTTTCCTGTGGCTGCAAGTCCTGGTAGAGTGGCTATAGATATTGTGCGAGAGTTTCCAAACTTTTACGGCACTGATGTGGTGCAGAAGGCGAGGGATGACATAAATACTTTGACAATGACTTCTAGTCTGACGCAGATTTATCCGGCATTCTTTGGTTTGTTTTACTACACGCGAAGCATGGGTGGTCTAATGATGTCAGCTGAGACTAAGGCTGGTGCAATTGGAGGCACAATTAGCGGTGTTACGGTGTACGAATACATAGAAAAAGAAGGAATGGCTACGGAGATTATCACTGCAAGCAACTCACACGCGCTGTATGATCATTTACGCAGCAAAGGTCTGAGCATAGAGGATGGTTCGTTGGATACGCTCGGCTACTATATCGGCAAGGATTACACATTTGTTGTGTCGTGGATCAGCGCGGTCGACAGAGCAGCTCAGGAAAATGGAGGAGTGACCATGCCGCAATATTACAGGCAGCCAGGTATTTTCATCACATTCCCAACTGACAGAATTTATTTCCCACTTATACCAACAAGCATCTATGGCAGCAAAACAATTCCTGTTCGCATTTATGTGCTGGATTACGTTATTCCTGACACGTACAACGAGATTGCAAGCTATGTGTCGACAAATTACTATACGCAGAAAGGAATGACCAACAAATATGGCTTGGAAAATTTCTTCGGCAACTTGGATACTGAAAATATAAAGTATACAAAAATAGAGATGTACGTCCCATCAAAATTCTACACACAGGATTTGTGGTTCGACAAAGGAGCGCCAGCGAAAGTTGACTATGCGATTGCGTTGACTGGGTTTACTGCGAACGGGCTGCTTGCATGGCTGATTTATGTGGCGGTGATATCAATGCTGACTGGGTTTGTGCTCGGTGCAATATTTTTCAGAGACCCATTAAAGTTTGCTGTGCTGGGTTTGGCAAATATAATGACAATAATCGGTTTGATAGTGGTGGTTTCATTCACTCGAACAAAGAGGATTGACGAAGGATTGAGAAGGCATTTGCGAGCATCTGGCGCGTTGGTGATTACTTCGGACACACGCAAGCTGTATTTCATAATTCTGTTTTCGATATTGTTTTTGATTCTGACGTTTTTTGTAGGATACCTGCTGGTGCTGCCGCTGGCTTGAGATGAGATGACGGAAGTTTTAAATTCTTTGCTGTCTATAAAATAGATAGTGAATAACATGGGTGGACGGGTTCTACAATCACAACGCGACTAGGATTAGCGATTGTTCTAAAACTATTTCTATAAAAATCTTTGATACGACTCTTCGAGATGGTGAGCAAACTCCTGGCGTTGAGATTACCCCTAGGCAGAAAATAAAAATTGCCGACCAATTGAACAAGCTCGGTGTGGATGTAATAGAGGCTGGTTTTCCAAGTGTTTCTTCTGGCGAAGCAACAGCAATTCGTGAGATGGTCAGAAGAGAATATGATTCAAAGGTATGTGTGCTTGCGCGTACGAACAAAAAAGATATTGATGCGGCCATAGCTTGCGGTGCTGAATATGTGCATACGTTCATTGCTACCTCGCCGATACATATGAAATATAAATTGAAAATGACTTCTGAGCAAGTTATGGAAAAAGCGGTTGAATCGGTTGAATATATAAAAGCCAATGGGATGTTTGCAGAGTTTTCTTGTGAGGATGCGACTAGATCGGATTATGATTTTATTCGAGAAGTTTATGCGAGAGTATTGGATGTTGGTGCGGATGTTATTAACGTTCCTGATACATTGGGAGTTGATACACAAAATCAATATCGCAGACGCATACGTAGGCTGTTTAGGGATTTGAATAAACCTTTTATTAGCGTGCATTGTCATGATGATTATGGTCAAGCCACTGCTAACACATTGGCTGGAATCGAGTCAGGTGCGAGGCAAGCTCACGTAACTGTTAATGGTATTGGGGAGAGGGCAGGTAATGCTGCGCTTGAGGAAGTTGTGATGTCATTGGAGAAGCAGAGAGATGGATACAAAACAAACATCAACATGCGGTTGCTTAAAGAAACTTGTGATGTTGTGCAGAAAGAAATGGGTGTGTTGATAGCTCCGAATAAATCCATAGTGGGTGAGAATGCATTTACACATGAGACTGGAATACATGTGCATGGAATGATTGCGAACAGGTTGACGTATGAACCGTTTAATGCAGAGTTGGTTGGACAAAAAACTAGGTTTGTGATAGGCAAACATTCTGGAAAGCATTCGATTGAAGCGACATTAAATAAATTTGGATACATGCTTGACAGACAGCAACTGTCAGAAATAACTAGTAGAGTGAAAGAACTTGGAGACCAGGGAGTGAAAGTTTTTGACACAGACTTGATTTTAATCGCAAAATCATTGACGGGTTCGGCCGAAAAAGTTTTTGTTAGCATTGATGATTTGCAAGTTGTGTCATCGATGAAGAAAAGATCCGCAGCTCACGTAGTTTTGAGAATGGACGGCGAGAAAAAAGAGGCGGAGCAGACAGGTGTTGGTTCGGTTGATGCGGCGATTAATGCAATTTCAAAAGCGTCTGGCCTTAGGTTGAAGTTGGGCAACTATAATCTGGATTCTATAAGCGGCGGTACGGATTCTTATGGTTTGGTACATTCGAGACTGAGTGATAAAAAAGGAAATGAGTACTTGGGAAGAGCTTCGAGTAGGGACATTGTTCAAGCAAGCGTGCTGGCTTACCTCGACGCGCTCAATAAATACTTGGAAATAAAAAGTTTGTCTAAATCTAAAAATAGTTATAAACCAAAAACCAAAGTAAAATTATTTCATAATTAATCGCGAGATGATTATCATGGTTGATTTCAACAAGATTGAGAAAAAGTGGCAGAAAAAGTGGCAAGCAGCGAAAATTTTCGAGGTGGATGAGAGCAAGAAAAAGAAAAAATATTATGTGCTAGAGATGTTTCCATATCCGTCTGCGTATGGTTTGCATATGGGCCATGTGAGGAATTATGCGCTCGGCGATACCATTGCCCGCTTCAAACGCATGCAAGGTTTCAACGTGCTGTATCCGATGGGTTATGATGCGTTTGGTTTGCCAGCCGAGAATGCAGCGATAAAAAATAAAGTGCATCCGAAAGTTTTCACTGAGAAGGCTATGAGCAGCATAATGATCAACCAGAAGGCGCTGGGGCTGAGCTACGACTGGAGCAGAGTGATTGCAACATGCTACCCCGAATATTACAAATGGAACCAGTGGTTTTTCTTGAAATTATTGGAGAAGGGATTGGCGTACAGAAAAAAAGCGCCGATAAATTGGTGCCCGAAATGTCAGACTGTGCTGGCGAATGAGCAGGTTGAGCAGGGAAAATGCTGGAGATGCGACTCGGAGGTTGAGATAAAGCAGCTTGAGCAATGGTTTTTCAAGATCACAAAGTATGCAGACGAGTTGTTGGAGGATTTGAAAAAATTGGATGGCTGGCCAGAGAGAATTATGGTAATGCAGGAGAATTGGATTGGAAGGAGCGAAGGAACACAGGTTAATTTTAGGTTGGATGAGACGAATGAAATTCTGCCCATATTCACTACAAGGTCAGATACGTTGTTTGGTGTGACGTTCATAGTGTTTGCGCCAGAGCATCCGAAGGTGATGGAGCTGGTAAAGGGTACGAAGTACGAGCAGGAAGTGAAAAATTTTGTGAACAAAGTTTTGATCAAAGAAAAATTCACGCGGGCTGCAGAGAACAAAGAAAAGGAGGGAATGTTCATAGGCAAGTATGCGATCAATCCTGTTAATGGAGAAAAAATTCCAATCTATATTGCGAATTTTGTTTTGATAGAGTACGGTACTGGTTGCATAATGGCGGTGCCCGCGCACGACCAAAGAGACTTTGAGTTTGCGAAAAAATACAACATACCGATTAAAGTTGTGATAAAGCCGAAGGATGCTGAGCTTGCTGTTGAAAAAATGCAGGCTGCGTATGTGGACGATGGCGTGTTGGTGAATTCTGGAAAGTTTGACGGCGTTGGCAACAGAGCTGCGATTGATGAGATAACAAAGTGGTTGGAGAAAATAAATGCAGGGAAAGCAACGGTCGAATACAAGCTGCGCGATTGGTTGATATCAAGACAGAGATATTGGGGTACGCCGATTCCAGTTGTTTACTGCGAGAAATGCGGGATAGTGGCTGTGCCAGAAAAAGAATTGCCAGTTGTGCTGCCTGAGAAGGTTAAATTTACAGGTGAGGGAAATCCGCTTGCAGCTTGTAAAAAATTTGTGAGCGCTAAATGCCCGCGATGCAAAGGTAAGGCTAGAAGGGAGACAGATACGATGGATACGTTTGTTGACAGCAGTTGGTATTTCTTGAGATATTGTTCGCCAAAAAATAGCAAGCAGCCGTTTGACGATGACAAGGTTAAGTATTGGTTGCCTGTTGACCAATACATAGGCGGAGCAGAGCATGCGGTTATGCATTTGCTTTACGCAAGATTTTTTACTAAAGTTCTGAGAGATCTGGGATTTGTAGATTTTGACGAGCCGTTCACTAGGCTGTTTAATCAAGGAGTTTTGACAAAGGACGGAGTGAAGATGAGCAAGAGCTACGGCAACACTGTGACGCAGGAAGAGATTTCTAAAAAATATGGGATTGACACAGCAAGGTTGTTTTTGCTTTTCGTGGCTTCGCCTGACAGCGAGGTGGAGTGGAGTGACAAAGGTGTTATCGGCTGCTACAGGTTCGTGAACAGGGTGTGTGATTTGATTGTAAAAAATTTGAAGAGGATGAGTTTTAAAAAATACAAGACAAATTTGAGTTTAAAAGAAAAATTCTTGCTCGCAAAAACTTATGAAACTGTAAATTCGGTTGCAAAAAATATTGAAAATTTTCAGCCCAATGTAGCAATTGGAGATATAATGATGTTTGTTGATGTCATTGAGGACAATGCTGAGGGTGTGGATAAAAATGTTTTGGGTGAGGTTGTTAAAAATTTGATTTTGATTTTGTCACCGTTTGCCCCGCATGTTTGCGAAGAGCTGTGGAATAACATGGGTAACAAAAGTTTTGTGTCGTTGGAGGAGTGGCCTCATGCAGATGAAAAGAAAATCGATAGAAAAATTTTAGAGTTGGACAGCTTGCTCACAAGATCCGTGGAGGATTTGAACCATGTGATAAAGCTGGTTGGTGCCAAGAAAAATGCGTACATGTATTTTGTTACAGACAAAGAGCTCAATTACTTTAACGAGTCTAAAAAAATGGTTGAGAATAAATCTGGCATCAAGATA
>Ga0315274_10001885_pt1 | contig 32194 bp, 25 predicted proteins | sample YL17G02_20_MG_FD_203700 | JGI IMG/M metagenome (GOLD analysis project Ga0315274, IMG submission 203700) | Sediment microbial communities from Yellowstone Lake, YNP, Wyoming, USA - YL17G02_20 | ecosystem: Environmental > Aquatic > Freshwater > Lake > Sediment | place: USA: Wyoming | collected...
TGTACTTAAGCCACTCCCCTATCGGGGAGATCACGACTTCCAGTCCTGCCTTCTCGCACTCTTTGGCCAAATTGCTGTTGCTGAATTTATTCGACCGCAGGAATATCTCGCCGTTGATCCCTACCAGAGGCCTCCTCGGCTTTTCACGGTCAATCAGTGACCTGAATTGTGAAGTGGCATCCTTCAAGATATCATCAAGAGGCTCTTTTTTGCGAACACAGTCTGCTATCCTGAACAAATACTCATTGAATTGTTCCTCGGCCACCCCTTCTGACTTCTCATAGGGGCGGGTGCGCCAGAGCAATTTCTCCAGATAGTCAACGGCGACAATGCCTTTCCAGGCCAGACGCTCGAACCCTGCACCCAGTTTCAAGTCATGATACCCATTGTTCGACACGGTGGTACGTATCGGGAAATCGAAGCCCAGCTCGCGGAGTATCCTGATCTCCTCCACGGCATACTTGCCGAAGCGGCAGGGACCGAATGCGCTGGCCAGGAACCCCTCGACATCCTTAGGGTCAATTCCATACTTGTCGTTCTCATAGAAAAACTTCATGAAGTCGCCCAGGGTCACCCTGTAGGGGAGGCATTCCTTTCCCGACGTCACCTTGTTGCTGTATAAAATGTTCTTCTCGTCCTGCTCAGGCAGCACGATAGCATTAACCCCGAAGGCCTGCATGGCCGCACCAAGCGCTATAGCGCCGGCACACATCCTGGGTATCATGATAACTTTGTTGGAGCTTACCTTCGTGTATGCCACCCTCCGAATATCCCGGCCCTTTACCACAGCCTCGCCAGCTTTACTTGAGCTGGCAAAGCCCCTGATGGTATCAACAAAGGCCTCGAGGCGGGTAACAATGCCTGCCTCAGCAGCATGTTCGTCAATCTCCAACTGACCCAAGGGCTTACCGCCCATAATATCTTCCACAATATTGAGAATAAATGAATTCGGGCCGCAGCCGAAGTTGGTCAGCACCAGCCCGAACAAACGCGGGTTCTTGGCAACTATGTCAGCTCCGGCTATATGCTTGGCCTCGTTAAACCAGTAAGGACGGTCTGAATATTCCTTGACATTCACCGATGCCAGTGGCAGGAAGTCAAGCGGTATCGGCACCACACCCATTTGGGCTAGCTTCTCGGCTATGCCCAGGTTTGCCCCTGAGTCCTGCGACATGTAAGACCTTGCGATGAGCACCACGCCCAACTGGCCGCTTTGCTCGAGTTGCGCCATTATCTTCTTGCCCAGCTCAGCCTGCGCCTCCTCGAAGCGGCGCTTCGCCTCGATTGCGGCAAGCGCAGCTTTCTTCCCCTGGCTTCTGCTGTATCCCATCTTCACCGCCACATCCGCCAGATTATTTATCACATCCTCATCGCCCCTGCTGAAGTCAATCATGGGTATCAGCAGCCTCTTCCCCAGGCCCAGGGCCTGGCGTATGATGAACGGCGATGCCTGCACCAAGGGGCAGGAATATTTCTGGTTCTCATCGCCATCTTTCAATCCCATGCGGATGGCACAGGGATAGAGTATGTAGTCCACGTTTTTGAGGCTCGCCGCATGGCCGTGCACCAGCTTGACCGGGAAGCAACTGTCCGTATAGCTCAGCTCGACAGAGTCCTCCATAATCTGGTTGTTAGTCTTGCTGGAGAAGTATATTTTCGCGCCAAGGGCATTGAGGAAGCCAATGAGCATCGGGGCATAATCGTACACTACGAGAGAGCGTGGGATACCTACCGAAGGTCCTGCGCCTTCTCCTTCTTTGTAGTCCTTGAACAGCAGCCGCTCGCGCTCATCGAAAGCGGTCTCCATCCTCTCTCGGCTGATGGTGCTGTCGAAGAGGTCGCACCTGCTGCCATAGAAAGTGGACTTCTCGCCGGGTATCTCCATGCGGCTTATGGTGCAGTTGTTGTCACACCTCTTGCAGATGAAAGTGGAGAGCTTGTACGAGCTATCAACGACCTTTTGGAAACCTTTGAACTTCGAGCCCTTCCCTTCCATCGACTCCTTAGCCAGCAGCGCCGCACCGATAGCGCCGCTGACCTCTTTGTGTTCAGGCACCAGCGTGGTCTTGCCCTCGAGCGCCTTCTTGAATGCAGAGACCACGGCATCGTTGTAGAATACTGCGCCGGTCAGTATCACCTTACCGCCCAGCTTTCTGTTGCCCAAGACCTTGGAGAGATAGTTCCCGGCGATTGAATTGGCCAGGCTGGCCGTTATCACCTCTATGGGCACGCCTTCCTGCTGTGCTGAAGCCACCGCCTGCCCCATGAAGGCAGCGCACCTGGAGCCCAGGTCTATGGTGTGGGGCGCGTTGAAGGCAAGACCGGCAAACTCCCCGTTTTGCACATGGATGCCGAGTTGCTCCGCTAGCTCGTCTATGAAGCTGCCCGTGCCTGCGGCGCAAGCCTTGTTCATCTGATAGTCAACTACCACGCCGTTACGCTTGATAACGAGCTTGGAGTCCTGTCCGCCTATCTCGATGATATCAGCCTCGGGGTCGATCTCCGCACCAGCCCTGGTCTGCGCCGTAATCTCGTTCTTTATCAGGTCTGCGCCGATGAAGCTGCCCACCAGATATCTGCCTGAACCTGTGACGCCCGCGCCGGCTATCCTCGCGTTATCCCCAATGTCACGGAGCAGGTTGCGGAAGACCTGCTTGACCGCCTCAACCGGCTTCCCCGCGGTCATCAGGTAGTTCTTCGCCATCAACTTCGTGCCCGACTCGTCGAGTATCACCGCCTTGGTGCTGGTAGAGCCAACGTCCACACCCAGATAGCCTGTAAATGGCGCCTCTATTTGGGGAGCTTTCCAGCCATCCTTTTGGACTACCCTCTCCAGGCTCGGCATCTCGAAATAGCGCGACTTGTCTTCAGCCTCCTTGGAGACAACCACCTGCGAACTCTTCCCCGATTCCCTGGCTAGCAGTGCGGAGCCCATGGCCTCAACATAGAGATAATTCTCTGGAACAATGATATCTACGGGATGGCCAGTGCGTGCCGACAGCGCCTCATTGAGTGCCTTCACCATCGCACTGTTGGCAGCCACGCCGCCCACAAAATAAATAGGCTCCTCGAAAGTGCCCCTTTTCAGCGAGATGACCATTCGGGCTATGCTCTCGCACAGCGCGTAAAGCATAGCCGACATGGGAACGCCCTTCTGCTGCAGGTGAATGAGGTCGCTCTTGGCAAAGACGCTGCATCTGGCGGCAATGCGTGGCGCGGTGCCCTCACACTCCAGCGCAGTGCGGGCAAAATCCTCGAGGCTGATTCCGATGCGGTATGCCTGCTGCTCCAGGAACCTGCCCGTTCCTGCAGCACAGAGGGGATTTGAGACAACCTGCCAGGGCTTCTTCAGTCCGTCTTCAAGCGTAATGACAAATGAACTCTGTCCGCCGATTTGGACAATAGTCTTGACATTGGGGTAAGAATGGAGGAGACCTGAAGCAATCGCCAGCGAGCTTGAGTATTCCGCCCAGTTCAATTCCTTGGGTATCACACCCCTGCCGGAGCCGGAAACGCCTGCCGTGGCGATTTCCTTGAGACTGAACTTCTCGCCCAGCCTGGAGATGAGGGAATTTACCGCTGACTTGGGGCTGGCGGTTATCTTCTCAGAATCTAGATAGACAACCTTGCCATCCTCAGAGATTAACGCCGCCTTAGCACAGACGGAGCCGACATCCAGACCCAGAGAGTAACTCATATTATTGCAATTTTACCACAAATCGGAGTTCTCTTGAAGGGGTCCACAGCCATTTTTTGAGTTCTAGACCCACCTAAAGTTATTTATACTACCTCAAAGCTACCAGCTAACCATGCCAGTTATACATTAATGCCTAGCTTGGTTCTTATCTCCGTCCTCACCAGTCCTACAGCCTTCTTATTCAGGTGGATATCATCGCCGGCATATTCCCTCAACATCAGGCCATCTTTATAGGCCACTCTGCCGTAAATATCAATGAACACATACCCATTCTTCTCGCAAAACGCCCTCAACTTTTCGTTGAACATCCTACTTATCTGGCTTCTTATCTCCGGAGTGCCATAGAATGGATACTTATACTCATTACCAACTTTTGTTGCCGGCGGCACGCAATAAACACAAAAGTTCACGCCGCGCCCCCTAAGCTGCGCCATCACTTCCCCATAGTTAGAAAGCGTCCTGTCTATCAACTCCTCCATAGAATATTTTCCATTGCTTTTCTTGTGCTGGTAATATATATGTATCCTACAATCTATCTCCCCGAAGCAGAGCATCACGATGTCCTTCTTGCCCAGCTTATCGATCACCTTGAATAGCTGTTCGTTGGACTTGGTGGTGCTGTTCTTCTTATTGAGATTGTATGCTGTGGTGGCGCCAAGATGGTGAGCCAGGAATGGCATGCTCCCCCTGAACGGAACCACATGGCTGTCCCCTATAACGTGGATGAGGGGCTTATTGAGCGCCCTAGCGCAGATGACCGTAAAGGCATCAACAAGAAATACTCTGAAGTTAGTTAGACCGTTTTTAATTGGGCTTATCGCCGACAGTATTATGTAAAGATAAAAATAAGGTCTCCCTTTCTCTTTGGAGACCGCTCTAGCCATATAGAGAGTGCCCTTTATACCCCGGGGGACATTATTCTGGCTCACGTCGCTATTTTAATACAAAGCTAGAGATTATCAATCACCGCCTTGAGTTTAACCCGCAAGGACTTGCCCCCATCCCATAGCCCACGTTTTCACCCACCCCTCAAGAAACCCAGCACCTCTTTATTGAACTTACCCCTCATCTCCATGAAAAAGGCGTGTGAGCCACCCTTAACCAGAACCAATTTAGCGTTGGGGATGCGGCTCGCTATAACCTCAGAGGCAATAGGCGATATTATCCTGTCACCTGTCCCAGTTATCACCAGCGTGGGGGCTTTAATCAAGTGCAGCCTGTCCAGCGTAGTGTAATCGCTAACAGCCGCCATCTGCTTAAAATGACCCTCCGGGTCAATCGATTTCATACTGCGCTTCGACAGAGGCAGAAGTATCATCCTGTACAGCCTCCTGTTGAAGGCCAGTGAGACCATTTCATACATTACCTTCTCGAGAGGGATGCTCCTGAAATCGATATTAGCAGCGCTTTCAGAGGTGGTAAAAGCCTTTATCATCTCAGGATGGACATCGCTGCCGCCCTCACTACCAGCAAGAGTGCTGCCCAGCACAAGCTTTACCAATCTCTCCGGATAAGATATTGCGATCTCCTGTGCCACCATGCCCCCAAGGGACAGTCCGAGTATATGAGCCTTTTCAATAGCCAGATAGTCTAACAGGCCAATTACATCGTCCGCCATTGTCCTGATAGTGTAAGGCTCGCTCGATTTATCAGTTTTCCCTATACCCCTATTGTCAAAGACGATTACCTTATAGTACTTCTTGAAAACCGGGGTCTGAAAAAACCAGGCCTGATTATTTCCAGCGAACCCCTGTATCATAACCAGGGGCACCCCCTTGCCATGGACCTCATAGTACATATCGACCCCATTCACAGTCGCCCTTGGCATTTTGTCCCTCCTTATCAAGGGATCCCGCCCCAACGATGATACCATTGTTCTGGACCATGGAAGCAATTTCGGAAAATGTGATCCAAGCGCAGGCAGGGCTAATCCTCAGTGAGCAGTCTTTTGGCAGCTTAGGCGTTCACATTGTCATCTGAAGCAGCCCACAGGAAGCACCGGGCTATTGACGATCTCGGTCTTTCTTCCGTTAGCCGCCCGAAACACAAGTCCTGCAGCAGCTCTGACTCTCAGCGGGAAACAGACCGTTTGCGCAGCAGTTCACCGGGTTTGGTGAAGAAAGGTAATACTTCGTCAACCGTGACCAAATGCGATTTTACAAGTTTCTCCAACGCCTGGTCCATGGTCTGCATGCCAATTTGGCTGCCAGTCTGCATATAGGTCGGCATCTGCTCTGTCTTGCCTTCGCGAATGAGGTTTCGCACGGCATCGGTGCCGAGCATGATTTCCACCGCTGCCACCCTGCCTCGCCCCGATGCTCTTCTCAGTAGAATCTGGGAGAGCACACCCTCCAGCACCAGTGATAGCTGGAGCCTTATCTGCTCCTGTTGGTAAGGCGGGAAAACATCGACCATACGGTCAATGGCCTGAGCTGCGCTCGGAGTGTGCAGGGTGCTCAACACCAGGTGGCCCGTCTCAGCAGCAGTGATCGCTGTTGCTATCGTCTCCAAATCTCGCATTTCCCCGACCAGGATCACATCGGGATCCTGACGGAGCACATGCCTGAGGGCGTGAGCAAAAGACTTGGTGTCAGACCCGATGTCTCGCTGCGCTATCATGCTCTTCTCATCTTGAAATACGTACTCAATTGGGTCTTCGATGGTTATTACGTTACGTGCCTCGCTCTTGTTCAAGTGATCGATCATCGCGGCAAGCGTGGTGGATTTCCCTGTCCCGGTCCTGCCAGTAACCAGCACCAGTCCCCTCGGCTTTAGTGCCAGGGTCTTGCACATTGCAGGAAGACCCAGTTCGTCAATAGTAGGCACTTCGAACGGAACCCGTCGAATGGCCAGACTCATGGTGTCACGCTGCATAAATGCGTTAATTCTGAAGCGAGCTAGCCCCTTGATGCTGTGCGCTAAATCTAGCTCCAGCTCATTGCCGAAGATCTGTCTCTGATTCTCATTCGTTACTTGTTCAAAGGCTTCCTTCAGATCGGACGACGTAATATTGGGCATGCCCTCCATCACTTTGAGCACGCCGTCTATGCGGAGAGTAGGCGGCCTCATCGCCCTCAGATGCAGGTCAGAAGCCCCTTTCTCTACCATTAAGCGCAGTAACTTTTCTATTTGCATGTTCACCCCCCACCTATGCACTAGGTAACTAGCATACTATTCTCTTAAGTTCCCCGAAGCATCATGGACAACTCTGTCCCTCCTAATAACTCAGTGCTATCCCTTGCCGCGTTCCAGTGACAATTGTAATCCTCCGATGCCTTCCCAGTCAACTACATCCAGCAGGAGCTTTTTAGGGATCCGCTAGTTTCCCACAGCATTTCAGTGGCGGCCAGCCAGGATTCAAGCCAGTACGCTCGCTTGATCCGCAACCCTCCTGAGGATAAGTAAACTCAGGTTAGGAGCGTCTATGCAAGGCAAATTCTGCAAAGGAATGCTGACAGAGGTTAAGCAAATTCTTAACAAACGAAAGTGGTAGCGGAGGGATTTGAACCCCCGACCAAGGGCTTATGAGTCCCCTGCTCTACCGACTGAGCTACGCTACCACGGGAATATATGATAGCACTGCATACTGAGAGCGTCAATCTTGGGTGAATGTTAAACCTTGGGTGAGTGTTAAACCGTTTGGTGACAGAAAGTTGGCTTGAGGATTGCCTCAATGAGCGAGGAGGGTTACAACCCTATCCAGTATCTTGTGAGCAACCTCTGACTTGAGCATCAGCGGAAGTTGCTCCGCCTTGCCCTCGCGGTCGATAAAGGTAACACGGTTGGTGTCTGTGTCGAACCCGCTATCCTTCGCTGTAATGTCATTGACCACAATAAGGTCAAGCTGTTTCTTCTTGAGCTTCTCGGTAGCCCTGGCTACCAGGTCCCCGCTTTCAGCAGCGAAGCCGACCTTGATGATATCCCCCTTCACTTCACCAAGGATGTCGCTCGTCTTCACCAGCTCGAGATTTAAGGTATCAGCTTCCCTCTTTATCTTGCCCTCAGCTACGGTGGCGGGTCGGTAATCTGCCACCGCAGCAGCCATGATGAGGACATCCGCGGCAGCAGTGGCTTTAAGCACCGCATCACGCATCTGTTCCGCGGTCTGCACAAGCATCACATCAACCCCAGGCGGAGCGGGGAGCGCCGTGGGACCAGTCACCAGAGTCACTACCGCACCCCTATCCCGGGCAGCCTCAGCAATAGCATAGCCCATTTTCCCAGAGGAACGATTGCCTATAAACCGTACCAGGTCGATAGGCTCCTGAGTGCCTCCAGCGCTGACCACAATTTGCTTCTCGGCCAGATCGCCTTTCCTGCCCAGCACATGGTAGATGGTGCCCAGGATTTCCTCGTTCTCAATAAACCTCCCCATCCCCACCAGCCCCGAAGCCAAGCGGCCGTAGCCGGGGCCCACGATGGTAAAGCCTCGCGAGCGCAGCTTCGCCAGATTTTCCTGTGTTACAGGGTTCTGCCACATACCGACATCCATCGCCGGTGCCAGTATTACCGGAGCCCTGGTAGCGAGCACCGTGCTGAACAACATCTCATCAGCGATTCCTGCCGCCAGTTTGGCAATTGCATCTGCGGTAGCAGGAGCGATGACCACCACATCTGCCTTCTCCGCCAGCGCCACGTGCTCCACGCTGAACTCGGATGATAAGTCAAACATATCGGTGACCACCGGCCTATGAGTTATGCTGCGAAACGTTAACGGCGTCACGAACTGCATGGCTGCCTTGGTCATCACCACATCAACACATAACCCTCTCTGTGCCAACTTGCTGGCAATGTCTACAGCCTTGTACACAGCGATGCTGCCCGTCACTCCCAGTACTACGTTCTTCCCTTTGAACACATCCCCTCCAGATAACTGCTAATGGACGCCATTCAGCTCGTGAATCAACCTCAGCCCCACTAGGGTCAAATCAGGGTCAAGAATATCTACAACATTGGTCTCTTCGGCAATAACACCCGCCAGCCCCCCTGTAGCGATTACTCTCACCTTCCCACCCAGCTCTTTTTTCATGCGGGCCACAATGCCTTCGATAAGACCGACATAGCCAAAAATGATGCCTGACTGCATAGCAGCCACCGTGTTTCTACCGATAGCTTTCTTAGGGCGGGTTAGCTCAACGCGCGGCAATTTAGCTGCACGCTCGAATAGCGCCTCAGACGCAATCCCGATGCCCGGTGCTATAGCTCCCCCGAGGTAATCTCCCTCCTCAGACACTGCATCCAGTGTAGTGGCAGTGCCAAGGTCGATAACAATCAGCGGGCCGCCGTAGAGCCGGTGCGCCGCAGCGGCATTGACCACGCGGTCAGCCCCAACTTCGCGGGGATTATCGAGTGATATACGAACGCCGGTCTTAATCCCTGCACCCACAACCAGAGGGGTTATCCTGCAATAACGCAGACATAGTTCCTCGAAGGTAGTCACCATCGGCGGGACCGAGCTTGAGATGATAGCCTCGTCAATATCAGAAAAGGAAAGCCCTTCCAACTTCAACAGATTGAGAAATAAGGAGGCATATTCATCTGCAAGCGTGTGCACATCCGTGGAAAGTCTCCAGGTAGCTTTCAGCTTCTCCCCAGCGAAAACACCCAGAGCCACAGTAGTATTGCCAATGTCAATCCCCAGTAACATGTTGCCTCTGCCTCCCAAACTTGCCGATAAAGGGCTAATAAAGTGACGTCTATTATAACGAAGTTCGCTTGCGGTTACAATAACTTCTGGGGACGACACACCTGTCGCCCTCTGCATTTCGCATTCTGAATTGGACGCTTAGGTTTTCCTGGATAGTTGACGCCTGAGGTAATCTATGCCTTTTTTGGTATCGCTGGCAACCAGCGGCTTGTCGCAGTTGGCAATCCTGTACTTGAATAACCAGTAGGTAAATTCCTGCAACTGCCCCAAAGTCATAGTATCGCCTTGGGGATAGCCTTTATCCTTTTGGAATTGCCGCAGCAGCTCCTTCCGGCTGGCTCCGTAGACACGCGGGTAGCTATCGCCGATATCACCCCTGTCACTGGAAAAGACATGGGATTGACACTCTTTGCTAATCTCCTCCTCAACTGCCAGAACGACAAACTTCTCAACAACGACACCGTAGAAGTAGTTGAGATAGGCATGATATTTGGCAGCGCCGATAAGCCTTTTGAAATCATCCTCAGATAGCTCTTCAGGCATCCTGCCAAAAAAGAGCAGGTCAATCAACTCCTGCTCTGGAATAAGCCCATCCACCTCTTGGCAGAGACGCTGCGCCAGAAGCAGCCAGTCGAATGCCTCTCCATCGATCAGATAGCAGTAATGCTGCTCACCATGGCTCTCCTCGGGCCAGCTCCAGAGGCCGATAGCTTCAAGCAAGGCAATATGCCACGGCCTGCCGCTGGCGATAGCTTGCTTGAGATGTTGGACTGCCTCACCATCGCCAACCGAGGTCACAAAACAGGTATTTGTACTATCTTGAGCCATTCAACTCGCCCCGCTCGGCAAGCAGCAATTTCTCTCTAACAGCTTACCCCGAATAGTCCATCATCTCATATATGCAACAATTTCGCAAGAACAGCTCTCACCTATGTCTATCCTGCGTGAAGAATGCTTCCACCTCGCTCAGGCTCCTCGTGTTTAAAATGTGTTTAGACTCACACCAACCACGCCGTGCTACCCCAACCCCGAATCGGATTAGCTCCAAATGCCCTGTTCTGTGGGCATCGGTGCAGATAACCAGCTTCACACCCAGTTCTTTTGCCCGCAGCACATGTATATCCTTCAGGTCCAGCCTCTCGGGCATGGCATTAATCTCCAGCGCCGTGTTCGTCCTCACCGCAGCCTTGAAAACCTCCTCCAGGTCAACCTCTATTGGCTCGCGTTCTCCAATCAGCCTGCAGGTAGGATGAGCCAGTATATCTATATGAGGGTTCTCCAGAGCACGGATAATCCTCTTGGTCATCCTGTCCTTATCCTGCCCCATGGCAGAATGCACAGCAGCGACCACAACATCTATCTCACTCAGAAGCTCATCGGGGTAATCGAGAACGCCATCGGCACGTATATCCACTTCGATACCCGTGAACAAGCGAATGCCCTTCAGTTTGCGGCCCACCTCTTTTATCTCGGCTATCTGCTGCCTCAGCCTTTCCTCGTTCAGCCCATGCGCGATGCCCCTTCCCGCTGAATGATCGCTGATCGCCAGATATTTGTAGCCACGAGCCTTGGCCGCAGTTGCCATTGCCTCAATAGTGTCGTGCCCATCGCTCCACTCAGTGTGTACGTGGAAATCTCCCTTTACATCGCTAACATCAATGAGACGAGGCAGCGCTCTTTTCTCCGCCAATTCTATCTCGCCATGCGTCTCGCGTAGCTCAGGTGGTATATACTGAAGCCCAATCCTCTCGTAAAAAGCTTCCTCGGTGGTGAACTTCTCTATTTCTCCGGTTTTGACTACCGTGATGCCGTACTCGCTCAGGCTCAGCCCCTGCCTGACCGCCCTTTCTCTGAGGGCAACATTATGCTCCTTGCTGCCGGTGAAATGCTGCAGCAGTGAACCGAAGCTGTCAGGCTCCACCATCCTCAGGTCAACCTGAAGGCCGCTCTTGACGATAACGCTGGCTTTGGTTGGCCCTTGAGCCAGAACCTCATCCACCATAGGGAGGCGCACAAACGCCTTGATGACGCTCTCCGGGTCTTCGGCAGTGCCCATAATGTCTATATCACCGATGGTCTCCTTGAAACGGCGCAGGCTGCCCGCGGGGGTAAGGTTGCGCACACCAGTCTGTTTTTTCAGTGCGGTTACAATCTCCTCAGCCAGCGGCAGGGCCTCTCCAAGCGGGATGCGTTTATCCTTGCGGCGCATAGTCTGGATATGATGGAGTATATTCTCAGCGGTCTTATCGCCCAAGCGGTACAGAGAAGCTACTCTGCCATCCAGAATCGCCTTCTCCAACTCGTCAACATTAGATATTCCCAGCTCTTTGGAGAGACGCAAAGCAGTTTTGGGGCCGACGCCGGGGATAGTCAGAAGTTCAATAATGCCTTCGGGGAATTCCGAGCGCAGCTTCTCGTAAGCCTCAAGTTTGCCGGTGGTCAATAGCTCGGTTATCTTGTTGGAAATGGCCTCGCCGACGCCGGGGATTTCGCGGAGCCTGCCCTCTTTCATCACCTGGTCAAGCTCTTCGGGCAGGGTTTCGATGGTGCGAGCAGCCTTCTGGTAAGCCCTGATTTTAAAGAGGTTGTCCTCCTTCAGCTCGAGGAGGTCGGCCATGTCCTGGAACACCTGAGCGATGGCCGCATTGTTCATAGCTTACCCTTTTCACCGATTCATACCAAATATCAAGTTTATTACGTTCGCCCTGAGCCCTGTCTTGAGCTTGTCGAAGGATTTGTCGAAGGGCGCGTTCATGGTTCGACAGGCTCACCACGAACGAGATTTAATATGCCGGGTAGCTTGGAGCATCCGCTCCAAGCTTAAATAATCTGAATCAACCCCCTAAGTCCCCCATTCTTGGGGGAGTTTTAGAATTGGGGGACACCCCCAAACCCCCGGCAGGAAGTATCCTGCACCTCTTTATCTAACATTCCAGAAGACGAATCTTTAACCTTTGCCTTCTACTTCCCGCAGCACTTTTTGAATTTCTTGCCGCTGCCACAGGAACAAGGGTCGTTTCGTCCTGGATGCTGAGCCACCGGAGCCTTCTCGCGCTCCCGCGGCTTTTCCTGCTTCACTATGCCCACGTGGTAAATCATGTGCACAATGTCATGCTGTACTCCAGCCATCATGTTCTGGAATGTCTCATGCCCTTGCGTCTTGTAAGCCACCAGCGGATCCCTCTGAGCTAAGGACTGCAGCCCAATGCTCTCGCGCATGTTCTCCATGGCAGTGAGATGCTCCACCCAGTGGCTGTCAAAGGCGCGCAGCATCACCAGCCTCTCCACAACCCTCATATTCTGCGGCCCGAGCTCCTTCTCGCGCTCTTCATAAAGGGATTCCGCATATTCTTCGAGCTTCTGTTCAACTTCCTTGCGACTCATCTTGGAAATGGCGTCCTTGCTCAGGTAAGGAGGCAGAGGAAGAATAGCGTTTGCACCTGCGACAAGTCCATCGAGGTCCCATTGATCGGCGCGCTCGTCACCGAGATGGTTGTGAACAATATCTCTAAGGGCATCCTTAATCATATCCTGGATATTTGCTTTAAGGTCAGCCCCGCTCAGTATCTTTCTTCTCTCATCATAGATTACTTCGCGCTGCTTATTGACCACATCGTCATAGTCAACCAGGTGCTTGCGGATATCGAAGTGATAGGCCTCGACCTTTTGTTGAGCATTCTCGATAACCTTGCTCACCATACCATGCTCCAGAGGCGTGTCCTCATCGAACCCTGCCCACTCCATGAACCCCTTAACGCGGTCGCCGCCAAACCTGCGCATTATATCGTCCTCGAGCGACACGTAGAAACGCGAGCTGCCAGGGTCTCCCTGGCGTCCGGCACGGCCCCGCAACTGGTTATCTATGCGCCTTGCCTCATGTCGCTCCGTGCCCACAATATGTAGGCCGCCTAGTTGAACCACCTTATCATGCTCTGCCTGCCACTCCTGTGAATCTCTTCCCTCAGGGTTGCCGCCCAGAATGATGTCCACGCCGCGCCCTGCCATATTCGTGGCGATGGTAACCATTCCCTTTTTCCCCGCCTGTGCCACAATGTCTGCTTCCTTCTCAGCCCGTTCTGGTTTGGCATTAAGTATCTGATGCTGGATACCCTTCTTTTGCAGCATCTGGCTCAGGTGTTCCGATTTTTCGATAGAGACCGTGCCTACCAGCACCGGCCGTCTCTCTTTATTCAGCTCTTCAATCTCTCTAACCACCGCCCGGAACTTGGCTTCCTCGTTTTTGTATATCTGGTCTTTGTATTCGTCTCGAATCAATGGCTTATTAGTGGGAATAACCACCACATCGAGCTTATATATCTTGTCAAACTCCTCAGCTTCGGTAACCGCCGTGCCGGTCATCCCGGCGAGCTTATCGTACATACGGAAGTAATTCTGGAAGGTGATGGTGGCCATGGTTATGCTCTCTCGCTGAATCTTCACACCTTCCTTGGCCTCTATAGCCTGGTGCAGTCCCTCGGAGTAACGGCGGCCGAACATCAGCCTGCCCGTGAACTCGTCAACTATGATTACCTCCCCATCCTTCACCACATAATCGCGGTCTCTCTTATAGAGGACATGTGCCTTAAGGGCGCTATCCATATAATGAGTGAGGCCATAATTGGCAGGGTCGTATAGATTGGGTAAGTGAAGCCATTGCTCCATTTTAGCGACCCCGCTCTCGGTAAGGTTAACCTCGCGGGTGCGCGCCTCCTCAACGAAGTCTTCGCCCTGACTTAGCCGTGGGATCAGCTTGGCAAAGGTCTGATACTTCTGCGTAGACTCCTCAGCAGCGCCGCTGATGATGAGCGGGGTGCGCGCCTCATCGATGAGGATGTTGTCCACCTCATCGACGATGGCATAGTTGAGGTCACGCTGTACACACTGGGAGAGATCCGCCACCATGTTGTCCCTGAGGTAGTCGAAACCGAACTCGTTGTTGGTACCGTAGGTGACATCGGCCTCATAAGCCTGGCGGCGGGTGATCGGGCGCAGATACTTTAGCCTAGCGTCCTCAGATTCGTAAGCAGGGTCAAATAAGAAAGCGGCCTCATGTTGGATACTGGCAACAGATATGCCTAGGGCATTATAGATAGGCCCCATCCATTGGGTATCGCGCTTCGCCAGGTAATCGTTCACAGTAACTACGTGAACGCCCTCGCCGGTCAGCGCATTCAACGTCACAGGGAGAGTAGCCACCAGGGTTTTGCCTTCGCCGGTCTTCATCTCGGCGATTTGCCCCTGATGGAGAACTATCCCTCCTATCAACTGGACATCGAAGTGGCGCTGCTTTATGGTCCGTTTGGCAGCCTCGCGTACCGCAGCGAATACCTCAGGCACTAGCGAATCTAACGACTCATCCTCTTCTAGGCTAGCCTTAAACTCAGCCGCCTTCGCCTTCAACTCATCATCGCTGAGCTTCTCGAACTCGGGCTCGAGCGCATTTATCTTGTCGACTGCAGGTTGCAGCCGCCTGAGCTCCCGTTCGTTGGAATCGCTAATAAAGCCGATAATTCGCTTGAACATGAATTCCCTCTACTGGAACATCGCGCCCACCGAGAGACCGCCGTGGATGCGATGTATGGCCTCACCGATTAGGGATGCCAAGGAAAGCACCGTGATTTTATCGACCCTTTTCGAGTCAGGCACAGGCACAGTGTCTGTAACCACCAGTTCCTTGAGATTGCTCGAGGCGATGCGCTGCACGGCAGGGCCTGATAGTATAGGATGTGTGCAACAGGCATAGACTTCGGTAGCGCCATATTCCTTCAGAGCCGCAGCAGCGCTTGTCAGCGAGCCCCCAGTATCTACTTCATCATCCACAAGCAGTGCACGTTTTCCTTCAACCTCGCCGATAATAGTCAGCGTCTCTGATTTATCCACGTTGCCTATTCTGCGTTTCTCGACAATGGCTAGCGGCACATGGAGCCTGGCAGCGATATCTCGAGCGCGTTTAGTGATGCCGATATCGGTTGCCACTACCACAAAGCTATCTACCGATTTCTCTGCGAAATAATCACTGAGGAGATACATGGCAGTCAATTCATCCACTGGGATATTGAAAAAGCCCTGTATCTGCCCGGCATGGAGGTCTACAGTCAGCACACGGTCAGCCCCGGCTACCGTGATCAGGTCAGCCACCAGTCTGGCCGTAATAGGCACTCGGGGCTGGTCTTTCTTATCGGTGCGACTGTAGCCATAGTAGGGCATCACTGCTGTGATCCTCCCTGCTGAGGCACGCCTCATGGCATCAATCATTATCAGGAGTTCCATGAGATTCTTGTTGACAGGGGAGCATATGGGTTGAACGACAAAGACATCGCGCTCTCTAACGTTCTCCAGGATTTTAACAAAGATGTTCTCATTGCTGAATTCGAACACCTCCACCTTGCCCAAGGGTATGCTCAAATAATCGCAAATCGCCTGGGCCAGCTTCGGATGAGCGTTGCCGCTAAACACCTTCAACTCGTCAAACACTTTCATCCCCCTTACAAGTGATGACTATTCATTTTACCCAACAAATATAGCACAAACGAATTTGACGGGCAATCAAGCTTGCACTGCGCTATCTCAGTGATAGAAGACACCTTAGAGGTATCGAAGTGATGAAAAAATGTCAAACCTTATCGCTTAGCTTCGCGCACTATCTTATCGATGACAGGGGTAATATCTCTGGAGGTATCGACAGCAAAATAGTTGCGGCTGATCCGCTCTACCCGATTCCTCATCCTCTGGTAAATACTCCAACCTGCATCCGACTTATCTTCGCGATTTACACCCTCCGCCCTACCCTGAAGGCGCTGCCGCACCAGTTCCCGGGGTGCTTCCACCTGCACCAGGATAAGCTTTGCCTGGAGACGCTGTGCTATACGATACAGGGGTTCCCGGTGATGCTCGACGAGATTAGTAGCATCGAGGATGACTGAGATTCCGCCGCCGAGGAGGTCTTCGATAAGGCGATGGCAGCCACAAAAAAGACGATGGCTCTCTTCAGCGCTGTAGGTAGGAGTGGGGAAAAGCTGCTTGCGTAAAGCGTCGCTCTCTACGACAATGCTGGGCAGCCGCTCTGCCAGCTTGCGGCTGAAATAGGATTTCCCCGTTCCCGGCAAGCCACTTACTATAACGAGCGCCGGTTTGACCACAGGTTCTGGGAGTTCGCCCAGCGCCTTCTTGAGCTCTTGTACGTCGCCAGTAAGTCTCCCGGCATCCATTGTCATATGATAATTCAAAAGCGTCTATCCAAACAATAGTACCTAAGTTCTCACGACCCAAACAAAGAGGGCATCCCTTATACAATGCCCATTTGGGGAATTCGCCTATATCTCGCTTCTATCGAAGAGAAGACGGTTTATCAACATTCTATTTTTCCATGATGGCTTGCGCAAGTCCTCGCTCAATTTGCCGGTAAGCCTTCTCACCATAATCATTACGAACAGGCCAACAAAGGCAAATACCACCTCTCGTGGCTGGCCCACTCCCCATGCAGCTAGAGGCATCACCGCGAAACACCCTGCCATACCAAGGGGTAGACTCAAGCTGGGCGGCCCTCCGAACCTTAGTTTCTCGCTCAGAGTCTGGTTTCGCTGGAGCAAGCGGGGAATTGTTCTCACAGCGGCTCCTATTATTACAGGCACCAAAGAGAGAAGCATGGCATATGTAGCCAGCGCACCTGACATAGCCAGGCCTATGCTGTTACCTCTCTCCCCATCGAACTTCAAGAAGACTGGCCACATCTGTCCCGCTACAGCAGCAACTCCAGCGCAAGCAACCCATCCGGGGTCGAAGCCCCCGACATTCCGAGCCAGCAAAACCACGATGACCGCTTTGGCGAAATCGAAGGTCACCCCAATAAAACCCTCAACTCGCCCCACGTGTCGCCACAAGGCAATGTGCATATCATCATACTCTCTAAGGTCTACCCCATGAAGCCTACCTAACAGATATAGCAAAGGAAATGAGCCTAAAATATAAGAGCCTATGATAAGGCCAACTTCATCCCACATCTCTATCCTCCTCGCTATAAAAAGCGAGAGCTAGTATTCCAGGGCCAGCTTGCACACCCATGCTCGGCGCAAAATCGGTTATGCAAAACTCAACACATCCGAGCTTTTGGGGCAGCCTCGAACTCGAGTCGACTCTTGCTAGAAATTGTTTAAGCTTGGGCAACTTCTGATTATTAATCCCGTTCTCAACCCATATTCGTCGGTTCAGTAACCAAATTCACCGCCGCCGCGAAGCCCAGCCATTCATCTCTCTTCTCATTCAGGACACAACGTCCCTTCTTGGTGAGGTGGTAATACCTCCTTTCCTGCCCACTCGAGGTACATTCCCACTTGCTTTCGATGAGCCCTTCTCTCTCCAATCGATGCAAAGCCGTATAAAGGGTGCCTTCCTTGAATTCAAAATAACCACCGCTTCTCTTTCCTATCTCCTTAATTAATTGATACCCATACATCGGCTCCTGCCCCATTAGTGATAAAAGCAGATGGTCAGTGCTTCCTTTCAACAGCTCGCGACCGTACCTCATCTCACACCCACTACCTCGTACTACGAGGTACTAGTATATCACGGGCCGATGTGTAGTCAAGCGTTTCGCAATCTAACCGAATAAGCCAGACATCAAGGGCTTGGCATAACCCAAAGCATGTGATAAAATTTCACTCGGCGGGCTAATAAGGAGGTTAGCTTATGGAACCAGCGCATCGGGTGATATTCTTCGAGATACAATTCGGCTGGATTGTCTACATCTTGGCAGTTATAGCATTGGGAGCATTTATCTACGCAATTTACCAACGCTATCGCCTCTGGAGAGTGGGGAAGAAAGATAATGTACCCACCAGCCTCTGGAAAAGGACCAAGACCTTCGCCGTCACCGGTTTAGTTGACGGCTTCGTCCACAGGAGAATACTCCGAGACTTCTATCCCGGTTCAATGCACGCCCTGCTGTTCTGGGGCGCTTTGCTCCTCATCCTGGGAACCGCAATGGACGTGATAGACCACTACATAACCAGTCGGCTTGGTGTACCGTTCCTTCACGGCAATACTTACTTAGCATTTTCCTTTCTTAATGACCTTGGCGGTACCATGCTCCTTATCGGAGTGATCATAGCCCTCTTCCGGAGATATATCCAGAAACCACAGAGGTTGGACAATATCCTCGACGATGCTACCGCCTTGACATTCATCTTCGTCATCGTGCTCACCGGCTTCATACTGGAAGGGCTTCGTATACAAGCCACAGCTGCGCATTTCACTGATTTGCCCATAATGGAATGGGAGAAATGGTCCTTCTTGGGCTACGGCTACGCCACAGCCTTCGATGGCCTTAGCCACCTGCTGGGCTGGTATCAGGGCTTGTGGTGGTTCCACACAGCACTGGTCATAGGGGCCATTGTATACATCTCGCTCGCTTTCCACAGGCTGACGCACATTATCGTCTCCCCTGTTAACGTATATTTCAGGTCGCTGACCCCCAAGGGCGCTCTGGCAACAATCGACCTGGAGAACACTGAGACATTTGGCGCTTCCAAAATCGAGGACTTCACCTGGAAAGATATGCTTGACTTCGATTCCTGTACCCGCTGCGGCCGCTGCCAGGACAACTGCCCCGCTCACCTCAGCGGGAAACCTCTCTCGCCCAAAAAGGTAATACAGGACTTAAAAGCCCTCTTCGTGGAAAAAGCGCCGCTTCTCCTGAAAGCCAAAACCGCAGCCCTAGCCACAGCTACCGCCGATAATCCGGTCGGAGGCAGTAACCCAGGTGGGAGCCAAGAGCCCTGCGAACCTGAACGCAAGATGATTGGCGACATAATCACCGAGGACGTAATCTGGTCATGCACCACCTGCCGCGCCTGTCTCGAGCAATGTCCCGTCTTTATCCAGCCCATGCAGAAGATCGTTGAGATGCGGCGCAATCTGGTGCTGGAGCAGACTCAATTCCCCGAGACCGCTATGGGAGCCCTAAGAAGCATGGAGCAAAGGGGCCATCCCTGGCGAGGCACTATGGCCACCAGAACAGATTGGGCTGATGGCCTGGGTATTAAGCCGCTATCCGAGAATAAAGATGTGGACATACTCTACTGGGTCGGCTGCACCGGAGCGTTAGAGGAACGAAATATGAAGGTAGCGACCGCAGTAGGGAAGGTATTGAAGGCTGCAGGAGTCAACTTCGGCATACTGGGCAATGAGGAGACCTGCTGCGGCGAACCCGCTCGCAGGATAGGTAATGAATACCTGTACCAGACATTAGCTCAGCAAAATGTTGAGATACTCAACGGCTATGGGGTAAAGAAAATCGTCACCTCATGCCCTCACTGTTTCAATACACTCAAGAACGAATACCCTCAGTTTAAGGGCAACTTTGAGGTTGTGCATCACACCGAGTTCATCTCCAACCTGCTCAAACAAGGCAAACTTACCATCGCCCAGAAATTAGACAAGAAGGCTACGTACCATGATTCCTGCTATCTGGGCAGGTACAATGATATATACAAGGCACCGCGAGAAATCCTGCACTCTGTCACCGGAGTAGCCCCATTGGAAATGACGCATCGGAAGAGCAAAGCCTTCTGTTGTGGCGCAGGCGGCGGCAGGATGTGGATGGAAGAGCAGGTCGGTAGAAGAATTAACCAGATGCGAACCGAGGAAGCTATCAATACCAAAGCCGAGATATTAGCTTCGGCTTGCCCCTACTGCCTCCAGATGTTTGAAGATGCAATTAAGGCCCTTGAGGCAGAGGGCAAGTTAAAAGCCATGGACCTTGCTGAAATACTGGCAGCGGCGATATAGTAAGAGAATTGCGAGCTATCTCACGAAGTAAGGGCGTTCTAACGAACGCCCTTACAAATTTTCAGGCAGTCGCTTACATTTTCGTGTATTCTCGGAATTTTATGCGTAGGTAGCCCCCGATCCCCCAGAGGATATATAGGGGCACTTCCCACCGATGCAGTATGCGCGAGTAGTCCCATGCAGACTTGGGAAAAGTAACTGCAAAATATAGCCAGGCTACCGCAAGCTGCGGTTTGGCGAAATGCTTGTCCATGAACAGAAACTGGCCCCTTGTGGCGTAATACACAGGCATCCCCATGAGCCTATCCCTCTTATCTATCCCAAAACCCTTATGCCAAATCCTGGACTCGGGCACATAAATGACTTTGAAGCCTTTTCGGGCAGCGCGGACAGAAATATCTACATCCTCCCACCCAAAGAAAAATCTCTCGTCAAGCGCCCCTACGGCCTGTAGTACTTCTCGTGAGATAAACAGGAAACACCCGCTTATCCAGTCGACTTTTGCTATCTCGTTGTACTGGCCCTTGTCCGTTTCGCCGCTTCCTATGATTGGCGTTCTGCCGGTCCTGTAATTGATGATGCCCCCGGCGAACCATATCAACTCGGGGAGCTCATAGCAAAGGACTTTCCCTCCGGCTACCCCCACGCTCTTATCGCTCTGGGCAACGCTGACCAGAGATTCCAGAAAATCGGGCGCAACCACTGTATCATTGTTCAACAAAACCACATAATCAGCCCCTCTGGCCAGGGCATCCCTGATCCCGATATTGCACCCCCCGGCAAACCCGGAGTTCCTCTCGTTCAAAATTAGCTTGATTGAATCTCCGAATCTCTGCTTCAACAGGCTGACATCGTCGCCCACCGAGCCGTTATCGACCACTATCACTTCATAGTTAGGATAGGTTACTTTTTTGAGGGATTCCAGACACTCAGCGCTGTCGTTGAAGTTATTCCAGTTTACCGTGATTACGGATACTTTGGGGTAAGACATCATGAGCGGCTCTTGGTTTGTTTCCTCGCTACAGCAATTATGTATGCCGATGATATTAGCTCATCGTCATTAAAGTCATGCACATTATAGTTAGTTCGGTCTACCGAATTATCTGCCAGTTTAACATCGCATTGCCCATATAGTGAGATATCGGCAAAATATCTGCGCAGCAAACGGTAAAACTCTTCAGGCCAGAATTCCTTAACATGAAAAGTGTTTATAGGCTTTGCCAGGTTCGGAGAAAAGATTCTCCTATTGGGAGTCGAACAAATCAACGAGCCATCCTCTTTAAGCACTCTGCGGCACTCAGCCAAAAACTTCCTGTACTGCCTGATATGCTCTATGGTCTCGAAAGAAACGACAAAGTCAAAAGCATTATCTGCGAAAGGTAACCTGATGGCGTCAGCGCAGACAAATCTTGCTTTATTATTCTCACCGAACCTCTCCCAAGCATAATCTACCGCTGCCATTGACATGTCCGCCCCAACAACCTGCCCAGCCCCCTTTTCCGCCATATAACCCGCACCATAACCAGTGCCACATGCCACATCCAGAACAACCTTGCTCTCAGTCAAGCTTGCAGCAAAGATATATCTATATATATGCTCGTCATAAATCGTCTGAGGAGTCTTGCCCGGCACAACGCGTTCCCCGGTGAACTCCATATCTGTTCGACACATGTTCTGCAACCGCTATCTAATTAGCCCTTGACGTTGGAGAATGGACAATATCTTGTTTATTTTACCACACGAGAGACAGAAAAAGCATATGACTTGCCCAGACCGCTTAGCAACAGGTGGTGGAAAAAATTGATTAGTAAACGTTCCCCATCGTAACTGTAGACAAGCTCGGCAAAATAGGTTATATTCTCGCCAGAACAGGTTGATAATATATTTTGGCGGTTGAAAACGTTCTGACCTGATCAAGGAGGACTTCATGGAGAGCAAGAAGGCAGAGGAGATCCGGAAGAAGGCTGAGGCTGACGCAAGCAAGATGCTTAAAGAAGCCGAACAGAAAGCACGCCTGATTATGGAGGAGGCCAAGAAGAAGGCCGACGCTGAAGCAGGCAAGGTAATCGCCGAAGCCCAGCAAAAGGGACGCCTGATTATGGAGGACGCCAAGAAGAAGGCCGACGCTGAGGCGGGCAAGCCACTTAAAGACGCTGAGCAGAAGGCTCGCCTGATTATTGAGGACACCAAGAAAAAGGCCGACGCCGAGGCAAGCAACGTAATCGCCCAGGCTGAGCAGAAGGCACGCCAGATTATTGAGGACGCCAGGAAGAAAGCCGACGTTGAAGCCAAGGCACGCAAGCCGGCATCAGACCTTGAATCCAAGGCAAATAAGATAATCGCCGAAGCTGAGCAAAAAGCCCGTCAGATTATTGAAGAGGCGGAGAGAATAGCTGCGGCCCCTGCCGAGCAAAGGCCTCAACAGATCATGAAGGCAGTTAGAGAAAAAGCGCTCCAAGAAGCAAAAGGCAAAATAGAGCAGCAAGCCTCTTTTAAGAAGCGCATAGAGATAATGATAGCACCACCTGTAGATTTCGCCCAACTCGAAAAATTGCGGATATCTCTGCAGCGTCTTCCCGACCTGCGCATCCTCTCCATAGGCGGCTCTCCGGCCGGCGGTACCCAAATCTCTATGATGACAGACAAACCAGCCCCTGTTGCCGAGAGTTTAAGAAGAATAGACATCGTGCAGGAAGCAATAGAAGAGGAGATGTTAGCCTCTCACCCACTGGGAGATGTTCTGAAGAAGACCATGCCTGGCTCCCAGGCAAAACGCTCCCCTGATGAGCAGAGAGTCTTGGTGGTGCTAAAAAGGGCCCCATAGACTTCTATCACATGTCATTGCGAGGCCATCCGAAGGAGGCCGCGGCAATCCCATTGTCCCCATTCGCATAAAAAGAGGAGCCCTCCCGCTTGCGGGAGGGCTCCTTTATTGCCAACTTAGATTTAGAATAATACCTTAACCTTTAACAGTCGACTCCCCGATATCTATCCAGCCTTGTCTCAAAGCCAGCACCACAGCGTGGGTGCGGTCATTGGCATCCAGTTTGTCCAGAATGGAAGTGACATGATTCTTGATAGTCTGCTCGCTGATGCCCAGAACATGGGCAATCTGCTTGTTGGAATAGCCCTCAGCTACATACTTCAATGTCTCCGTCTCTCTGGGCGTGAGCGGCGTAGCCAGTGTCTCCATAGCCTTGCCCATCAGCGACACATCCTGGAACTGCCTCAATACCTGCTCAGCCACCCTGGGCCTGCCCAGCAGGGCCTCATTTATGGGGCGCTCCCCTTTGACAATCCTCCTGATAGCTGAAGCCAACTCCTCGGCCGAAACGTCCTTGCTCAAATAAGCCACTGCACCTGACCTGATTGCCTGGAAGAGCTGGTCGTCATCAGGGACCGAGGTGAGTGCCATCACTGCTACCCGTGGGCAGCGGGTAGTGATTTGCCGCCCCAGGTCGAGTCCCCGCAGCAAGGGGAGATCGACATCAAGTAGTGCCACATTAGGCGAAAAAGCCTCTATTAAAGCCAAGGCCTCAGGACCGGGAGCGCAATCGCCCACTACCTCAATCTCCTTAGCGCAAGAAGCAAGCCCTTGCCGAATACCATGGCGGTAGAGCGCCTGCCTGTCAACCACAAAAACCGTGATTCTGTCCACTTTTATACCCCCTGCGATTCAAACCTGGTAAAATAGCCTCAGCACACAAATTATCACAAGAGATAGTACCTGTCTATAGTACTTTTCTCCTATTTTGTCAAGTTTTGTGCTTCTTTCTACACCTTTTTTAACGTTTTGTCAAGTAAATTGACTATTCATCTCAGTCTCAGCCTACTCTAAGCCTAATATAACGCCGCCCTTGCAGCCAGTCTATAGATAATTTTATCTATTAAGGGAGGGCGAAATGGTCTTAACCATTCCTCCCGGACCTCCCGTCTCAAACAAAACCTCCCTGTCATCTCGAAAACAAAAAGGAGGGGCATCCGCCTTTGGCGGATGCCCCTGAGATTTCAATTCCATTTGCCAGTTTTAGACGCCCATCACGGATACTGGCCTGCGAAGCCGGCGTACCACTTATCGACATACAGGAACGCCCCGTAGACCGTGCCGTGTTCTCCCACTATCCAGGTATTGGTTCCGGTTCCTACGGGAGAGTTGAGCCGGCTGCACGACCTCGGCAGTTCATTGAGGTATGGTCCAGGCTCCCCCGACAGGGGTGAGCTGTTGCCGCGGGGGACTACATGGGGACCATCGGGACAAGGGCTGCCACTGCCCGGCTGGTTGACCAGCAAGGGCATCCAGATCGCGGCAGCTTCTATATCAGCCGTTATAGCCGGCTGGTCATCGCTGCTATTCAACACCACCCGCACCCTATACTTGCCCAGAGCGGTCTCATTGCCCAGGTAGAGGGTAGAAGCAGTGCCCGACCCGGTTGGATAGTTATTCACAGAAGTATAATCGCCCGGTTGGTTCCAACCGTCTGCGCTACCGCCTGTGCTGCTGTAAGCATGCGTGTCCGTGTAGAAAACAGACACCGCTGACTGTATCGTTCTCTCGTCCGTAGCGTAGCCCTCCTCCTCGCCGCGCCCGGTCAATCCCACTACGTTGGGGATGACCACCGCTGCTAACACGCCCAGGATTGCGAGCACAACTAGAGCCTCTATCAGGGTGAAGCCGCGCTCCGACCGTCTAAACTGCTCTATGTTTTCACCTCAAACGCCGATATCATAACGCTTTTGCCCGGAGATACCCGCCTCTAAATTACATGATACCAAATCTGACCCATAACGCAATCCCTAAAAAGTAAGGCTCTCCTCCACCACCCAGATTGCTTCGTCGCTGCGCTCCTCGCAATGACATATTAGATGCCAGCCTTTTTCTATGTCATTGCGAGCCCTTTTTTCATGTCATTGCGAGCGTAGCGAAGCAATCCCATCGTTCATGCCCTCCACCACCCAGATTGCTTCGTCGCTGCGCTCCTCGCAATGACATATTAGATGCCAGCCTTTCCCTATGTCATTGCGAGCCCTTTTTTCTATGTCATTGCGAGGCCATCCAAAGGAGGCCGCGGCAATCCCACCCCCTACAAAGAGAGCCCGCCTCGGGCGGGCTCTCTTTCAAAACACTCTTACGGTCAAACGCTTCTTTAGGCTATACCATGCATCACGGATAACTGCCTTTGAAGCCGGCATACCACTCATCATTAGCTACTTTATATGCGCCATAGACCGTGCCGTTCTTGCCCACTACCCAGGTATATCCGCCGCCGGGTTGGGTATTGCCGTTCCCAAGGTCATTGAGACCCGCAGATGTCTCTGCCCAGCTCGAGGACTTCGGTACCTTCTGCAGATAGAGTCCAGTCTCGAGAGCTACTACTGAAACGCCGAGTCCGCGAGTCGTGTTTCCACCGTCAACAGTTTTGTCACCGGGAGAGTTAACCAGCAGTCCCATCCAGATGGCGGCATTTTGGATATCAACATCCGTGGCCCAATCAGTAGGACCTGTATCCATAACTAACCGGTAGTTCTTAACGCTTGTTTGAGCGTGGTCATAATCTTCGGCGCCGTCGCTGAGCATGATATCATGGTCAGCAAAAAAGCCCAGGGCGTCGGGATAGTAGTTATTTGCCGTTGCATTCGCCGAGTCGCCCCAACGCGACGTCATATTCCCATCCACGTCTGGAGCTCCCCAAGTGAAGCCGGAGTGGGTATCAGCGTAGAAGGCGGTCGTCGCAAGCTGGATGACCTCAGAGTCAGTATTGTAAGCCTGCTTGCCTCCTCTGCCCATCAAGCCGACTACGTTAGGGATGACCACCGCTGCTAACACGCCAAGGATTGCCACCACGATCAGCAGCTCGATCAGGGTAAAGCCTTTCTCGCCTCTCTTAAAGTTCTTCATGTTTCACCTCCTTTCTTGTATATTTTTATGTTTACAGGCTAACATAGCCTCGACCGCATGTCAACATTACTATCGTCAAATCCCGCTTCCTCCCCCGGTACCTTAGTACTTATCTTTAGCTATATCCACCGAGACTCGTGCCGCGTTGTCCAGGCGCCATAGCCCTTCGTCCGCGTGCCGGGGCAGCTCAGCCAGGAAGTCGGGATAGAACGTGTATGTTGTATTTCCCCCCGTATTGTAGCTGGCATCGAAATCAATCAGGGCGTATTCTCCCCCTGCCGGCAATCCGCCCGTTTCAGTTGGCGCCTTGGATGACTGCAGCATGTAGTCAGCCACAGCGTTCTTTACCGTATGTATATCGCCCGCCATGGTGGTTCCGCGGGCCTTGCTGAAAAACCCGGTGGCCAGCAGTGCCACCACAGCCATCAAGATAATTAATACAATCATAACGACCAATATCTCTATCATGCTGAACCCGCCCTGCTTGTTCCTTTTCCGCCTCGTATTAATCATCTTCACACCCCCCCTGCAATTTCGAGTCCTTTTTTCGATGTCATTGAGACGCCTTCACTCTTTCCACATGTCATTGCGAGGCCATCCGAAGGAGGCCGCGGCAATCTCACCGTTCATTCCCCACCCAGATTGCTTCGTCACTACGCTCCTCGCAATGACATGTCGGCTGTCAACCCCTTTCCCCTGTGTCATTGCGAGCCCTTTTTCTATGTCATTGCAAGCCATTTTCCCCATGTCATTGCGAGCCTTTTTTCAATGTCATTGCGAGGCCATCCGAAGGAGGCCGCGGCAATCTCACGTGCCTTTTCACTACCTACGAGTACGAAAGATTGCTTCGTCACTCCGTTCCTCGCAATGACATATCGGCTGTCAACCCCTTTCCCCTGTGTCATTGCGAGCTCTCTTTTACGTCATTGCGAGCCCATCCGAAGGAGGCCGTGGCAATCTCTATAATTCCTCATATAGATCGCGCCACTCTCTATTCATACTATTTACTAACTTAATCTTCTTTTCCCTCGAACCAGCCTTTATCTGCTTTTCCCTCGTGATGGCGCTTTCTATATCAGTGCACATCTCGTAATACACCAGCTTAGCGATGTTATATCTCTTCGTAAATCCCTCAACCAGTTTCTCTTTATGCTCGTGCACCCTTTTTCTTAAGTCGTTCGTAACACCCGTATATAGTGTAGTATTCCTCACATTAGTCATTATGTAAATATAATATTGCCTATCCATATTTATGAGCACGAGGAGATTGCTTCGTCGCTACGCTCCTCGCAATGACATATCGGCGTCAACCCCTTTCCCTATGTCATTGCGAGTCCCTTTTATGTCATTGCGAGGCCTTCTTTGGGAAGGACGTGGCAATCTCACCATCCTCAGCTCACCGAGACCCCATAGTCCACCATCCGTGAAAAATCCTGTCCCCCCAGATAAGCGCCACCATAGCTCCCACCGCCAGGAACGGCCCATAGGGTATAGCAGCCTTTCTACTTTTCACCAGCCGCGAGGCCAGAAGGAATACAGCCACAACCCCGCCGATTATAATGCCTACCAGCAGAGCCACCACCACCAGCGGAAACCCGCTCATCAGCCCGATGAAAGCAGCCAGCTTCACATCACCATAGCCCATGCCGCGACCCCGAGTAAGCAGATAGGGCAGCAGCATCAGCACAAATCCCACCGCCCCCCCCAGCAGCGCGCTGAGCACGAAACCAGGGCCGACCTTGGGCCAGAACTCCTCGAATCCCCCCCAGAAGAACGCGAAGGCGAAAGCGAGTATCATTGCCGGGAACACCACGATGTTCAGTATCAGCTCCTGCTCCAGGTCAATGGCGAAGATAACGATGAAAATGGCGGCATAGATAACGGCGAAGGCAAGCTCACGGCTCAGGCCGTAATGCCATGCCAAAAAGGCAAAGATAGCGGCAGCGGCAAACTCCACAACAAGCGACCGCAGAGGGATGCGCGCACCGCAGTAGCGGCAGCGTCCCCTCAGCCAGATGTAGCTGAACACAGGCACCAGGTCGATTGCCTTCAGTCTCTGATTGCAGCTATCGCAATGCGAGCCAGGCCTGATTATGGACTTGCCCCGAGGAAGGCGGTCAATACATAGATTGAGGAAGCTGCCTACCGCCAGTCCGAGCAGAGCAAAGCCGACCGCTATGATAGCCGTCATTATCCCTCTCGATTCACTTTCAAGAAAGCCCTTTCATTGAGAGTAGAGGCATCCTTCCCGGAAGGATGCCTCTACTATTATCTCCACCCTATATCTACCCGGGCACCTATATCTACCACTTCCCTTTGAGCATCAGCCCCACGTTTACCAAATACTGTTCCAGGGGGAAATTCTGAGGACACCCTGGAGGAGGCTCAATGCGGGCTACCTTGCGCCCGGTAGCCTGCGCCAGCTTTGGGGCCATCTCAGGGTCGAGAGCAAGCCCTCCGCTAAGATAGACAGCAGCCTCAGCGGTTATGTTCGATTCATGATGGCTGCGGTTGTAATAATCTATAGTGAACGGAAGCTCCCGAATAAGGTACTGCCAAGCCACCTCCGGGCTCGGATTGACTTCCTTCACCGGAACGCCGCGGAACATGGCCAGAAAGGACCTATCCACGATGACTATCTCAATGTTGTCAATCTCGCCGTGGACAATGATGCCATTCTTACAGTTGACGGCTCGCGCTAAGGCGAATGGCCTGAGCTCCATGCCTTTCAGCTTTACCCCCGCAGTGCGACAGACTTCTACCATACTGATGACGTTGTTTCTGGGCACGGCCAGGGCATAAATCTCCTGCCTCTGGCCCGTTGTGCTCCCCATGTTGACTGGCCGCCAGTAAAGGTAGTCCACGTCTGCGGCACCCGGCATGGCCCTCCTCATCTCCCTGACCACCACTTCCTTTAGTTTCCCTCCCTTCACCCGGGGCAGTGTCATCACCTGACCGGCGCTGCCTGTGCTCGCCAAAGCAGAAACCACGCCGTTGACTGGGATGCCCTTCTCCTGAATCGCCCCGGCCATGATTTTGCCTATCTCCCCTGGAGCAGCTACCAGCCCATCTCTCACGAAATTGGGATTCAGGGGGATACTATACCAGCTTTCGATTCTTTTCCCGGCAAAGGTGAGCATCTTCAGCGATAAGCCTTCGATCGTGAACGCCATCCTCTGACTAATAAAAAGCTCCATTTTACCCCCCTTCAGCCTCCGTATCTCAGCAGAGGGCTGAAGATATTCTTTGTCAGACCCTAAATCATATTCTCAACATCAAGACTTCGCCAGAATAACCACGGTGAAAGTGCCGCCGCTTGCAGTGAAAGACGCTTTTTCGATACTCAGGCTGATGAAGGATTCATTTTCCAGGTAGCCATCTTCCAGGTAGCTTAGAAATGAATCCACCGCCCTATAGTCGCCGCTTATCTGTACACTTGTATCATACTCAGCGTAATCAGTTCCCCCGACCGACTTCGTGCCAACTTTGCCCTTCGGGGTCAGGCTGACAACCGTTATCCTGTAATCGGTTGCCCCGGCTGTTATATAATCGCTCAGCTCAACATTGGGAAACGAGGCCGGGAAAGTGGGAGTGCCCTCCAAGCTGACCAGCTCAGTCTGCAGCTTCTGCAAATCATACTTATTCTGGGCAATGGCCAAATTCAGCCTGGCGTTCGTCAACTGCTTCTCAACCGTCGCTTGCTCGTCTGTTGATGATTGAGAGCCTAAGTAAAAAACAAGGTTAGCGGCGACCAGGGCGACAATTACAGCGAGCAAAACAGACAATCTGGCATTGCTTTTAATTAAATCGGTTATCTGCGTCATCTGCCACCCCCAAGCTCAACGCTTACAGTCAGCGAGAATGACTTATCGCTGTTAAACACTGGCAACCCCGCAACCGAGAACCTGAGGTCATTATCCAGAGCACTTGCGTAGCCGGAGAGATTGGTGTAGGTTGAAGCGGTCCCTTTTACTAACAGGGTACTTCCGCTCTGAGCGATGGAAGTGATGTTTACCCGCCCCTGGGCCAGGGAGTACACCCCATCCAGCGCATTCCCCAAGAGCACCCGGGAAGCCACAAAAGCGTCATAACTCTGCTTCGCTGCCTTCAGTTGGGTGATTGAGTTAACGAGCGTCTTCACGTCAGGGTCATTTTTTAGGGCGTCGATCTGCTGCTGGGTGGTTTTTATCTCACTCTGCATCTTAGTGACCTCAGCCTGGCTATCGCTCTTTGCCTGGAAAAAGTAGTAGCAGCCAAAACCCAGAAGCAGGATAAATACTATCAGGACAGCCGTCTTCGTATCTATCAGAGGTTTGGGGCGCAGTTCTGCCGGGAGTATATTGATATCAATATTCATACTTCTTCTTTCTCCCCTCCTATTAGAATTAGAATAATCGCCTAGATGTTAACGTGTCCACAAACAATTTGCAATAACCCAAATTTCCTACCCCTGATAGACCTTTCCCCCTGAGCTATTCTCAGCTAGGAGCGTTTGCGTTCAGTTGAACGCCCCCACACACTCTGCACACCGCCGGTCGCCAGAAACGACCTCTAAATTTACTTACTCCCTAATCTCTGACTATCTTTCCAGCACGATGTAGCTATCGACATCAACCCAAGGTGTAGGTATCTGGGTATCAGGTTCCTGATAACAATCCCGCGTCCACTCTGGTTCGCATGGCTCCTCAATATCCGCATACGGTAAGCCTGGAATATCCGTTACTGCTTCATTATAGACGATAGTGTATTGTGACTGTTGTCCTTGCTCGGGAGCGATTCGCTGCGCCACAACGGCTCCGTTCACATAAGAGCCATTCTTAAGAAAAATTGAACCATTCGGGGCATATAATGCCGCCTCGATCGTGCAGTTGGTCCAGCAAGTAATATCACTGTATACTGACATGATAAGCGGCAGAACCTGGCCAGCTTGTATAACAACATTGGATTTTAACGTTACAGAACCAGTTGCTACCAGCGCTATGGGTGTTTCAGTAGTGCCACTAACTGTCCAAATGTTGCCACCGCCGGCTAAAGCGACTGTACCCTGTACATAGACTGTGCCGGTGAGAATTAATGTGGCACCATTTTCAATCACGAGGTTACCACTGATCACACAAGGACCTAGAGATACGGGGGAATCCTTTTTCTTGATGGTCTGACTGGTAGGCAAAGTGGGACCTGTGGAGGCATTGCCCCAGTACGCCGCATCAGGATTGTCAGCGGGTTCAATCTGCGGCAATATGGGCGGGGGCACGAACACACCCGGAGGGTCCAGCTGCTCTGAATTACCCACTGACCCGCCCCCGGAGATGTTCAAGCTGTTCAGATATTTAGCCCAACCATCAATCCTTCCGCCAGTTACATTTATATCATTATTGGCAAATGCGCTCTGGTAAATTGTACCTGAAACGTTAACATCGTGGTCGGCAGAAGCATTGCCGTTTATGTGACCTTGACCGCTATCAACATTGATGTCAATCTGGGCATAGGCATTGCCCCAAATGCCTGCGCTACTGCTGAGTGTGATGGACTTGTTGCCGACTGCGTTTTGCTCGATACGAGCACTGTTATACATAAAAATGTCCCCTTTGACATAGGCATTTTCTTTGATAACGCTTGCCTCTTCAAGGGTCAAGTCACCCAACGAATAGACATTACCGTTTACAGTATTCTTGCCTCCGATGAGATTGGTGGTACCATTGACAAAGATGTCACCTTCTATATCACCTTGCTTCGAATTTAATACAGCCCCGCCGGAAAGACTACCTATGGCGTAGTAAAAAGGATTCTCGATAACACAATTAGGGTTCTTTATATACCAGTCACCACATACATACGCCCCCGGGATCGTTCCCTCTTCCACTGTGCAATGGACTTGCACCTTAACGTTTGTGCCCGTATCCTGGTTAGTAGCATTGGAATAAACAAAATACGTGTAGTTTCCCAACGGCTCACTCACATCACGCTCTACCCTGATATCCACCCAGCAATTATTTACAAGCCTGGGAATCCACTCAAGAGTAGCATCGCTCCAATCGCTCAATCTATACTCTGCAGGTTCGGCATCAGTGGAGTTACCGGGGGGGAATGTTGAGTTGCCATTGGGGTCATTAAGGTCAGGTCTCTGGATCTCGCCGTTGCTTACTATCCACTTCAAGGCATCTTCAAT
>Ga0315274_10001886_pt1 | contig 32190 bp, 24 predicted proteins | sample YL17G02_20_MG_FD_203700 | JGI IMG/M metagenome (GOLD analysis project Ga0315274, IMG submission 203700) | Sediment microbial communities from Yellowstone Lake, YNP, Wyoming, USA - YL17G02_20 | ecosystem: Environmental > Aquatic > Freshwater > Lake > Sediment | place: USA: Wyoming | collected...
TGTAGAGCACATCACCAGGCTCCACAAGGTATTCGTCCCTTTTCTTCCCTCTCACCATTAGCGACCCGGAGACGCCGAAATAAATACGCTCGGTTGGAGAAGCATACATCTCAGCTCCACCTCCAGGGAGGAAATGAGAAAGGCCAACGCTCAGCCGCTGGCTTCCCTCCTCAACACTCACTTTGCTTAAATCCCACTGACCAAAGTGGCGCTTGGCCATCTCTCCTTTCCCTTGACCTTTCTTAATTAATTTCATCCTTATAACCTCCTTTTTTCAAAATAGCTTTACCCCGTTAGAAAGCTCCGCTGCTTGCCCCGTTAGAAATTTTTCATTATTAACCAGGAGTACCCTTTGGTAACCTACTTCTAACGGGGCGAGCAGCGGGGATGACAATGAATTCCTTTTGAAACGAACACGGGGTTTAATGCCCCGTGTGAGCCTTCCAGTTAGAAGGGCGAAGGTCTTCTAACGGGGTTTACCTAAATTCCCCCTTTGAGATCTAACCGATAGCTGTAAGTCCACCGTCAAGGTATAAGATCTGACCGGTGATAAAATTTGAAGACTGTGAAGCTAAGAATATAAATGGTCCTGCTGCCTCCCAAGGTTCGGCATGTCGTTTCAATGGGACATTGGCAAAGTATCTTGCATTCTGTTCAGGTGTGCGGGTAGCAATGACCTGTGGCGTAGCAACTAAGGAAGGTGCAACGGCGTTGACAAGGACATTGTATTGGGCCCATTCAGAAGCCAGTGCTCTCGTAAGCATGTCAACTGCACCTTTAGAAGCACAGTAACCCAAGTTACCACCCCAAAGCGTAGCTCTCGCACCCCTCACCGAAGACAGATTAATGATCCTGCCTTTTTTGTTCTTAATCATGACCTTCCCAAATTCCCTGCAACACAACATTGTACCTTTAACATTCAGATCCATTAGGGTATTCCAACCCTCCAAAGGAAATTTGTCCGCAGGTTCTTTTGGAAAGCCAGTCCCGTGACAGTTTGCCAGTACATCAACTGTGCCAAATTTTGACATAACTTGCTCTACCAGATGACCAACACTCTGTTCATCAGTCACGTCGACCTGAAATACCGCTACCTCTGCCCCAGTCTCGCCTCTAATTTTGTCGGCCGCCTCCTGCAATTTCTGCAAATTGCGGCTGGCAATAGATACCTTGGCCCCTTGCTGGGCAAATCCAAGGGATACGGCTCCACCAATACTGCCTGCCCCCCCAACAACCACGCATACCTTTTCATCCAATCGAAACATATCTCCCATAATATCACCATCCTTTACTATTTTTTTGTAATGTTCAACGGCTTGAGCCCAAGTATTTTCCTGGCCTCCTCAGGTGTCATTGGTTCCTTGGCTAATTCACGGGCAATTCGTACAGCCCGAGCTACGAGCTGCGCATTGCTCCTGGCAAGTTCTCCCTTCCGATAATAGAGATTATCCTCGAACCCAACCCGCACACCCCCTCCAAGAAGCATACCCATCGTCGTTATGGTCAGCTCCTCCTTTCCAACGCCCATAACGCTCCAAACCGTGTCCTGGGGCTCGGGAAGGTCGTGTAAAAGGTACCAAAGATGATATGGATTCGCTTCAATTCCACCATGGTAAGCATGACCCAGTGCGAAATCCACATAGTAGGGTTTGTCAACAAGACCCTTGGCGATCAGGTTTCTTACCTCTCGAAGGTGAGAGTCGTTAAACACCTCCATCGAGGGTTTAACGCCAGCCTCCCTCATCTTCACAGCCCACTCCTCAAAGTGTTTAGCCCACCTCAAGTCGCCTGTGCCTGCGTAGGGGTCAAAGCTGCGCACCATAGTCCCCATATCCAGAGACGCCGTTTCAGGTTTCGGGTTGGCTTCCAGACATTTTATTTTATCCTCCTCTTTAACCTGAGGACCCGTCCCAGTCGTATCCTGAATAATGATATCGCAGCCCAACGCCCTTATCCTGCTGTGTATCTCGCTGTAGACCGCTGGGTCTCCAGTGGGGATCCTTTTTTTGTCACGGGCATGAATATGAATCTGACAGGCCCCCTCGTTCCAACATTCATACGCCGCTCGCGCTATCTCATCGGGCTGTTCCGGAACGTTTGGATTCTTCTCTTTAGTCCCCACAACGCCACCGGTTGTTGCTACGGTAATAAACACTCGATCTTCAGGTATGAGCCCCATCTGATTACTCCTCCACAATAGCCACCAACCGAACCATAGAAGCATCGCCCTCCTCATAACGAAGAGGAAATGCCGCTATAATACAACGCCTTCCAGTAACCTCATCAATGTCACCCCCCCGCACTCTCAATGCCAGGGATCCCAGCCCCATATAGAATCCTATGTGCCGGTTCATTTTCGGGGTATTCTATATCGGGATTCCTTCCGGTCTCTCTTCGGTACTCCTCATCAAGCCACGGCATGACTTTGGAGAGAGGATAGTGACCTAAGGCAAGGTCTGTGGCACCAGCAGTCTGAGCCACACCTTTTACTTTCTTGGCCACAAGCCACTCCGCCCCCTTCCGATAGAGCCCGGGATAGTGATTCCAATACTCGTAGTCTGACACCTTCCATTTGTGGTGCCACCCCGTATTGATGACTACCCAGTCTCCCGGCTCGATCTTGGGCCTCGCCTTCTCTAAGTCCTCTGGGGTGATTTCCTCCCACTTCTTCTTATACCGCATATCCAACACTCCCCCTGTCCCATAACAACTGGTTAAGGGCAACTTGTCTATGGACCACCCACCAGGAGTTACATGAACCTCTGCATCCATATGAGTAGCGGTGTGCATCTTTAGGGTAAGTAAAGTGGTCAACCTCCCATTATCCCGTGCGGGAAATGCTACCCTCCTGATCTCGACATCTGGCATTACACCCGGGTGAGGCCATAAAGGCACCCCCCGCCCAAAAGGTTGTGATAAATCATAAATTTTCGTACTCATGCTTCCTTCCTTCTTTCTTTTTCAGTAATCTTGATAGAATGTTAGAAATTGATAGGTCATCTAATCCTTCCTTCCGAAACCAAAACCAAGATGATTTGTAATTTCATTAGCATATTTAATTACCAACTTTTTTATTTGTTCGATTTTGTCGTTCATCATCCTCTGAACTGGGCCTGCAACAGAAAGACTGGCGCATACTTTGCCTGAGTGATCAAAAACTGGGGCTGCCAATGCGTTACCTCCGGCATGAAGTTCACCTTCAGAATAAGCATAGCCTGCCTTTTTTATCGCGGATAATTTTTTTCTGAGCTTATCTGGATCGGCAATCGTCTTATTCGTATATTTCTTTAATTTAGCCGTTCTTAAAAACAATTCGATATCCTCATCTCCGGCAAAAGCTAACAGTAACTGTCCTGACGCCCCACAATGTAAAGGCAGTTCAGATCCGCGTCTCACAATAAATCCTAATCCATCTTCTTTCCCTACTGCTTCTAAACAGTAACCTTTGTTATTAGTTAATACACTCAGAATGACTGTTTCTTGGACCTCGTTGTAAAGTCTCTTCATATAAGGAAGTGCGATCTTGTCAATCTTCGACTGTGAATAGAAGGCTTCACTATATTCAAAAAATTTAGAACCTAATCGATACTCTCCCAATTTATAATCATAATCCAATAATTTATATTGTCTCAGTATAGACAAATACTTGTAGGTTGTACTCCGGGGCATCTTCATAAAACTTGAAATATCGTTTTCGGTAAGATCGGTTTTCCTGGATAGAAAAAGATCGAGAATCTTTATTGCTTTTGTAAGTGTGTTAAATTTCATAGTCTCCTATTTCGAGAATAGATTATCAAAATAAGATAACCCTCGATACCATGCGAATTAAATTATGTCAAGTAAAAAATCTGCCTTGGACTTAGGCTCGCTGCTGCCTCACCCATTGAGTGAAGGGAAATAAGGGGATTGGCAATAAATAGAGGATGGCGACTTCCGGCCGCCATGCGGGATCAGGCGGCTTTTCCAGACAAGTTGGCCATCGGTATTTTGAGGGACAGGAGTCAGGGCTTAATTAGAATCTCCATTCTCGCATTCGGTCTCCTTGGCTAAAAAGGTGGTTGCCAAGTCACCCAAGCCAAGTGCTGTCAAAGTCTCAGGATGGGGTAGTCCGGTCTCTGAGTCCCATCCCCTGAGGCGGTAATATTCTTTGAACATACTGATAAAGCTATCTCGATCAAGGATGTTTTCCACCGTACTCATTACCCCTTCACCAGGGCCAGGGATAACCAGTTCCCGACCAATGGGGTCGGTTGTTAAAGGCTCTGTGAAGTTGTACTCCGGGATAGAGTCAGATTCAGGAACTTTCCAGCCCTCTCGTACCAAAATAGCTCTCTGGAGATTAACGATACGCTCAGCATATCGATCGAGTTCCTCACCCGGATTGCCGGTTACCGCACAGAAGATTTTAGCTTCTAAGGTAGGATCTCCCACATGGTCAGGTGTGTTGAAGGAGTCCATGATCGGCCAAGCAAAGCTGCACAGGCCGAGGCTCTCTATCATATACATTCGGTCCTGTATTTTTTTTGCTGCCAATGCCTTTCCCTCATAACTGGATAGATTTGCGGCCTCTTCACTGCCCCAGAACACTTTGGCTGCAGCCCGAAACACCTTTGATGTTACAGGAGAGAGATGTGATTGTACGAGATGGGCTTGCCAGCGTGCCCGCAAATGGGACATCTGGTGGAGGAGGGGCATGTGCATCCTCGGTTCCATAGCGTTGAGCAACCCGTGGGCAACAAAAGCTCTCGGAGGTTGCCAGTCACCCCAACCAATGGGCACAACAGCGTGAGTTAACATGTGTCTCGCCAGGCCTGAAACCTTTTTGCCTGCCCTGATGAGTCCCTCGGCCAAGATATCGCCAAAACCCTGCCGGTAAGCAATCAAATGAAGCAGTCGTTCAAGAAACTCTCGAGTTCTGATCTTAGATAGCGGTAGACCGGTTTCCTCTTCGGTCAGACATCCTGATCGATAGCACACATAGAGCCATTCGATAATATTGTGGACTTCAAAGGTACATATGGAGTATTCATTGCACAAAGTTGGTCCATCGAAGAATGTATCCACCGATTCATCTTTCTTGGAGAACTTCCACGGCATGTATACTTCCATGGACTGGCACTTGCGATACCCCTCCCTCCCACTGGTGGCTTGATACCGGCCCCTAATGCATTCCAGCCCACATTGGTAGCAATCACCTTTTCCAATGCACTCCACTACCGCTTCGTGACCTATCAAGCTCGGGGGTGTGGACAGTCTGAAACGCTTACTGATATGCTTCGTATAGCGATTCAGCTCCTTCAATTCGTCTATCTCGGCCACCGAAGGCTTTCCGGTGCCCCTTACTACCAAGGCTTTTAGGTTTTTGGAGCCCATTACCGCCCCAAAGCCAGCGCTAACGGTCGAGTCATGGGAGGCGACAAGTACCGCTGTTCTTACCCTCCTTTCACCAGCCACACCAGTAGTTATAATTTTTACTTTTTCACCATGAGCTCGATGCAGATGATCTTTGACTCGGCAAACGCCTTGCCCCCACAATGATGACGCATCCAAAAGTTCTGCTTCGTTATCATGGATGTATAGGTACATAGGCCTCGGTGCACATCCTTACTATTGCAATACCATCGAATCCAGCCTTTTTTAATTCTGGCCCGATAAACCCGCCGATATTGCCATAACAATACCCTTCTGGTAAAATCATGGGAGATTTGGCAACCACCGATAACCGTGAGGCACCATGGACGCCTGTGGCCACCAGCGGGCCAGTCATAAAGATCAGCCAATTTTCAGGGTCGAAGGCCTCGATTTTAGGTTTCACTTTCTCCCAGTAAATCCTCGAAGCAATGCCGCGTCCGCCGAGGTATAGATTGGCATATGGCTGCGTCTGGAATTGTGTTATTTCGCTGTTATTCAAGTTTACATGTAATATTTCCCCCATCCAACCATACATATGATCTCCTTAATTCATGTTAGCAAGTTGTTCTGAGCCTTCACCCCGTTAGAAAGCCCCGGCATTTTTGCCGGGGATGTTATAAATAGAAAGCATCAGCTCCTTGTAAAGGCGGGGTCAAAGCCCCACCTTTCTAACGGGGTTCACTTGATTCTTCTATGATTCGCAAGCACACGCGAAGCAGAGGTCCTTTTCCCCATGAGAAATCAAGTTCTGATTAACTCTATTTGATATTTGTAAAGGTCGGGTCGGAAATAAGTTAACAGCTCAAACATGGTTGAACCATTTCTGGTATAGTATTCCCGTTCAATAACGAGAACAGGACTCTTCGGCTCGGTGGAGAAATTTTTCGCCAGATTTTTGCGAGCTAATCCCACATCGATGGCTTGATTCGTCCGGTGCACCCTGGTTTTCGATTTGTGTCCGATCAAAGTAATAATTTCGTTGACCTCTTTCAATTCGTCGCAAGAGATCATTTTACATAGAATGGAATATCATTCAGGAAATAATCGGTTACCAAAGAGGTGGCCTATTCAATTTGAAGCAAAGATGAAGATAGGCCTCCACTTATGAAGATGGGACAAACCCTAATCCTCGGTTTACATATAGAGGAGAGAAAGGGCGGGCCCTTGGGATAGGCCCGCCTGGAGTTCTGTTGAGACTACTCCTTACTTCTTAGGGGGAATGATGGCATCCTTGCAGGCCTTGGCGAGGCGCATCTTCACCACACGCTTGGCAGGGATTTTGATCTGCTCACCCGTGGCCGGGTTGAAGCCCATGCGGGCCTTGCGATTGGAAATGACGAGCTTGCCAATGCCCGGAAGCGTAAAAGATCCTATTTTCTTGGTCTCGGCGACCGCAAACGCTGCTACTTCCTCAAGGATCTCTACGGCAAGCTTCTTTTTAAGAACGAATTTCTCGGCAAAATGAGACACGATTTGGGACTTGGTGAGGGGCTTCTTTACTGTTGCCATACTTTACCTCCTTTTTGGTTAAATGGTTAGAAAATTGTTTTCGAATGTTGGAAGTATATAGGAAAAGCCCCATAAAGGTCAAGGAAAAAATTTAGGGGAAAGTAACCCCTTCGTCTCGGGTGCGATTGGATCGGGGTGGTCTCCCCTCCGAAACCTTGAAAGGTGGATCGTTAGAGAGAGGGCAACCGGCGGGTAGTGCTAAAGGGACCATTTTAAGGGTATCTACCCCTTGACTCACCGCTCAAATGTGCCGCTTCAAGTTTTCTCTGGAGAGACCACCTCGATCCTGGCATAGGATCCCCGACCGTAACTTGGGCATTACGGGGGAAAATAGAAAAACAAGCCGCCTAAGATTTACCCTCAGGCGGCTTGTTGGGCTTTTGGTCAGCACTGCTTTACCTCATGGATTGCTGAACGTACCTTTTCATAGAGTTCTTTTGTAATCTCATTCATGTTGTGTGCTGTCTTGGCATGTTCAGCGGTTTTCTGAAAAATTTCTTCCTCTGTTTTACCACAGGCTACATAATCACAATCTACACCTACATCCCTGCAGCTAAGTCTTTTTTTCATTTTTAACACCTCCTTCGACACTTACCAGAGGAGTGAAATTCTCAACTCACTCCTTGTCGATGTTGTAGATGCATACCCGAATCAAACTTCTCATGTGCACCTCTTTAATATAATTATAATCCCAATTGAGCGAAAAATATGTCGTTTTCTAAAGTTAATGAATTCGGTCCTTAAAGCCCAGTTGTCCTATTTGCTTCGTCATTTGTTCAGAATCAGAGGATTTCTTATCTCACCTCCTTCCCCCTTGCGATGGGGGAAGGCTTCGACGTGAGCTCAGCCGAACGTTTGGGATGGGGGTGGACATCGTGGACATCCCCCCCACCTTAATCCTCCCCCTCCGAGGGGGGAGGAAGTAATTTTTTTTGACTCAATTGGGGTATAATCATGCCATGTTCAGGAGACAAGGTCTGTTAGGTGAGAAAGAAATATTTATAGCACTTGCAAGGAAATAAAAAGGCCCAGCCTTTTAGCCGAACCTTTTCAAATTGGTTCCCCGGGCAGGACTTCGTTTAGGTTAGCGAATGAAATTCACTTTTTGGGACTACCTATTGAAAAAAAATGCAGATCAGGTATCGTTTTTTGTGATAAATGAATGTTTGTAAATTGGGCATAAAATATAAAATATTTTAAATTTCAATATGTTATACGTTTTAGGTTAAAATGGCGTGATTTTTGCTGATCCAATTAGCAAAGAATAAAAACCGATAAAGCCAAACCACGAGTAATCGTGGGACGGAAAGCCACGCCTGCGTGCCGAAACGTTATAGAGCATGGTGGAGTGCTTTTATGTCGAAACACCTACTACCCTTCTTAAGAGGCACTACGGCGTGCAGGCACGGGTCCTCCAGGGATAGCCGAGTTGCCGAGGTTGAAATAAAAGCACCGGATTACCGTGGTTTCGACTAAATAGGTGATCCGGTTTTTTAATTTAAAAGGGGGATTTGGACGGGAGGAGATGAGGTAAACATGGGAATTAAAAATTTAAAAAGAATAATGTTGTTCGCTGTTATATTTGATGTCCTTATGCTTTTGTTTGAATACAGAACAATCCAATTTGGTGCTTTTTTGCCTCGGAATGAAAACCTCTGAAATAGTTTATGATCGGAGGGTAGAGGCAAACCCGAAGGAGTCAGCGAGCAGCAGTTTTTCGAAGCGAAATTAACGAGACCCAGAGGTGAGCCGAAGCCCTCGCTCTTTGGCCTATCCCCCTACAGTCGTCCAAACCCAACTTACCCAAACCCTTTCTCTGAAGCTATCTGATCTCTCTGTTTTTTGGCCTCCTGTTCGCCTCGAGTATTTTCTTTCGGACACGTAGCGACGACGGGGTAACCTCCACCAGCTCATCCTCTTTGATAAATTCGATGGCCTGCTCGAGGCCGAGAATCTTTGGAGGAATGAGTTGGAGGGCATCATCTGAGCCTGCTGCCCTTATATTAGTGAGTTTTTTTTCCTTGGTGACATTGACATCCAGATCATTCTCTCTTGAATTTTCACCGACGACCATCCCTTCATATACAGGCGTGTTCTCCTTTACGAAAAGGGTTCCTCGGGGCTGGAGGTGATAGAGTGCATAGGGAGTGGCCTTTCCCGAGCGATCGGCAACAAGGGCTCCGGTAGAGCGCTTTGTTATCGGCCCGTTCCATGAGTCATAGCCATCGAAGATGTGGTTGAAGAGTCCCGTTCCTCTCGTATCTGTAAGAAATTGAGAACGAAAACCAATCAACCCTCTGGAAGGGATCCTGAATTCAAGGCGGACCCGTCCATGACCATTGTTATTCATTTTCTGCATCCTGCCTCTCCGAATCCCGACCTGCTGGGTGACGATCCCTGTATATTCTTCTGGCACATCGATCACAAGATGTTCCATGGGTTCGTGGAGAATGCTGTTGATATTCTTTGTAATGCTCTCCGGCATGGAGACAGAAAGTTCATAGCTCTCCCTTCGGATCATCTCGATGAGGATGGCGAGCTGCAGTTCTCCCCTCCCCATGACCTTGAAAGAATCGGTGTTATCAAAATCAACCTTGATCGATACGTTGTATAAAAGCTCTTTTTCAAGCCGCTCCCTCAGATGTCTGGAGGTCACATACTTTCCATCCTGCCCGGCAAAGGGGGAGGTGTTTACAGAAAAGATCATGGAGATCGTAGGCTCATCGACCGCGATTCTCGGGAGAGGTTTTGGGTCTTCGAGGTCTGTAATCGTATCTCCAATGTTAATCCCGTCGATTCCGGCAAGGGCAACGATGTCGCCTGCAGAGGCTTCCTTGATCTCCACCCTTTCGAGTCCCGAAAATCCGTAAAGAAAAGTTACCTTCGTTTTTATCAATTCTCCGCTGCTGTTGGTCATGCATATCCAGTCCCCCGTTTTCAGGGAGCCGGAGAAGAGCCTTCCTATAGCAAGCCTGCCGACATAGTCGTTATAGTCGATGTTTGCGACCAGTAACTTCATCGGGCCTTTTTCATCCCCTTCGGGGGATGGTACCGCATGGCGGATGAGTTCAAACAGGACTTGGAGGTCATCAGCGTCATCCTCGAGATGAAGTTTAGCGATGCCAAGCTTTGCGTTGGTGTAAACGATAGGGAAATCGAGCTGCTCTTCTGTGGCGTCGAGGTCAATGAATAGATCGTAGACCTCGTTCAATACCTCCTGGATCCGCGCATCCTGCCTATCGATCTTGTTGATCACAAGGATGGGAGGCAGTTTCAGCTCAAGGGCCTTCTTAAGGACAAACCGTGTCTGCGGCAAAGGGCCCTCTGAGGCATCGACCAGCAGGAGCACACCGTCCACCATATTCAGCGTCCTCTCGACCTCCCCTCCAAAGTCGGCGTGACCTGGTGTATCGACGATATTGATCTTTATCCCCATGTATCCGATGGCGGTGTTCTTTGCCATGATGGTAATGCCTCGCTCCCGTTCCAGGTCGATGTTATCCATGATCCTTTCCTGAACCGTTTGATTGGAGCGAAATATCCCTGATTGTTTGAGCATCCCATCGATCAGGGTTGTCTTGCCATGATCCACATGGGCAATAATAGCGATATTTCTTAAATCTTCACGTTTCATAAATAAAGTGTCTCAAGTCTCAATGGGTTGGATATTTTGAATCTGAAATCCAAACCCTCATGCCCGTTGAGGGCACCACGAAGGATGAAAATAAGACTGAACACCCCCACCCCACCCCTCCCCCCCTCAGAGGGGGAGGGTGAGGGTGGGGGGTGGTTTATTTGCGTGTTAAATTTGCTGATAAACTGTGGGGGCCTTGTGCTAATCCTCAGAGTCAACCTTCTCATCCATCTCAGGAAGCCAATTCTGGACAGTTTCTATGATTCGCTTTGCCTGCTTGGCAGAGGAAATATTGAACTTTGACTGGGGGATAAACTTTCCTCCTCGTTTTTGATAGCGGACCACTCTGATCTTCTTGGGCCCGAATTCATCGGTCTTCTTATCAAGATCCTGATACATAAACATGATCGTGGACCATGCCCCGCTGGTAAGAACCTCTTTCTTCACTTGTTTGACCAGATGCTGCCCATTCTCATCCTTCCAGTCGATGCTGATTTCGTCAATTGTCTCTGCCATTTGCGTCCCCTTTCATGAAATAACTTCTATGAACTGTTTGGGTTCTGTTGGATGCGGTTTTCCTAAGGCCTTTTTTGAAGGAGTGCTTACCATTCCCTGTGCCTTTGCGTCTTTGGATGTTCTGTAGGTCAGGGATGCTGCCATGCCACTTGGGATTAATCCGATTCTTCTCAAGGAGGACTTTTAGAGCTCCCAGTTCTTTATCCGTGACGAAGGTCATGGCAGTGCCCAATCGTCCCATTCTTCCGGTTCTTCCGGTACGGTTGGTATAAGTTTCCTGGCCTGCCGGATAATCATAGTTAATCACATGGGTGACGTGACTAAAGTCGAGACCGCGACCGGCAAGATCTGTGGCCACCATGAGGGTAATCTCATGACGGCGAAAACGATCAAAAATGGATGTTCGCTTCGACTGCTGCAGACCTCCGTGGATATATTCCAACGAGTCAAACTTTCCTTTAAGGTCTTTCAGGAGTTTCTCCCCATGATGCCGGGAGTTACAGAAGATAATGGCCTGGGAGACCCTTTCCTCTTGAAGATATTCTGTCAGCGCGTTCAGTCGATCACGCAAACCAACGTACCGGAAATGATGGAGGAGGCTTTGGGGAGATATCTGTTCTTTATTCAATTCCACCCTTACAGGATCTTTCAAGTAAGTTCCGATGAGCCGATTGATTTCATCTGGCATCGTCGCTGCAAAGAGCAGCGTCTGATGTTGATGAATGAGACAGGACAGGATGAAGTCCACATCTTCGATGAAGCCCATTTTTAACATTTCGTCCGCTTCATCCAGGGCCAGGATGCGAACATGAGAGAGGTCGATGGAGGTGGTATTGTAAAGGAAGTCAATCAATCTTCCCGGGGTGGCGACGAGGACATGAATTCCGTCTCTTAATTTGGCTTTTTGAACCTCCATCGAAAAACCACCGAAGATCGCAAAAGGAATGACTCCGGTACGCCGCGAAATGTTGTCGATCTCCTCCACATACTGAAGTGCCAGCTCACGAGTAGGCACGAGGATCAGGGCCTGAATGGCCTTGATGGAAGGATCAATCCTCTGAACCAGCGGAATGGCGCAAGCTCCTGTCTTGCCAGAACCTGTCTCTGCTCTGGCCAGGAGATCCCTGCCGGTGAGGATGGGCAGGAACGTTTTTTCTTGTATGGGTGTCAGTTCTCTGTATCCCATCTCGTCGAGGGCCCTCAGGATCTCAGGCCTCAAATTTAATTCTGAAAATAACATCATTACTCCTTTCATCGCTTGCAGTAGGGAAATTTCTCTGTTTTTTACCAAACCGATGATTTCTACGATGATCAAACCACGCGGGGGGGCAGAGGAATGATTAAATCATGCGGAAATGGATTGAAACTTTGTTCATTATAACAGTTGAACATCCTAATTTCAACTCCTAACACCCTCCGTGTCATTTAAAAATTAAAAGTGTCCACTCAATCTTCTTAAAAACCTCCATGGGAGCGGATCAACACCCATATTAGGATCAGATCGTCGAAATCACTTCGTTCCCCTCTCCTGCTGGTGGGAGAGGGGAAGGGTGAGGGTGGGCTCCCAATATATCCCCCTCACCTTTGTCCTCTCCCCTTATGGGAGAGGAGGTTAGAAGGGGTGCGCTTATAAAACTTAAAGAGTGCACTTTTAAATTTTAGCTAACACTCCTAACACCCTCCCGCTTCGGGGTTACCCCTTTTAATCTTCTCTAAATTATTTTATCCTTAACACATCCATTCGCTTGGCAAGGTCCTTAAGGCATATCTGCCCAATGCCGTTGCTTTATCAAAATATGCCAGAATACCCCCCAGCTCTGCTGGGGGGATGAATGGCCTACCCTCTCCCCTGGGGGGAGAGGGTTAGGGTGAGGGGGAAATGATCTAATCATCACCCCCACCTTAATCCTCCCCCATCAAGGGGGAGGAAAGTTTTTTAGAGAATTAGATGCCCCGCAGCTCTGCTGCGGGGTACTTCACTGAGGGAGGTTATGAACGAAACACATATTCCGAAGATTGCGCAAGAACTGGGTCTTATTTCTAAACAGGTCCAGGCCACGGCTGACCTTTTGAATGAAGGGGCCACCATCCCCTTTATTGCCCGATACCGAAAGGAAGCCACGGATTCTCTGGATGAGGTTGCCATCACAGCGGTTCGGGACCGGCTCAATCAACTGATGGAACTGGACAAGCGGCGTGAGGCCATCCTCAAATCCTTGGAAGAAAGGGGACAGCTCACAGATGAGTTAAAGGAGAAGATCCTTTCGGCGGAGACCATGGTCGTTCTGGAAGATATCTATTTGCCCTATCGGCCCAAACGTCGGACTCGGGCAACGGTCGCCAAAGAAAAGGGGCTGGAACCATTGGCCCAGCTTCTTTTTACACAGGATGACATGGATCCGGTGACCGAGGCAGCTGCCTTCGTCGATCCCGAAAAGGGGGTGGCTTCAGCTGACGACGCCCTCGCAGGAGCCCGGGATATTATCGCAGAATGGGTGAATGAAGATCAGACGGCCCGGGCCAGATTGCGTGATGGCTATTCATCGAAGGCTGTTTTTAAGTCAACGGTCATTCAGGAGAAAGAGGCCGAAGGAATCAAGTACAAGGATTACTTTGACTGGGAAGAGCCCGTGAACAAAGCGCCATCCCACAGGATTCTTGCCATGAGGCGAGGAGAGAAGGAGGGTTTTATCACTCTTCGGGTCTTGCCCCCTGAAGATGAAGCCCTGGACATCCTCGATGGCCTTTTTGTCAAGGGGGAAGGCCCTGCATCCCAGCAGGTCAAAATATCTGTGCACGATAGCTACAAGAGGCTTCTTTCTCCTTCTATGGAGACCGAGATCCGCCTGGCAACGAAAAAGAGGGCGGATGAGGAGGCGATACGGGTCTTTGTCGAGAACCTCCGTCAACTTCTTCTTGCTCCACCCCTTGGCCAGAAGAATGTCCTTGCCATTGATCCCGGTTTCCGGACCGGCTGTAAAGTGGTCTGCCTTGACCGTCAGGGGAAGCTGTTACATACCGAAACCATTTATCCTCTACAGTCCGAAAAGAGTGCGGTGGATGCAGGCTCAAAGATCCTTGAGATGTGTGAGCGGTTCCATATAGAGGCCATTGCCGTCGGGAACGGCACGGCGGGAAGGGAGACAGAGACTTTCATCCGCGGCCTCGATCTATCAAAGAACATTCAGGTGGTGATGGTCAATGAGAGTGGCGCATCGGTCTATTCGGCATCCGAGGTGGCACGGCAGGAGTTTCCTGATCGGGATGTGACCGTGCGGGGAGCCGTATCGATCGGCCGGAGGTTGATGGATCCTTTGGCAGAACTGGTGAAGATCGACCCGAAGTCGATCGGTGTTGGCCAATACCAGCATGATGTGGACCAGGGAGCGTTGAAGAGCAGCCTTGATGATGTGGTGGTAAGCTGCGTCAACCATGTGGGCGTGGAAGTCAATACGGCAAGTAAACAGCTTCTTACCTATGTCTCAGGTTTGGGACCCCAGCTTGCAAAGGGGATTGTGGAGTACCGGAATGAACACGGTCCGTTTCGATCGAGAGAAGGACTGAGGCAGGTACCCCGCTTAGGGCCCAAAGCCTTTGAGCAGGCTGCAGGTTTTTTGCGTATCCGGGATGGAGAAAACCCGCTGGATCGAAGCGCTGTCCATCCGGAGAGCTATCCCATTGTCGATACCATGGCAAGGGATTTGGGCTGCTTGGTGCTGGATCTGATGCGCGACGACAAGCTCCGGAAGAGAATCGATCTGAAGCAATACGTCTCGGAAAAGGTGGGCCTTCCTACGTTGAATGATATCCTGTCGGAGCTCTCCAAACCCGGCCGCGATCCCCGTGAGCAGTTCGAAACCTTCCGATTCGCAGAAGAAGTTAAAAAGATAGAAGATGTAAAGCCCGGCATGAAGCTTCCTGGGATCGTGACCAATCTCACTGCTTTTGGTGTCTTTGTCGACGTTGGCGTCCATCAGGACGGGCTGGTTCATATCAGCGAACTTTCCCACCGTTTTGTGAAAAACCCCGCAGAGCTTGTGAAAGTTCATCAAAAAGTATCGGTGACTGTGCTGGATGTGGACCTCAAAAGAAGACGGATTTCCCTTTCCATGAAGGACAGCCAGGTCCAACTTAGTGGGGTTCCAAAGATAGAGGAAAGAAGGAAAGAAGAGAAAAAGCAGGAAAGAAGACAGAAACAGAAAAGCACCTTTTCAAATAACCCGTTTGCTGTCCTCGGAAACAAGAATCAATAGCAGGCTGGTGAAAAAGGCCCATCTATCCTGCATTTAACGGGATTTCCCTCAGCTTGCTGAAAAAATGGGAAGGTCCATAGAACAGTTTCAGAAGTTGTTGTCATAAACCAATTTCCATTTTTTACGCTTGTTTCCACGGTCTAATTTCTGACGATAGCCATTTGTTTGAATTTACGTTACCAGCATTGTTCAACTTTTTTCTGGACCGGACGTCCAAAAATGCTGCTGTCGGATATCCTCTCTGTTTCCTGATCTCACCAGAATATATTGACGCCGCCGCCGCCGAACATACCGGAGCCGCCAAGGAAATACCCGCCTCCGGCTCCAACGACAAATACGATCACAGCTGCCTTAGCAATCCGCAGCCCAGCACTAACAATACCGGTCAGGGCCCGCAGTCCTCCCTCCATATCGTGACGCAACCAGGCCCTCTGTGCGAACTTGATAAGCTTGATTAGTGCATGGCCGAGGTTGAACACCATACTGACCAGCCCGCCCCATAACAGCACGGCAATTGCTGACAGGATCAACCGTGGCACAAGTGCGACTTCGATCCACATCTTTACAAAGAGCGGGGCCTTCCGCTTGATCTCACGGAGATACACCGGTAGTTCTTCGATGAAGGTTCTCTGCGCTTTGGGTCCCGTTATCTGTGCCAGGCGATTCTGGAGCTCGCGGGCACATGCTTCCACTGCCTTCATTGGCTTTCCCTCTCGCAGCAGGGGGACCATGGTGGACTCGAGGATGCGGCCCATCGCTACGTCGGTCAGTGTTTCTTCCAACCCATATCCTATTTCCGCGCGAATGCGGCGCTCCTTCATGAATACAAACACAACCAAACCTCGGTCATTACCCTTTGCCCCAGGTGCCCATCGCTCCGCTGTATGCAATGTAAACAGCGGGTCGTTCGATGGCATCGTATCAAAGGCAGCAAATAGGATGACGTTGCCGGTATGGGTCTGAAAATTATCAAGATCGAAATCCACACTACCCATAGGGCCAAACAGGTGGTTCGGATCGTAAATGTGGTGGAAATGGCTGTCAGGACCACCTTCGAGGCCCCGGTCGTAAAAATTGATCGCATCTCCAGACCCCTGTGGCACTGCGATGGCGGCGACGAGGAGCGCAAGACCCCCAATCGCCGTGAGAATAAACGTTACTTTAAAAGCCAGTGATCGCTTTTTTGCGGTGCGCCCCATGTTTCACCCGGAAACGACATTTTTTAAAATTATTTTAATTATATCAGATTTCGTAACTGTTTAGCCATATAAAGAACAATGCTTAAAATCTTATTTAAAGATATTTGAATCACTTGGGGTTATATTCCCCGCAGCTTGCTGCGCTTAGGATTCTCCGGGTCTCCAGGATTTTGATACCCCGCTGCTTGCGGCGGGGTTCTTCATTCCCCCTCTGGATGGGGGAGGGTTAGGTCGCCGACACGCCATAGCCGCTTTGGTGACGGCGCGGTGGGGGTGGACAAAAGGTATTGGGTCCCCCCTCCCCTTCATCCCCTCCCACGTAGGGGAGGGGAAGTTTTGGGACGTATTCTTAAATGGCTAAACAGTTACCAGTTTTCAAAGATGAAAAATAGAGGGAGACATATCGCAGACTGACTTGAAACAAAGCTCTCATTGCATTATGATAAATTTTAACATATTATCCCCCCTCATCCTTCCCCTCTCTCCGCCGGGGAGAGGGGAGGGTGAGGGGCATCGATGAATTGTATGGCATATCCCAAATCCTAATCAGGAGGAAAAGATGAGAAAAGGATCGTTCGTTATAAAGTTGGTTCTGTCTGCTTTTATTCTTGCTGCACTCTCCGGTTGTGGCTATAACACGATGCAGAAAAATGAGGAGGCGGTCAAGGCGGCATGGGGGGACGTAGAAGCAGCCTACCAGAGAAGAAATGACCTCATCCCCAATCTCGTGCAAGTCGTAAAAGCCTATGCCAAGCATGAAAGGGAAACCCTCACCGCCGTCACAGAGGCGAGGGCAAAGGTCGGGGCAATGCAGGTGTCCAAGGATATTATTGAAGATCCCAAGGCCTTCTCGCAATTTCAGGAGGCCCAGGCTGGGATGACCAGTGCCCTTTCACGACTTATGCTCGTCGTCGAGCGCTACCCTGACCTCAAGGCAAACCAGAACTTTCAGGACCTCCAGCACCAGCTGGAGGGAACGGAGAACAGGATCAATGTCGCGCGGACCCGATATAACAAAGCGGTGGAGGTCTTCAATGGCTCCATCCGGATATTTCCGAACAACCTGACCAATAAATTCCTGCTCCATCTTAGTCTGAAAGAGCCCTTCAAGGCCGAGGCCGGGGCTGCAAAAGCTCCTCAAGTAAAATTCTAAATTTACCTAACTTTTCCCTCCCCCTTGTGACGGGGGAGGGTGAGGGTGGGGGTGGACAAGAGAAACCGAATTCCCCCTCCCCTCCATCCCCTCCCGCCAAGGGAGGGGAGATTTTTTTAAGGTTTTTTTAATGTTAGAGGAGAGTTCTTACAATTAACCATGTAAGAATAGCGAAATTGCTGTAAAGTTTGATATGAAAAGGATTTCCCCCTTTTTTATTTTATTGTTCTGTTGTCTGCCTTTGGCTGGTTATTGCCTTGATGTCCCGAGACTCCAGGGCTATGTCAACGATCATGCAGGGATGATCAGTCCTTCCGCGAAATCAAAGATTGAGGAAGAGCTGAGGGCCTTTGAACAATCCGATTCAACCCAGATCGTTATTCTGACCATTCCCTCCCTCGAAGGTGAAAATATCGAAGAGTTCGGCATCAAAGTCGCAGAGGCATGGAAGATTGGACAACAGCAGAAGGACAACGGGGTTCTCCTCATCGTCTCAAAACGGGAAAGAAAGATCAGGGTCGAGGTCGGCCGCGGCCTCGAAGGAAAGTTGACGGATCTGATGGCGGGAAGAATTATCGATCAGGTCATCAAACCGAGATTCAAACAGGGTGATTTTGATGGAGGTTTGATAACGGGTGTCTCTGCATTGATCGATGCAACGCGGGGCGAGTTCAAGGTCGAGCAAAGGCCGGGTAAAAGGAGACAGAAGGGGCTTCCCCCTTTCCTGACCCTCTTTCTTTTTTTGGGTGTTTTCACGCTTATCTTAGGCAGTATATCTCGTATTTTAGGCGGGATTACTGCGGCCATCGGGCTCCCTGCCTTCGTTTATCTTGCCGTCCTCCCCGTGGGGATCCTCGCCATGCTTTTGTTAGCCTTAGTCGGTTTTGGCGCAGGCCTTTTCTTACCCCGTCTCTTTTCTTCAGGAGGTTCTCGAAGGGGTGGCTATAGGGATCATGGCGGTGGTTTCTTCTTTGGGCCGGGGACCGGCGGTTCCACAGGAGGGGGCGGCTTTGATGGTGGGTTTAGCGGAGGAGGCGGTTCCTTCGGGGGTGGCGGGGCTTCAGGAGACTGGTAATGAGAGCGCACTCAAAAGCAGAAAAATTCTTTACTGCAGAAGAGAAGGAAAGACTGAAGGCCATCACCCAGGAAGTCGAATCCCGGACCATTGGCGAGATCGTTGTCATGGTCGTTGACCGGAGCGATCACTACATTGACGCAGAGGTCCTCGGAGGGGCCCTTCTCGGGAGTCTATTATCACTGATCTTGACTCTTCTTTTTTTCCACTCCTCCATCTGGTCTTATGTCCCATTAAGTTTCTTATTCTTTTTCCCCTGCCGGTTTCTCTTCCAAAAGATGGATGCATTGAAAAAGCTCTTTATCGGGGTCAGAAGAAAAGAGGAAGCCGTCATGATGAGGGCGGAGAGGACCTTTTTTGAGAGAGGGCTTTATAAGACAAAGAAAAACACGGGGGTTCTTTTCTTTCTCTCTCTCCTCGAAAGGAAAGTTTGGATTCTTGCGGACAAAGGTATTTACGAGAAGATGGATCAAGAGACCCTGAACCGGTTTGCAAATGAGGTTTCCAGAGGGATCAGAGAGGGCCGGGCCTGCGATGCTCTTTCTAAAGCCATCCAAGAAATAGGGGTTGTCCTTTCCCGGCATTTTCCCATTACCTCCGATGACACCGACGAACTCCCCGATGAGGTGATGACCGAAGAATAAATCTTCAAGCTGCCCCACCTTTTCCCTCGAATAGTTCCTGACATGTCGTTGGAGACGGCGAAATCACCAATTTTCTCCCTAAATTGAACTGTTCCTTTGACCAAATAGAAAAAGACAATGGGGTGAACACCTATAAATTAAATTAAGTGTCACCCTGTAAGTGAAAAAGGAATGTGTCATTCCGGTTTTAGCATTAAGCTTGACGATCAGCTACGTTCAAGATTAAGTGACGGCTAAAGATTTGCTTCCCAGGTCAATCCTCGCACCACGTCGAAATACTATAAATTTATATAATCTTTATTTTTTATATCTCATAAAATTATCAAATAATGTCGAGGTATTAGGATTTATAAATAAGATATATAACATACTATATATATAGACTACAAATTTATTTCTTGACAACTTGATTTTCTTTTGATATGGTGAAATCCGTGAACGGTGAAACAATAAAAAAGCTACGTTTGGAACTGGGTTATTCCCAGCAGGAATTTGCTGCCGCCATAGGAGTATCCTTCGCCACCGTCAATCGTTGGGAAAACGGGAAGGCTAAACCCCAGAAAGACCGCATTGATCGAATTAGGGCACTCTCAAAACAGAGGGACCAGCTGAACCTTTTTGCTGAAGCAGGTCCGGTTGGAACTCCACGTCTGAACTTCGAAGGGGATGCGGAAGCGATCAAGCTGGTCATCGATGCACACCGACTTCAAAATGGGCACCTTTTTAACAAGGCTTTCGGTCTGGAACTTTCCCGTGTGGTGCCACTTCCTCATCAACGGATTGCCGTCTATGAATACCTTCTCCCCCAAAATCCCTTGAGGTTTCTCCTCGCAGATGATGCTGGCGCGGGCAAGACCATTATGGCGGGTTTGTACATCCGGGAAATGATCAACCGGGGCCGACTGTCTCGCGTAATCATATGTTGCCCTGCTGGCCTAACCTGGAATTGGCGAAGGGAGCTTCGCTATTTTTTCGATCTCGATTTCAAAATACTTCGAGGTTCTGATTTTTTAGGAAGCGATCCATTGTCAGATTCCAACCATCTTGGATTTATTATTAGCCTTGATACCGCTGCGACCGATTCTGTGAAGGAGAGGTTAACAGCGACATCTTCACCATGGTTTGATCTGGTAGTCTTCGATGAAGCACATAAATTGGCGTGGAGTGATCCCAAGAGGAAAGATAGCCAGACTCGACGTTACCGCTTGGCTGAAGCGCTGACTGCTCGTACCACACATCTCCTTTTGTTGACGGCCACACCGCACATGGGCAAGCTTTTCCCATACTTTGCCCTTTGGCGTATATTGGATTCCAAAATATTCACAACCCCAGATGCCCTTCCAGCGCCTGGAAACGAAAAGCATAATAAATATTTCCTGCGCCGATTAAAAGAGGAGATGGTTGACTATAAAGGTCAGCCCATCTATATGCCCCGGCTTTGTCAGACGATTTCCTTCCAACTTACCCAGGCGGAGCAGCATTTTTACGAAGAAGCCTCGGAATACCTACGCTGGAGCTATCAAACGAATATGACCTTGAACAAAAACGCTGCGGCAATGGTCGTGGCAGTTTTCCAGCGCCGTCTGGCCAGTTCAACTTATGCCATGTTGGAATCACTGAAACGCAGACGATCACGAATAATGCAGGAAGATTCGACAGCGGTCCAATCCATTTCGCCCTCCGTTGAACGGATTATCGAACACTTCGACAACAGCACCGCTGACGAGAACGAAGCATCTGTGGATGGTCGCGAAACAGATGAACAGTTTGAGGATCAGGCTCTCTCCCTTTTGAAACCCATCGACCTGAAACAACGAAAAAAAGAACTGGAATATCTCGATCGAATTATCGACCTGGGAGAAAAGGTCCGGGAAACACTTCAAGAAGCGAAATTTTTGAAATTGCGGGAATTAATCGAATCGGCAGAATTTCAGAATGAAAAAATCCTTATTTTCACCGAGCATCGTGATACGCTCGATTACCTGCATCAGAGGTTTGAGGCGCTTGGATATACCGGCCAGATTGCTTCCATCCACGGGGGCATGGATGTTGAAGAACGTGAGCAGCAACGTAATTTTTTCATGCCTCCGGAACTGCGGCAGCCCCCCCAAAAAGGTCTCCCAGATGGCCGAAGTGCCCGGATTATGATAGCCACGGATGCAGCCGGTGAGGGGATCAATCTTCAGTTCGCCTGGTTGATGGTGAACTATGACATCCCTTGGAATCCTGCACGATTGGAACAGCGGATGGGACGTTTGCACCGGTTTGGGCAGAAGCATGAGGACGTGCGCATCTTCAATTTGGTTGCTGAAAAAACCAGGGAAGGGGATGTCTTAGCTACCCTTCTTATGAAACTGGATGAAGCACGTAAGGAATTGTGTAGTGATAAGGTCTTCGACGTCATTGGACAAAAACTTCTGGACGTCTCGCTCCGTGATCTGCTTCGTGATGCGTTGTTCGAAATACCACCTTATACTGCTCAAAAAAAATTGGACTCTATTTTGGCCACGGCCAAGTTGAGGGCGACGCTTGAGGAAGAGAGGAAAAGGGCTTCAACCTATGGCGATGTTGCCCGCCGTTTGGGGCAGCTCAACAATGAAATTGAAGCCGAACGCTTCAATCGGTTACTCCCGGCTTTTATTCAAAATTTTATCGAAAAAGCTGCTCCTCGACTGGGGATTCAACTGGAAGGAGAATTAAGTGAAGTTGCTCGGTTTTCCATATCAGGAAGTGACGGGCAGTGGTTGCGCACGCTGGCCGACCATTTCCCGGATGGCCTGCCTGAATGCTTGACTGTCCGGCGCGAGATGGATCTTCCTAATGTGGATGTGAACAAGTGCGCTTTTCTCAGGCCAGGAGAAATAATTTTTGATGCCCTCTGTCAAGAGACCATCCGTCTATTTCAGAGAGATGTCTTGCGTGGTGCCGTATTCTGTGACCCTACGACTGAGAAACCCTATTATACGGCTGTTTACCTATACCAAATTGGAGAAGCCCCCTTTGTTTTGAACCATGGCTCTAACCACTCGCCGAATAAACTCTTGGACCGGAGATTAATCGGATTAAGGTGGGATGAAACCGGTGAGTTCAAAGTCTGTGCGCCAAATCATCTCCTTGCCCTTCTACCTGCTCCTCACTCTCTTGTTTGGAAAGCAGGCAATCTTTTGCTGAATCCCGAGGATCATGTCTTCAGGGCTGATCTTCATGCCCGCATGTTGGCCGAATCGACCTATCTGCAACAGGCACGCGCAGCCCTTCAGGCAGAATCTATATCCCGGCTCGACGATCTGATGCGCGGCTTTGATTTTCAAGCCGGAGAGTTGGCTGAGAAAAGGAGTGATCTATCCCGGCGGGTACGGCTAAGTGATATAGCTGCCTCCAAAGAACTTGAAGAAGTCAAAAAAGAGCAGGCCCGACTTGAGGAAGAGAAAGCAGAAACCTTGCTCTTTGAACAAAGAAGATCTGACCTCCTTGAAGTGGTTAAAATGGAGCGGATCGCTGTCGCATTGGTAATTCCAGACCCGAGCCCCGAAGCCCAGGAGGTGTATAATAAGAACATAGAGGAGATGGCCATACGGATCGCTCGAAACTTTGAAGTCGATCATTACAACGCGCGCGTTTTCGATGTCTCTTCCCCATATCTTGGGAGAGGGTATGATCTGGAGAGTCATCGGGCTAATGGTGAGAGGGTGGTTATTGAGGTGAAAGGCCGGGCTGGCCGCGGCCCTGTCCAACTTACGGAGAATGAATGGCCCACCGCTATCAATGTGCGGGATCGTTACTGGCTTTACGTCGTAGTGGATTGCGCTACAAATCCAAAGCTCTACCGTGTGCAGGACCCGGCCTTTAAGCTGGCTGTGAAGACCCGGCAGAGTTTCACCATCAACATCGGCGACATCATCCGAGAGGCCGAACAGGACTGAGGATGAAGGCTAAAAAGGGTACCCTTTTTGAAAAAAGTTCTTTCACATGTCATTCCCGTGAAAACGGGAATCCAGACTTGTCCCTGTGAAAACAGGGAACCAGTAGAAAAAACTGGATTCCCCGCATCAAGTGCGGGGCAGGCTCTGCTGGAGTTTATCCCGGTGAAAACCGGGGCAGGAATGACAAGCCAAAGTGGAAAGACAAAAACCGAAGGGAAAAGACATGAGCAAGGAGGTCAAGCCCATTAAAAGAAGGATTCTTCCCACTATCCTGCCAGAGATTCGGTCGCTGATCGAAATGTCCCGCCATCATGCAGCCGTTACTGCAAATTTGGCTCTGGTGAATCTCTATTGGAACATCGGGCGCATCATCACGCAGGATATTAAGAAGAACGAGAAGCGAGCTGGGTACGGCGGACAACTGGTTGAGGAAGTAGCACGAGTCCTGACGCAGGAATATGGACAAGGTTTTTCTGCACGGAATCTTTGGGACATGAATCGTTTTTACGCAGAATTTCGAATTCTGCAGCCACTGCCTGCAGAATCTCATTCAGAGCAAATTCGTCAGACAGTGTCTAACGAATTCCGGAAAAACCGAATTCTGCAGGCACTGCCTGCAGAATCTGGAAGCTCGATCACGATTGACTTGCGAAAACACTTCTACCTCGGATGGACTCATTACCGCACCTTGTTAGGCATCGAAGATATCAGAAAGCGTCAATTTTATTTTGATCAGGTATCGTCCCAACGCTGGTCCACACGAGAACTCGAACGCCAAATAAACGGCGCCCTGTTTGAACGTGTGGCTCTTTCACGAAGCACTCGCAAACTCGTCGCTCTCGAAAAGAGAAAAGGCCCACCGGAGGTGGTTCGATATGAGGACATCTTCAAAGACCCTTATCTGCTTGATTTCCTGGGTTTGAAGGGAGCTTATTCAGAAAAAGACCTCGAAGCCGCCATCATCCACAATCTTGAGCAGTTTCTGGAAGAATTGGGCAGCGACTTTTGTTTTATTGGCCGTCAGTATCCAATGAGGATCGATGACGTGGATTACTTCCTCGATCTGTTGTTCTTCCATCGAGGACTACATTGTCTAATCGCCATTGACCTGAAATTGGGAACCTTCACCGCCGCCGACAAAGGGCAGATGGATCTCTATCTTTCCTGGCTTAAGGAACATGAATGGCGCGAAGAAGAAAACGAACCCATCGGCCTGATCCTCTGCAGTTCAAAAAAGAAACAGCATGTAGAACTTCTTCTTCGCCACGGCCCACACAAAATGCAGGTGTCAGAATACCTGACTAAATTGCCCGACAAAAAATTGCTGGAAGAGCGTTTGGCGATATACAGTAAATTGCTGAGCCAGTGAGAATCAAGACGCGGAGACGCGGAGACCCTCAGACACGGAGACCCTCAGACACGGAGACACCCAGACACGGAGACACGGAAACATGCAGACACGGAGACGCGGGGACGCGGAGACTAAAGAATGACGAATATTCGGTCGTTTAGGGAATTGATGGTTTGGAAGAAGGCAATGGACCTCGCTATGGAAATATTTGAAATAACCAAGAGGTTCCCGCCAGAAGAAAAGTATTCGTTAACAAATCAAATTCGGCGGTCTTCGCGGTCCGTCCCGGCAAATATTGCAGAAGCATGGCGTAAGCGTCGATATCCTGCCGCCTTTGTCAGTAAGCTTAATGATGCGGAAGGCGAATCTGCGGAAACACAGACGCATCTTGAGATAGCAAGACGCTGTGGCTATATTGACCCGGAATCAGCTTTACGGCTCGACGCTTCGTATGAAGAGACTATGGCAATGCTTGTCTCTATGGTTTCGCATTCTGATCAATGGGCTATCCGCTCGCCCAGTAAGGTAGATAGGAAAAAAGATGACTAAGAAACTCCCCACGTCTCCATCTGATTGCACCGCGTCTCCGCGTCTCCGCGTCTCCGCGTCTTCTTCTGATACACCGCGTCTTATAGAGGTTGCCTTCCCGTTGGAGCAGGCGTCGGTGGCCAGTGTGCATGAGAAGAATGTGCGGCATGGGCATATTTCTACGCTGCACATATGGCCAGCACGGCGGCCGTTGGCTGCATGTCGCGCCGCCTTGTTGGCGACGCTGTTGCCGGACCCAGGTGATCCAATCAAGCGTCAAGAATTGCTTGAGAAGATCGGCGGCAGGGTGGTCACCAAGCCGGTAAAGACTACCGACGAAAACGGGACGACTTATACGGAGGATAAAAAGGTAGTTGAAGGCGGTGTCCTTGCCTGGGGACAGGAAAACGATCCGGCCATGAATGAATTTCGTGCCATGATCAAAGAGTTTTATGGGGGCAAAGCGCCTAAAGTCCTTGATCCATTTGCAGGTGGCGGCGCTATTCCACTTGAAGCCATGCGTCTCGGATGCGATGTTACCGCCTCCGATATCAACCCGGTGGCCTGGCTCATTTTGAAATGCACGCTTGATTACCCGCAGCAATTTGCCGGCAAGAAATGGCCTCTTCCGGACTTCGTCAGGGACTGGCCTGATTTTGTAGAAGACTTCCTCGATGGGAAAATCAAAAGGCGCAAGGGCAACAAAAAACCTCACTTTTCCGACCTGAAACAACTACAACTGATGAAGCTACCGGACGCCGATCTGGCCTGGCATGTTCGGGCATGGGGGCGATGGGTCCTCGAACGGGCCCGAGCGGATCTGGCCGCGCGGTATCCTGTGGTGGATGGGGAACCGACAGTGGCTTATCTATGGGCACGGACCGCGCGAGACAAAATAACAACGGGACGAATCCCGTTACTAAAGACCTTCTGGCTTTGTAAAAAGAAAGGGAAACGGGTTGCTTTGTTGCCGGTTCCAAAGGAGGATGGTTCCGGGGTGACTTTCAAGTTGTTGAATGACGCTGACCTCGCCAATCCGCAGCGGATTATAGATGAGTTCTCATTTTTGAAGAAATGGGAAGTTACAGCGGATAAATTAGGGGACTTTCTGAATCATGGCACCATGAACCGGGCCGGCGTATGGAGCCCATGCAGTGGCAGACCAGGATTAATTGCATTGACGATGGATGATCTTCGACGACAGGGGCAACAGGGCTTACTCGGCACCCAGATGACAGCGGTGGTAGTCGAAGCTACAACGTCCAATGGGAAAAAGACTTTCAAGAGATACCGACTTCCTACCGACGAAGAACTCAAAGCCGCGCAGGTCGAAATTGAAGACTTAGAAGAAGTATTTTCTGATGTGCCTTTCGGAATCCCTGATGAACCACTTCCACCCGTGGGAACACTCGGATTTCGTATTCCCCTTTACGGCTTCAAAAAATGGCGCGATCTTTTTACCCCACGACAACTATTGGCATTAGGGACCTTTGTCACACATACTCGTAAGGCAATTAAGGAAATTGCTCGAACAACAAGCCAAAGCGTTCAAAGAGACGCAACGGCGGCATTTCTCGGAATCCTTTTTGGTAGGTTTGTGGACTATATGAGTTGTGAGTGCAGATGGGAGCCGGGAAATTCTGAGATTAAGGACACGTTCAGCAGATTTGCTATGCCCATAGTATGGGATTTCGCCGAAGCCAATCCGTTAACCGAGTCAGATCGGTTTTATTCTGGTGGAGTCGTTGTTGCCAGCAGAACTGTTGAATCGTTTCTCAAAGCGTGTGAACATGCTGCCTCTAAACCAAACATAAGATGCGAGAGCAGCTTAGGACAAAACGAAAACGATGTAGGCTTAGTCTTTACCGATCCTCCGTATTATGACGCTATTCCGTATTCTGATCTGATGGATTTTTTCTTTATCTGGCAAAAGCGTATCTTAGGCGATCTGAATCCTGAATATTCGAGTGTTTACAATCGCTTGGCTGCGCCTAAATGGGACAACGATAAGCAGGACGGTGAATTAATCGAAGATGAATCACGGCATGGTGGTGATAAACCCAAAGCCAGGAGAGCATATGAAGATGGCATGGCGAGGGCTTTTCGGAGTTGCTGCGATAGCATCGAAGAAAATGGCCGGATGGTAACGGTATTTGCAAATAAAGATGTAGATGCCTGGGAAACAATCGTTTCGGCCATGATTAAGTCAGGCTTTGAGGTTACAGCAAGCTGGCCAATACAAACCGAGATGCCCAACAAGGTTACCCAAAAAAGGGCAAATCTTTCCTCGTCGGTCTGGATTGTCTGTCGGAAGAGGCCGAAAACAGCGGTGGCGGGGTGGGATGCCAATGTCATTAACCGGATGAAACAGATCCTTTTCGATCCCCGTGAAGTCTTGGGGAAGCGAAATATCCTTCAGTACTTTTTCGACCTCGGCATCAAAGGACCGGACTTTCTCTGGGCAGCCCTGGGCCCCGCACTGGAAGCCTACAGCGCTCATCCTTTTGTAAAGAAGCAAGAGGGTGGATTCATGGGAGTGCCGGAATTTTTGAAAGAGGTGCGGAAACTTGTCCTCCAGTTTACGCTCGGTGAGTTGCCAGGGTTTCGGGATGTACAGAAAGACACTCAGGGACGTGGAGAAGCTATCGAGCTGGACGCTGTCACTCAATATTATCTTTTGCACCGTGCTTACTTCGGTCTTGACCCCGCACCGGCTGGAGCGTGCATTCTCTATGCGAATGCCTGCGGCAAGAATGAGACAGAGTTGAAGCTTGTTTGGAACATCATTGAGCAAGGGGGCAAATCCAAACGCGGCCGTCCTACGAAGGAGGAAACCGAGGCGATGGATGAAGAGGCGGGCGAAAGCAAAGGCAACGAGTATCGTCTTTTGGATTGGTCTGAACGGGTGAAGGATGACCGCCTTGGTGAGAGTCGTACAGGTGGTCCGGCTCCCTTAATCGACCGCTTACATCGTCTTATGGCCCTCTTTCAGCAAAACCGCACTTATGAAGTCCAGCAGGCTTTTGATTCCTGGGGGCTCTCAAGCGAACGTGCCTTCAGCCCTCTGCTCCAGGCCATTCGGGAATTGGCTGTCCGGGACGGTAAGGATACCGAGCGACGTTTAGTAGAAGCTCTGGCGACGCAACTCAAGATGAACCGCAGAGTTGTTGTTGAGGGCAATGTGGTCAGGGAAGGTCCGCTTTTTGAATATATAACGGAGAGAGGGAAGTAACTCGCAAGTTTACAGAGCGGTGACAGAGTTCAAAATCTCAAGTAGTGAGCAAATAAACCCAAAATTCTCCTCTCCCCGCCGTGGGAGAGGATGAAGGTGAGGGGGGACTAAAATGGACGGCCACCCCCACCCTAACCCTCCCCCGTCAAAGGGGGAGGGGATTGTACTGAAGGGAGACGTGACTTTATGAGCAAAACGCCTATTATCCAGCCGTGGAAAAAGATTTGCATTCTCAGACAAGAGATCCGGGACCGAAAGGTTACGGCAAGCGACTTTGCTGTGGATTTGCAGAAAGTCATAAGTGGAGGTCTGGGGGGAGTAAACCCCGTTAGAAATTCCAGCGGGGCATTAAACCCCGCCGCAGAGCAGGGGGGCATTATTTCTAACGGAGTAAAACCCTTCTATTGTGACCCGGATCAATTTTTTGCTACAACCTATGCCACACAGAATCTAAGGCAGCTATGCAAGGTGATTCTAAGGCGTCTCGCCAAAGTTAGCGGTGGTGAGTCAATCATCAACATAGCTCAAACTTTTGGCGGCGGGAAGACCCATGCATTGACTGCGCTGTATTACTTTACGACCCTCGGAACGAATCTTCCAAAGCATCAAACGTCGGTGGGCATGATTCTAAATGAGGCCCAGCTTAAAGATCCGCCGATGGCCCGGGTGGCAGCGGTTTCTTTCGACAAGGTGGATTGGAAGGCGGGTGGTGAGGTGAAGTCTCCAGCAGGAGAGATCCGAAGCTTTCGCATGCCCTGGAATTTGATCGCCTGGCAGCTTCTTGGACAAAGAGGACTGGATATTCTTCAACGTGATGAAACACAACTTGATTTCGACACCCCACCTTCAGATGCACTTTGGACAAAAGTCCTTCGTGAGGTAGAAGCGGAGGGACACGGCGCTTTAATCCTGATCGATGAATTTCTGATGTGGGCGCATGATGCGGCCTCTCCTGATCCCACCGGCGAGAGGAAGGATCGTGGACCGGTCTGGTATGATCGTTTAAAGAATTTTTTCCAGAAACTTGGGCAGGCGGTGGAATCCTCTGAAGGCTCCTGTCTGGTGGTGTCGTTGCTGGCAACGGAGCCCGCCAGGAACGATGAAATTGGAAAAGCTATTCTCAGCGCCTGTAATAACGGCTTAAATCGGCAGGCATCCATTCAGTCTCCTGTAGAAAAGGATGACCTGGCAGAATTGCTCCGGAGAAGACTTTTTTCAAAATATCCCGAGAACGAGACAGATCGCCACAAAAATGTCCTTGCCTTCTGGCATCGGCTCGAATCTGTTGACAAGATTCGGGCTAAAATGCCCAACTCGGAAGAGCGACTGAAAAAAACCTACCCTTTCCACCCGGATCTTCTCGACCGCTTCTTCGGGAAATGGACAGATCTCGATCAGTTTCAAAGGACAAGAGGGGTTCTCCAAACCTTTGCCATGGCCTTGCGCGATGCCGAGGCATGGGATGATTCACCGTTGATCGGCGCCCAGGTCTTTCTGCCTGCACCCGGTCAGGATGGACTGAGCGAGGCATTGCTGAAATTAGCCGAAAACGCAAAAGACTCAGACAGGGTGAGGAATCCTCAATGGCCGTCTAATTTAAAGACAGAACTCCCTCGCTCTCTGGAGGCCCAAAAAGCAGAAGCCGCCACACTCATGGGGCGGGAAATCGAGGCAGCGTGTGTTGCTTCGTTCATCTACTCGCAACCGATTGGAGAGCAGGCCGAATTGGGTGATCTGCGCTGGCTTATCGGCGCTGGGTGTGATATGTCCCCCGTGCTGAATAATGGCTTGAAGGCATGGGCCAAGGCCTCCTGGTATCTGGAAGAATGTGAAGCCACTGAGGCGGGAACGGATGTGCCCAAGTTCTGGCGGCTTGGACCCAAACCAAACCTCAATCAATTACATGATTCTTACAAAAGGCAGGCATTGAAGCATGCTAAGAGTAAGTTCGATGAGTTGGCGGCAAAAAAGTGTCCTCCATTGTATGAAAGTGTCGAAGAGGGCGTTATCCCCCATAAACTTCCATCATCTCCTGCCGATGTAGGCGATGACGGCCAGTTCAGGTTAGTTGTGCTCGGTGCCAACTATGCGGGTATTGTTGGTGATCCACCAAATGCCAAAGCCGCCGAGTTTTTACGGACATCCTCCTCTTCTGCGCACACACGCACCTATCAGAATATTGTACTTGTAGCGACGCCAAGCATTCCCGGACTTCATCAGGCCGAGCAGCAGATTGCCGATTGGATGGCCTGGGGTGAGATTAAACAATCAACTCAATACAAAGAGATGGATTCGTTCCAGCAGGAGACGGTTAGAAAGAGAGAAAGGGAATCTCTTCAACAGGCCCAGACGTCTGTCAAGAACGCTTATGAGCTGGTAATTTATCTGCATAGCGATGGAACGATCCAGGCCAGGAAGATTACCATGGGCGCGCAATCCCTTTTTGGCACCCTTCTTATGGAGAAGGAGTTAAGGTTGTTTAAGGAGAGGATCGATGCGGAAGCCATCATGCCAAATGGTCTCTATCCTGTTTGGCCTTCAAATGATGCAAGCATAAGAATTCGAGATCTGTACCAGGCATTTGGTCAGCAGCCCCGCTTGCCCAAGCTTCTGAGTTACCGTACAGTGGTTAAGACCATTGAAGAGGCTGTGAGGCGCGGAGTTCTGGCCGTATCCTGTAAAAGACCGGACGGATCTGAACAGTGGTATTGGAAGAGTGATATTGATATGGCTGAATGGGACAAGGTTGCAGAGGCGTGGCTGCCAGGAAAAGCTACACTCAACTCTTTAAACCCTTCTGCGATCTTGCCGGATTCGCTTATGGGACTGTGGCCCGCTGATGATGCAGGCGTAAACCTTTCCGCCTTGTGCTCGTGGTTTGATGGGAACCATATGTATGAAGAAAAATTACATCCGGATTACCCTCCTGAGTTGCGACCCATTCCAAAAGTGGATTACAAACTGGTCCATCAAGCAGTGAGCAAGGCGGTGGTAAATGGATCTCTCTGGCTCGTCTTAGGGAATGATAGCGTATTCCAGACTGTCCCCAGTGCAATTCAACTCGACGCTGAAGCAGTGCTGTTCCGTCCACCTCAATCGCTATCTGCAATCGATTTTCTTCCCAATTCATTGCCCGCAGCCTGGTCTGATGAACCGGAACCAAAGACAACTGTAGACACATTATATGCAGCAATTAAGACCAGCAGAGGGAAGCCGTGGCCGGAGAAAATCTTTATTGATAACCTGAATTCAGCCCTTGGCCAGGGTTTCATCCATCGGGTTTCCGGAACCGGGTCAATCGGCTCCTTGCTCCACGACGGAAAGGTCCATATAGAAATCAAAAAAGAAGCGCCTCCACTTCCGCCTCCGTCGCCAATGTCTGGAAGGAAAACGACCAATACCGTAATCCTAAATCCCGCAGAAGTTCAAACCTTGGGAGAAGAAATCGCTCAACTGACCAAAGCACTTGCCGGATGCGATCCTCAAGTTGAGGCGAGAATCAGCATTAAATCGAAACCAGACAAGAACTTGAGCAAGGCAAACGAAATACTCCAAAAGATAAAACAGAAATGGGGGTTTTAGGCACAGGGATTCAAGAAGTTAGAGAAGCTTTCACCAGGCCCCTTACCAATCGCACCTTCAACCCACCGTTCATCAAGGGTATTCCCTTATCGAACTCCAATCCAGTACTGCGAACAAGCTGGATACTGTCACAGAGTAAAGTCACATGCCAACCCGAGCATCTGGCACGGAGGACTTTG
>Ga0315274_10001887_pt1 | contig 32183 bp, 33 predicted proteins | sample YL17G02_20_MG_FD_203700 | JGI IMG/M metagenome (GOLD analysis project Ga0315274, IMG submission 203700) | Sediment microbial communities from Yellowstone Lake, YNP, Wyoming, USA - YL17G02_20 | ecosystem: Environmental > Aquatic > Freshwater > Lake > Sediment | place: USA: Wyoming | collected...
CATGTCTTCCGCGACCGGATTGCCATCGAGGATGCCGATTCGCACGTTCGGATTGAGCCGGTCCTCGTGGGGATCGAGGTTCATCGCGTGGTTGTGCGAGATGGATTCCACGGACGCAATCCCCGGCAAAATGGACTTGCGCCCGCCCCCGAATCCGCCGAAGTAATGAAGCACGACCGCGCCGGTGGCAATCAACACGTCGGCCTCATGGGCGCGCCGATTGATCCGGACGGGCGTGCCGCGCGATGTGGTCCCGACGTACACTAGATTGGAATCGTCGTAGGGATCGTGGACGTGGGTGCGCTCTCGAAATCGCCGGTATATCCCGGGGCCAAGTATGAGCGTCCTCTCGTTCTCCCTTGGCGCGCGGTGAGTGCCCGTTGCGAATAGAAGCGAAATGGCCTCATCCGGGATGCCGGCGCGATTAAGCCCTTCGATGAGGATGGGCAGCAAAGAGTCCGCGCCCGTGTATCGAAAGGCGTCGGAGACCAGTATGGTCACCGTATTGCCTTTGACAACCATATCGTAGATGTTTTTGTCCAGGCCGATGGGGCGCTCGATGGCTTGACGGATGGCGCGGTCGAGATCGGGGAGTTCCGCAACGTCCGCGACATCGAGCACGCCGAGGCAGCGCACGCCGTCGAGTTCGCCCGTCACGGCGCTGTTGCCATAAGGGAGGGCAATCTTCACGCATTCCTCCTGTTTCTAAGGCCGCGCGTCCGAGGCGTTGCGGGTCAAAATTCAAAGTCGATATCTTCGGGGGTCTGGCGGTCGAGCATGCAGATGAGCCAGGCGGCACAGAAAATCACGCAGTCGAAATAGCCGAACACAATTCCTAGGAAAACCCCGGGCACGATTTGGACGCCCTTGGGCGGAATAAGCGCGATCATCAATAAGAACAGAAAGCCCGTAACAAGGCACAGGGCGAAGGCCTTGCCGAATTGGCGGCGATAGGGCGCCAGGGCCTCGCCGATGTTGCGCCAGTCGGCTGTGCGCATGAACATCATAGCGGCGCCGAGCGGGACGTATACCGCCGTCGCGAACAGCAGCAGCCAGGTCGGGAAGAAACCTATGCTCTCGTTTCCGAGCAGGGCAGGCACGTCAAATGACAGTTGCTTTAGGACAACCACGCAGGCATTGAGGAGGAGCCACAGGAGGAAATACCGTTGAAGGGCCTCCCGATCATCGCGAATCCGCCACAGCGGGCGATCAATGTCTTTCGCGAAGCGAGAGAAAACAATGGCCTGCGCCACGGTGGACGCGACCGCGAGAAACGCGTCGATGCCGACACTGCAAAGGAAGAGCGTTTCCTTGCTGAACGAGCTTTTCTCCGGAGTTCCGAGGATCTGGCTCACAGCTATTCCAGCGGCGTTCGCCGCTACAGTGATGAGCAAGTAGAGGCCCAGCGCCGACAGGTTGCGTTGCACGGCCTGGATCGATCGCTGCACGATCTCCAATGCCTGTTACTCCGGCTTTTCGGCACTTTGTGCGCTGGGGAGGGTTTCGCGCGGGGTGAACTGCGGTTGCTGGCACCGCATCACGTAATGGGCGATGGCCTCACGTTTGTCTTCCGAGATGTTCATAAACGCGCCACGGATTAGGTAACGCCCGCCGGCCACGGGTTCCATTGCGACCGTGTTGACCTCCGCCTCGAAAGGCGCTTCGTTCGGCAACTCGATGGCGACGCGGATCAGTGTCTGTGCCTGGACCGCGTGTTGCGTCACCGCTGCGAGGCCCCCGGCGCTGAGGCTTGTGATGCGGCCGCGCACTCGAGTGACGACCCGTCGATCCCGCGCGTCCTCGGCGCGGTCCGCAAACGCCGAGAGAACGCCGATGGTCGTTTCCTGGTTGTAGCGGATCCGGTAGTAATCCCGGGCCTGAATCCGACGCAGGTCGTCGACGTGATAGAGCGACCATGCTGGCGGGACGCCCTCTTTGTGAGCGACGGTTGTCCTCAGTTCATAACGGGCATCGTCTTCTCGCCAGAAATGGCAGCGGATTTCGCTTCCGGGGGCAAAATCCAAGGTCCTGCTTTCGCGGGATGCCAGGTGTAGATATGCTTCATCGATCGCGAGCACGCTCGCCTTGACCCATTGGACGTTTCCGCCCGTAAGAGGCGCGAGCCAGATCTCCTGGGCGGTATGCATCTCCCGCGAGGAATGGATCCGCTGGCCGAAGGGCGCGTAGTCCAGCTCAAGTCGGACCCGGATTTCGCGCAGCAAGATGCCCGCCTCCCGAAACTGTTCTTCATTGCCCGCCGCGCGCAGGGCCTTCATTTCGGCTTCGACGCACTTGTCAAAGTCTCGCCGCGCGGTTACCACCTGGAGAGGCGAATCCGCTGCATGGCGCCGGATCACTTCGGTCAAGAGTCTTTCTTCCTGTTTGGAGAACTCCTTCTCGCGGATGATGCGCTGCACGGTATCCCATTCAATTCGGAGTTGTTCCCGCCGATGGGCCCAGCGGCGCAAAAGCTCGATCAGGACAGCCGCGAGAAACAGAAGGCACAGACTCACGCCGATCCAAAACAGGGCGGCCTGGCCGGCTTTCGGGAACGATATTGGGAGAATAGAATTAAACACCGTTCGAATCCCTCGCGTTCTGATTCGCAATTATAAGTCATGTCTTGGTTTCATGCAATAGACCTCCACGGAGGCGGTCATCCGGCTCTTCATGCGCCCCGATCATGCCACGGGCCCGTTGCCGCGTGCCCGCTACCGGAACAATGCTGGACTCTTGGTTGGACAATCTGCGAATCTCTTGTCATGCGGCTTGTTGATGTACATTGCCATCTTGAGAGCGAGGAATTCGCCGGCAAGCTCGATGGGATTATCGAGGATGCGCGGCGGACGGGCATAGTTCGGCTGATCACGGCGTCGATTGTCCCGGAGCAATGGGATGTCTCGGCTGGGTTGGCGGAGCGGTATCCGGAGGTGGAATTCGCGTGGGGGGTGCATCCGTGGTACATCCGGCCGGAGTTCGAGGCGGATCTGCCGCGCCTTGCTGATGCCCGATCACGTGGTGCGTGCGCCATCGGTGAGATCGGATTGGACAGGAAATCGGATTCGGTTCCCCTGGACTTGCAGTGCAGGTTTTTTGAGACGCAATTGTGCATCGCGAAGGATCTAGGTCTGCCGGTGGTCGTCCATTGCCGCGCCGCGTTTGACTTGCTGCTGGAATTCGGCAAGAAGGTGGGGCTGGCGCCTTGCGGAGGCGTCGTCCACAACTTTTCGGGCAGCGCGGAACTGGCGGGCCAGTTGTCGCGGTATGGCTTGAGTTTCTCGATGGGGGGGACCTTGACGTACCGGAACAGCCGCAAGAAGCGCGAAGTCCTCGAGGCTATCTACCCGGAACGTTTCCTGCTCGAGACCGACAGCCCGGACATACCGCCGGTCGAAGCGCGCGACAGGCCGAACGTGCCGGCAAATATCCTCTATAATCTACGCGCGGCTGCCGAAGTGTTGGGCGAACCCGAAGAGCTGATTGCGGAGCAGACCACCGAGAACGCAATCCGGATCTTCGGTTTGGAGTTAGGTCCTCGTTCCCAAGTTGAACTTGGGAACGAGCCCGACGAGCCCAAGGAGCTGTAAATGTCGGATCGGCATGCACGAACGCGACTCCTTGTCGGAGAAGAAGGGCTGCGGCGGCTGCGAGATGCGCACGTGGCCGTGATCGGTTTGGGCGGCGTGGGAGGCTACGCGCTCGAGGCGCTTGCGCGCGCGGGCGTGGGTTCGCTTTTCCTGGTCGATTCCGAGGCAATCGATATCACCAACCTCAACCGGCAGATCCTCGCCCTCGAAGATACTCTTAACCTCCCGAAGGTCGATGTCGCCCGCGAGCGAATACTGAAGATCAATCCCGAGACGCGAGTCGAAACGTCCCGCGTTTTTCTTTCCCCGGACAATATTGGCTCCATCTTGCCGGAAGATGTCCGATTCGTGGTGGACGCGATCGATTCCGTAACAGCGAAAGTGGCCCTCCTCGAGACGCTCTTCCGACGCGAAGCAACCTTTGTCTCCTGTATGGGCGCCGGGAACCGGCTCGATCCCACGAGCATCCGCGTGGCGGACATACATAACACGAAAGGGTGTCCGCTTGCGCGCGCCGTCCGGCAGCAACTCAGGAAGCTTGGCATTACCCAAGGCGTCCGGTGCGTGTACGCCGAGGACACGCCCATCCAATCGACGGCAGAGCCGCCGGAGACCTATCAGGGAAAGCGGATCAACGGCACCATCTCGTACCTCCCCGGAATAGTAGGACTCACGGCCGCAGGCGTCATCATCAACGACATCTTGGGATCTCCTGATTGCTTCCGCCTCGACAAGGGAATGAGGTAGAATTGAGATAGTATCTTGCACAGAAGGAGTCACCCGTGAGCCTGGAAGAACTGGAAACCGAGATTAGGAAGCTGGCCTTGAAAGAAAGGGCCGCTTTGGCGAAGTGGATAGTCCAAACTCTCGATGACCTATCCGAAGCCGAGATCGACGCCTTGTGGGCTGAAGAGGCGGAGCGCCGTCTGGATGAACTGGAGCAGGGCGTGGCGGCGGAGATTCCCGCCGAAGAGGCACTTCAGCGGGCGCGGGCTGCGATCTCGTGAAGCTCATTACTTTTCATCCCGAGGCGCTCAGTGAACTCACAGAGGCCGCTGAGTTCTACGAGGGGCGTTCGACGGGCCTGGGTTTCGCGCTTTTGGAGGAGGTGGAACGCTCGCTTGCGCAGGTCGCCGCAACGCCTGAGGCCTATCAGCAAATCGGAAAGAGAGCTCGTCGAAAGCCCTTGTTGCGCTTTCCTTACAACGTGGTCTACGCGGTTTATCCGGATCGGATTCGCGTATTGGCGTTTGCTCACCAGAAGCGCCGCCCGTTCTACTGGCGGAAACGGCTGGAAGAGGGGAGATAGGAAGGAGATGAAGAGGGCCGAGCCTATGAAGAAGTGTTCGGTCAATGAGGAGGCAGTGACATGGCTCTGCTTGGTGAAGTGGTCGTAGAGGAGTGGTTGAACCGTAAAGGATACTTCACGATCCGCGGGATAAGACTCGGCGTCCATGAAATCGACATACTCGCCTTTAAGCCTGATCTTGACGGGAACCATGAATGCCGGCATATCGAGGTCCAAGTGTCCACCAATCCCGTCGCGTACATCAGCAAGGTCCCGAAAGAGATCCAAAGAGCGAAAGGGATCGGACCTGATAACGCCAAGCAGCGAACAGACAAGGAACTGGTACAGGGTGTAAGGGAATGGATTGAGAAGAAGTTCTGCCATCCCAAGAAGGAAGAACTGCGGCAACGGCTTTTCCCTGGAAACTGGTCGCGCGAACTAGTGGTGAACGCCGTCAAACACCCAAGAGAAATCGATTTCTTCCGCAAGGCAGGCATCAAGATCATACAATTCAAAGAAATCGTTTCAGAAATGCAGAGCGCAAGAGCTGTGATCGAAGCCGCCGCAGGAAATGACCTGTTGCTTCTCATGCATCTCGGAAAGCAGTAGGCCGGAAACGCCGTGGGTGTTGAAGGTGTGGGATGGCGGGTCCTGCTGTCACATATCTCCCCTTTGGGAGCCCTGTCTCTGCAACTCGGACGATTGCGGGCAGTAGCAAGAGCACGGGCGGCGGCGCGCGTCGGAATGATGAGCCTCACGCCTACTCCGCGTATGCGACGTGGTATCGGCCCTCCGCGTAGCTCTTCGTGGTTACCCAGAGGCGTTGGTCTTGGCTGTCGTAGCGCCAATCCGCGCCCTCGGCGAGCGGTTTCCCGTCCAGCGTGATCTCCTTCGGCTTGTTTGGGGAGAGTACGCGAAGGATGTGCGGCTTCTGGACGCCGCTCAGCGTGATTTCAAGGTCCTCTCGTTGGTTGACGCGCACTGTGGTCTGTCCGGCGCCGTCGGTGTGCTCGACCGCGAATGAGCTGGTCTCATACGGATAGATGTTGAGCGTGAGATATCCCGTGGAACTCGCATTGCCGAAACCGGTGTAAGCGCGCGTCACGTTCATCGGGATGATGGCGCCGTCGCGGACGTACACCGGGAATTGGTCGAGGGGAAACTCGCGGGTGACCTCGACAGGGCCCTGGATCACCTCATGGTCGTCGAACAGGTACCGCCACCGGCCTGCCGGGAGCGAGACGGTGTTGATGAGACTGTCCCTGTAAATCGGGGCGACGAGGAAGTCGTCCCCGAAGAAGTAATGGTATTTCCCTTTCGTGGGGCGCATCAGCGGTCTTGCGCCCCCGTGGCACAGCACGACGTGCGTGTACATGTACGGGACCAACTCCGTATGGAGCCAGGAGAACTTGCGGATGACGCTGAGTTCCTCCTCCGACCGTTTCCAAATCCGGCGGTCCGAGTGTCCGCCGTTCAGGAACAGTCCCGTGAACGCGCCGAACTCCGCCCATCGCATGTACAACCTCGGTGGAATGTAGCTGGGACCATGATAGCCGGGGATGTCGTCTCCGACGACGCAGTAGCCTCGCTTGGCGCTGAGCAGAATATCGCGCAAGGCCGCTTCAAAACCCTTGCCGCCGAAGGTCCTCATCATGAGGTCCTTGTTCGGGGTCTCATCCCTGCCTTGGGGCTCATCGGTCTGCCACGTATGCGTCCGGTCGCCGACCCACGTCACGGGCGCGGCATCCAGCGGCGCGAAGCCCTCCGGGTGGACATAAGGCGTGTCGATCGCGCGGACGAGCGTAATGAACTCGGGATTTTGCGTCAGACCGTGACGGTATTCCACCCTCGAGTAATAGTCCATGTAGCCACGCGTGGTCATCCAACCCGCGTGCGTCCGTTGATAGGGCAAAGGGATCTTGCCGAACAGCTTGCTGCTGAAGAATGTGTCGGTTCCATCGAGCTTCCAGCCATCGATGCCCCAGTCGAACAAGCGCTGCTGCATGCCTTGCCACCATCGCATCGCGTCCGGGCTCGTGTAGTCTATCATCCCCCCGCGTCCCTTCCACCACTTGTACTCATAACCGTCGCCTACGAGATACCCCTTGCCCTTGGCTTCCTCGAACCAATCGCGGGAGTCCTTGATTGCCGTATCGTCGCTTTTGCTGTCGACCATGCACGTCATCCAGAGCACAACGCGATATCCGCGGTCTTGCAGGTTGCGGAAGAACTCCGCAGGCTTCGGGTACCGCTTCTCATCCACCGTGAAATCGTTGTAGCGCGTGCTCCACGGGCTGTCGATCAGGATCGTGCGAACGGGGATGTCGTGCTCAGCGTACCCATTGAGCAGATCCGTTACTTCGGCTGCGGTGTTGACGTCGTCCTCCCAGAGCCAGCACTCGAGCGCCCACGGCGGCGTGATAGGCGGGCGCGTGTGGCGCTGGCCATTGAACGGAATGCCCCAAAACGGGAGGACCCAGTAAAAGTATACAATCACCACAAGAAGCAGCAACAGGACTACGACGCCCTGCACGGCTCGGAACAGGCAACCTCTCTTCCGCATAACGTTTGCCTTTCTTCAATATCTTCCGCTTCAGGCATATGTTAAAGCATTAGCGAGAACGTTTTCATATTCGGTCCAGCGCTGTCTTATATCAAGGTGCATTCAAAGACAAGCTGAAACGCGTCTCTGGACAATCTGGAAATCAGGAACTCAGGAAGTCGATCAGATCACTGATGTTGGACTACAGAATTGGCATCTCTTTGACGCGAATCGGAATGAGTCTTGACCGCGCACGACCCATTCGATATCATCCTCGTCATTCAAGCATGCGAGGACAACGATATGAGCAAGACGACTAAGATCATTGACGGCAACAAAGTGGCCGCGGAGATCCGCGAAGAACTCGTGGGACAGATTGCGGCGCTCAAGAAACGCGGCATCATACCAGGCCTGGCGGTCGTGCTCGTCGGAGAGAATCCGGCAAGCCAGGTGTACGTCGGCAGAAAAAAGAAGGCCTGCGGCGAATTGGGCATAGCCTCGTTTTCCTACGAGCTTCCTGCGACGTGTTCCGAGAAGCGACTCCTGAGTGTTATCGCAAAGCTCAACGCCGACGAACGGGTCCACGGCATTCTTGTTCAACTGCCGCTCCCGAAACAGATCGACGAGCACAAAGTGTTGCTCGCAATCGATCCGGCCAAGGATATCGATGGTTTTCACCCCGTGAACGTCGGAAAAATGCTCAGCGGTGAGCCGGGGTTTCTTCCGTGCACGCCTGCCGGATGCCAGCAATTGCTTATGCGCAGCGGCAACGATCCTTCCGGCAAGCACGTGGTTATCGTGGGCCGCTCGAACATCGTCGGGAAACCTCTCGCGGCCATCCTGATGCAAAAGGCCGAGGGCGCCAATGCCACGGTCACCGTTTGCCATTCGCGGACGAAGGACCTGCCGTTCATAACGCGCCAGGCGGACATCCTCATTGCGGCGATCGGCGTGCCGGGGTTCGTCAAGGCGCCGATGGTCAAGCCGGGCGCCGTCGTCGTTGATGTGGGCGTCAACCGCATCGAAGACCCGACCAAGAAAAGCGGTTACCGGCTCGTCGGCGATGTTGACTTCAATGGGGTCAGCAAGAAGGCCAAGGCTATCACGCCGGTCCCGGGCGGCGTCGGCCCCATGACCATCGTCATGCTTATGAAGAACACCGTCCAGGCGGCCCAGCCCCGGAGAAAGGCGCGACAGTAAGACGCCCCCGAGGTCGCAACGGAATTCACAAGAGTACGCGAGAGAGGAACTCGGGGCCGCCCGCGATATCGCTGCGCACCCGGAACAGGGCGCCGGCGCCGTGGCCTTCCGCTTCCTTGCTCTGTCCCCCGGCGGTGGTGACATACATGTCCCTGTAATCCTCGCCGCCGAAGATAACGCTCGAGACCTTCTTCGCCGGGAACGCGATGCGCCGCTTTTCGGAAGCGTCGGGAGCAAGACGAATGAGACAACTCCCGTCCCAAATAGCCGACCAGACGAAACCTTCGGCATCCACGGTCATCCCGTCGGGACAGCCCTTCTCCTTGGGGAGCTGGAAGAATAGGCGCTGATTGAAGAACGCTCCTGTGGTCACGTCGTAGTCGAAGAGGTAGATCTCGCCTTTTCCTGAATCGGTGTAGTACATCCGCTTTCGATCCGGTGTGAACCCGCAGCCGTTCGAACACTGGATTCCGTCCAGCACCATCGTCAGCGTTCCATCTACGTCAAGGCGGTACAGCCTTCCCGGACGGTCGGAGGTCGGCATGGTCCCGCAGAAGACCCGGCCCACGGGATCGGCGATCACGTCGTTGAACCGCGTCTCGCGCTCGTCCGGGATATCCTCGACGACCGTCGAGAGCACTCCGGCCTGCCACCGTTTGACCGCGCCCCGCGCCAGGAACAGCAGCAGGGCGCCATCCGCCTGGACCGTAAAGCCGCCGAGCGCTTCCTCTCCGCGATAGCACACCTCACTGTGCTCCGTTTTCGGGTCAAAGCGAAACAGTCGTCCGGTCGGGATATCCACCCAGTAAACGCGTTTCTCAAACGGATGCCACAGGGGGTTCTCCCCGCATTCGCAGGCAAAATCGGCAATCAGTTCCGGTTGCATAGATTTCCTCCGTCTCGTGCATAGCTTCCGAAGGAAGCAATCTGTTCCGCGGTCCCACAAAACTTGCCGGAATGATACCAGCATGACTGCTGATGTCCAAACGCGCGTCATGGTTGAGCTTGTGAGTCTGGGACGGCGGCGCAAAGACGGCGGCGTGGGATCGTCAGAACTGGCGTCAGACATGGCTTGAATATCAAGTGGATTCTGCGTATGCTTCGTGAAATTGTATCGTGATCTCAGGGTCAATGTGGACAGGGTTTGAAAACAAGGGAAAGGGTACGAATGTGAAAAAGGCAATGTTGGTCAAGACGATGACGGTGTTGGTTGCTGTTTTACTCGTAGCGGGATGCGCCGGGACGGCGAAAGGCCCGACGGATAAGGAACTCATCGACCTGAAGGTGAAGGCCTACTGCGATGCGCTCGTGGCCAAAAATATGGATGGCATGATGGCGTGCGTCTCCGAGAAGTTCTCTCATCCCGAGGCTGGCGACAAGGCAGGCGTGAAGAAGTTCTTCCAGCAAGCGTTCGACGCCGGCTACGTCGAACACGCAAAGTTTGACATGACGAAGGTGCAGACGAAGATCGAGAAGGATAAGGCCACGGTCTATCCGCTCCCGATAACCACCGACGCCGGCTCGGCAACCATCGGCTTGACGCTGATGAAGGAGAGTCTGACGAAGGACCAGATGGACGCCATGAAGGCGAAGGGCCAGAAGCCGCTCAAGATGGACTGGCTTATCACTGGGGTCGACATCGAGGGAGTGTAGTGTAGCCTCCCCGGATTGTCCTGAGCGAATCGCTCCTGTCACATTCTCAAACGGCCACAGCCGTCTGGCATATCAGCCCCGGCAGCCCGCCTTTCGAGGCAAGCTGCCGGGGCTGCACTCAAAGAATCCACGCCCGAAACCCTGATTTGGGCGGGCACCAATTGTTTGTTTCGCGCCGGGGCAGGGGGTATTCTTCCGTCGTTCAGGAACTGTCACGAGGCGGAATGTTTGCATTTCTTCGAGGAACGGTGTCTCGGAAGGCGCCGGATCACATCGAGCTGGACGTGAACGGGGTCGGATACGAGGTCTGGGCGCCCGAATCCGTTTATCGTAAGCTGGCGGTCAACCAGGAAACCACGCTCAAAACGCACTGCCATATTCGCGAGGACGCATTCCAGATCTTCGGTTTCCTTCGCGATGAAGACAAGATGCTTTTCAAGATGCTGCTTGGCGTGTCCGGCATCGGGCCGAAAGTCTCGCTGGCAATCCTTTCCGCAATGAGTGTCTCCGAGTTCGGGCGCGCCGTTCTCGAGAACGACGTGACCGCGTTTACGCGCATAAGCGGGATCGGAAAGAAAACGGCCCAACGCGTCGTCCTCGAGATGAAAGCAAAGCTCGGGCAGGACGCCGAACTCAGCGCCATCCTTGGCGAGACTGAGGACAAGGCTTCCCCAGACAGCGACGATGTGATAGCGGCCTTGTGTTCGTTGGGTTGCACGCTGGGCGAGGCGCGCAAAGCGGCAACGGGTGCCCGCAAGCAACTCGGCCCGGATGCCGCCGTCGAGGATCTCATCCGCGGCGCCCTGCGTTCGCTGGCGAGGGTGTAGCCGATGCCCAAGGAAGAGGTGATCAGCCCAAAACCCTACGACGACGATCAGGTCTACGACGATCAGATCCGGCCGCAACGCCTCGAGGAGTTCCCCGGACAGGAGCCGATCAAGAACAAGCTGCGGATCTCGATCCAAGCCGCCAAGAAGCGGAGCGAACCCTTGGACCATCTGCTTCTATGCGGCCCGCCGGGTCTGGGTAAGACAACCCTGGCCCGGATTCTCGCGGTCGAGATGGGCGTGGACATCAAGTCATCCGCCGGTCCGGTCATCGAACGCCAGGCCGACCTGTCAGCCATCCTCACGAGTCTCGATGAGTTCGACATCTTGTTCATCGACGAGATCCATCGACTGAACCACGCGGTCGAGGAAACGCTGTACGCCGCGATGGAGGATTTCGAGGTCGACATCATGCTTGGGAAAGGCCCGACGGCGCGCTCGATCAAGATAGGCCTGAAACCGTTCACGCTGATAGGTGCAACGACACGGGCCGGCCTCCTGACCCCGCCGCTCCGCGCGCGTTTCGGCGACACGTGCCGTCTGGATTTTTATTCGCCGGAGGAACTCGAGACAATCGTGATGCGATCCGCGCGGATATTCAACGTCCCCGTAGAACAGGACGGGGCGCTCGAGATCGCATCCAGATCGCGTGGAACGGCTCGCGTGGCGAACCGCTTGTTCCGCCGCGTTCGGGATTACGCCCAAGTTAAAGGAGACGGAACGATTACGCGCGACGTTGCACGGGCGGCGCTTCAGTTGCTGGGTGTAGACGAATTGGGGCTGGATGAGATGGACAATCTGATCGTGCGATCAGTCATTGAGAAGTTTGCAGGCGGCCCCGTGGGTCTGTCCTCGCTTTCGGTGGCGGTCGGGGAAGAACGGCAGACCCTCGAGGAAGTCCACGAACCGTATCTGATCCAGATTGGCTTCCTCAAGCGCACCCAGCAGGGCCGCATGGCAACGCCGCTGGCATACAAGCACTTTGGCTACCCGTTGCCGGATACTAATCAGGGTACGCTGTTCTGAGATGGTCCCCCCTTAATGGCGAAAGGGACGGAAAGGACAAGAGCGACGGCCATTTGCGGTCACTTGGAGAGATCACATGCCGGCAGTGACATTTGAGCGGTACTGCGGGATGCTCGATAAGGCCCTCAAGGAGGGCTTCGCTTTTCCGGCCATAAACGTCCTCGAGATCGCCACGCTGAATGCCGCCATCGAAGGATTTGACGCGGCGAAGAGCGACGGCATCGTCCAGATCGGCGTCGCCGCGGGAACCCACACTTCAGGCGCCGCAAAGGATCCTGTGCTCGGCGCGATAACGCTCGCGGAACACGCACGCCGCCTCGCCGCGAAGTACGATATCAACGTCGCGATCCATTCCGACCATTGCCCGACGGAGAGGATCGAGACCTTCCTGAAACCGCTCATTCTTGAGACGGCGAGACGCCGAGCGGCCGGACTACCCAATCTGTTCAACAGCCACATGTACGACGGGAGCGGCCTGGCGTTGGCGGAGAACATGCGCCACGCTCTCCCGCTTCTCGAGATGTGCCGTGACAACGAGATCATTCTCGAGGTGGAAGCAGGCGTGGTGGGTGGCGAAGAGGATGCGAAGTCCGACCGGTCTGACCTGTCTGACCTGTCCGACACCCGGCGCTCCAAGCTCTACACAACGCCCAAGGACATGCTCTACGTCCACGAAACGCTGAGCCGGGTCGAGCGCGCCCGCTTCATGCTCGCGGCAACGTTCGGCAACGTGCACGGCGTCTACAAGCCGGGCCATATCCTTCTAAAGCCTTCGATCCTCAGGGACGGCCAGGAAGCCGTGGTCAGGAAGTATGGCGAGGGCGCGCGTTTCAGGCTCGTATTTCATGGCGGCTCGGGAACGACCGTCGATGACATCCGCGAGAGCATCAAGTACGGCGTCGTCAAGATGAACATCCACACGGATACGCAGTATTCATTCACGCGCGCCGTCGCCGATCATATGCTCAGGAATTACGATGGCGTACTGAGGATCGATGGCGAGGTCGGCGTGAAACAGGCGTACCTGGCCAGCACCTGGCTCGACCGCGGACGCGTTGCCATGGCGGAACGCGTCGTTCGGGCGTGCGAAGAACTCGGCTCCGCCGGTAGGACGCTTGGACGAGGTTGATTCCCAGGTTCGGGTAGTTATGCTTCACAACCAAGGAATATGATAAAGAATGCGATACACCGCGGAGAACTTGCTGATAAGGCCGGTGCACACCACGGATGACCCGGATCTGATCCTATCCGTTACGCCGCAGCAGGCGGGCTGGGAGCACATCTCGTTTCAGGTGCGGCGCCTGAGTCCGAGGCAGCGCTGGCCGTTCGATACCGGCGAATCGGAACTGGCGCTGGTCACTTTCAGCGGGCGTTGCAGCGTCGACTCGAGCCGCGGCGCCTGGTCCGAGATCGGTTCGCGCGGCAACGTGTTCATGGGGGCCGCTGATGCCCTCTACTTGCCGCGTCGGACGAAATTCACAGTGATCGCGGAGGACCCGTGCGAGTTCGCCGTAGCGTGGGTCCCGACGGACGAAGACCACGCGCCTTGGCTGATACGGCCTTCGGACGTGAAGGTCTCGATCCGCGGCGGCGACCACGCATGCCGGCAGATCAACGATCTCCTGCCGCCGGGATCGCCCGTTCACCGGCTCGTGCTGGTCGAGGTATACACGCCAAGCGGCAACTGGAGCAGTTATCCGCCGCACAAGCACGACGTGCACATCGTCAACGAGAGAGGAATGCTCGTCGAGGCGGACCTCGAAGAGGTCTATTTCTTCAAGATGGACAAGCCTGAGGGATATGCGTTTCAGTGGGTGTACACGGATGAGCGGTCGCCCCTCCACCAGACGGGCAATCCGATCCATGCCCTCGTGCGCCCTGAGAACAACTGCGCCGTGCTCGTGCCTGAAGGCTACCATCCGGTCGCCAGCCCTCCCGGATACACGACGTACTACCTGAACGTGCTGGCGGGCAGCGCGCAGAGCTTGGCAAACCAGGATGACCCGCGCTACGCGTGGATCAAGGACAGCTTCAGGCACAGCGACTCGCGGTTGCCTTTATATTGATTCCTGGTAACTGTCCCGCTACCCTTCCATCGGGTGCCATGGATAAGGCTGATTTGGCCGTGTTGGAGCCAGAATTGAATAGGTATACCAGAAAACCGGCCAAATCAGCCTTATCCATGGCACCCCAGGCTGGGGTCCTGGACAGTTACGATTCCTGATGGAACCTTTCCGTTTTCAGCTTCGGATTGAAGAGGAAGCTCGAAACCATGAGCGAAGCCTGGGCATTGGCGATCAAGAACGTGTTCTTGCCCACGTTCTGCAAGTCGTGCGGGATCAGGCTTCTGACCGAAGAAAACGGATACTTCTGCCCGACCTGCTGGGAGCTCTCGCCACGGGTTCAACGGCCGTTTTGTTCCGTGTGCGGACGGCCCCACGGAGGCATGGCCGGTTTCGGCAGTCCATCGAATTTCCCCTGTGCGGACTGTCGCGACCAAAAGGCGAGGGGCAAGGTCCGTTTCCGCCGGATGTATGGCGCCGCGCTCTACGAGGGCGCGATCAAAGAGGCGATCAAGCTCCTCAAATTCCACGGGAAACGGCGGCTGGCGCGTCCGCTCGGCGAACTGATGGCGGAATTCGCGCGCATCGAGATCGAGTGTGAGACATACGATTACCTCGTTCCCGTGCCGCTGCATAAAATCCGTGAGCGCGACCGCGGCTTCAACCAGTCGAGGCTGCTTGCGGAAACGATCATGTCTGCCTTTCCAAACGCGCGGCTGGATGAGTCGTTGCGCAGGATCCGCCCGACGCGCGTTCAAAGCCGGCTCAAGACCGCCGAAGAACGTCGGGCGAACATTATCGGGGCGTTCGCCGTCGAAGGACATCGGCTGGCCGGGCGTACAGTGTTGCTGGTGGATGACGTTGTCACTACCGGCGGAACCGTTTCGGAATGTGCGGCGGCACTGTGTCGCGCCTCCGTTGGAGCGGTCGATGTGTTTGCGGCGGCTTTGAAGAGTTCGGGCGACGTGGAGACGTGATGACGCTGGCGAAGCGATGTCGCCCCCTGCTGCAAATATCGGCGCGCTTTCCGGTGGGCCGCTCTACGATATCAGACCCAAGCTACCTTATCGTGGCCGTGAACCGGCCAATCACGCTTCTGAGTCCTGTGACGCGTTTCAACCGGATATCATCGAATTGAAGCGCCTGCAACGTCTTCTTGGCGTCCTCCTTGGTACGGGCCAGAATCGTTCCGGACTCAGAGTGTTCCTCCCGCTTCGTCATCGCTGCGATGTAACGGAACAGCGGCATGGCAACTTCCTCCTGTGAACAGGCCTTACGGATACCTCGGAATAAGGACGGAAACTCACGCAGCCTGCCGAACAGAAGAAGGTCGCTTTTCAACTACGGGACAGCCCAGCCCAAAACAACAGCATCCTAGCAGGACTTTGTGCAAGAAGCAAGCATATCGCACGTCTCGATGACGTTTTCTACTGGACATCTCTCGATGTAGCCGGGTAGGATCACCGCCCTGTTGGATGTACTGATTGGAGGCCGGCGTGGTGACAGAACAGCAAGTCTTGGATGCATTGCGCAACGTCGTCGACCCGGATTTCGGGCGCGACATTGTGTCTCTGGGCTTCATCAAGGATCTCGAGATCAATGATGGAGACGTGCGATTTACCGTCGAGCTCACTACCCCCGCATGTCCCGTCCGGGAACGGTTCAAGGCACAATGCGAGCAATACGTCGCCAATCTGCCCGGGGTCCGTTCCGTGGCCGTCAAAATGAGCGCCATGGCTCGCCGGTCACAGCCCGCTCAACCCGAGATCAATACCCTCGAGACCGTCGATACGATCATCGCCGTATCGTCCTGCAAAGGCGGCGTCGGAAAGTCGACCATTGCGGCGCTTCTTGCTCGCGCGATGCAGCAAGAAGGTCTCGCCGTCGGTTTGCTCGATGCCGACCTGTTCGGACCATCCCTCCCGACATTGTTCAATGCCCATGACGTTGATATTTACACCACGGGCGATACGTTACTTCCGGTCGAGCTATACGGCATGAAAGTGATGTCCTTCGGGTTCCTCCTTGGCGATTCGCCGGCCGTCATGCGAGGGCCCATGGTCTCCGGCTACATTCACCAAGTCCTCACACGGACGCTTTGGGGAGACCTGGACTACCTCCTTATCGACATGCCGCCGGGCACTGGCGACATTCAACTCACCATAACGCAGCGGGCCAAACTCAGTGGCGCTATCATCGTCACAACGCCGCAGGCCCTGTCGCTTGCGGACGTCGCCAAAGGCATTATCATGTTCGAGAAGGTCGATGTGCCCGTCCTGGGATTAGTCGAGAATATGAGCTACTTTGTGTGTGATAATTGCCACAAGAAACACCACATCTTTGGCGCAAACGTACAGCTATTGAGGGGTCGATTCGGCCTGGATATCCTCGCTGAGATTCCCATCCTGCCAGGGATTTCGAATACTGACAGCATCGTCAGCGCAGAGGTGCTCGAACCCATCCGCGAACTCGCTCAAAGCGTCCACCGTGAGATTGGGAAGCGGCGGATTGAGAGCGGCCCAAAGCCGTCTGTCACTTCGGCGCCCGGGCATCTTCATATTCGGTGGCCCGACGGCGCCGAGAGCGATCTGCCCAATCTCAGGGTGCGGGCATCGTGTAGCTGCGCGCGTTGCGTCGACGAATATACGGGCGAGCAGTTACTCGTTGTGAGTTCCATTCCTCCTGACATCGAGGTGAAAGAGATTCAGCCGCTCGGCAACTACGCCGTCAACATCACGTGGAGCGACGGGCACAGTTCCGGCATCTACTCCTGGGACCACCTGAAACGGCTGGCGCAGTGAGCCAAAACCGGCGCTGGTGACAGATTATGTCGGCCAGATTTGTCGAAATGACGAAATTGACCAACCCGTCGGACGCGATCGCCTTGCCCTCTCCCTCGGGCTCGTATTCACGTATTTATCTCGTGCTGAATGGGTTACGATTCTAAGCCCTCAAGGCGCTTTGTTCCCTCGCTGATGGCATCTCTTATGCTTACAAAAGCCGTACGTCCGTGTTAGAGCTGTCATGTATCGGAGGTGCGAGCAGATGTTGTCGGAATGGCTTCACAGAGTCGATGACTACTACAAGACTCCGATGAGCCGCGCGGTGCAAAGCAGTCACATGGCCTTGACGGAACTGCTATTGCGTCAAGAGGCCGAGGATCACATGCAGAAACTGGAAGGATCCAGTCTGCTGCACAAGGCCGCTTCATTTGGATTGGAGGAAGCTGCGGAACGGCTCTTGTCTGAGTGCTGCGACCCGAACGAGCTGGACAAGTACGGCGAAACCCCCTTGCACAAGGCCGCGCGGCACGGCCACTACAAGGTAGCCGAGATGCTTATCAGCTTTGGGGCCAACCCGAACGCGATGAACGTGTTCGGCCTTACCCCGCTTCATTGGGTCGCGTTGAATGGCCGGATGGACATTGCTGAGTTGCTGCTGCGATCAGGCGCGGACCCACACGTGGTCGACGAGTACCTCGATGGTCTCACTCCGATAATGCTGGCGGCGATCATGGGATACCCCCAACTGGCCGGAGTCTTCGAGACCTATTGCCCTGCGGCGTAGCGAGCGCGGGCATGTTTCAAAGCGCCGCGTCCAATATGTCGTCTTGGTTTTCTTCGAAGCTACTGCTTCTTACGGCCTGCCTTTAGCCGTTCCAGACCTTCCTTTGCCTGAGCGCAGGCGGGATCGATGTCGAGGGCCTTCTGGAAATGCTCGGCGGCCTCATCGACACGACCGGCCGATTCCAGCGCGCGGGCGAGGCTGCATTGCGCTGCCGTGTTCCCCGGTTCGATTCGAACCGCCTCCTCAAAGTATCGCAACGCTTCCTCTTTCTTATCCTGCTGCACGAGAGTCTCGCCAAGCTTGAGCAGCGCATCAACATTTGACGGGGCGACGCCCAGTGCATATCGGTAGTTCTCGACGGCCCGATTCAACTCTCCCTGTTCACGCAGAGAGTCGGCGCGAGTTATGTAGCGCCCGGCTGCCTCAACTTCTGCAAGTCTGGAATCTCTCTCGATCTCAGGCGATTTGGAGACAGCCTTCAGAGAACGCTCCGCAGCGGCGGATTCCGCAGTCACGGCAGGTGAAGGCGGCGCTGCCGCGGGCGCCTGCGCAACAACAGAAGGCGCTGCCGGCGGTGGTGCAGCGGATGGGGCTTCTAAGGCGCGAGGAACAGGCGTTGCCGGCATTGGTTCAGCCGATTCGGCCTTTATTTCACTCCTGCGCGCTGCCATCGGCTGAGACTTCAACCTCGCCGTCCCTCCTCCGTAACCTCCAGCGGCCGTGGCGGGCACATTTCCCCCGAGTCCGCCTGGTGCCTGTTCCTTAGCACTTTTTCCGGGCGCCGGTTTCTGTTTCGGGGACACCGTATTCGCGCCACCCTTCAAGCCCGTCACGTCTTGCTTTACCGTCACATCAAGGATCGCTTGCGGCGTGCGAGATTCGGCTTCAATGCCTATCTTTGACGGCTTCTCAACGGGCGCGGGCTCAGCAGACGGAGCGGCGGCCGCTGGGGCAACGCCACGCGACGCGGCAGCAGACTCCTGCGGCATGTAGCCCAGCGGCTTCAACTGGTCCGCGGTTTCCGCGGTGATTGTCGGCGCAGCGTATTCTGCTGTGCGCTGGACAGAGGCAACCCTCATGAGAGATCGGTTTTGGCCAAGGTACATGACCGCTGCTCCAAGGACCACGAGCAAGGCCGCGGCCGCCGCAAGAACCGGAAGCAGCCGACGCCACGGACGCATCCGCGGACGGGCATGCCTTCGCGCGGAGGCCAGGGCCGCTTTGCGGACGCCTTCCTCAAAGCCGCTTGGGGCAACCTGCGGCGTCAACGCGCGATACAGAACATCAATGCGCTTGATCCGGTCCAACTCGCGCAGGCAATCCGAGCAATGTGCGAGGTGCGCCTCCACACCCGCACGCTGCTCAGGCGCGAGTTCTCCGTCGATCAGCGCGGAGAATTCTTCTCGGACTTCGCCACATTCCATCGTCTTACCTCATCGTGTCGCCATACACGGTCGTCTGCCTTCACAGCACCGCGAGATGCTCCAGGCGTTCCCGCAACATCTTGCGCGCCTGATTGATTCGCGACTTGACGGTGCCCGTCGGACACCCTAGCGCTTCCGCGATCTCATCGTAGCTCAAATCGTCAAACGTTCGCAGGACGAACGCCATGCGATAATGCTCCGGCAGTTCGCTCAAACACTGCTGCAACGTCTCATCCAGTTCATGCCGCTCCGCCACTGCTCGCGGGTTGTCTTCCGTCCGCGGCAGAGCCCCGGGCACGACCGTCTCGATGGACGTGCCCTTGTCGCGGCCTCTGCGGCTGCCGTCGCGCAGGCGGTTCCGGGCAAGATTCGCGGCGATGCTATACAGCCACGTGTAGACTTGGGCGTGTCCTCGGAATTCCGTGATGCCGCGATACGCCCGCACAAACGTCTCCTGTGACACATCCAGCGCATCCTCGCGGTTGCCTACAAAGCGGAAAACCACGTTGTACACACGGTCCTTATAGCGCCGGACCAGTTCATCAAACGCCGTTGTGTCGCCGTTACGGCATTCCTCGACCAGTCCCGTGTCCGAATGGGCTCTCGCCTCTCTCAGTAGTACCACCGCGGCGAATTCTCTCCGTGTGAACGTCGCCTTCTTGTCTTACGCACTATTAGACACCAAGGCCCCCATCAAGTTCGAACCAGACGGCAATGTGTCCGACTTGTCCGATCCGTCTGACTTGTCTGACCCGTCCGAGCTCACCCGCAGCACCATAAAGCCTCTCTCATGTTGATGCCGACATAGCACTCTGCTGTACAATCAGAACCAATGGCCCCTTACCTCAGACGAGGTCATTATGTCCTCTTCGTTCAAAGCTTATCCGGTAACCCGTTTGAGCCCTTTTGTCACAGCAAATCGGGGTTCCAGAAGGGTGCCTGTCACCATGAGCGGCACTTGACAAAGCAGCTTATTTCCCCTCGTCCGGTGGAATGAACGTCACAACAGACACCGTGTCTTCCCAGGGATGCCCTTCGGGGTGGGCAGTCACCCCGACGTCCAACGCGGCCAAGTGCACCGAACCGTATCGGCTTACCGAGAGAGTGACTGTCCGCGCGCCCTGCGGCCCCAGTTGAACGCGGTCGGGCACGAGGGTTAGCCGGAGCGGCTCGCTTATGGGAATGACGCAATCCGCGTCAAGAACGTAAGTTACGTCGCCGTCAACTGCGTGAGACAAGGTCAGCGTATACGTGATCTGTTCTTGCCCTGCAAGCAGCCAGCCTATCTGTTCCTCGGGTTCCAGGTTGAGCATGGGATGCTCCATGAACGGGCAGGGCTTGAATTCGGGCCAGTAGATCAGCCGGCGGCGGAGATAGGCCAGATTAAGTTCGTTGAAAAACGGCATGCTGAGATCGATCATCTGATAGCCCTCGGACCCGTGGATACCCGCCGCCATCAGATTGTTGCCTTCGGTATCCAGGTTTCCTGGGCGTGAGTGCGCCTGTCGTTCCTGCCGTCCTCGCGGCCAACAGCCCTGACTCAACGAATCTGCACACGGTTGGACTCCGCGGACATGGGGTTGTGGGCGCTCTCGATTTTGAGGCGGAAGTTGCCTATCAGTTCGGCGATGCCAACGCGGAGGGCACGGTTTTCGTAGGCGAGGGAAGCGTCTCGCCGTACGGCCCGAAGGACCCTTCTTTCGACAATTGGGGCGCGAACCTCGAGGTCGGCTACACGTTTGATGTGGCGTGGCAACCGCGTGCGTTCGTGGGCGGCGCGTATTTCGGCGGCGAGGACAACCGAGGTCCGAAAAGTTTCCGGGAATGGCTCGATGCGTCGTTCAATCCCCACTGGCGCCCGAAGGCAAGTGTAAGCTTCAACCGCCTCTTCTCATCGTGGGAGTACAGCGAGTTCATGGAGAACACGGATATGTCAAATGCCTGGATTGCGCGGTGGGGTGTTGTCCTTCACCCTACGGAGCCATTCAAGGTCTCGTTGCTAGGCATGCACTGCGCCACGCTCGAGCCCTTCCGCGCGCCCGGCCGGCTTCCGTTCATCACGCACGGAAACGACACCGACATGGGATGGGAGGCTGAGATCATCGCAAACTACGGCTACTCACCTGATCTGTTGTTTGAGGCCGGTTACGCGCACATGTTTGTCGAGAGCGGTCTTCGGGAGGGCGGCTTCAGTTCCGGCAACGGACTGATCTTCAATGGCGGCACGGCCAAAGACGACGCCGACTACGTGTATTTCGAGACGAAGCTCAGTTTCTGAAGGAGATTGCTAGGCTCTCAACGGAAGCTCGCCCTTCTCGATGAGTCCGACGAAAACCTCCGCCACTTTGTGGCTGAATTGAGTGCCCGAGAAACGCCGGAGTTGAGAGATGATCATGTCAGGCGACAAGGCTGGACGGTACGCCCGGTCACTTGCCATGGCATCGTATGCGTCCGCTACGATGATGACTTGGGTGGCCGGCGGTATCTGGTCGCCTCCCAGGCCGTCGGGATAGCCTGATCCGTCGATGCGTTCATGGTGACCTCGGACCAGGTTGAGGTGTTCTCTCGTCAGGAGGCGCACCGGCACAAGCACGTCATAGCCCAATATGGGATGCCGCTTGATCATGCCCCACTCGTCGACCGTCGGGGCGCCGTTCTTGTTGAGCACGTCGTCCTTGACCCCGATTTTTCCCAGGTCATGCAACGGCGCCGCCACCCGCAGGATCTCGATATCCTGTTCGGACATGCCCATCCTGCGCGCCACCTTGAGGCAGTGGTTGCGCACCCGTTCGCTATGCCCGTGGGTATATGCATCCTTCGCTTCGAGGAGAAGCGCCATGGATTGCAGCGTGGCGAGGTGGGCATCTTCGACGTTCTTGATGAGGCGGACGTTTTCGAGGGCCGCGGCCGCATGGTTGGCGATGATGCTCAGGATCTTGAGATCGCCTTCCGAGAATTGGCGGCCGCTCTTTTTCTTGTTGACGTTGATCACGCCTATCACACGGGGAATCTCGAGCCCCAGGACAAGCGCGTCGTATGACAGCGGCTGTTTTCGTTCGAGCGGCACCGATATGAACGACGCATCCTGCAAGCGGCGGCTCATCTCGACGACGCCCGGATTGTCATTGATGTTCTCGACCAGCAGCGGCCGGCCGTGCTGCGCCACCCAGCCGGAAATGCCGCTTCCCACCTCGACCACCGACCTCGCGTTTTCCTCGGGAATGCCCACGCTCACGGCAACCTCGAGGGCTTGCCCGTCCGGGGTCGTGATCATCACCGAGCCCCGCTCCGCGCCCACCCGCTCCAAGGCCGCCTGGAGCACAAAATTCAGCAGTTGCCGCTCGTCGCGGATGGCCGCGATGGACTCGCTGATGTTGAACAATTCCGTGATTTCGCGGAGCCGCGCGTTGTCGTGCTCGAGGCGGTGGCGCTCGATGGCGTTTGTCACCGCAAGTTTGATCTCGCTTAGACTGAACGGCTTCAGCACGTAGTCGTACGCGCCTTCTTTGACGGCCGCGCGCGCCGTGTCGAGGGTTGCAAATGCCGTCATCACGATCGGTATGACCGAAGGCGCGACTTTTCGGGCTTCGCGAATGAGCTCGATCCCGTTCATCTCAGGCATCATGATATCGGTAAAAAGGATAACGAAACCGTCGGGACCCTTGAGAAAGTCAAGCGCCATTTTCCCGCTCGAGGCCGTCTCCACTTGGTATCCCTCTTCTGTCAATATATCGACCAGAAGCGCCCGTATGACAATCTCATCATCAACCACAAGAATCTTCGTGTCTTGAGCCATCTTCGCGGAGTCCCTCCAAAAAAACCAAGGGAACTATAACATATTTTTGCCCCGCCGTGTGCCGATAATCTCTTTATTCGCGGCGGGCTGCATTATTCGTATATTTGTCGTGCGCTGACGCGAGTGCGCGCTTAGCGCGCTTCAGGGCGGCGGCCACCTGCTTTGGAGCCGTCCCGCCAAGGGTGTTGCGGCGTTTGACAACGGCCCGCGCGTCCAACACCGATAGCACGGAAGAGTCGAACAGCGGCGAGAAGGTCCGGAACTCATCGATGTCGAGATCGCTCAATCGCTTGGCCTGCCGCGAGCAATGCAGGACGATCTTGCCAACGATCTCGTGCGCGTCGCGAAACGGCACGCCCTTCTCGACAAGCGCGTCCGCCAAGTCGGTGGCTTCCATGAAGCCCTCTCGGGCCGCTTGCGCCATTCGGTCTGTGTTGACACGGATGGTGGGGATCATGCGAGTTATCACGCTCAGACACAGTTGCAGCGTGTCGGAGACGTCGAAGACGGGCTCCTTGTCTTCCTGCAGGTCCCGGTTGTAAGTTAGCGGCAGCCCCTTCATGACGGTGAGAAGGGCCATGAGTGCGCCGTAGACACGTCCTGTCTTTCCTCGGACAAGCTCTGCCACGTCCGGGTTTTTCTTCTGGGGCATGATGCTCGAACCCGTCGTGAACGCGTCCCCAATCTCGATGAACCCGAACTCCGGCGTTGACCAGATCACAAGCTCCTCGCAGAACCGGCTGAGATGCATCATGGTCAACGCCGCCGCGGATGCGAACTCGATGATATAGTCGCGGTCGGACACGGCATCCATGCTGTTCGCGGAGATGCCGTCGAAACCCAACGCCTCGGCCACCTGCTTTCGATCGATCGGGTACGGAGTTCCCGCCAGAGCGGCCGATCCAAGCGGCAACACATTTGTACGTTCGCGATTCTCACGAAAACGCTGACGGTCGCGCGCGAACATTTCGTAGTACGCCAGACAGTGGTGCGCCAACAACACGGGCTGGCCATGTTGCAGGTGCGTGTAGCCCGGCATCACAACATCGAGGTGCCTTTCCGCAAACGACACGAAGGCCCCCTGCAGGCAGGCCAACTGTTTTATGATACCGTCGATCTGGTCGCGCGCCCATAGTCGCACGTCCGTAGCGATCTGATCGTTGCGGCTTCGGCCCGTGTGAAGCCGCTTTCCGGCAGCGCCGATACGACGGACAAGTTCGGCCTCGATATTGGTGTGAACGTCCTCGAGGTCGATGTTCCACTTGAAGGCGCCGGCCTCGATGTCATTGGCAATAGCCTTCAGCCCGTTTACGATTTTCCGAGCGTCGGCCTTGGAAATGATGCCTTGGCGCCCCAGCATTCGCGCATGGGCAATGCTCGCGCGAATATCCCACGGCGCCAGTCGCGCGTCAAACGAGACCGACTCTCCCAGCAGTTCGACCACCTCGTCCGTCTTGTCCTCGAAACAGCCGCCCCAGAGCTTGCTCATCCCACCGATCTCACTCCTTTCCCACCAGTCGTTTCAGCGCCTCCGCGTAGTAACAGTAGTTCTCCCACGATACATCATCGGGAATCCCGTGGTCCAAATCCGGAATGTAACGTCCCCTTTCGATCGCGGGACGAACTCGTTCAAGTTCCCGGTCGATGGCCCGAGGCCCTTCCGCTAGAGCCCGCTTGTCAATGCCCCCCATGAGCCCGAGCCCCGGATATTTCTTGCGAAACGCGTTCGCATCGCAGCCTGCGGCGACCTCGAGCGGAAACAGCATGTTCACGCCGGCCCGCATCATCGGCGGAATGATCAAGTCGGGTTGGCCGTCCGTATCCACCGAGAGAACCGGGATGCCGTGGGCTTTCGTGAAAGCCTTGATCCGCCGGTACTGCGGCGCCATGAACTCTTCCCATTGCTGGGGGCTGATCAAAGGCCCTTGCCGGCCGCACATGTCCTCCCATATATGAACCATGTCAACCGGAATCTCAGCGGCCACCTTCTCGAACACCGTAAGATAGAGCGAAGTTACGTGGTCCATGATCTCATGAACGAGATCGGGCATGGTACAGAACGCCACCAGGCATTCTTCGTCACCGAGAAGCCATCGCACACTTCCGAAGATGCCCACGTCCGGGAAGTAACCCAACTGAATTGGGTAGCCCTTGCCTATCCATTCCCCGCAAAGGGCCTTCAAGTCGCAATTGATCCGCTCGGGATGATCCGGGTCAAGCCGCTCCTCCCGGTATCGCTCCCAATCCTTCCGGGACTTGACGGGCCACTCGATAAACTCAGACATGGACTCGTGGTTCTTGAAGTTTCGCCGCTTGATCCCCCAACGGTCGATGAAGATAACGGTCTCCTCGTCTTCCTCGACGGGGGTGAAATCGCTCGTCGGACACGGCCCGCAGTTCACCGGCACTATCACCGGCGGCTGATCCGGATTCCAAAGGTTCCGGTGGTCCGCCTCTTGAGGCTTCCCTTCCCTTTCCCAACGAAGCCACGTCGTGCCCCACGGTCCCCAGTACAGCCAAAAAGGCGGGCGGTCCACAGGCTCTCCAAGCATGCACGCCACGAAACGTTCACGATCATTCACTGTGGCTTCTCCCGTCCGACCCGTCGGTTCGGTCCGATTTGTCTGATCGGTCCGATTCGTCCGAGATCATTTCGGATCCACGTCCTGATAGTATCGGAATGCAGCATCCTGCGCAAACGCGCAGCAGGCAAGCACGGCGCCGCGCTGGCTTGTCTCAAGCGGCACAGGATCGCGCGGCGATCTGGTATAATGCGTGTATAGGCTATCCGAGATCAGGAATTAGTTGAAAAGCGGGCGGGTATTGACTACACTGGAAACTGGTTGTCTGTGCATTGTGGCAAAAGGAGATTTTCAATGTTCGGCATCGGAACCTCGGAACTGTTGGTCCTGCTCTTTATCGTACTGCTGGTATTTGGCGCGGGCAAGCTTCCGCAGGTCGGCAAGCAACTGGGCAGCGCGATTCAAGAGTTCAAGAAGGGTATACAGGCCAAGGACGAGACGGAAAAACCAGCCGACAATACCACGGAGAAGAACACTTAGTTCCCGCCGCCGGTTTCCTCTCTTCGGTAGGGTCGCGCTCCTCCGCGACCGTGGTCGAGCGGGAGCTTGACCCTACCCGTCAGCGGATGTCGTATTCCTTGAGCTTGCGGTAGAGCGTCCTCAGGCCGATGCCGAGGGTCGTGGCGCAAGCTTCTTTTTTGTACCCGGACGCCTTTAGGGTCTCTTCGATAACGGCCCGTTCCACTTCTTCCATAGTAGCGCCCATCGGGATGCGGATTTCCATTGATCGGGGGCCGGTCGCCTGGCGAATATGCTCGGGTATATCCTTCACGTCCAGGGGGCGGTTCCCACTCGACATCACCACCATGCCGTCGACCATGTTCTTGAGCTCCCTGACGTTCCCCGGCCAATCGTACCGCATGAGAAGGTCAAGGCCGTTCTGCGAGATCCCGGCCACAGGAGCTCCGCTGACCCGGCTCGCGTCGCGCATGAAGTGGTGCACCAGCAACGGGATATCTTCCCGCCGCTCGCGTAAAGGCGGAACATCGATCATGACGGCATGAAACAAATCATAGAGGCCCTCGATGGTTCTGTCCCTTTCGAGGGCATGACTTGCCGCTGCAATTACGCGAACGTCGACACGCATTGCTCGGGTATCGCCCAGCCTTTGCGCCCGGCCTTGTTTGATGACACGCAGCACGCCCTTTTGCTGCCGCTCGTTCAGTTCACCCACTTCATCGATAAACAGCGTACCCTTGTCGGCTATCTCGATCCGGCCGCGCTGCACCTCTAACACCTGAGCCGAACCGAAGAGATCGACCTCAAGCCGGCCCTCGGGCACGCCGCTGCACTCGAGCTTCACAAAGGGTTCGTCGCGCCTCGGGCTGTTGTTGTGGATCGCGAACGCGATGAGATCCTTGCCGACGCCCGATTCCCCGCGGATGAGCACGGGCATAGTGGCTGGGGCCGCTTTGCGCACCGCGTTATAGACCTTGACCATCTGACGCGAGTTGCCCACGAGGTTGGCGAACCCGTACTGCTCATCGAGGCGGCGGCTCAGCGCGTGCCTTTCCAGCACCAGGCCCTGATGCGCAATGCCGCGCTGTATGACCGCCTCAAGCTTACGGAGGTTCACCGGCCTGATTTGGAAGTCGTACGCGCCCTGCCGCATGGCCTCGGTCGCGAGTTCGATGTCCGGATGATCGGCAATGATGACTACGCACACTTCGGGATTGCGTTCCTTTGCCACGGACATCAGCCGCATCCCGTCTCCGCGGCGCATGTGAAGTCCCGTGATCAGGACGTCGAAATGGCGGGTGTCAAGCTGGTTGAAGGCTTTCTCCCCGTCATCGACCCACTCCACGGAGTAACCGCGGCCGTCCAGGTAAGCCATAATCTCCCGACCGCTCTCAGCGTCGCGATCGGCCAAAAGGACGGCCGCAGTCAGTTCAGATGGCATAGCGCAATTCCTAGTCACGCCCCAACGGCAACTCAGTCTAACCAGACAACGCATGAGCGGTCAACCCTCCTCTCGGGACGGGCTGCTCTTCAAAAGAAGCCTTCCGTAATAAGATTGGCCCGGCTGACATGAAACGCTGGCTGAAATGAATACAAGAAGTAAAAGGACCGGTGTGCGGTCGCTGAGTCAGGACCAATGTGAGCAAACGATGCTCACGGCGGGAGAAGACCAAAGGAGAACGAAAAATGAAGAAGGTATTGACGCTTGGGATGATATTGATGTTTGCCGTAGCCCTCGTGGGTGCAGCTTACGCGGCGGATGTGCCCGTAACGGCCACCGGCAAGGTCGAAGTGAAGGACAAAGTCGTTTCGATCAAGATCGCTGAAGCAAAGGGCGCAGACGGGAAAGCCATTGCGGACCTGAAGGACAAGACCCTCAAGGTCGTGGGCGCCAAGTTGGCAGACGTCGAGAAGCTCGCGGGCAAGGAAGTGGAAGTGAAGGGTATCGTGAAGGGCGCCGATATTGACGTTGCGTCCGTTGCGGTCGTCGAGAAGAAGGCCCCCGCCCCGAAGGCCGCCGAGAAGAAGGCCGAGCCGAAGAAGTAACCCCGGTGGAATTCCAACAATAAAGCGTCAAAGCCGTCTCAGTGATATGCGAATGCCCCAGGAGTCGGGGCTGGGGCGGCCAAGGTATTGCGCGGGACATGGAAGCTGAATCCCAGTTCTCCATGTCCCGCGTCTTTTCTTGGGCCTAAGTTGTGTACCTTGAGTGCTTTGTCGGGTCTCTGTCCGCATCGCTCCACTTCCTGACATGAAACCAAGCCTTCAAACGAATATACTAAACGAGCATGGATCACATTCTGGCGGATATTGAGAAGTACCGGGACCAGTTCTATCGGTTCGTGTTGCGAACCGTGTGGGACTCCTCCATTGCGGAAGACGTCTTCGCTTCGGCGGTGCTTACGGCCTTTGAAAACCGGGAGCGTTTTACGCCCGGGACGAATTTCCGCGCATGGATGTTCAAGATCCTCGTGAACAAGTGCTTTGTCGCGAATCGTGAAACAAAGCGGTGGCGCGATACTCTAAGCGAGGACGCGGCGGATTCGGTCGCAGTCGAGGATTTACCCGCGCTCGCCGACGTGGTGAAGGATCCTCAGAGCTTCCTGGAACAATGCGGCGAAGAGGTGTATCAAGCGTTGCGGCGCTTATCCACGGCGCAGCGCACGTGCATTTTGCTGAAAGACGTTGAACGGTTCTCGTACCAGGATATCGCGGACATGCTCGGCATGCCGGTGGGCACGGTGATGACAAACCTTGCGCGGGGACGCGCGGCCCTGCGGCGCGAGTTAGTCGAGTATGCGCGGAAGAACGGGATCGTTCGCCCGGCGCCGATACTGATAAGCCGAACAGAAAACGGCGCCCGGCAAACGCAAGGAGCATAGTGACAATATGCAGTACCGTGACGAAATATGGTGGACTTACCTTGACGGCGAGATGACCTCCGCGGAATCGACCGCGTTCGATCAGTCGCTGACCCCCGAAGAGCGGCAGCGCATCGAGCACGAACTCCAGTTCGAGCGCGATTTGGGTGAGGCACTGTCTGCGCGCGTTCCTTGTCCGCGGGATACATGGGCGGTGGCTAAGGCAGCCTTGAAGAAGGCAACCCGCGAGCAGCGCGGATGCCCGCATTGGGTTCGTTGGAGTTTGCTGCTGGGTTTGCCGGCGGTAGCCGGGCTCATCATCATTGCTCTCGGGGTGTTCCCCGGGCCGACGGAGTCTGAACCGGCGTTCCTCGCGCTGGATGGAAAGAACGTGGCGGACATTGAGGCCCATTCCCAGGTTGCGGATGGTGTTGCGGGCGTTCGTGCATTCATGGAGAAGTGTTCCCTGCCCATCGAACTCGACCCCGCCGACCCGCTCGATGGTCAATCAACCCCGTACAAACTCTTGGGCGCCCGAGAAGACCACTTTCGAGGGGAACGGGTCGTGCAACTGTTTTTTGACTGCGAAGGCCACGCTGCTGTCTTGGTCATCGCCCGAGGTGCAGGACAGGCGGCAGACGAGATCGGCAAGGCATTTGCCAAGGGCGATGTCCGGGCCGCGCGTGCTATTGGCGACGTCGTTGTGGCCGTTGTTGGTACGGACGCGCCGAGAGACCTCATACGTGTTGTGGGTGAGAACTGGCCTGCCCCAGAGCCTGAGGTGACGGACGTCTCGGAAAGCTCCCCCTCCTCGGATGACGCCGAAGCCACCGCGCCGGACGACGGGATCACCCCCGAGTCCGCGGAAGCCGCCGCCGAGCCGCCCGAGGCCGTTCCACCCGCCGAGGCTGGCCCTGAGACTCCTCCCGCATTCACCGATGACGTGCCTTCCACGATAGTTTGACGGTTCAAGCCGCGAGTGCGGGATTCCCGTCACTCGGTCTGCATTGCAAGGTAGTTCTGAAGGCCCATCTGCTCGATCTGATCCAACTGCGCCTCAAGCCAGTCCACGTGGTCCTCTTCTTCCTTCAGGATGGCGTCAAGAAGTTCCCGCGTGCCGTTGTCGCCGACCTCGACCGCATACCGGATATCATCGTTGTACGACTTCACGGCGTCTTTTTCCGCTACGAGGTCGTTCGCGAACTGTTTATCAACGGTCGCTCCGATACTAATCTTATTGAGTGCGCTCACGACGGGGCGGCCATCCAAGAAGAGGATCCGCGCTATGACCTTCTCGGCGTGCTTCATCTCTTGAACAGCGCGTTTCTCGACCGCCTCATGCAGGTGGCCATAACCCCAGTTATCGCACATCTCGGAATGCACCATATACTGGTTGATGGCCGTAAGTTCGTCCGACAGCCGCGCATTCAACCGCTGGATGACCTTGTCATTTCCCTTCATTAGCTTTCCTCCTTGCGCATTGCGTGTTGTCTCACCAGCCCAGCTCAAGTATACACAGTCCTCCCTGTCAGGGTTCAAGCTTCCGCGCCGGCCGGCTCATCGGCATGGCGGCCCCAGTCCTCGGTGAACAGTGAGGCAATGATGAGTAACCATTCAGTCACAAGTGGATTGGCGAGCGCGGCTCTTATCCTTCGGTCCTTTGGGTCCTTTGGGTCCCTTTAGTCAAAGCCCACGCGCACCTCACCGTGACTGAACCTTTACAATGATGATGCCGAGTCATTGGAGAAAACGGCCCGAACTTGGGTACACTTCACGGAATTTGCGGTAAAACTGGGTAAGCTTGCTGCCCGGTGTATTGAACGGACGGAGTTGTTGAAAGGGCGGAAGGAGTGGGGTAATGAATATCCCTGAGCGCGGACGAACCAAGGAAGACATTCTGCAAACACTCGAGGCATACGGACAGGGCGACCTCCCGTGGCGGTCCGGTAGAGTCATGGCCTATGTGTACAATCCCGGAAAAGAGGCGTCGGATGTCGCACGCAGCGCCTACATGATGTACCTGACCGAGAATGCTCTCGACCCAACCACCTACCCGAGCGTCATGCGTCTCGAAAGGGAGGTGGTCCGAATGGTCATTAACCTGCTGCGCGGCGATGAGAACGTCGTAGGGAACATGACGTCCGGCGGCACGGAAAGCATCCTCCTCGCCGTCAAGACGGCCCGTGATTCGTCGCGTGCGAACCGGCCCGGCGTGGGTGTTCCTGAGATGATCCTGCCCCTGACCGCGCACGCCGCTTTTCACAAGGCCGCCGCGTACTTCGACGTAAAGCCGGTGATCGTCGGCTTCGACACGCAAACGTACAAGGCCGATGTCGAGGCGATGCGCCGCGCCATCAACAAGAACACCATCCTGCTTGTCGCCAGTGCCCCGGGATATGCACAGGGCGTTATCGATCCCATCGACGAGATCGGCGCTTTGGCGCGTGAACGCGGCCTCTTGTTCCACGTCGATGCGTGCGTCGGCGGAATCCATCTCTCGTTCATGCGCAAGATGGGTTATCCGCTCCCGAACTTCGACTTCACCGTGCCCGGCGTGACGTCCATATCCGCCGACATGCACAAATACGGGTATGCCCCGAAGAATGCTTCCGTTGTCATGTCCCGGAGCAAGGAATTGCGCAAGTACCAGATCTACTCCTGCCGCCACACGACGATCTACGCGCTCATCAACCCCACAGTCCTGAGCAGCAAGTCCGGTGGTCCGATGGCGGCCTCGTGGGCCACCCTCAACTTTCTCGGCGAAGAAGGCTACTCCAAGATCATCAAGGCCACCATGGACGCCACCGAAAAGCTCGTGGCCGGCGTGAACGCCATACCGGACTTGCGCGTCCTTGGGAAACCCCACATGTGCATGTTCTCGATGGCGTCCGACACTGTGAACCTTTTCCAGGTCGCGGATGAAATGCATGACCGTGGCTGGTACGTCCAGCCGCAGTTCTCGACCGACCTCTCACCCCCCAACCTTCACATCACCGTAAACCCGTCATCCGTGGATCTGGTCAACGAGTTCCTCGAGGCCTTGCGCGAGAGCGTCGAGGCGGTTAAGAGATCGGGTGTCACCCTCGACCCCACGGTCATCAAGAGTCAGTTGGACCAAATGCTCGTGAACTTGACGCCGGAAGGTATGCAACAGATCCTCGCCATGGCCGGCATTTCCGGCACGAAACTCCCCGATCATACGGCCTTGATCAACACCGTTCTCGACAACATGCCCGACGCCGTTGTCGAGGAGTTGCTCACGGGATACATGAACGATCTCTATACGTAATTCGCCCCGTAATAAAGCG
>Ga0315274_10001889_pt1 | contig 32175 bp, 26 predicted proteins | sample YL17G02_20_MG_FD_203700 | JGI IMG/M metagenome (GOLD analysis project Ga0315274, IMG submission 203700) | Sediment microbial communities from Yellowstone Lake, YNP, Wyoming, USA - YL17G02_20 | ecosystem: Environmental > Aquatic > Freshwater > Lake > Sediment | place: USA: Wyoming | collected...
TCTGTCCGCCTTGGGTCACCCAGAAAACTTGTGCTTCAAATCCTTCAACGTGTTCTGTTTCTTTCTGCAGAGACGTTTCTGGAATCAGAAGTGGAAACAGAGCTTCGCTGTGTCCAGTGGAGTCCAGTTGGCTGCGGATCACTCTGAAAACGTTTTCCCGTATTCTGAAGCCGTATGGGAGCCAAACGCCTAGTCCTTTGATTGGATATCTGTAGTCGAGGATTTTTCCTTCGATCAGGACTTTTCGAAACCACTTGCCGAAGTGTTTACTCCATTTCTCTCTCGAGACGTTTTTCTCACAGGTTTTTGCTGCTTTTGACATTATGATCTTTCCTTTGTTGTTTGTTTGTAGAATATAATTCTGCTGTGACATCTTGCATGAAATGGGTTGCATGTTTCGAGAATTCAGCGATATGGAAGGCAATCGCCCATTTCAACCACTTCTCAAAACATTGCAGAAAGGAATTATTAAGTGTTTGCCACATGCGAGACGGATGGTGGATGCACTGTCGGTTTTGACCGGAATAAGCGCACGCAGATGCTGAGGTTGTAACTGGAATATCGTGACACTCCGAGTACAGTCGGCGTGGGTGAACAAATGTGAACCGTGGGGGCAAGAATGAAGATACGTAAAGGTTAGCCCAAAACGCTCCAAACAACTTTAATATTAGTACTCCAGACTTTTCCTTTCAAGGGTGAAGAGAATGGTTGATTTCGAGTTCACTGAAGAACAAGAACTTTTCCGCAAAGCTGTCAAAGAATGGGCAGAGAAAAACCTACCGATCGAAAAAGTACGAGAAATGGACACCAAAGGCGAAATCCCACAATCAATACTGAAAAGCATGGGTGAAATGGGACTAAACATCATGACTGCACCGCAAGAACACGGCGGAACCGGTGCAGACTGGGTTACCGCCTGTATCGCAGCAGAAGAACTTGGCTACGCTGACATGAGCATTGCGCTTCCAGTACTATGGCTTGTAGAATCGTCATGGGGCTTCGTCGTCGACAGGTACGCAACCGAAACCGTACGGGATGCTGTAATCCGAAAGGCCATCAAAGGCGACGCTTTCATAGGCATAGGATCAACAGAAGCAGGAGGCGGCTCAGATGTGGCAGCCTTCAAGTCGACAGCCAAAAAACAAGGGAACGACTGGATACTCAACGGCGAAAAGACCTACATCAGCGGCACAGAAGAAGCAAAGAGAATGGGTGGAGGTTACTTCGTAGTTGCAAGAACATCGCCAGCACCGCCAGAAACCTCACATCGGGGAATGACCGGTTTCTACGTTCCGATGAACGCGCCGGGAGTAGAGATCAACAAGCGTTATGAGGACATGGGAAGGATGGCCATCTCGACCGGCGGTTTCCTGATGAAAAACGTTGAGATTCCAGATTCCTACCGCCTGGGTGAAGTTGACAAGGGTTTCTACTTGACCATGGAAGGCTTCGACACTGCGCGTATTCTCATCGCTTCAGTCTGCGTTGGTGCGGGAAGACGTGCACTCGATATAGGCATGGAGTACATAAAAGAAAGAAAAGCTTTTGGCAGACCGATAGGCAAGTTCCAAGGCATACAATTCGAAATGGCAGATGATTGGGCACACCTTGAAGCACTGAGATCTCTGGCGTTCCGCACGGCATGGATGATGGACAAACGCTACAAGGAAAACAAGTTCTCACCTCTGGAAGTAACCAAGATGATCGCTGCCTGCAAGCTCATTGCACCGCACTTGGCCTTTGACATCTATAAACACGTGATGATATGGCTAGGCGCGTACGGCTACACAAAAGAATGCCCAGTAGAAATGGGACTGCGAGGCATAATGTCCTACTGCGTCGGTGCTGAAGGAGCAACAAATATTCAGAGAACAGTCATAGCGCGGGAAATGCTCGGAAAAGAATTCATAGCCTACAAATAGGCAGCACGCTTTAGCGCGCGCTGGTGTTTGGGTACGCCGGTGGTAATACTAGTGGGTATTACGGCGTCAAGTATCTCAACCTTTCAAAGGTGGCGTTTTTGATCCTAGTGCAAACTTTGATACTAGCAGTCTCGGGTGTCGCGTTGTTGGGAGAGACTCTATCTTTGGTCAGAATCGCCGGTGTTTGGCTTGTCTCACTTGCCGTTACATGGTTGAGTCGCTTCAGAAGCGCTCTCAGATGAATGCAGCGCCTGCATTTTGGTGTGTCTCGAGAAAGTAAAGCATGACTAGAAGAAACCTGTAACGGTTTGTGCTTGAAGACAGCTTGGAGAACGGACGGATGGTTTAAAGCTCAGAGAATGACAAGCTAATCTCTTAAGATCTGCGAGTTGCGGCATCTTACCAACAACGTGGTTTGCATGTCGAAATAGAGTCAGTTGCTTAGCTATTTCAATATTACCAAACATCAGAACAAGTACTGTGCAATCCACTTTCAGAAGGTCTGACCCAGCAATCACATACGGAAAATCAACAGTCCTACCATAGAGTGGGCCCTCACAATCCATTCCATACGGTCCTGAAACCAACCCAAAAACGCGATCTTCACACGCTATTTTCCAAAGCAAGTAGTTGTAGACTATTGCTCTTGCAAGGTCTTTATGCATGAAACCTTTGTATCTGGGGTGAAGTCCTACAGCAACATTCTTCATAGCGGATGTGATTACCACATCTGGGTCATCATATGTCTTTGGTACAGCCAATGAAATCAATCCGATTTTGTTCTTCCTAAGCATTTTTGGTATGTGATTCACGATTCTGTCTCTGATCTCTTCAAGAGGGGTCATTTTCTTGCTTGACATCTGCTCGAGCTTGTCAACAAGCTCTTTCCTTTCTTTAACTGCCATGACACTCTCTTTGCTTAGGTTAATGACACCCACATCGAAACCTTGTTCTTGGTATAGTTCAACGAGTCTCTTAATTTTGCTCAACTCTAGCAAGAAGTTAAAACCGAAATCATGTATGTCCTCATTCAGATCCCTGTATCTGAGCTTTTCTTCGATTGTCACTTTTTCGTTTGGTGGAAGCTTGAGCAGCAGTTCAGTCATGCCTTGTCCCTTGTGAAAGGTCTTTGTTTCAACAAACCTAACAGGTTTCTTGAAGTCAAAAACATTGAATAAGCAATCTACAAGAGCTTTGGCTGATATTGGATGAATTATGCATCCTGTCTCTGGAGGTCTAGCAATACTCAGATTGGGCTTGATCCATATCTCATCTGACTCAATTAATGGCTGCATCTGGTTTTCTACTTCTTTGATACGAAAAAGATCACAGATTCTTTGATAGACTTGCGGCAGCAATTGATCTTTAAAATGACAATCATACAATCGTTTGACGGAAACACCGTCGATTTTCAGATTTTCCGTCGTCTTTTCACAGTCATGACTTAGGAAAAGTGCATTATAAACCTGTTTGTTTTACTGTTTTCTCAGATTGCCTGCGCTTTCAGTTTCTTTGAAGCGCGTACGACAAGCGCAACTGCAGTTTCTGCAGTTTATCGGATTTGTCAATGCGTGCGCTATCAATTATGACATGTCACACAAGATTGGGAACTCAGTACTGCCAATCTTTATATATGAATAGTTGGAAATAGCTAGGCACGCAGTTTTCAGAGGCTCGTTCATGAAGATTATTGACCTAAAGTGCTCTAGTATAGAAGGGTATCCTACACTTCGCATCGACACTGACGAAGGCATAAGTGGAATCTCGCAGATCGAGTTCTACAAGAATGAGTACATAATTCCAAATGTCTTGATCTACAAATCGGCCATACTTGGTATGGATCCGACAAACGTGGAGCGCGTGATGCTGAGAATCCGCCACTTAGGGTCCTTCAAACCATGGGGGAGTGCTGTAAGTGCCATAGAGATGGCGCTGTGGGACATCGCTGGCAAGGCTCTGGGAGTACCAGTGTATAGACTCCTCGGCGGCAAGATCCGTGACAAGGTTCGAGTGTATGATACAATTGAAAGTGGCGGTGTGAAAGGGGATGCGCCAGAGGACTACGCCGAAGCTACTCGGGCAAAAAAGCTATCTCCAGAAGGCTTTACCATTATCAAGAACAGCTTGTTCTTGAACCGGATGCTTGACTCTCCAGGCTACGTCTATGGAGAAAGTGAAAAAACCGGTTTTCCTCAGCCCTCGATTTTCGGCAGCGATCTGCCTACTCCTAAGGAATGGGTGGGCCAGATTGGCATAGTGAGTAGAGGCAGAGGAGAATTGACTGAACGCGGACTGAAATACGTAGTGGCTTGCATCAAGGCAATGAAAGAAGTCTTGGGTGATGAGGTTGGACTGGCTATAGATGGTTTGCAGGGAATTACCATCCAATCATGTTTACGCGTAGCCAAAGCAGTTGAACCCCTTAACCTCATGTGGCTGGAAGACACGATTACGGGAGACTACACGCCATACACTGCCGTCGAAGCCTTTCGTCTTGTTTCTTCAAACACTACGACACCAATCCATACCGGAGAACAGATATACTTGCGCCAAGGATTCAAAGCCCTGATCGAACAGAATGCAATCGACGTAATAGGACCAGATCCATGCGATGTCGGTGGCATTGGAGAGCTCAAATGGATCGCCGAATTTGCCGATCTCCACGGAGTAACCATTGCGCCTCACGGCGTTGGGAACGGAATTATTGGGGCCGCGGCGCTTATCCAGGTGTGTGCAGCGATGCCCAAGAACTTCATTGCCTTCGAACTTCCTATAATACCTCAGGTTTGGTGGGAACTCACTGAAGGCTTTCCAAAGCCTCTGATCAAGGATGGCTTCGCTGAAATACCTGAGAGACCGGGACTTGGTCTTGAACTGAACGAAAAAAGGGTTAGAAAACATCTGGCTGAAGGGGATGACTTCTTCGCAACAAAAGGGAAGTAGCCGTAGCGCGCGCGAGACTGAATACGTGAGTCAAGCTGCAGCCTCAGCCCAAAAAAATCGTGGCAGTAACGGTAGTGAATCATAAAAGAAAGAAGCCAAGAAATGAGAAAGAGAGAGACATTCTCCTAGAAATAGAACAGCAATTGAAAGAGATGCTGCAGTTACCAACGCCCGCGCTGTGCACTAAACGGGGGACAGCAAAACACTAAACATGACCTTGCTTATGCCAATAGTTCAATTCAATCATGGTGTCAGATCTGAGGGCACAAGTGAAGAATCACAGCAATCTTTGGCTGGGCACTTCAACGGTCACCAGCTCACGCCTTCCTTGAACTGAAGAGTAACTTCTCAATTCACTAGTCCAAAATGTGTCCCATTCGATCCTCATGGGTTTCACCGCGCGCGCCTATGAGTGATGAACCGATGACTCAGACTGGACATCTTGGTATTGTAATTGCACCATATGGAAGTATTATGCACTTGGCATCAGGCCTGTGTCTTCCAGATATTCTTTTCAAGACTCTTTCAGGAGGCCAGACGAGTTTAATCTTCTCAGGATAGTATGATAGGACTTTTTCGTTAGAGTATCTGGTTGAGAGGGACATGTGAAAGTCCTCTTCTTTTACGCCATCGGAGCACACAATGATTTCGCGTTCTTCAGCCATGTGAGCAAGCTTCTTCAAGTCTTCCTGGAAAACTCGGCAATTTCTATATTCATATGTATATAAGGCGTGGAACCCAAGTCCCTCCGGACTTGCCGTAAAAAGCACAATCGTGCCTCCTGCTTTAGTTGCTTCAATGGAGTGATACAATGCTTTGGCAGACTGGATTAGATCAGCATCGACCGGAAAAGCACTAACAAGGGTAACGTCCGCCTTTTCAGGGATGGGCACTTCATACACCTCTTTCGCCATCTTGACTCCTGCTCTGTGTGCCTTTAGAAAGTCTCCTGCGAAAACTCCGCAAGCATGCAGATCTAGATTCATTACGACATTGACTGTGAAATCAATACCGATTATGCGAGCTACGTCCTCGATGTCATGTCGCAAGGGATTTTCCACGTTTCCCAGATGTTTTCCGCTCAGTAACTCGTGATTCAACCTTATTGTCTCCAAGCTACAGATACCTGGCAAAACTATCTTTGCGCCAGCTGCGTATCCGGCACCAACATGTGGAATTAGGCCGCCTATTCCAAGCTTCACATCTGCTTCTGCAAATGTTCTATTCAGCCAAATCGGAACACCCGCCTTGGATTTTCCATAGTAGACAAAGTTGCTAGTATAGTCGTGGTTGACTACTTTGACGTGTTTGAAGACACCTCTTCCAACCTTTAATTCGAACTCTTGTTCTGTCATAGGCCTGTGACCTCCAAGTCCAGCAATAATCGTGATGTTGTCTTCTCTAATACCAGAATCCGCAAGTTCTTTGAGTAGATGAGGAATTATCTCATAGGCCGGTGTGGGTCTCGTATGATCGTCGACAACTATGGCTGCGGTCTTTGAGCCCTTGGACAATTCGGAGAGTGTTCCGCATCCTATCGGATTCCCTATTGCCTCTGCAATCTCGTCTGATTTGAGACTGGGTAAGTTTCGAGGAGATGCACACATTGTTTTCCAACTATTTGGTAATTGGATCTTCAGTCTTTTTGTACCGTATGGAATTTCAAGCATGGTCCACGCCCACGACATAAGTGTCAATATCAAATATAATAAGTGTTTTTCAGCATGAGCTTATGATAGAAGTATCGGACCGCACACGCCGAGGCTATCAGCACATTGTTCTGCTGCAGATACTACATATCATTAATCAGCTTTTCTGCGTTTTCTTTTTGTACTCTTCTCGCACGAATGCTTCCAAGCGCGCACTAGGACTTGAGGAAACAAAAACACCAATGACTTAGTGATGCATATCAGTTCAATGAAACCGAAATTCATATAAACTGTAATTAGCCAACTTCTGTCAAGGTTGATAGAATGGTCGCGAAGAAACTGGGCGGAATGATGGCTATAATGGAGACTCCCTTGACTTCTAATGGAGAAATAGATGCAAATGGACTCAGAAGACATACCTCACATTTGATCGAGGGGGGAACCAGAGCTTTGATTACTAATGGGGGCAACGCAGAAGCGCCTAGTATGTCCGAAGAAGAAAGAAAGAAAGTGCTGGAAATCGTGATAGATGAGGCTAATGGAAAAGTACCCGTGTTATCGTGCACTAGCCACAGTTCTACTCGCGAGTGTATCAAGCTCAGTCGCCATGCGCAAGACGCAGGAGCCGAAGGCGTGATGGTTACACCACCCTACTATGGTTTCTATGCTGAACTACCTGATTGGGCGATCTTTAAGCACTACGAGATGCTCGCGAATGCTGTTGATATCCAGATTATGCTCTATAGCCAGAAGCTCATCGCTAATCAAATCGTCCCATGGGAGGTGACTGCAGACATGGCCATAAGACTAGTGGAGAAATTCGACAACATTACGTGTATGAAGGAGGTAGCTGACATTTGGAAGATAAACATCCTGTCGAAAACACTGGGCAATAGATTTTCTCCTTTTTGTGGCAACGACCCTTACTTGTTTGCTATGATGTCAGCTGGTGCAAAAGGAGCAACAATAAGTCTTCCCTGTGTTGCTCCGAAACAAACAGGTGATTTCTTTGACGCTTGGGAGAAAGGCGACATAACAAAGGCGTACAAGATCTACAATAGACTCCTACCACTGATATATGCCTTGTATGAGCCATTTTCTACAGGTCCAGCACTCTTGACCAAGATTGCAATGAAGATGTTGGATATCATATCCAGCACCAAAATGAGGAGTACGTTCTGGGACATACCTGTGCAGAAAAACTGGGAAGCGAACATTAGAAAGGCTCTTGAGGACCTCGGTTTGCTTGGCAAATGAAAAGAAGGATGCTTGGGAATTCGGTTTCTGTCAAGATCTGATGAGAGCTTCGTTTTTGCGATCAGGGCGTTTTCTTCGTAGTCACGCCCTCCAAGTCTTCATAGAGTCGCTAAGTGTGTTCCGAAGTTCGGACGGAAGAACTTGACTGCGCGCGCGATGGCGCAAAGAATGTGCATAGTGGCAGAAGACACGAAAGAGACCCGTGGAATACTGAGTACTTTCTGGGAGAATCCAGATAATTCAATGGAGGTTCTAAGAGAGGCAGAGCAGAAAAACGAAGACTTGTGCAGATTCGAACTTTTGCTCGAAAGCGTAGAGCTGTCAACGTATGAACAGTCAACACAAAGCGCAAGAAGTTGAGGAAACTGTAGTCTGACAATCGACAACTCTTTTATAGTTTTCTGAATATTCGTTATCCAATGGTGGCTAGTTTGGCAAGAGTCAGTGTAAAGAATTTGACGAAAAAGTTTGGAAATGTTCTTGCCGTTAACAACGTGAGTATTGACATGGAGGACAAGAAGTTTGTGGTTCTCCTGGGGCCTTCAGGTTGCGGTAAGACTACCACGCTCAGATGTATCGCTGGTCTGGAAACACCGGACGAGGGGGAAATATACATTGGCGAAAAGGTGGTTAATGACTTGCCTCCGAAGGACAGAGATGTTGCGATGGTTTTTCAATCGTATGCTCTATATCCTCACATGAAAGTGTGCGACAACATCGGATTCCCACTTAGGATGCGCAAAGTTCCGAAAAACGAAATAGATAAGAAGGTGAAAGAGACAGCTGAACTTTTGAAAATCGAGCATCTACTGGATAGAAGGCCAAAGCAACTCAGCGGCGGCGAAGCCCAAAGAGTGGCTCTTGGTAGGGCAATTGTGAGAGATCCAAAGGTTTTCTTGATGGATGAGCCCTTGAGCAATTTGGACGCCAAACTTAGGACTCACATGAGAGCTGAACTCAAGAGATTGCAGAAGGATCTGGGTGTAACAACAATCTACGTCACACATGATCAGACAGAAGCCATGAGTATGGCAGATGAAATCGTCATAATGAACAAAGGTTTGGTGCAGCAGATTGACAATCCGCATGTCATCTACAATGGGCCAGCAAACATTTTTGTTGCAGGCTTCATAGGTAGCCCTCCCACCAACTTCATTGACTGCAACGTGGAGGAGCGAAATGGAACTTGCCTTCTGGATGCGGGAATCTTCACAATGCCCCTTGGAGACGACATTTGCAGGACAATCAAAGAGAAAGCAACCGGTTCCGAGTTGACAATTGGCGTCAGACCGGAGGATATATTTCTGGAAAAGAAGAAGACTCCAGACAACTTCATCGTTGCTGAAGTCTATGTTACTGAACCTCTGGGAGGTGAAGTTTTAATAGACCTAAAAGTTGGAGATAACCTGATTAGAGTGAAGAATGTTTCTGACTTCAATGTAAGCATTGGAGAAAAAGTCTGGGCAGGATTCAGAACGGAAAAGATGTACGTATTTGATAAGAAAACTGGAAAGGCAATTATCTGAGTAGGCGTGGCCTGCTTACTCTCAACGTGATGACACCGCGCTTAATTGGCCTTATTGAAGGCTTCTGAAGAAGTGATAGAAGAGTCTGGCAGCCTTTTCGCGCGCGCTCGAAGTCAATAGTCATCACGGCTCACTCAGCGCTAAGATCCGGGTGATTGTTGTACTCGATGAGATCTTCACTGTCCTTCCAAAAATGTTATATTCCTAATCTCCCACTACCACGGTTAAAATGGGAGAAGAAGAAAAATGCGATCGAGATCAAAATATGGAAAAGTATCTGCGTTGGTTTTGATAGTCATAGTCGTTGTTGCAGCTATAATCATTGGCGCAGTTAGCTACTATTACTTTTCGATTCCCACAGAGAAAATCACTTTGAATATCTATTGCAGAGATTTCCACAAAAATGCTATGGGCAATTACAGTGCCGAGTACATGCAGTTGAATCCGAATGTGAACATACAACTGACCGATCTTCCTTTCACTGGCCTATATGAGAGACTGACTACAAGTCTAGTCGGCGGGGAAGAGGTTGATATGATTAGCGGACCAATCGTCTGGTTCCAGAATTGGGCAATATCTGGATACATAGGGTCAATCGACAATTATCTGCAGTCATCACCTGTTAATGTCACTGACTACAAAGCGGGAGGCTGGAATGGATTCCAGTACAGCGGAAAGCAGTATGGTTTGCCATGGCGGACCGGGGGACAGATTCTTCTATACAATGTTGATGCCTTTGAAGAAGTGGGTCTCCCCCTTAGAGGGCCCGAAACATGGGAAGAATTCTTTGATTGGATGACACGGCTGACAAAGGTAGATGATACTGGCAGAGTCGTGCGGTATGGATTTGGTGCTCAGGGCAAGCCACTATCGGATTTCGTACAGATAGGTTCTACCATAGCGCCATACGCTTGGTCTCACGGCTCTGATTTCATCACTGTCACTGGAAACGTTTCAAAATGCAACTTGAATTCGTCTACTTGGGTGGAGGCTATGAAATTCTCTTTGAAAGTGGAGAACTACACCACACCGGACACTTTGGTTACAGCAGTCGCTGATCTACCTGCCAAACTTGTCTCAGGGACGATGGCGATGGGCCTTACCGATCTGAAAGCTTGGGACGGATGCAAAAGCATAAACGCAACTACGAGAATTGGTATTGCAAGATTTCCAGCAGGCCCAGCCGGAGCAAAATGTCAACCAGTCGTATGGGCTTGGCTGTTCCCTACTGCGGGCAAGCATACTGAAGAGGCTTTCAAATTTGCGCACTGGCTGCAGGAGTCTCCTGAGAGGATGTCCAAGCTAACTCCTGATTCGTCTGCTACTTACTCGGCTTCAAATACAGCACTATATCAAAAGTATCAACTGGCGAATTATACCAAGTACGGGGCGATAGGCGGTGGGGACATTGCTTATATGGATCCAGTGAACAACCATCCCAAGTCAGCCGAGGTAATCAACATGTTCGCCGAAGCATGCAGCAAGCTCTGGCAGGATCCGACGTTAGACGTTCAGGCGACCCTTGATGCGGCAACGGCAGAGATCAACGCGAAACTTGCGAGCTAGAAAACACATGTCCGAAGACAAGTAGAGCGCGCGTAGTGAGTTGTGCTATTGCCCATAAAAAAAAGCGGGTTAACTCCCTATTTCTTTATCCTACCTGGAGTTTTGATTCTAGTTTCCATCATATTTTTCCCTCTGGCATATGTTGCCTACCTTAGCTTTCATGGCGCGGCTTTTCTGAGACCCAATATGCCCTTCATCGGTTTTCAAAACTATCAAGGGTTGTTGTCACGAGGAGCTTTTTGGAACGCGGCGACAGTTACCACAATCTTTGTGAGTGGCACAGTGGTTTTTGCTTTTCTGTTGGGATTGGTTGCGGCTGTTGCTCTGAATAGACGAGTGAGAGGAATCTGGTTTTTCCGGCTTCTAATAGTGCTACCCTATGCTGTTCCAGTTCTCGCAAGTGGAATCGCTTGGAGGCTTCTCCTCTTGACTCCATTCGGCATGGTTGATTACATGCTAAGATCTTTGGGCCTACTTTCAACGGGAAGTAGTCTACTAACCGCTCCTCCCCCTCTTGCTCTTCTTACGGTTACGATGGTCAATGTTTGGAGGTATTATCCGTTCGTAATGTTGACGCTCATAGCCGGTCTTCAAGCGATCCCTAAGGAATTGTATGAAGCCGCAGAGATGGACGGGGCGAACAGCTGGAGGCAGTTCAGGCACGTGGCATTGCCCTTGTTGATGCCCATCGCTCTAATCGTTCTCGTAATCTTGGCGATCTGGAATATAAACGCCTTCACGGCAGTGTTCGTCCTGACTGGCGGAGGCCCAGTGCGCGACACTGAAGCATTTGCTCTGTATATTTACAGAGAATCGTTTACCAATTTTGAGTTTGGAGTGGGAGCGGCAAACAGCATGATACTGCTGGTAGTTGGGTTGATTCTCGTCGTCTTATACACGCGCGCAATCAAAAAGGGGCAGTCTTGGACATGAAGGTCTCATTGCACAGAAGAGAAATGAGAAAGAGCATTATTCAATACATAACGCTGTTTCTTTTATCCCTTTTTAGCATTTTTCCCATCGTGTCTATGCTTTCCATCTCCTTCTCGGAACCGACGGATATTTTTGTCTATCCTCCCAGAATGATCCCGTCCAAACTTACACTAGAGAACTACATTTATGCCTTCACGAGCGGAAAAATGGTCTTCTATATGTGGAATAGTCTGATAGTCGCTGGAGGGGTTACGCTCGTAACAGTTCTCGCGGCCGTACCAACTGCTTACGGTGTCGCTAGGTTCAAGTTCAGAGGCCGTGGGCTGGCAACAAGTATGGTGCTTCTCTGCTATTTGCTGCCGAGCGTGAGCATCGCTGTTCCATTGTTTGTGGTCTTCAGAACTATGCACTTGCTTGGCAGCTACATTGCTATCATAATCGCCCACATTACGATCACATTACCGTTGTCAGTGTGGCTAATGAGCGGATACTTCAGTTACGTTCCATGGAACGTTGAAGAGGCAGCAATGATAGATGGCTGTTCAAGAATAGGTGCGATATATAGAGTTGTCCTTCCCATGTCCTTACCTGGGCTAGTTACTGTTATTTTCTTCTCTTTCACAGCTTCTTGGCAGGAATTCCTTTATGCACTCCTTTTCACCGGCAGTGCCACAAGGACAGCTGCAATAGGACTCGTAGCGTTCATCGGTGAAGAGCAGGTCTGGTGGGGCGCCTTAGCCGCTGGAGCCGTCGTCTTTTCCATTCCGGTTATTGTCTTGTACTTCTTCGTTCAGAGATACTATGTCGCTACTCTGGCGGGAGCAGTCAAAGGATAGTGAAGTGAACAGTCACGACATCGCAGAGATTCCAAGTCAGATATGTTTATCATCAACGTAGCCAGCGCGCGCTCCCGAGCACAAAGAGGCACAATGTTTTAATACGCTTCCGAATGGTGTACTGTAAACATGTCAAATCTGAAGGTTGTTGTTGATGACTAGAAAAAAAACACTTAGAGGGATGGCGACAATTGCCATTACTCCCTTCACCGATAAGGGACAGCTGGACGAACAGAGTTACCGCAGAGAACTCAGCCATATTGTAAAGAGTGGCATAACTGGCGTGATCGCAGGTGCATACATAAGTGAAGGTTCTCAGATGCCCGACCGCATGCTCAAGAGAGTCTGGGAGATAACATTAGACGAAGTCAAAGGCAATATTCCAATAGGTTTTGGCACCTTGCATGAGTCAGTTGCAGGAGTTACGGACTTGGTCAAGACAGCTGCAGATATGGGTGCAGATTTTACCATGACGCCTCCTGGAAGGGGTCCAATGACGGACGAAAAGGTCTACGAATATTACGGTAGAATCGCTTCAGAAACTGACATACTAATAATGCTGTATGATTCCGCCTTCTACGTTCCTCTTTCTGTGCCAGTAGTCTTGAAGCTGACTAGTGAATTTAGCAACATCTGTTACGTAAAGGCGGAAATCACCAACAGCACCGTCTACTATCTTGCCGAAGCTGGAGTACTTTCAAAGGCTGATGTCCTGTGCGGGCAAGAACAATATCTCCTGCCTCACCTTCAAGATGGTGCTGTGGGTGGTGTGAATTCGATTTCTATAGTTGCACCGAGACTCACAGGTGCTGTATTCAATGCGGCGAAAGAGAAGAATTGGACCAAAGCTTGGACTGCCTTCAGAGAACTGTGGCCAGTCATGATGGCTCTTTACAATCCGGCAAATGGCGTTATCCCAGCGTTCAAAGAAATCCTGTATGCAATGGGAATTTTCGATAATGTCAACGTCCTAACCCCTCGAATGAAGCTCAGTTCAGAACAAAAAGCAAATCTTAGAAAAGCCGTCTCCGAAGCAGGCATAGAACTAGTACGCTAGAAGAACAGCAGAGCGGGAAAGCGTGCGCTTTTGCTGCTCTTGCTTTTTCTCTGACGCAAGTACGATCATGACTTATGTCGTTCTCACGATGACACGCAGCTCTCGCCTCCAATATTGTCCAAAGTATGGCAAGGCGAAGCCGCTATAGCTTCATGCAATCTCGTGAGCAGATTTCCAGACACGCAAAGGTTACTTCTTTCCGTAACTGCTGCCAGCGCGAGAAAAGTTGATAAGGGACACTTGTAAACTCATATGAGAGAGTGGACAGAATTGTCTGAGAAAGTTGTAACATTCGGGGAAATAATGCTGAGACTGGCACCACCAGGTTTTCTGAAGATCGTGCAGGCAAGGTCTTTTGATGCGATTTACGCAGGCGCTGAAGCTAATGTGGCGATCGCATTGTCTAGTTTGGGCGTAGCTACAGAGTTTGTGACGTCGCTTCCAAGTAACGAATTGGGCGATGCATGTCTGAACTATCTGCGTCAGTTCGGGGTAGGAACGGAAAAAATGATGCGAGGAGGAGATCGTTTAGGCATATACTTCTTGGAAATCGGAGCGGCCCAACGAGGAAACAAAGTGATCTATGACCGAACCAATTCATCAATTGCCACTGCAAAAGGGGAGAACTTTGAGTGGCATAAGATCTTTTCTGGTGCAAATTGGTTTCATTGGACAGGAATAACGCCAGCCATGAGTAAAACTGCAGCGGACACTTGTTTGGAAGCTGTTAGGAGAGCCAAGGAGAACGGATTGACAGTATCATGTGATCTCAACTACCGTTCGATGTTGTGGAAATGGGGCAAAACAGCGAAGGAAATCATGTCCCAAATGATTGACTACGTAGACGTACTAGTAGCGAACGAGGAAGATGCTGAGAAAGTATTTGGGATACGCGCTCCAGGGATAGACGTAACTAAAGGGGACGTAAGAGCGGAGAATTATGAGTACGTGGCCAAGAAATTGATGGAGATGTTTGAGAATCTCAAGACTGTCGCCTTCACACTTAGAGGTAGCATCAGCGCGACCCACAACACGTGGTCAGGAGCTTTGTACGATAAGACAAAGCTCTACATCGCACCAGTATATGATATTGATCACATCGTTGATCGCGTTGGAGCTGGAGACTCTTTCTCAGGCGGCCTGATATATGGATTGCTTAAGTATAAGGACGATAAGCAGAAAGCACTGAACTTCGCGGTTGCGCTATCCTGTTTGAAACATTCCATTTACGGAGACTCATGCATAGTCAAACTAAGCGAAGTTGAGAATCTGATGAAAGGCGTGACTTCTGGAAGGATAATGCGATAATCAACGGAGGTTTTGGCCGTGCCAAGATTGTTGAAGCATGAAGTTGTTGCAAAAATACTTGAGATCGGATTGATCCCAACGTTCTATGAAGGAAACATCGAAACCGCCCAGAAAATTGTGGCTGCCTGTGCTGTAGGAGGTGCAAAAGTTGTCGAATTCACAAACCGTGGGCCCCTAGCCTATCAGGTATTCAGCAAACTCGTTGAATGGCAAAATCGAGAACTTCCCGACATCGTTCTGGGAGCAGGGACCATACTTGAACCGGGTGCAGCATCCCTTTACATAAACAGCGGAGCAAGTTTCATCGTCGGGCCTGTTTTCAGTCCAGGAGTTGCACGAGTCTGCAACAGATGCAAAGTGGCTTACGTTCCAGGGTGTAGCACGCCGTCGGAGATTTCTAGGGCTGAGGAAACTGGATTGGATATAATCAAACTGTTCCCAGCTGACGTTGTAGGTCCTCAGTTCATCAAGGATATGTTGGGGCCGTGTCCATGGTCAAAGCTGATGCCTTCCGGCGGAGTAGATGCTACTAGAGAAAGTATATTCAGCTGGATAAAAGCAGGTGCAGCCGCCATAAATATGGGTTCCAACTTGATAGCAAAAGACCTTGTAAAATCTGGCGATTTCGGATCAATTAGCAAGAAGATTGAAGAGTGTGTAGCTTGGATAAGAGAAGCCAGGGGGGTTCCCATATTTCTAGGCGTTGAACATTTGGCGATTTACCCAACAATCGGTGTTTCATCGGAATCAGTGGCTGAATGGTACACCCGAACTTTCGATCTGAGCAAAAAGGAGGGACACTCATCAATAATGGTTTCAGGTGTGGGTCACGGAAGAATCGAGGTTATGAAGAAACCAGAAGCGGATGCGAGATTGCATGTGGCTGTCTACGTTTCTGACTTTGAGAGGGCATGTACATATCTAAGGGGCAAAGGAATCGAGCTTGAAGAACCCGTTACTAAGGCAGGAATAAAGTCAGTATATCTGAAGGGTACAGATCCTGCCGGAAATAGAGTACATTTGTTATTCAAAGAATGAAAGGCAAAAAGGAAGCGCACTCGCTACCACTTCAAATACTTTCGTTCTGCTCGCTTTCAACAGAAGCTTCGGGAGAATGCACGCGCTAATGCGCGCTCAATAACTGATTTTTGCCATGTGGACAACACGTGCTTCTGTGAACAGAACTTGAACGCGCGTCAAAAGATATAAGTCAGAAATCGAAGTATTATGCCACTCAAGGTGGTTATTGGCATGAAGAGCAGCATTCGCAAGAAAATCGTTAGCATTCCGACAGCTTCTCTTTCAGACGCGCTCGACAGACTCAGGATTGTCAGTTCAATGGATCACGCCATCAAATCGCGAACAATCGACGCAAAAATCGTGGGTCCCGCTGTCACCATTAAAGACAGATTATCACAGGACGAGAATCCGCCAAGCAAAGCTTTGGAAGCTATCGAAAGCGCGCAGAAAGGATGTGTCCTCGTGAGAGCCATTGAGAATGTGGGGCAAGATGAAGCTTCTAATATTGGTCTGTTCGGTGGGATAATGGGGCTTGGTTCCAAAATGAAAGGTTTGTCGGGAGCAGTAATCGATGCTGGAACAAGGGACATTATCGAATGCAAAGAGATCGGTTTTCCAGTATTTTCAAGGAGTGTTGTCCCGACAACCTCGATCGGCAGAACTGAAGTAGTGGCCATAAATGTTCCATTGAAGTGCGGCGGAATAGTTGTAAAGCCAGGAGATATCGTTGTCGGCGATCTGGATGGTGTTGTGGTGATTCCGGAAGACAAATTGTGTGCCGTCTTGGAGATCGCAATGGAAATTGACATGCGTGAAAGAAAGGTCAGCATGGAGCTGAAGAAGGGTACACCTGTAACCAAGGCAGTCAGCAAATTCTCGAGAATCTAGAGCCACTGGGTCCGCCAGCGCTTATTTCTTTCACTCTCATCTTACCTTCACATTCGTCTTCTCTCCGCCGAAGCGCGCAATCCATTATTATTAATGAACAAGTTTACATATGAGGGTTGCAAGTTTTGTGCAGCTGATCGAAAGTGAGATGGAAAGTAGACGCCTCTATACTATTACTGACGCATCTCTGGGAAGATGGACTGCAAGTTGTGGTTCCGTCTCTGCTGCCCTTGATTATGACTGAATTCGCCTTGAGCTATTTTGAAATTGGAGGCATCTTGGGACTTTTCAGGGCAGGTTGGATGTTCTCTTTCTTGGTTGGCTACGTAAGCGGTGCGATTGGGCATAAGAAGCTTCTGATTGCCTTGGGTATATTGATGTTCTCCGTCGGAATTGGGGTCATGGGATTTGCACAGAATTACTCAACCCTAATCGCCCTGTCCGTGATGGCTGGCATAGGAGCATCCTTTTACCATCCTCTTGGGACTGCATTACTGTTGAAGATCTTCCCGGGAAAGAGAGGATTGGCAATTGGCGTTCACGATTCATTAGGCGGAGTCGGTTTTTTCATCGCTCCATTCTTGGCCGTCTATTTGGCCGCACTGGTAGGTTGGAGATCTTCTCTCATGCTGCTGATGTTTCCAGCGGTTCCAATAGCGATAGCCCTCATGTTCATCAAAGATAAACATCAGAGTTCATCAGACACATCAACAATATCCAGAAAAACTGTGTCTCGGCGTTTGGGCGCTTATAAGCGGGTGCTGATCGCATTGGCGGTTGTATCTTCCTTGAACAGCGTGGTTTTTTGGGGAACGATGAATTACACGTCCGTTTACTTTCATGAAATTTGCGGTTTGTCAGCCTTTGAGGCAGGCGCTATTCTCTCATTGATTAACATAATGGGGATCTTTGGTCCACTTATCGGCGGCCATTTAACTGATAGGTTTGGAGGCAGAGGGGTTATGGCTCTTGCGCTAGGTTTTGAGAGCCTTTCTTGGTTACTCTTCTTGAGTTTCCACTACCCCGCAAACCTAGTGTTTATAGTAATATCTGCCCTCTTTTCCTACATTTGCTTCCCCATTTCATTTGTAATAACAGCTTGCCACACAACCGAAGAGGTGTATGCAACTGCCATCAGCATAATTCTTGGAGTAAGCATCGGCGTAAGCTCGATTTGCTCGTTACTGATCGGTTGGATGGCCGATTTATTTGGCTTAGTCTTTGTGTTTCAACTGTCTGCGCTCATCGCCGCCGTTGGAGCTTTGTGCTGCTACTTTATCCCAGCGCGGCAGCAAATCGCGCGCTAGCATCAGGAATTCTAATAAGGCAGTAACGGTGATGAGAAGCGCATGGCAGTCATTCCAAGCAGCCTTAAAGAAATGCTTTCGTTTGGATCCATTTTGAATTTCTGCCTAATGGAATGCCTAGCTCTTGTCCTTAGGAGAAAAGGCTGCGCGCAATCATGCGTAAAGCCTGCCCCGTATACGAGGGAAAGAACAACTTGAACATGACGTCGGCAACAAGGAGTTCTGGACTGTTGTCTCCAATTTCTGTCCGTTCTTCAAACCAGCCCTCTACACTTGAATGTTTAATCCCTTATTGCCTTTCTTACTTGCACGAGGCTCATATTCATGACGAGAGATAGTGAGCGGAAAGTGACTTTTGCAGTTGTTGTCGGGGCATTCGTGTTTGGCACTAATTTATTCGTCGTCAAGATTGGAACATCTTATATGCCTCAATTGCCCCTTATGGCCACAGCTATTTCGCTTGCCGGCATAATCATGTTGACTGTATGCTTGGCTTTTAGAAAAGGCCCTGCAATACTTTCCGGGAAGAAGTACTTCTTGGAGCTTCTTTGGATAGGCGTTATAGGTACTTCGGTCCCTGCCTTGCTTGTCGCTTACGGTGTGAGCTTCTCTGGCGTTACCAATTGTATGCTGTTGCAGACCGAAGTTGTTTTCAGCATGGCGTTGGGCTACATATTCTTGAGAGAGAACGTCACTCGAGAACAAATATCTCTCTGCGCATTTTCCTTCTTAGGGGCGTTCTTAGTGTTGACTAATGGAGTCATTACCAATGTCGACTTTGGCGGTGTTCTGTTATTAATGGCTCCGCTGTTTTACCAGATGGGTCATGTTGTTGCAAAACGCGTCTTGAGAGATATCGATCATTCAATCGTCGTAACTTATAGGCTTCTCATCGGAGGGTTTTTCTTGACGGCTGCTTCCAGCATTCTGTGGCGTGACGCATGGACACTCTCAACAGGCATTAGTGAATCAGTCGTAACAGTCCTTCTGGCCCTCGGATACGCCCTTGGGAACACCCTCTGGTATTACGGAGTAAGGCATCTCAACCTTTCGAAGGCAACTTCTTTGCTAGTTGTACAACCATTGGTTCCGACAATTTTGGGCGTCTTACTGCTGGGAGAAACTCTTTCCATGGTCAAGGTTGGGGGCATTGTTCTTGTCTTCCTTGCCCTACTAAGGTTGAGTCAAATCCGGAGTGTTTCGAGGTAGAAATGCTTTCGAAATCTAATAAAGAGATGGAAACTGTCCGCACTACGCGTCCTTGCTAGGGGTATAGAATATAGAGACACTTGCACTCTTTCGCCGACTCGTTGAACGCACGATGCATAACGTCCTTCGAGATTACAGCAGCCGAATCGCTCTGAAGTTTCTCGGCACTTACTTCATCTTCCAGATTCACGGTTCCTTCTATGACATAGATTATCTCATTTAGTCCTCTGTGCACGTGCATGTCCATGGACTTTCCAGGAGAGCATTTGAAAACCCCAACCTCCAATTTGGTATCAGGATTCCTCAGCAGCAATCTACTCAAGCCCCAAGGTTCTACCTTTTCAGGGTTGTTTGACAGGTTCATAGTCTTCAATACTATGATCCCCCAACCGGCCTCAATAGATTCGGGTAGGCTTTCTCGATTTCTACTATCCGTCTCTTCTTTTCTCTTTCCAAGTGACCACACTCCCGTCGCTCGAACCTGTGGAGTTGTGCTTGTCCACGAGGATACTGATTCAATGCAAAACAACTAGATACGTTGAGCACGTGAAACGTTTGAATCACCCTCTTTAAGCTGTTCCTTCTTCCAGCTTCTTGCTGGCGGTGGGACTTCTGGCTTGTAGAGTTTTGGAGATGAGACAACATAAGCATCGCCTCCCAAGTGCAGCAGAGTGCGACATTTCTTGGGATCAAAATATCTGTCAGGTATTGTTCTCGTCTTTGGATTTCTCTTGATGAAACGCTCTTCGGCCTCAGCGTACACGATTTCCCCAATAAAGATGGTGTGATCTCCTGCTTTGTTTCTGCCTGCCAGTCTGCATTCCATAAACGCAACACATTCTTTTATCCATGGAGACTTGACTTTTTTTCCAGGCTTGGCGGTCAGTCTGGTCTCAGCAAACTTGTCTACAAATCTGCCTGAGTACTCACCGCAGTATTCGGTCTGATATGTCAATTCTTCGGAAGGAACGTTAACTGTGAACTCTTTGGTCTCTTCAATTAGTTGGTGTGTGTATCTTCGAGGATGAATAGCAACAGCTACCATCCAAGGCTGATGAGAGCACGGCATCACCCATCCAACAGTCATGACGTTGGTTCTTCCCTCTTTACTTACTGACGTTACCAGTACGACTTTTGTTGGGTTCAGCATGAAATACCAATTTGCATGAGCGTATTCGTTGTCAACCACTATTTTCCCCATTGTATCACCTCAACGTGCGTCTTGTCTTGCAAGTCACCATATTCGTGACCTGTATCGTGTCCTACCAGGGCGCTTTATTTGTCTTACGGTTGAGCGTCTGTAGAAAGCTTATTTGCTGTTGTCATGATATAATGCGCGGGCATCCAAATGCACAAAACCAAACTCGATACACCGTGTCTTATCATCGATTTCGATGTAATGAATAGGAATATCCGAGACATGGCGGAATTTGCACGTGATGCCAAGATTTTTCTGCGGCCAATGATCAAGACCCATAAGTGTCCTGCCATTGCCCATCTGCAGCTCAAGGCACCCGTCACTCCGGGAATAAATGCTACGAAGGTTGGAGAAGCTGAGGTCTTTGCCGCGACTGGTATTGATGACATTTTCCTCACGAACGAGATCATAGGGGAATCAAAAGTCGAAAAACTTGTCAACCTAGCGAAGCACTTGAAGATACGTGCAGGCGTTGATAGTATTATTGGTGTTCAAGGCTTGGACGCTGTGGCTAAGAAGTACCACATCACTCTCGACGTCTTGATTCATGTGGACACGGGCAATAAGAGAACTGGTGTTCTTCCGGGCGTACCGGCATTACAGTTGGCTTTAAAAGTGCTGGAGTGTGATAGCCTCGTCTTCAAGGGAATCTGGACACATGAAGGACAAAACTATTGCGGTCGAAACCAAGAGGAGATTGCGCAGATAACCCTGAAAGCAGGCGAAGACATGGTCAACACGAAGGAACTAATCGAGAAAGAAACAGGAAAGGAAGTTTATGTCAGCGTTGGATCTACCCCCGGAGCCAAGCTCCTGGGAAAGATGCCATCCATAGATGAGATTAGACCAGGTGCATATGTCTTCAATGACGGCAGTCAAGTTGCACTCGGGGCGTGCAAGATAGAAGACTGTGCGTGCTCAGTGCTTAGCACAGTCATCAGCACGCCTGAGCCGAATCGCATTGTATGCGACGCTGGAACGAAGGCAGCTCCACCACCAGCATTGTGGATGGCGTTCGATCAGAACGGCTGCTTCATCAATGGCCCTTGCCCATCTTTTGGCGGAGGTATCATCAAAGGAGTTGACGGAGAAATATATGATAAGATGGTCTTCCACAGATGGGGTGAAGAATACGGGATGATTGAGATCCAGGGTAAGAAACCTAGCATCAGAATCGGAGACAAGATAGAGATTGTTCCATACCATGTATGCGATACAGTCAATCTTTATGATGAATTCTTCGTGATCAGGAACAACGAGCTAGAGGCGGTCTGGCCTATACTTGCAAGAGGTAAGGTTCGATAGTGCGCGCTCGTCAAAAGTTGAATGCACAGAGAGGTCTTTTTCCTTGTCGTTCGCTGAGGGAAAACGCCTGATTAGAAAATCAATAATAGGATATTTCGATGTTTGCACCGGTTGCAGAATCTGTGAACTAGCTTGTTCTTTTGAAAAACTCGGGGTGTATAACCCTCGAAGATCCATGATAACGGTAAGAACACGGTTTGATGGACTTGGAACTCAGCCAGTGTCTGTATTCAATGCGAAAAACCCATGTGCGCAAGCTCCTGTCCGACTGGCGCAATCAGAAGAGACGAGAAAACAGGTATTGTAGGCATTCTTTCCGAGAGATGCACAGGTTGCGGTTGGTGCGTTCGATCTTGTCCTGTCGAAGGAGCTATCAAGATTGACGCAATAACTGGAAAGGCCAGAAGTGCGACACTTGTAAAGGCAGACCAAAGTGCGTGGAATACTGTCCAACATACGCACTTGTATTGAAGTAGTCCTTAGGAGTGGTCAGACATAGGTAACTCATACGCGGGGAAAATCTTGCGGATAGATCTGTCCAGAGAAAATGGCGTGAAGAAAACAGCTTTAGAATAATCTTGCGCAGAAATTCTTGGGTGGAAAAGGTTTCGGTGCAAAGCTTCTTTACGACCTTCTGGAACCTAAGATCGATTCTTTCGCCCCAGATAACCTATTGATATATTGTTGCGGACCATTAACTGGAACGATGGCACCTTGCAATAGGTATTGCATCGTAACCAAGTCCCCTTTATCAGAAACCTTTTCTGATTCGTATGCAGGTGGCAGTTTTGGGCAAGAGTTGAAGTATGCAGGATACGATGTGGTGATAATCAGAGGAAAAGCGGAAAAACCAGCTTATCTGTGGATCGATGACGGAAACGTCGAGACAAAGCCTGCAGGTCATCTGTGGGGATTGGGCACATATAAAGCGTACAAGGTTTTGAAGAAGGAAGTGAACGATGAAACGGCAAGGATATCCTGTATAGGCCCTGCCGGTGAGAAGAAAGTAAGATTTGCCCTTGTTGATTCCGAATATCACAGGCAAGCTGGAAGAGGCGGAACCGGAGCAGTCACAGGTTCCAAGAATCTAAAAGCAATAATAGTGCGCGGAAACCAGGATATTGCTGTTGCTCAGCCAAGGGCTTTTGAAGGAGCAATTCAGACCGCATATGAAGACGTGGCTGCATGTGAAGAACCTGCAGCACAATGGATAAAGACAGGCGGCACACCAGCATTCATACCCTTTGCTAATGAACAAGCATTATTCCTGGCTCGAAATTTCCGGGATGGTTACTCCAAAGAGGCTGAGAATCTAAGCGATGTGGCCCAGAGGAAAAGCTTCTGGCTTAAGGACTATGCTTGCTTCGCGTGTCCTATACATTGCACCAAGATTGGCATGCTTCGCAAGGGAAAACACGCTGGCACAATTTGTGATGTGATAGAATATGAAACAACAGGTATGCTCGGTGGCAACTGCGATATATTCAATGTTGAAGCACTGGCACACGCCAACAACTTGTGCGACAGGCTAGGTCTAGACACAATCTCTACGGGGAACGTCATTGCTTTCGCGCGCTAGCAAGACATAAATAAACCTCCCTGCAACCTCTAACGCAGAGAGGTACGATTATGAAAAAGGAACAGCTTGACACGCCTTGTTTGGTTCTAGATCTTGATGTGATGCAGAATAACATAGACGACATGGCGATATACGCTAAAGAAGCAGGCGTTAGTCTACGTCCAATGATGAAAACACATAAGTGCCCAGCCATTGCACACATGCAACTCAAAGCGGGCGCAACGCCGGGGATTCAGGCAGCGAAAGTTGGCGAAGCAGAGGTCATGGCAGCTGCGGGAATAGCAGATATTTTCATTTCAAACGAGATCATAGGGGAAACCAAAGTCGAAAGACTGGTCAACTTAGCCAAGCGCAACAAGATCAGTACAAGTGTCGACAGCATAGAAGGTGCCAAAGGACTCGATGCAATTGCAGGAAAGCATAGTCTGAAATTGAATGTTCTGATTCATGTAGATACAGGCAACAGACGAACTGGTGTTCTGCCAGGCAATTTGACTCTTGATTTTGCAAGAGAAGTAGTAAGGCTGCGAAACCTAAGCTTGAAGGGTATATGGACGCATGAAGGACATAACTATACTGGTCGTACGCCTGAAGAGGTGCAATCCAAGACTAGGAAAGCTGGAGAAGAAATGGTGGAGACCAAGCAACTCTTGGAGAAGGAGCTAGGGATGGAAGTTTACAACAGCGTTGGGTCAACACCTGGTGCAAAATTGCTCGCAAAAATGCGTGGTGTCGATGAAATCAGGCCAGGGGCATATGTATTCTATGACGAAGGACAAGTGTTTATGGGTATATGTAAAAGAAAAGACTGTGCACTGGCAGTGCTAGCTACGATAATCAGTAGGCCTGCACCTGATCGTGCTGTGTGCGATGTTGGTACCAAAGGATATTACCCACCAGCGGAGTACTTGGCATTCACTGAAAAGGGGTTAGCAGCAAACTGGCCGCTACCAGCTGAAGGTGGAGGGGTCATCAGAGGGCTTGATGGGGAAGTCTACGAGGACATCGTGTTTCATCGTTGGGGAGAGGAATACGGTATCCTTAAGCTGTATGACACAAAGAGGAACTTGAAAACAGGCGATATGATAGAAGTTGTACCTTATCACGTCTGCTCAAGTGTCAATCTGTATGACGAGATAATGGGTATCAGAAACGGCGAATTAGAGGCAATACTGCCTATCTGGGCAAGAGGCAAAGTCCGCTAGAATTCATTCTGTTTAGAAGTGCGCGCGCAAACATGATCAACCGTTTTATCGATGAAATTGAGTCTCAAGCTCCAGAACTTTCCCATCCTGTAACCAAGCGATCCGATGCCAAAACTGTGGTAGGCATCATGACGCAAGGAGTTACGAAAATTGAGTTGTACAGAGCTAGCAAGATATAAGATGTAGCGTACACTACACGAAGGACTCATGGACGTGAGAAAAGGCGAAATAGAGCTCAGATGGCCCGTCTGGGCTAGAGGAAAATACCTTTAAACCCAATCGGTGAAAGGCGCGCGCTTTTCTATCCCCTATTCTTCAGGGTAACTTCATACATATATCTATGCTAGCGTGTGCGATATGGCAGATAGACCAAATCTAAAAATTTATAAGCAGATCAAATGCACCATTCGTGCACGGATGGGAGATGTGAAAATGGATATCGATGAATATACAAGCTTTGACTGGGGTATGACCTATCTAACTGGCGGTGGGTATGACCTTCAGCCAAGAACTCTAAGGTATATGATGCGTCCGCACGGCATGGCAAGCAAAGACTACTTTAAGTATTACAACGAAACTATGGAGGGCATAAAGAAGTTTTTGCATACGAAAGCGGATTTGGTTCCTGTAACGGGTCCAGGAAGAGCCCCTATGGACATGGCTCTCCAAAGCTTCTGTGAACCGGGAGACAAAGTGTTGTTTATCGAAAACGGCTATTGGGGCAGGTATCCTGCCGACATTATGGCACCAATCTACGATCTGAAGTCTATTCTATTAACGTTTGACGCGGCAAAAGCAATGGATTTAGATGCTGTCGAAAAGAAACTGAAGGGAGAAAAGAACATCAAGGCTGTTCACGTGGTCCACGTTGAAACAGAACACGGAGGGATAAATCCAATTAGACAAATTGGAGAATTAGTGCGGGAACATTGTCCTGATTCCCTCTACATCGTTGACAGTGCTTCAGCTTTTCCAGGTAATCCCATTGATGTTGATAAGTGGAACATAGATATCGAATACTTTGTTTCACACAAAGGATTTTGTGGGCCCTCAGGATTAAACTTCCTCTCAGTCAACAAAAAGGCTTGGGACGTCTTCAACAAGAGGAAGACGCCACCTAGAAGCTTCATGACATCTGTCAAAACCTGGTATGACGCGTGGATAAACTGCCCCAACGACAGCAGACACTGCTTAGAAAGCTTTCCTACCGTGATACTTCACGCAATGCGGGCGAAGCTTGATCTGATGAACATAATGGGCGAGGCGATGTTCCTGAAAAAGAACGAGATCGCAGGCCGAGCTATACGATCGGGTGTACGTGCCATGACAGAACCCCAGGATCAACTCGTTGCACGTGGACCAATGTGCAAAGGCTGCCCAGGGTGTGAAGCGCCTGATCCCAACACCATCGAATCCGTAGAAAAAGGACGACTATGCAGCCAAACGATGTTTACTGTCCTCTATCCTAAAGGGTTCCCATGGAAGAAATTCATGGACATTCTGGAGAACAGATTCTGGCTGGTTGCACCGCACTTCGGCTTCGGAGACTCACGGAAGGACGGATTGTTCTATTCAGCCAATGGCTTCCGCATAGGCTTTCTCAGAGAAGACCAGCAAATCCCAAGAAACATCATTGCAATGATGACAGCCACAGGAATCGGCATGCGCGAATGCGGGGTCAAAAACATAAAGTGGGACAGAGCCGTAGAGAAAACCGTGGAAGTCATGAAAGAATACGAAGACATTGGTTTCACAATGTACAAATGGCCACACAAATCCTAGGAATCCCTTCAACTTTTTTACTATTTGTTTACGTTATGCTTAGACGCTGAAAGTCAATAAATATCTATTAACGTACGTCACAAATGAATCTATATGTTTCATAATTCAGTAGCAGGAAACTCGCGCTAGAAAGGTGAAATGAATGCCGGTTCATCATTATATTCCGAACAGCGTCCCAGAAATAAAAAGGGAGATGCTCAAGGAAATAGGCGTGAAAAATGCAGAAGAGATCTTTGCAGTCATTCCAGAGGGAATCAAGTGTAAGAGGAGACTTCGACTGCCACATTCAAGCCCTGAGCATGAAGTGAAGAAAGCTATCGAAACCATTCTCTCAAGAAACAAGACCTGCAATGAAGTAACGTCGTTCTTGGGTGCGGGTTGTTGGCCTCATTATGTTCCAGCCGTTTGTGACGAAGTCAACTCTAGATCGGAGTTCCTGACAGCCTACACTGGCGAAGTCTACTCGGACTTGGGAAGATACCAAGCATTGTTCGAGTTTCAGAGCATGATAGGGGATTTGGTCGCAATGGATGCGGTGAGCTTTCCATTGTATGACTGGGCTACGGCGGCGAGTGATGCAGGCCGCATGGCTTTAATCATCACAGGTCGACGTGAAATACTGGTTCCAAGAACTATGAGCCCTGAACGTCTGTCAGTTATCAGGGCTTGTTGTGGAGACTCGGCAGTCATCAGGCAAGTCGATTACAATGCAGGAAGTGGACAGCTTGATCTTGAAGACCTGGAGAAAAAGATATCATCAAAGACTGCTGCTGTATATCTTGAGAATCCATCTTACCTTGGGTTTATTGAAACTGCTGGAGACGACGTAAGTGACATTGCGCACAAACATGGCGCCTTGTCGATTGTTGGAGTTGAACCTCTTTCATTGGGCATGTTGACTCCTCCAGGGGAATACGGTGCCGATATAGTCTGTGGTGAAGGCCAACCCTTAGGAATGCACATGAGTTTTGGAGGAGCGTTGCTCGGCTTCTTGGCGTTTCACGATGATTTGAAGTTTGTGTCTGCTACCGGGCACCGTTTGGTATCCCTCGCTGCAACCAAACGGGAAGGCGAATTTGGCTTCGCGTATGTTCTTCCGGAAAGAACGATGTTTGCAGCGAGGGAAAAAACTGCAACGATAACTGGAACTGCTTCCGTGCTGTGGGCGATTACTGCTGCAGTCTACATGTCGCTATTGGGTCCAAGCGGCCTCCGAAAATTGGCTCAGGTAATAATGCAGAGATGTTACTACGCTGCTAAACTCTTGTCCTGCATAAAAGGCCTCAAGGCCCCGATTTTTAGTTCTCCTCACTTTGAGGAGTTTACGGTGAACTTCGGAAATCGTAAAGTGCACGATGTTAATAGCGCTTTATTGAAACAAGGTATCCAAGGAGGAAAGGATCTTAGCTACGAGTTCCCTGAGCTTGGTAATTCGGCTCTGTATTGCGTCACTGAAGTCCATGCCAAAGAGGACATTGAAAGATTGGCTACTATATTAGATGGTGTTGTCGAATGAAAGCTGAAGAGGCACATGCATATCGTGCAGTTACCTGGAATGAGCCAATAATATACGCGCTAGGCAGAAAAGGAAGGCAAGGCTTTGCGATACCAGAGGTTGAGAAGGACGTAAAGAAAGCTGCTGGCCTAGCCCTCACTTACGTACCTGAGAAGATGCTGAGGAAAGAAATTGAACTTCCAGAGCTTTCGGAACCGGAAGTTGTCAGGCACTTTCTCCGTCTGTCGCAGGAGACATTCGGAGTAGACTCGGGAATCAACGTCGGAGTAGGTACTTGCACCATGAAATATAACCCCAAGATAAACGAGATGCTAGCCAGATCTAGTAAGGCAATTGATATTCATCCCCTTCAGGACGCAGAGTGTGTACAAGGCATCCTTGAACTAATGTATAAGCTGAAAGGTTGGCTGTGCGAGATTTCCGGGATGGACGACCTGTCTTTCCAGCCTCGGGGAGGCGCACACGCGGTTTTCACCAATGCCTGTATAATCAAAGCCTACCATAAGCTCATTAACGAACAGGAGGAGAGAGATGAGATTATTACAACGGTCCTGTCTCACCCATGCAATGGCGGTTCTCCAGCTGTCGCAGGTTTCAAGATCATAACGTTGTATCCTAATCCAGAGACAGGGATCCCTAGTATAGAGGCTCTAAAAGCAGCCGTTTCCAAACACACAGCCGGCTTGATGATTACTAACCCGTATGACACAGGCGTGTTTGACATTAACATCGAGGAATATGTGAAGACTATTCATGAAGTTGGAGGACTTGTAGCTATCGATCAGGCTAACGCAAACTGCGTACTAGGCAGACTGAGGATCGGAGACTCTGGAGTGGACCTCTGTCACTTCAATCTACACAAAACCTTCTCGACCCCACATGGATCTTGCGGGCCGGGCAGTGCTCCCATATTAGTTAAGGAAGAACTTAGTCAGTTCCTCCCTGTTCCGACAGTGGAATTCGATGGTCACAGATACTACTTAGATTACGACAGGCCAAACAGTATTGGAAAAGTTGGTGAATTCTACGGAGTAGTTCCCAATGTGATCCGAGCCTATGCGTGGATAATGAGTGTTGGCGGTGAAGGATTGGAAGAAGTCTCTGAAACAGCAGTTGTCAACAACAATTATCTGATAAAGAAACTCCTGAAAATCAGAGGAGTAAGTCTGCCTTGGGGGGAACTTAGTCCGCTACGAATGCATGAGGTAAGGCTCAGCCTTGAGAAAATGAAACAGGATACTGGAATTGGAATCGAGGATGTGAACCGCAGAATAGTGGACTTCGGCATTCAGAGATGCTTCACGAGCCATGAGCCATGGATAGTCAAGGAACCATTTACACCTGAACCGACAGAAGCATGTACCAAAGAAGATCTTGATCGATTTGCTGAGGTATTCCGCCAAATATCCGATGAAGCTTATGCGAATCCTGAAATGATAAGGGAAGCGCCACACAACTGTTCAATATCTAAGGTTGATCTTTCTCCATCAACGGATCCAAAGAAATGGGCAATGACTTGGAGAGCGTACGTTAGGAAGCATAGGTGACATTTGCTGAAAACAAAGCGAAAGTTGGGCCTGATTGTCAATCCCATTGCAGGAATGGGCGGAAGAGTAGGCCTTAAGGGAACTGACGGTGAAAGCACAGTGCAAAAAGCCATGGAACTGGGTGCTCTTTCTGTATCACCAGATAGAACTGTTGAAGCTCTCAAGGTCATCGCGTGTTCTGACAACGATATTGATCTTGTTACATACCCTTCTGATATGGGTGAAGAGGAATCGAGAAGGCTGGGCTTGAAACCCACTGTCATTGGCACCATTGAAAGGAATCATACTACCGCTCACGATACAAAGAAGGCAGCTAGAGACATGTTGAAGTCACGTGTGGATCTCGTGTTATTTGCTGGGGGCGATGGGACTGCGAGAGACATATGTGAAGCAATTGCTCAAAACGTACCTGCCCTCGGCATACCTGCTGGCGTAAAGATTCACTCTGGAGTTTTCGCGGTCAACCCCAGAAAGGCTGGGGAGTTGGCTTTGAACTTCTTGCAAGGACAGGCTCCACTGCATGAAGCAGAAGTTATGGACATTGATGAAGACGCATTTCGTAGAAATAGGGTCTCCGCTAGATTGTATGGATATCTTCGCGTACCTTATGAAAAGCAACTCGTTCAGGACGTAAAGAGTGGCAGTTTTGACACCATGGATGAGAGGAGAAGCCAAGAAGCAATTGCAGCGCATGTAGTGGACAGAATGGACAGCAAGTACTATTACGTGCTAGGTCCAGGCACCACTGTTAAAGCAATTGCAGATAAGCTCGGAATAGGCAAAACGCTACTAGGCGTGGACGTCGTGCGGGGCGGAAAAGTAGTTGCGAAGGATTTGAATGAGAAACAGCTGTTGAGACTACTTGAGGGCAACAGAGCCAAGCTCATACTCTCCCCGATCGGAGGCCAAGGCTTTGTTCTCGGCAGAGGGAATCAACAGATCAGTCCTGACGTCATAAGAAGAATTGGCAAAAGCAATATCACAATCGTGGCTACACTGAGTAAGCTTTCTTCGATCGGTCTTGGAAGACCTTTGTTGGTGGACACAGGAGAACCTGAAGTGGACAAAATGCTATCAGGGTACATGCGAGTAGTCACAGGATACAACGAAGAAATAATGCTGGAGATTTCGACGTAGCTAACGTGCGCCTCCGTCGGCCCGACCAAGTCTTCTTTCCGAATGTCGCGCGCGCGATCAATGCGTACTGACTGATGGTGTTTTCTTCAAGTCTGCGTAAGTGTTTTAACTTGATGAACACAATGCTCAGTTTGTTATGGTACAGTGAGGAGGAGCACGAGTTGAGTTACAGGGTGATTCTGGTTATTGCGGATGGGATGGCTGACAGACCGATAAAAGAGCTCGGGTTGAAGACACCCCTGGAATCTGCGGTCAAGCCAAACTTGGATAGAATAGCAGAGAACGGAGTTTGCGGCATAATGGATCCGATCGCACCCGGGATTCCTCCGGGAAGTGATACTGCTACTCTTGCCATGCTTGGCTACGATCCGTGGAAAACATATTCTGGCAGAGGCGCTCTGGAAGCCGAGGGCTCAGGCGTAAAGGTCTTGCCCGGTGATGTCGCGTTCAGATGCAACTTCGCGACAGTTAACGACGATTTGCTTGTCCTGGACCGGCGCGCTGGCAGAATTGCAAACGAGGACGCAGCGAAACTAGCTGTCAGTCTTGACAGAATAAAGCTCAAACAGTCCTTGAAGGTCAGGTTCCTGTTCAAAAACACCATTCAACACCGGGCAATCTTGGTGATTAGTGGACCCAAGCTTTCATCTGCAGTCAGTGACTCGGACCCAGAGACAGCTAGAAAGAAAGTCCAAGATGTCAAACCGCTGGACAGCAGCGTTGAGGCCAAACGCACAGCTCAGATTGTGAATATGCTGATGCGGGCGTTTCACAAGGTCTTACTAGAGCATCCTGTCAACAGACTGAGAGCCAAACGTAACCTACCGGTCGCGAACATGATTCTCTGTCGGGGCGCAGGCACCATCCCCAAAATACCTACTCTTCAAGAAAAATTCGAGATCAGACCTGCATGCGTTGCGGCTGTTTCTCTAATAAAAGGTGTGTCGAAAGTTGCAGGTATGGACGTGATCAACGTCAAAGGTGCCACTGGAACAGTCCAAACCAACTACATGGCTAAAGCCAAGGCAGCTGTTCAAGCTTTGAAGAAGCATGATTTTGTGCTCCTGCACGTGAAGGCCACAGACGTTGCAAGTCACGATGGCAACGCCAAGCTCAAGGTGGAAATCATCGAGAAAATCGACAAGATGTTGGGCTACATCCTCGCCAACGTTAGTCAAGATTCCACGTATCTTGCAGTTACAGCTGATCACACAACATCCATTGTCACACGAAATCATGAAGGAGATCCGGTTCCTGTCGTGATTATGGGGCCTGGAGTCCGACGTGATGACGTTGCTGACTTCGGTGAGAGAACATGTGCCAAAGGCGGGTTGAACAGGATCAGAGGACTCGATCTTATGCCTACACTCATGAGTCTAATGGGCAAAGCAAAGAAGTTTGGGGCCTAGTATAGTTGATTATTGTACCTGCATGATTCTCCATTCTCTGTAATCAGTAACGACTTTGATGTATCCTTTGAGCATG
>Ga0315274_10001890_pt1 | contig 32158 bp, 29 predicted proteins | sample YL17G02_20_MG_FD_203700 | JGI IMG/M metagenome (GOLD analysis project Ga0315274, IMG submission 203700) | Sediment microbial communities from Yellowstone Lake, YNP, Wyoming, USA - YL17G02_20 | ecosystem: Environmental > Aquatic > Freshwater > Lake > Sediment | place: USA: Wyoming | collected...
TTCGCGAGCGCAGGGAAGTATCCAATCCTACTGCCGGCACGAAGCGGCGTGACTTGAGGATCACCTCGTCACTGCCCGCCGCAAGACCCGCCAGCAGCAGCACTGCCTTCAGGCCGATAAAAACGCCCTCCTTGCCCATAGCTGTTCTACCCGCGTGTGACCTCACACGAATCTATACCTCGCCCTTTTTCCACTGCACCCCCATCACTCAGCATCCAGGCCACCTCTTGCCTTACGTACGCGCGCGAGGCGAGCCATCCCCGCCGCTCTATGGCATGCCCTATTCTACCAAATTCCCCCTGTCATTGCCAACCCAAATCGTTCCTGCACGAGGCAATTTCGGCCATAGGAGGCCTCTGAAAGCACAGGGAATTGCGAATCTGCGAGTCTCTTATGTATTCACTTTCGGCCGGTCGTTCGTCACTATTAGTGGACGATGAATGGACACGATTGGATTTCCGATAAGGCGTTGATCGAGGCGATTCAGCGGGGCGACCGGGACGCCGCGGCACGCCTGTATCACCGGCATATCGACCGGGTGCATCGCATCTGCTGCCGGATCGTGCTCGACCCTTCGCAGACGCTCGATTGTGTGCAGGAGGTCTGGCTCAAGGTGTTTCGCAGCCTGGGCCGGTTCCGATGCCAGAGATCGTTCACCGCCTGGCTCAACGCGGTTGCCGCCAATACCGCCATCGACTACTACCGCCGGTCGAGGCGCCAGGGCAATCGTGTCGATATTGACGACGCCCAGGTGGAATCCTTGGTGTCCGATGACCAGGCGGATGGGCAGCCGCTGGACGACCTGCTGATCCAGCGACGGATTCGCGAGGCGCTGGAGGAGATCAGTGTGAGCCAGCGGACCGCGTTCATACTGCGATATTATGAGGACATGCCGCTGCCGGAGATCGCGGGGATTCTCGGCTGCCGGGAAGGCACGGTTCGCACGCACATCCGCCGTTGTCTGCTCACCTTGCGTGTGAAGCTGATGGCTATACGGGCAAAGTCGTCGAGGGCTTGTACCCGCAGATCGAGAACCCGAAGATCGTGGTCGAGAGGCCGCAAAAGTCCTCGACACCACAACGCGTCCTCTATGGGACACTCGATAACGGTGAAACCTATGTCGTCTGGAACCTGTGATCCAAAAGGAGACCGAATTATGAAGATGCAGGATTTGTTTGTCGTGAGCCTGGCCATCCTGTTGGCCGCAGGCGTTTCGTTGTCCCAACAGTCCGCCGGATCGCCGGAAGGCGGCCGGCCCGTCCAATCCACCAACGGACCGTCCTCAAGCTCTCCACGTGGCGATCTGCACACGATCGTTATCAGCGTCCGGTACTACCCGGTCAATGAGTTGAGCAGCCTCATAAGGATCCTTTCCCGAGGGGAGGCCACCGTTGTCCCGGATGAGCACTCAAACCAGCTTATCCTTACGGCCCCGGAGGAACGCGTGAAGGACATCCTGCGAGTGGTCGAGGCGCTGGACGTGGCCAACGTAAGAGTGCAGCAGACCCAATACCTGACGTACCGCGTCTACATGTTGGAGTTGCCGTCCAAAGACCAGAATCTCAAGCCCTTCTCCATCCTGCTGGAAAGATCGTCGCAGTTGCCTCCCGGGCAGGCATTGGACGCTACGAAGGACGCGAGCGTACAGATCGCCACGTTGCTCCAGAACAATGAGTGGATGGGAGACGACAAGTGGGGCCTGGCGATCCAGGGCCGCGCCGCTTCGAATGACGCCCTCAAACAGATGCTGGCCAAAATTCCGGACTCCCAGGTCAGGGAATTGAGGTGGGACGATGAGACCTTCACTTCCACCATTGCGGCGGCACAGGTCTCCCGGCTGCCCGCACAATTGCAGGACCATATCCGCAAATTCCTCGGCGATCAGGTGCAAACCGTAGGCTACTGGTTCGGCAGCCTGTCGATCCCCGGCGAAATCAAGGCGCCGATCGGCCCCTGGATGATCGAGATGAAAGCCCAGTCCGAACAGGGGACCGATCTCGTTCTGGAGGTCCGCGTCCTACGAGAATCGCAAATCCCGTTCGTTCCGGATGTCCAGCTCCTGTCCAATACCGTGCAGGGCAAGGTCGGCAGACCTGTCATCATCGGCTACAACCGCGATTCCTACGGGACGCGAGCCATGGGAGCCATGGTGATCTTCCTGGAAGCCGACACGACCGCCCCGGCGGCCGAAGCGAAGACCCAGTAACGCCCGTTTCGACTGGATCATTCGACAGATACTTCAATCGCGATCGACGTTGATCCGCGAGGCGGTTAAAACAGTCTGCTGCTGTCGAGCAGGAAGGTGACGGGGCCGTCGTTGAGGCTGGTGACCTGCATGTGGGCCCCGAACGAGCCCCTGGCCACGGGCACATCGCTTGCGGCGATCAGCGTGGCGACCTTCTCATACAGTGCCTCCGCGAGTGCCGGCTCGGCGGCGGCATCAAAGCCGGGCCGGCGGCCCTTGCGGCAGTCGCCGTACAGCGTGAAATTGCTGACCAGCAAGACCCCGCCGGCAATGTCCACGACGCTGCGGTTCATCTTGCCCGCCTCGTCGGCGAAGATGCGCAGGTTCACGAGCTTATCCGCCATGAACTCCGCGTCCTTCTCCGTATCGCCCTTGCCGACGCCGAGGTATACCAGCAAGCCCGGACCGATCTGCCCAATGGTACTGCCTTCGACCTCGACCTTTGCCTGTGACACGCGCTGAATCACCGCCCGCATAGTGTATCGCCCTCAATCACTCGAATGGGCTCGATCCTCCCGATGTCGAACCTGTTAACAGAACCACGGCGCCGCCGCGGCCCGGCGGATGTGCAGCTCATCGACTACGGCGTTGCCTCTTTGTGTCACGAGATAGAGGACCAGCTCCGCGATCTCCTCGGTCCGGATCAGGTCCTCTTTCTTGATATCAGGACGCACGTTGCCCACCATGCCGGTGTCAACCGCCCCCGGGCAGATCACGTGCACGCGGATGTTCGTGCCCCGCAGCTCCTCGGCCAGCGAGATGCTCATTCCCCGCACCGCATGCTTGGAGGCGGTATAGGCGCTCTGCAGCGGATAGCCCTTGACCCCGACGACGGAGGAGATATTGACGATGTACCCCGCCTCCACCTGCCTCAACAAAGGCAGCGCCTCGCGGCACAGGATGAACGGCGCCCGCGCATTGATCGCCCAGCAGCGATCCAGGTCTTGCGTCTTCGTCTCCTCGAACTTCGCCGAGTGTGTGATGCCGGCGTTATTGATGAGAATGTCCAGCCGGCCCAACTTGTCTCTCACGACCCGGACAAGATTCCTGATCGACTCCTCGCTCGCCAGTTCCGTGACGATGGGTTCCGCCCTGCCGCCGGCCTTGCGCACAAGCTCGGCCGCCTCCGCGAGCGCTGGCAACGACCGTGCCGCCAGCACGACGGTCGCTCCCTCCCGCGCCAGCGCGATGCTGATCGCCCTGCCGATCCCGCGACTGCCGCCGGTGACAATCGCCACCTTCCGGTCCAAACGTCCTGCCATAACACATCCCGTCCAAAACAGTCCCGCGATTATACCCCCGCTGGGTGAAGAACAGAACCCCCGGACCTGCACGTCGGATGATGCAGGCAATTGACGAGAGGCTGAGAATCGGGTAGTATTGGATTGCCTGAGACATGGATTTCAGGCGCAGAATGGCATGCAGAAACGCATGGCGCTCGCGGTTCATGTGGTCCTCCAAATGGCAGCATAGTTATTGTTACGGCATACCGGCCAATTCCCGACAGGTGGGAGGCGGATCTCAAGACAAGGAGACAACCATGATTTGTCATAATTGCGGCGGGGAGTTGGAGAACCTGATCACGAACCTGCCTTTCAAAATTGACTATGACTCGATTGTTATTATCAAGGGCCTTCCTGTCCTGCAATGCAAGAATTGCCGCGAGCATATCATCGAGGATACGGTGATGGAAAAAGTCGATGGCATTTTCAGGAGAATCGACAAGACGACAGAGCTTGAAATCCTGAGCTATGCGGTTTAGAAGAAAGATAGACCACGTCACGTGCATGGGGGAAATCTCGCAGGCAACATAAGAGACTGCATTTGATTCGTTCGTTCTGCACCACGTATGTAGCGGATGGCCAGTTCCGTCGCCCGACAGTCATATCGGGCCCGCCTGCTCGTTGCATCGGCTAATGCGACAGCCTATAATTGCCGAAATAGAGGTCCAGAAGGAGTTCCCGGAATGGCTATGCGCGACGTAGCGCTTCAGAAATGCATCAATCCCGGCTGTGCGGCCGAGTTCGACTGCCGGCAGTCGCTGTTCAAGTGCCCCCACTGCGGCGACCTGCTCGACATCCAGTACAACTGGGACAAGGCCGCCGTGCCGGGAAAGCTCAGCGATTTCGCCAACCGCTGGGCCAGCCGGGATAAGCCTCTGGATTTCTCGGGCGTGTGGCGGTTCCGCGACCTGCTGGATTTCTGCCCCGATAATCACAAAGTGACGATCGGCGAAGGGCAGACGATCCTGCAGCAGAATCGCGCTATCGCCGAGCATCTGGGGATGAAGCCGGACTGCCTGTTCTTACAGTATGAAGGGCTCAACCCGTCGGGCTCGTTCAAGGACAACGGCATGGCGGCCGCATTCAGCCACGCCGTCATGGTCGGGGCCACGTCCTGCGCCTGCGCCTCCACGGGCAACACGTCGGCATCGGTCGCTCTCTACGCGCACAGTTGCGGCCTCAAGTGCACCGTCTTCATTGGCTCCGGCCGGATCGCGTTCGGCAAGCTCAGCCAGGCCATGGACTACGGCGCCCAGACGATCCAGATCAAAGGCGACTTCGACGATTGCATGCGCCAGGTCCAGGCCGTCTGCATGGAGCTGGGCCTCTACCTGCTCAACTCGCTCAATCCCTTCCGCCTCGAAGGCCAGAAGACGATCATGTATCGCATCATCGAGGCCCTCGGCTGGGACGTGCCCGATTGGATCGTCGTGCCGGGTGGTAACCTCGGCAACTCCAGCGCGTTCGGCAAGGCGTTCCTCGAGCTCAAGCAGCTCGGCCTGATCGACCGCGTCCCGCGACTGGCCATCATCAACGCCACCGGCGCCGATACGCTCACCGACCTGGTCAATAACAAGAAGCTCACCTGGAACAACGGCCAAGTCAATCAGAAGATCATCGACGATTATTATGCGGACCTGACCGCACGGCATTTCTCGCCGCACACCTGTGCCTCGGCCATCGAAATCTCCCGGCCGGTCAATCTCAAGAAGTGCCTGCGGGCCATCGACGTCTGCCACGGCGTCGTCCTGGCCGTCACCGACCAGGAAATCTGCGACGCCAAAGCCCTGATCGGCAAGTTCGGCTTAGGCTGCGAGCCGGCCTCCGCCGCCACCATCGCCGGCCTCAAGCACCTGCTGGCCGACGGCGTCGTCGCCAAAGACGACCGCGTCGCCTGCGTCCTCACCGGCCACGCCCTGAAGGACCCCAACGTCACGGTGAATTACCACAAAGACAACCAGGGCCAATTCAGCAACCCCCCCATCGAAGCCCCCAACGACCTCGCCGAAATCATCAAGCTGATCCGATAGCCCGCACTCGGCAGCCAACGGAATGACGGAATCCTGGAACAGTGGAATCACAGGCGGTCCGCATGGGTGCATGAGTTGGGATCAAGATGGTGCGCGACTGGTTTGTTCTACGGCCCTTGCATCCGCGACTCTCTGCCGGCTTTAACCGACGCTTTCAAGCCGTCCCCGGAATAGGCCCCGCATTTCTGGAGCCGGATATCATACCTTTCAATCGCCGCGAATAGACATCAGTAAATGAACCTTGTGGCCTTTGACCTCATCCTGACAAATGTCTTTAAGCCACGCTCTCACAGCCCCGGTCACGTCATGGCAGAACCTCTCGATATTCAATTGCAGACCTTCAATATTGTCGCAGTTCAAATTGCAGTGGCCGTGGTCATAGGCGTCTGTGTGGAAGTGTATCGTGCGCAACGATCCTTTCCTTGATTGCTGACCCGAAATACTTGCAATGCCCTGATGTAGTAGAGAGCAGCGAAGGGCATAGCAGTTCTCGGCAATTAGGAAATCTACTTGGTTCTTGTACCCTTTTCTGTTGTAGTACCCGTATAGGTATCTATTAAACCATGCGAGGTATCTTTCTCTTGAGCCTAGCTTGCCGGTCTCAATCTCTCCACATATATCAGGCAGAGTCAACGCGGTAATCAACGCGGCATAGTGAGCGCCGGCTTTCAAGCTGACCTCTATCGAGGCCAGTATCTTCTCCATTGTGTTCGCATTTGAGCGTTCTTCCATGCGTTTTCCTCCTTTCCTCCAACATACTTGCATGAGGCCTGCACGAGTAGGAGGCCACGGGGTCAAACCTACACACTCCACATTCTTGACGAGAGCGGCTGGAACGCAGTAACCATCATTCCGATTGCTTGAGCTGGCATTCGATTCGGGCAATGAACTCCTCCGCCTTTGCAAGATCGGCCCTGATATCCTCCTCTTGGAGCTCTACAATCTCGCCATAGTCGCCTTCGAGACGACGATCGAACACGCTTGAGTAGAACTTCCCCATGTCCAGAGGCAAAACGCCCTCTTTGATGAAATGCCTGTTGAAGAGGGCCATAACCCCGCTGTGCTTGGGGCTGGATAGATCCCTGGTCAGCAACAACGCCACGACCGCATAGAAGCAGGCATAGTAGATTCTGTTGGCGGCCCCATACAGATGGCCGCCTTCCATCATCAGGCGAGCCTCTTGGAGCGTTTCAAAGGCTCGTTCCATCCGGTAGCGAACCAACTCTCTCTGCCCGTCGGTCATCCTACGAGAATCCCTTCCTCTTGGACTGCCCGATATAACGGCGTGGCCCTGGAGATGGGTTCTTCCCATTGTGGAATGCTCTTGATAATCGCGCTGATCGCCAGATCACAGTCGAGACCAATCTCATAAAGCCTGTCGTGAATCCGGGACCGCTCCTGTGAAGGGAGATCCGAACTGAGCAGGACTAGAATATCTACATCCGACTCGGCCGTCGCGTCACCGCGCGCCTGCGAGCCGTACAAGACAATCCGGGCGTTAGGGTCCTCTTCCTGCACCGCCTGGGCACAGCGCAACAGCAGAGCACGGACGGCCTCGCCCAACTGCGTCTCCTTGTCCTGAAATCCATACATATCTACATCCTGTCAACTGACAACAGGCCTGTCAAGCCATTTCGATTTCGTGTGAGACAAGCGAGTGGACGGAGCGAAATGCGCTCTGCGCCCGCCTTGTTCCCGCGGCACATGGCAAGCAGAAGCATCCATCATGATCGAAGCCTCGCAAACAACCGCTGCTGCTCCACAAGGCCGGAAGTTGCTGGCGCAGGCCAGTGACGCCGCGCCGATTCAAAGGCGTCGGATAGTTGCTCGATGGCCGTCGCGGTATCGCTGTTGCGTATGGCCTCATCGCGGAGCCGCTCAAGTACGGGCGCCGCCGCCTCCCAGTTCCGGACCCACTGCCGGACGCGTTCTTCTTCCAGCTTGTCCATAGTCATATTCTACCGCAGGCCCAGCCCCTTGGATAGTGCAATGTGTGTTGAGTGCGCCACACTCAGGATTCGCCGCTTTGTCGTGGGACGACCTCAGCCGACGAGGCTGGGGATCAGCAGGCCGGCGGCTAAGGCGAGGCTGCCGACGTTGTGCAGGAGGATCGTGAGCTGGTTGGCGCGGTAGAGGCCGGGCTTGGCCAGGTCCTGCTGGTTCGCCGACCGCATGGCGAAGACGGCCAGCGGCAGCGTCAGGAGGTAGAACGTGCCGCCGAAGAAGGTCGCCGAATGCGCGAGCATCAGCGTGGCGAGGAGATAGCTGGCCGCCAGCGTGATGCGGTAGGTCGCGATACTGACCGGCACGCCAAATGCCACGATCATCGTCCTCTTGTTCACCTGCCGGTCCGCCGCCAGGTCGGGGAACTCGTTGATGAGGATCACTAAGAAGATCAGGATGGCGACGATCAGCGAGGGCAACAGCGGCAGGATGTCAACCGACCGGGCTTGAAGGTAGTACGCCCCGAAGACGGGCAGGATGCCGAACAGAAAGCCGATCACGATCTCCCCGACGCCGCGATAGCCCAACTGGATGGGTCCGGCCGTATAGAAGAACGCGCCGAGCACACCGACAAGCCCGATACCGAGGACGAACGCGCTTTGCGTCAGGAGCACGATGACCAGACCGATCCCGGAGCCAATGGCCAGATAGGCCAACCCCGTTAGCAGCGTGGCCTTCGGCGAGAGCCGGCCGTTCTGAATGAAGCGGCTGCCGCCGGAGAACGGCGTCGGGTTCGCGTTCACCCAGTCGTTCTGCGACACGTGGTCGAAGTAGTCGTTGACGACGTTCGCCCCCGCGTGCAGGGCCATAATGGCCAGCGTCGCCAGCAGGAACAGGCCCACGCTGAAGCTGCCGGTCGTCGCATACCCCAGCGCCGAGCCCACCAGGACCGGGGCCACGCTGGCGCCCAAATACTGCGGCCGTGCTGCCAAGAACAAGGTGCCCAACCCAACCGGCATAGCCTGAATCCTCATGATCGTCCTTCCAGACCCAACCGCCTCCCCCCGTGCGGCACCCATTCTACCCGCCCCCACCCCCCTGTCAAGCCAGCCGCTGCCCGCCGGAGATGAGCCGCGTCTGACTGCGCTATGCGGCGGAACGGCCTTTGCTCAGAACGAGACGTAAGCCCCCCACCGCAAGTGATCCCAAATCATCACCCCAAATCCCCCATCTTGCCCACGTTTGGCTTTGTTTCGCACAGTCGCCCCTCGGCCATTTCATAGGGTGGGCTGTGCCCACCGCCGGTCCGGCAGGGCAAATTGGCTTTGTTCTCGCAAGGGCATAACCCGCAGTCTTCTCTCCTAAGCCTTTTTCCAGACAGCGGTTAGCGTTCATTTGCCTCCCCCCGAAATTGGCTTTGTTTTGCACGGCGTGGCCTTCGGCCACAACCAAAGGCAACGCGCGCAGTGACGCGGAGGTGCGGAAAAGAAGATAAGAACACATTCTTGATCTCTGCGTCCCTGCGTCTCTGCGCGAGACATAGTCCTTTCGTGTTCAAGGGACTTATGACCTTTCCCTTCAATATGCTTGGCGAGAGAACCAAATACTGCGCCTTTGCAGTGCAGCGGCCCATCTGGAAACTGGGTTTGTTTTGCACAATCGGCCTCTTGCCTCTACCGGTCATTGCGAGGAACGCAGCGACGAAGCAATCTCGCCTGACGGAATTGGCTTTGTTTGACACAGTCGTCCGTAGTTCCCTCCCGCCTGCCGCCTGCTCCCTCCAGATTGGCTTTGTTTCGCATAATGTCATTGCGAGCGAAGCGCGGCAATCTCCGCCCGTTGCGCCCGTCGAGACTCCCCCGATCGAATGACCGGTTGACAAGGATATGCGTTTCACTGGCCGTGACCAGATTCCTTAGATTGACCATTTGCCCGCATTACTCGCAATAGGCAGGGCTCGCGATTTCGGTCTTGACGGCCTCTCACGATCCTCTATTCAGTTGTTGGATTATCATACACATGCCATGATTGTGCGTCAAGACAAATTCCGGGAATGGAGAGACGTTTCACCGGCCGCTGATAGGCCCGGCCGGGCCTTCGGCCGGAACAAGGATTGCCTCTCGCCAAGCTTGCCCCCGCGCAGGCGGGCGGGCACAAAGAAAGAAGGGCCAGAGGTGTGACTCCCTGTGGAAACTAGGGTCGTCCCTGCTACCCCCAAAGAATACGACCGACTCAACAAGCCCAGACAGGAACTGCGACAGGCTTTGTTGAGGAAAACCGGATGACCTTATCTTCATGCCATTCGGGTCCGTCCCCAGTTCACCCCCCAGTTCACCCAGGGGCAGGGGCGAGGTACATGCTGTACTACGTCGCCTTCTCCTCTTTCCGTGCTTCTGGTCCAAAGCGAAAAATCCCAGGGGTCTGGGGACAGCGTCCCCAGAAGGTCAAAACGGAATACGCGACCGGATGGCTCGTTATCGTCCATGCCGTGTTGCACTTCGCACGTGAATGCGCCAGCCCTTGGATCGCCGGTTACTTCCGGTCACGGAGTCGCTCGAAGGTCTCGCAGATTGCGCGCCATTCGCCACCCGGTATCGCCAAGCCTACCTGCTCCATTTCGGAGGATCTCCTGATTGCGGCGATTTCTTTCAGGACCGAACGCGCGATGCGTCCAGAGACGTGCCCAAATTCATAGGTCTGCAGAACCGTGGGCCCGTCGCCCGACCGACGCGCAACATCTCGTTCCACGGACTCGTCCATCGCGATTTGGCGGAGAAGTGCCTCGGCACTACGCATGCGTTGGAGAAATGTGCTCTTCTCGTGGCCCACATGCCACATTTCGATCCGGTTTTGATTCTGCTCCTCCAAAGGAGTGACCAGACCCATATGCTGCAGATAGGCAAGGCTCATCATCACTTCTCCAAGGTAATACCGGACTGATTCCGTTGGAAGCACTCTGGATATGCGGTCGGGGAAGTCCTCTGCAGACCCGTCCTCCGACCACAGTATCCCCGAAGCGAGGAACTCCCTGAGGGTGGCCTCCGTACATTCCCGTGAATGGCCTAGCGCACTGAGTTGCGAAATCAACTCATCCACCCGCATCCCAAGGTTAGTGCGGGAAACCATGTCGGCCACGTGGTGCCTATTCAACGTGTTGAAGTAAGCCCCGGGTTCTCCAGCGTCAAACATGTTGATGAGGAGAGCATCCTCGAACGAGAATATCCTGTAGCATTGATCCATGCCCCCTGTCAATATTCCTTCGAGGAACAGGTGATATGGCACAAGAACGTGGTCCGCTTCCTGATCCTCAAAGTACCGTCGAAGCGCATCTAACACAAGTTCGCGCGTCAGGTAAGGACTTCGCAGCGCATAACGTGCCAGATCGAGTTGGAACCTGATGCTACCGTTAGAAAGCTGTTCACGAGCTTGAGCGATTCGCTGCTCAGAGAGGTCGTCCAGAACCTTGTTGAGGAAGGCTTCTCCATGCGCCACGGTTACGGCGACTCCGCCTCCAAGGTCGATAGTTGTCTCCCCGCCGAAGCTACGCTCCATCGCGGATCTGGCGAGACCCGCTCGAAGTCTGAGGATGCCGTCCATAGGGGGCGGGGAGTGCCTTATACTCGTGTAGTCATAGCCAGTAATCGTCAATTCCTTCTGCGCCCGAGCAAAGGTATAATTCCTTACTGGGACTATGATCTTCTGCTGCGGAATCCACTTGAGTTTATGATGGGCAAGTTGAAGACACTTGGTTTGAATGTCGCGAGGGCATTGATCAACATTATCCCAAACAATGACAATCATCTTCCCTTCATCCACCAACTGGTGTAATCGCTTCCTATTTGCCGTATCAGATTCATTGTTGGGGTCAACGCCTTGGAAATGGGAGGGCCCAAACTGCCAGTGCAATCCCACAAGAATCTGGGTATCGAAGTCTCTCTCAAGGTCAGCTACGGTAACCGAAGCGATGCTGGTGTCGAGGTACAGGTAGACCAGGTGACTCGGCAGAGTGTTGCGCATCTTCTCAAAAAGGACCCGAATGGATGTTGTCTTGCCGCTGCCCGTCCACCCACGTACTATCAGAAGGTGAGGGATCGAACCATGTGGTCTCTCAACGAACTTGCGAAGGGACTTCATTGTGTGCTCGGATTCCACGAACCAGTTCTCAATTCTTTCATCCTTCATAAGGCTATCGAGCGGCTTGAACATCGTCAGATATTGGTCCTCGAACGCCTGCCAGAACAGGTTAGGTTCCTCCGCATATTCGTGGAGTTGCTTTTCGGTCAGATATGCCTTACGACTCATAATGGGTTCCTCCTATTTCGCGAACCACGCCAGAACAAGAGCCAATGGGTCTGTTGAAAAAGTCGATTTTGAAGACTCCGAACCATTCGTGACCCGCGATCATTTGGCAAATGCGCGTCCTCGTACCCATCGGCTGTGCATCGTGATGTTTCTCAACGGGCCCATGGCTGCCCACTTCCCATTCCTAAAGGCGCCACACCACTCTCGAGTGTGGTTTCCTATCGATATACGGCGCAACCGTACACTCGCCAGGGGCGATCGCCCCTTCCAGTGCTTTCGCGCCAGCATGGATCGCATAATGTCCGCGGCATTCGTTTCTAAAACAGTGGCGGTAACGATTCAAGCAATTGGTTGATGAGAGACCCGAGTGATGCTAAGCCACCCAAGCTAGCGATGTACGTATGCACATTGGCCCTTCTGGGCTTGTTCTTGCTGAGTTCTCTAACAAGGTTCTCCACATCAACCACATGGTCGCTTTTCTCTTCACCGGACAGAGATGGATCATTTTCGATCACAGATCGGATTTGATCCAAGACTCCGGTATATGACCTGCTATCCGAAGAACTCTGGTTTGTACGTTCAGCGTGTACGGATAGATTGCTGTGCTCTACGTTCCCGTGAATCGTAGTGCTTTGGTCAATGTGCATCATAACTGAGGATTCATGCTCGGTCATACTCATGAGGCCATGCCCGGATTCAAGGAAAACGACCCCTTCCTCTGAGAGACATACGCTTGTTCCATGCATAGTCCATATAGCTTGCACCAAGCCACGATTCTCCAGTACCTTCACAACATGACGAACCTTCTGCCTGTCAGCAATGCCGAGACGTTCGCAAATCTTCTCTGCATCCGCGTACGAATCATAGCCTTCACACTCGGCAAACTCATGCAAGACCCTGAGGAACTCATTTGCTACATTGATTAGACTCATAGGTCTCTCCCGCTCATTGGGCCACCAAAGTTGTCTGGGTCCCTCACGCCTCCAACCATTGCGTCGCAGCTTCGTCAGTGATGCACATCTCGTAGGTAGCTGAATTGTGACGGCAGTTGGCCGGAAGGGCAAGAAAAAAGTGGGAAAAATAACAGAATCTGGAGGGCGGGGGGGAGGCCTCGAATTGATGATTGGGGTTGAATCTGGGCCTCGGGATTGATGATCGATAATGGATGATGGATTATTCAAGCCGTGTGCCTCTTGTCTCTCAGCGACCCCATGCGTCCTTTGCGGTTGAACCGGGTCGGCGGGCGCATACACTCCACGTGCCCCGCCGTTCGTCCGTCTTTGTACTTACCTAACCGCGGAGGTCGCAGAGGTACGCAGAGGCGGAAGGCCCTTCAAGGGCTTCACAGTCTCATCCCTCAGCGTCCCTTGGCGTCCTTTGCGGTTAAACCCGGTCGGCGGGCGCAGACACTCCTGTGCGCCGCCGTGTTCACGTATATATGGCGGGTATCACCCGGCGAATGTGGATGGAAATCCTGGGAAGTTGCAAGTTTTTAGTTGTCAGTTGCTGGTTGAAAGCCTTCGTGTTCTTCTTCGTACCACTACTTGTTGAAATCCTGTTTTCGTGCGCAAATTCTGGCACAGTGGCAGTGTAAGCCCTTTGGACGAAAGAGGTTAACTCTCTCGCGAAGGGCGCAAAGATCGCCGAGGTGAAAGGGGTTTTCGCTCTGTTCTTCTTTGCGTGCTTGGCGTCTTGGCGAGAGAGAGTTTTGGTTGCCGCTGAGCGAAGCGAAGCCGCGCTGTGTTCTTCACGGGCTTCGTGGTTTGAAGAGAGCCGTTGTCGGGAGGCTGGAGGGTTGCCGTAAGCCTTTGAAACAAAAGGGATTAGATCATCCGCAGATTGCCCGGCCCGGCCTCCGGCCGGAACCCAGATCAGCTCACACAAAGGCACGAAGCCACAAAGAGAAGATCGCATCAACAGGCCTCCCATACTCTGTGATCTTTGTGGCTTCGTGTGAGCCAGTGTCCTTTCTATCAGGGTGTACCAGCGTTCCTCTGCGGCTGGAAGCCAGGGGATTGCCGGGGTTGGCGTCGGGCCCGCGAGCCGGATATACTGCCAGCGTGGCAGAGGGCGAGCGTTTGCCTGCAATTTTGCCAGATGTGGGCGTGGGAGTGCGGCGGATGTAAGTATTTGCGATTTAAGGAGTTAGGGATCATTCGGCGAAAGCTGGACCGTTGGCACGGCATTTGCTCCCTGATAGTGGGATGGTATTTTTATGGTTGCACAGTGGTCGAAATTGGATGAGGTGAACGTGCTGGCCAGTGCGGCGGACTGGGCTTGGCCGCAGGCGCTGCGCGACATCTTTCAGCCGCGAGGGGTCAACCTGCTCGTGGCGCAGGATGCCGGCGAGTTCGTTCACATCATCGCCAACCGGCGGATTCACACGACGATCGTGGATATGGAGTCCGGCCGGGCCACCGGGCTGACGACCATCAAGCTCATCCGCATGGACTATCCGCTGCTGCCCTGCATCCTGCTGACCAGCAAGGTGGACCAGGATGTCCTGGGCAAGGCGCTGCAGCTTGACGTGTTCGGCGTCGTCGGCAAGCCGGTGAATATGGACATCCTGCGGGAACTGCTGAACCGGCTGTTTCTCAAGAGGTACAACAGCGACATCTTTGCCCTGCGATGAGTGTTCGACAGGCCGTCGGACGGCAACGCAAGGCGAGTCGGCGATCACGGCTGTAAATGAATGAAAAGGATAATAGTGGAGTCCTGCAAAATGCAGATTGGCAAGCAAAGGCGTGCAATGCACACCAACAACGCAGTCTCCATTTTGCAGAACTCGAGATGGCAGTCAAACTGATGGATCTTACGGAAAGGAGCAAAGACCAATGAAGATTCGACCATTGTCGGATAAAGTCCTGGTGGAGCGCGTCGAGGCGGAAGGGAAGACGGCCGGTGGGATCGTGCTGCCGGATACGGCCAAGGAAAAGCCCCAGCGGGGCAAGATCGTCGCCGTCGGCGAAGGCAGGCTGCTCGATGACGGCACCCGCAAACCCGTCCAGGTCAAGAAGGGCGATCTCGTGCTCTTCACAAGCTACGCCGGCACGGAGATCAAGGTGGACGGCAAAGAGTACCTGATCATGGACGAGACAGACATCATGGCGGTCATCGAGAAGTAATCCGGCTCCGATGCTCTCAGCGGGAAGGGTAAGGCAAATCAATCGATCGTAGGGAAGGAGTAGACAGAACATGACGGCTAAAAAAATAGCTTTCGGAACTGAAGCACGCGCGGCGATTCGCAACGGCGTCAAGAAACTGGCGGCCGCGGTGAAAGTCACGCTCGGGCCCGCCGGCAGAGTGGTGATCCTCGAAAAGTCGTTCGGGGCGCCGACCGTGACCAAGGACGGCGTGACCGTCGCCAAGGAAATCGAGCTGGAAGACGCCTATGAGAATATGGGCGCCCAGATGGTCAAGGAAGTGGCCACCAAGTCCTCCAAGGACGCCGGCGACGGGACGACGACCGCGACGATTCTGGCTGAGGCCATTTTTGACGAGGGGCTCAAGAATATCACGGCCGGCGCCAACGCCAACCAGGTCAAGCGCGGGATCGACATGGCCGTGGAGGCCATCGTCGAGGAGCTCCGCCGCATGAGCATTCCCGTCGAATCGGGCAAGCAGATCGAGCAGGTGGCCACCTGCTCGGCCAACCAGGACGTCGAGATCGGCAAGAAGCTCGCCGAGGCGATGGACCGGGTCGGCAAAGACGGCGTCATCACGGTCGCCGAAGGCCAGTCCCTGGAAACGACCGTCGATCTCGTCGAGGGAATGCAGTTCGACAAGGGCTACCTGAGCCCGCACTTCATCAACGACCTCGAGAATATGTCCGCCGTTCTCGACAAGCCGTATATCCTCGTCCATGAGAAGAAGATCAACTCCATCAAGTCGCTGGTCCCGCTGCTCGAGAAGGTGGCCAAACAGGGCAAACCCCTGTTGATCATCGCGGAGGACGTCGAGGGCGAGGCGCTGGCGACGCTGGTGGTGAACAAGCTTCGCGGCGTGCTCCAGGTGGCGGCGGTCAAGGCCCCCGGCTTCGGCGACCGGCGAAAGGCCCTGCTCAGCGATATCGCCGTGCTGACGGGCGCCGAGCCTATTTTCGAGGATTTGGGTCTGCAACTGGAGAATATCGAGCTCAAGCAGCTCGGCCGGGCCAAGCAGGTGACGGTCGATAAGGACACGACCACGATCATCGAGGGCGGCGGCAGCACCGAGGCGATCAAGGGCCGCATCGAGCAGATCAAGGCCGAGATCGACAAGTCCACGAGCGATTACGACATCGAGAAGCTCCAGGAGCGGCTGGCCAAGCTCGCCGGCGGCGTCGCTCAGATCAACGTCGGGGCCGCCACTGAGGCCGAAATGAAGGAGAAAAAGGCCCGCGTGGAGGATGCGCTGCATGCCTGCCGGGCCGCGGTCGAGGAAGGCATCCTGCCCGGCGGCGGAGTGGCAATGCTCCGGACCATGCGAGCACTCGATAAGATCAAGGGCAAAGGCGACGAGCCGATCGGCGTGGACATCGTCCGCAGAGCCATTCTGTCCCCGATCAAGCAGATCGCCCAGAATGCCGGACTCGACGGCTCCATCGTCGCCCAGAAGGTAATCGAGAGCAACGAGAAGAACTTCGGCTACGACGTGCTTCGCCGCGAGTACGGCGACATGGTCAAGTTCGGCGTGATCGTGCCGACGAAGGTCGAGCGGACCGCCCTGCAGAACGGCGCGTCCATCGCCTCGCTGCTGCTGACCACGGACGCCATCGTCAGCGAGATTCCCGAAAAGAAGGAAAAGATGCCCGCAGGCCCTCCCGGCGGCGGAATGTACTAAGGCGAATCGTTAAAGGTCATGACGCGGCGGGTCCCGAACGGGACCCGCTTCTTTTTCGTAGTACGCATGTGTGACTGGAATTGGGAGCTTGGCAAATGCCTTTTCGATTCTACACGAGCATGTTGTCTCAAGCTTCGCGGACGCTGGCGGCGAGCATCCTGATGGTCGGGCTGCTGCTGATCGGCTTCGGCACGCTGATCATGGCCCTGCCCGAGCTCTTCGCCTTCTTAGCCGCGGCGGTCTTCTTCCTCGCCGGCGTCGGCTGCGCGCTCACCGCGATCAGAATCCTCTGGGCCCAGCACCGGCTCAACAAACGCATGTCGCACGATTCCGACGCCTACCGGGAGAACGTAGTCATCCACCGAGACGAGTTTCACAACCTGTGATGCCCGGCTGCCGCATATTGATGGCCAGACCGCCGGCGGCCAATACAGGAGTATATGATTGCGAGCGACGAAAGGGATTGCGAGTTTGCCTACGTCGGGGTAGAATCGTGAATGTGCCGAAGATCACTGGAGAATGCTATGGCGGAACCGATGCGAAAAGATGAGGCCCATGAGCTGGTGAACCGGATGCCGGAGAATGCGACGTGGGATGACCTGATCGAGGAGATCTACGTTCGGCAGGTGGTCGAGCAGGGGTTGTCCGACAGCAAAGCCGGGAGGACCACCGATGTTCAGGAAGTCCGACGCAGGTACGGCTTACCGGAATGAACGTCCACTGGACCGATACTGCCCTGCGGCATCTCGATGCGATCCACGGCTACATCTCCCAGGACTCGCCTGCTTACGCCAAACGGATGGTTGACCGTCTGACCCGGCGGTCACAGCAGATCGCGGAGTTCCCGCTCTCAGGGCGGATGGTTCCTGAGTATGAAACGACCCAGATTCGAGAAGTCGTCGAAGGGCCGTACCGCATTATCTACTATATTAAGCCTGGCCAGATCGATGTGCTCGCAGTTGTTCACGGAGCGCAAAACATCAAGGGTTAGGGATCGCCGAGGGATAGTCCCTGTTTCCCCCCATGTGTTTCAAACATGCTATTGGCGGAAAGCGGAAGATCTGAGGAGTCTGGGGATGAAGTCCCCAAGAGTCTGCCATCGGCGCGGGTCTGCCTTCAATCCCGAAGTACGCAAAAACCGGATGAGCGACTTTTCACGTTGACTTTCCCCGTGCGTCTCAGACGCCTCTCGGCACTACTCGCCGCCGGGGAGGAGGTCGATGTCCTCTCGTTGCAGCAGTTGGATGATCTCGGCTTTCGTGGGCAGGGCTTCGATGACGCCGAACTTCGTGCAGACCAGCGCGCCGGCGGCGGAGGCGAACTTGACGGCCTGCCGCAGGTCGTGTTTGACCGCACAGTAGGCAGCCAGCGCGCCGGCGAAGGCGTCGCCGCTGCCGGTCTTATCCACCAAGTCCACCCCGAAGGCGGGCACGTGGTCGGCCGCGAAGCGGTCCACCACCATGCATCCCCGCCGGCCCATCGTGATGACCGCGCAGTGGGCGCCGCGGGCCACCAGGTCGGACCCGATCGACTTGGCCATGCGGATATCGGCGGCCAACTGGTCGGTGATTTCCGCCGCCTCCCCGAGGTTCGGGATCAGGACGTTGGCGGAGAAGTACTCGGACGGCAGATCGACGTGCTGCTGGCCCGCGTGTTCGAGCGGCCGGGCGGGATTCATGATCACCGGCGTGCCGTGCAGCTCCGCGCAGCGCAGAGCCGCCACAATCGCCTCCTGCGGCAGGCACCCGTGGATCAGGCAGACATCCGATTCGGCGATGCACTCCTCCGCCGTCTCGATGTCCGCCGGCTGCAGGGCGCTGTTGGCCCCGATGTAATGGCAACTGGCGTTCTCGCCCTCGGAGTTGACCAGCGTGACGATGACGCCCGTGCTCTTGGCCTCGGCGAAGAACACGTACTCGGTGTCCACCCTGTACTCGTTGAGGCTCTTGAGGGCTGTCTGGGCGAAGGCGTCGCCGCCGACCTTGCTGATCAGGTGCACCTCGCACCGGCACAGGGCCGCCTGAATGGCCTGGATCGGGCCGGGACCGGCAACGGCACAGGACATGGCCGAGCCGCTTACCGCCTGCCCCGGGGCGGGAATGTGGCCGCACCGAAAGGCCAGATCGATGTAGGTGCCGCCAATGACTACAACCTTCGGAATCCGTTCCGACATTTTCTATCCTCAGGCAATACAATTTTCCTGCCGACCAATTTATTGTCCCGTCTCTGACGACGCAAGGTTTTTTCGGACGAATCCGCTCATGGGGCCTCCTGTTGTACCAGCCAGTGGTTGACGAGGCTCACAATGTAGTCGATCTCGGTTTGCGAGAGGGACCGGCCCTTGGGGATGCCGTGCCATTTTTCCAGGCAGCCCCGGCAGCAGGTGGCGGTGGCGTGCTGGGCGATGAACGCCGGATGGTTCCTCATCGGCGTCTGCCGGCCGTCATTGGCGGGCTCGGCCGGGGCCAGCCGGCTCTCGATGAAGTCCCTGGCATGGGCGAGGACTGTGTCGAGTCCCTTCTCCTTGAGATACGCCGCTTCCCTGCCGCGAAGGCGGAACCGGCTGCGAAACTCGGACCGCCCCAACGCCGCAAATAGCTCATCCAGGTCACGCATTGTACGCCCGTCAGCTATGCGTATCCTTCTCCGCCAGCATCGTGTCGAAGAAGCCTGTCTTCTTGAGGTACTGGTACAGGTACGAGACTCCCACGAGGGCCAGGCCGGTTGCCAGGAAGCCGGCGATGCGATACATGGTTTCGAGCTCACGAGTGTCGATGAGGAAGATCTTGGCCAGCAGAAGCACGAAGATCCCGAGGGCCAGGTACCGCAGCGGCCGGACCCGACGCCAGAAACCCACTACCATCAACGCCGTCGCATACACCGCCCACAGCACCGAGATGTACATCTGGGCCAGGAACCGCCACTGGGCGCTGGGACGCATGCGGTCGTAGTACAGCCAGATTTCCTCCGTCAGCAGAATCCACAGCACGATGATTGCGCCGATAGCGACGACGGCCGCGGCTACGAACTCGTCCGGCTCACGTCGCTCAGTCCGCCGTAACAGCCGCGCCGACGCGAACAGCACCGCGACGAGCAGGATTGCTCGGGCAAAGTCGCCATTGACAAACATCGTGAAGCTGCGACCGTGGACCCCCGGCAACGTCACCAGAATGTAGATGGCGGCCGCCCCGGCGAGCAGCGTCCCCACGACCCTGGCAGCCTGTCCGCGCGGGCAGATCGGGCGCGCGATAAACAGCAGGATGAACACCGCGAAGACCAGCACCATCTGCTCCCAGAAGAACGTGCCGTGCTTTCCGGCCGGCGCGTTCAGTGCGGCATGCCACCACAGCTCCATCGTGACCGACGGCACGAGCAACCCGAGCCCGGCCACATAGAATCCCTGTGAACTGGCCGACCGCAGATTCGCGTCCAGGTGCTTGTCGAATCGATACAGCATGTGGCAGGCGATCATCGCGGCAGCGACGGAGCACCATGCGCCAAAGGCGGTGTTGAAAACCGGCGAGAAGGATGTGGTGTGCATGGGCAGACCCGTCAGGAGATCGCCGACCGCCAACACCAGGATCCCGATGGCCAGATACTGTAGGAGCTGGACCCGACGCCAGAAAGCTACCACTATCAACGCCGTCGCATACGCCGCCCACAGCATCGCAATGTACATCCGTGCCAGGAACCGCCACTGGGGGCCGGGACGCAGGCGGTCGTAGTACAGCCAGATCTCCTCCGTCAGCAGAATCCACAGCACGATGGTGGCGCCGATGGCGACAATGGCCGCGGCTACGAACTCGTCCGGCTCACGTCGCTCAGTCCGCCGTAACAGCCGCGCCGACGCGAACAGCACCGCGACCAGCAGGATCGCCCGGGCAAAGTCGCCGTTGACAAACACTGTGAAGTTGTGCTCATGGACCCTCGGCAATGTCACCAGAATGTAGACGGCGCCGGCCCCGGCGAGCAGCGTCCCCAAGACGCGGCTGGCTTGTCCGCGCGGGCAGATCGGGCGTGCGACAAGCAGGGGAATGAACGCCGCAAAGGCCAGCACCATCTGCTCCCAGAAGAACGGGCCTGCTGCGGGTGACATGTTCAGCTCCTGATGCCACCACAGTTCCATCGCGACCGCCGTCATGAGCAACCCGAGCCCGGCCACATAGAATGCCTGTGCACTGATCGATCTCAAGGCCGCCTCCAGGTGCTTGTCGAGTCGATAGAGCACATGGCAGACCATCACGGCCGCGGCGACGAAGCACCATGCGGCGAAGGCCGTGTTGAAGACCGACGGGAATGATTCCTTGTGCAGAGGCAGACCCGTGAGAAGATCGCCGACCGTCAGCATCAGGACGATGACTCCCGCGACCTGTACCCCGAGGTGACGATATCGCAGCCCGACCACGATCAGCAGCAGGGCCTCGACGGCCCAGAGCATCGCGATGGCGTACACCTCGAAGTACAGTGGCACCGCGAGCGTGATGAACGCCACACCGGTGACCACCAGCACCTGCCACAGGTTCGAGTCTTCCCGGCATCGCACGAACACCGCGGCCGCCAGCGCCAAGTGGGCGGCGCCCATGCCGACGCTGCACCACGCCAGTGCCGCTTGATAGTCATGGTGCAGGATGGTCCACAGGTAATAGAACACGACGGCAGCGTTGGCCAGGACCAGCACCATATCCTGCGGGGCGGATTTGATCCGCCGCACGAGCGTGTGCAGGAGGGGCAGCATGAGGTAGATCAGAAAGAACACGGCCAGCCAGAACAGAGCGACGCCAAGCTGCTCGGGCGGCGACATCCGCCCCATGACGGGACGATAGAACCTCTCGAACCAGCCCGTGTACAGCAGGTACGTGCCGACGAATACGAGGATGTTGACGGGACTCCACTTTCGCCAGTAGGCGCAGGCCACCGCGCCGGCGCTAAGGATCAGGACATAGCTGAACAGCAGCATCGGCAGGTTTTGCCCCGTGGCCAGCACGACGGGCGTCAGGTATCCGCCGATCAGCGACAGCATGGCGATGACGATCTCGTCGAGCACGACGGCATAGAGCATGGCCCCGGCGGTGATGGCGATGGCCAGGGCAAAGGCCGTCGGCGAGCCGATCAGGCCGTACCAGCGATGGGCCGCGAACACCGTGGCGTAGAGAATCGCGAAGCCGAGGGCCGTCACGCCCTTGGCCACGATGTCATACCCGCGCCGCCGGGTCACCTCGCCGATGGCCAGTGCGACCAAGCCGGAGAACCCTGCGATCAGCACCCGGCCCCGTGGATCGATCCAGTGCTGCTCGTACGCGTATTTCAGGAAGAACCCGACGGCGAACATAACCGTGATCACACCCGCAATGAGCACCCACCGTGTCCCGATCCGTTGCTCCAGACTGGTACCCAGCGGCACGGGCTCCGCCGTTGCATGACTGGCCGTGTCCTTCTGGAAGAACGTCCCGACGCTCACCGGCTGCGGCGCAGGCCTTGGCGCCTCCTGCGATGTTGCGGCGGGAGCCTGAGTGATCGTCTCATGCCTGATCTCCTCAAAGACCGGTCTCGGCTCGATTGTCCTCGCTGGCTCAAGTCTCTGCGGTGCGGCGGTCGGGACAGCCCCAGCCTGCCTGCGAGATGCACGCGACAGCTCGTGCAGGTTGCTGTCCAGCTCTTTGAGCCTCCTGATCGCAACAATGCTGACAATCAGCGCAATCGGTCCGCTCAGGACGCAAAATATCGCCAGGAGAATGAGGAAGCCGCCAAATCCTGCCATAAACGTCGCTCCCGATCCTACGACCATCACAAAGGCCAAACTACCATTACTCTATTCCCTTCCCCCCGGCCTGTCAAGTGCCATCCTCAAGGCTGGAAGCCCTACTTGTGGTGACGCCGTAAGGCGATTCTCTCAATGCCCAACGGTCTCAGCAAGAATATCGGGCAGGAGAGCGGCTTTTTGTGTAATCTGGATGGTCATCCCTTGTCTCTATTGTGGAATCCGATGACGGAGCTCTGATTGGACGAACGTAACGACAACGAACTGGTGATGGCATCGTGCCAGGGGGACCGGGCGGCGTACGCCGTGCTGGTCAGGCGGCACTACAACCGGACCTTTCTCGTCTCCCTCGGCGTCCTCGGACATGTCCATGACGCCGAGGACATGGCACAGGACGCGATGATCAAGGGGTTCGAGCGGATTCGCCAGCTCCGCAGGGGCTCGCAGTTCGGGCCCTGGGTCACGGCCATCGCCAGGAATCTCAGTGTCAATCAGCTCCGCAAGCGGAAGATGACGGAGAGGGCACTCGGCGCCGAGGAGTCCTTGCGGCACCGCCAGGGCCGGCCGGTCTGCGAGGACTTGCAGCAGGCGGTGGCCCAGCTCCCCTGGGACCTTCGGCTGCCGTTGGTGATGTACTACTTCGACGGTCAGAACGTCAAGGCCGTCGCCGAGAAGCTGGAGATATCGACCTCGGGCGTCTATCAGAAGCTCAAGACCGCCATCAACGAGTTGCACGAGATTTTGACCTCGCAAGGAGATATGCGATGAACGGACCTTGCCCGAATAGGCAGGACAGGATTGCTGAGTACGTGCTCGGGGCGTTGGACGCCGCTGGGGCGGAGGCTCTGCGCGAGCATCTGCGTGAATGTTCCGGCTGCCGGCAGTACCTTCAGAGTCTGCAAGAGCAGAGCGAATCGCTTGTTGAGCTTGGCCGCCAGATCGACAGCGGCATGATGGCCCGGCAGGACAGGGTGATCGAGGCCCTGCAGGATGTCTCGCTGGCTGAGCCGCATGCACGCCGCGTATTGCCCTTCATCGGCGGATTCGCCAGGATGGCTGTCGCGGCGGTCCTGCTCCTCGGGGTCGGGATTACCATCGGCCGATGGACGGCCCCGCGCCCGGTTGATGTCGGGCGGCTCCGCGCCGACTTGGAGGCATCCATCGTCGCCGCGATCCAGCCGGCCGTGCAGACGAGTATCCTGGCCCACGTCGATCAGCGTCTGCAGGCCGAGGCACAACAGCGGACCGAGCTGGCCCGGCGGACACAGCAGGACTTGTACATGCTGGCGGAGCAGTCTGCCGCCGGCACGCAGAGCCTCGAGAATCTCATGAAAGGGCGGTTCACCGATCTAGTCGATATCATCGAGGCCGGCCGCGAGACGGACCGCTGGCGCGTCGAGAAAGCATTGCAGGAGATGAGGACGCGGACCGGGATGGGCCTGCAGGCCCTCGCCGTTCGTGCCAGCGACCGTGCCGCCACCGTGCATGACTGACAGCCGCAAGTAACACCAGTGAAAGGATAGTCTCATGAATCACATCAGTCGGACTGTTGTCACCCTGAGCCTGCTAAGCCTGCTGGCGCCGGGCTTCAATCGCCTCGCCCGCTCCCAGGCTCCTGCGTCCCCGGAGGTTTCCAAAAAGACGTTCATCATCTCCGGCGACACTGGCGTGCCGGTTGCTGTGCTGAAAGGTTTGCCGGGCCGTGTGATAAGCGATGCGGACGGTCGCTACCAGGTTACCGTTGAATACGGCTGGTCCGGCACGGTTACGCCGGCAAAGGAAGGCTATGCCTTCACCCCGGCGAACAGAACATACAACGCCGTCAGCAAGAACTGTGGGAACGACGATTACACCGCGGAAGTTCTGACGTTCACCATTTCCGGTGGCCTCGGCATACCGGGCGTGATCATGACAGGCTTGCCGGGTCACGTGGTGACAGATGCGCATGGCGGTTACGTGGCAACGGTCTCATACGGCTGGTCCGGCAGGGTCGTGCCTGTCAAGGAAGGCTGTGAGTTCGAGCCTCCCTCGCGGGAGTACTCCCGAGTCACGGAGGATCGGAGGACTGATGGCTATCAACCCCGCATGTTCACCTTCACGATCTCCGATACGATTGCCGTGGGCGACGCGCCGATCGAGGGGGTGCGTGTCACAGGCCAGCCGGGTGGCGAGTCCACGTTGACCGACGCCGACGGCCGGTACTCCATGAACGTACCCTATGGATGGACCGGCAAACTGACCTTTGCGAAAGACGGCTTCGAGTTCGACCCGCCCAGCATCTCCTATAGCTCAGTCACGAGTGATATCATAGATGGAAAGCCTGTGCCGCCAGGCACAGCGACGACGGTACGCCAGCCCAGAACGACTGGGCAGTTCCGACGAGCCGCTGCCGCGGAGTCCGGCGGCAACGTCCTGGTTGTCCCCACGAAAGAGGTCACGCCGGAGCAGTTCACGCAGACCGCGGAGGATATGCGCGTGATGCTGAATATCCTGCGTGAGAAGCTCAGTGAGCCGCGGACGATTCGCGGTGTCCTGTACGACTACGGCGACTTCTTCGGGGACACCGGCCGAGCGGTCGAGGCGCTGTACCTTCAGGGGTACGCGGCCATCTTCATGCTGAAGGCGGATTTCCCATTGTCCCTGCCGACCCAGCAGGGCCAAGCCGAGATGCAGAAAACCGAGCCCGCCGATCCCGTCTGGCAGCGGGCCAGGGACAGGCTGTATTCTCCGCAGAATACCAGTCCGTATGGGCCCGGCGGCATGCCACGAGAGGCGGACCAGAAAAGCCTGGATCAGCTCAAGGAGGACCTGGTCAAGGCGCTCAAGCACGCCGCCAATATCCGCAACATCGACCCTAACGAGTGGGTCATCCTGACGGTCACGGAACGCAGTGATAGGGCGTTCCCCGGCATTCCCGGCGCACCCTATGGCTTCGGTGGCGGCGGTGGGGCCGGTGGATGGATGTGGGGCAGCGGGAGTGGCGGTGCTGGCGGGTCCGGAGGTGGAGGTGGGTATGGCGGCGGCATGATGGGCAGCTCCTTCGGCGGCAACGGTGGCAGCTTCCGTATGGATTCGAGCGTCGGCGCTTCCTCTCGCATGAGGGGTCCCGCCAGCCGCGCCCCGCAGGCGCCGGCGGCCCCGGCTTCCACGACGGCCCTGACGATCCAGGCGAAAAAGGGCGACATTGACGCCTTCTCGAAAGGCACGTTGAGCCTCGAACAGTTTCAGCAGAAAGTGAAGGTCTTCACGTATTGATCCGGCAGGGAAAGGATTTGCTTATGAAACGTGCAGTGTATAGCAGTGCAGTCGTCGTGGCGATAGTCATCTTTATGGCCACGTCAACATATTCGCAGGTGCAACGGTCCCAGGTCCGGGCCAGCCGTCGGGGCGGGCAGTCGTCCGGCATGCAGTCCACGCAGGGGCAGGCCGGGCCGATGGACCCCAATATGACGCCGCAACAGCAAATGGCCCAGCACCAGCAGGAGTTTCAGCAGCGCATGGCGGAGATGCAGCGCCAGGCGGCCCAGATGCAGCGTCAGGCCGAAGAGAGCAGGTACAACTCCATCCGGCAGATGCTCAGCGCCACCGACGAGCAGTGGCCGCGGATCAAGACGAAACTGGACCTCATCGAGCGGCTGAAGAGCGAAGCCACCGTTGCCGTCGATCTCGGCTCTTCCGGCACGACCGGCGGTTTCCAGGGCGGCGGGACAGGTTTTGGTGGGGGATTCATGACCGGCTGGGCGTCGGGCGGCGGCTCGATGGGCTCTTCCGGCCAGCCCCAAACCTGGAGCAAGACCTGGGGCACGCCCTCGACGCGCACGCCCTCAGCGAATCCCACCGACGGTGAAGCCCTCTGCGAGCAACTGCTTCGTGACCTGCAGACGCCCGGCACGCCGCAGGCCGACATTGTCCAGAGGGTCGCCGCCCTGCGCAGGATCAGGACCCAGGCCCGGGAGCAGCTCGCCCGCGCACGCCAGGACCTCCGCAGCCTGATCACGCCCGCGCAGGAACCCGCCCTCGTCGCCATGGGCTACCTTGACTGACCCGCCTTCTGAGCCGCTGGAGCCTTTTATAGACGGCCGGCTGGGAGCATCCCAGCCAGGCGGCGATCTTGGCGACGCTGAGATTGTCGGCGAACCTCAGCCGCACCAGTTCGAGCTGCCTCGCCGACAACGTGGCGGCTATGGCCTCCACCGTGTCTCGGTACGACGCTTCTGAGCGTTCCTGGCCTGAGAGAGAGCCGGTTCCGTCCTTTGCGGCCGCTTCGGCCAGCAATTCGTGCAGTCCTGCCGATTCCTTGACCTTGTTTCGCCGGTACCGAGACAGTATGTTCCTCGCCATCGCGCGAACGTATGGCTCAGGGTCCCTCGGGACCTGTCTGTAGGCCAGTTCCTCAAAGACCTGCATGGCCAAATCATCAGCGTCCGCGCATCGCCGCAGGCGGGTCGCGAAGTATCGCTCTATCTGCGGGTAGAAATCTGCATAGAGCTTGGCCCAGGCACTCTGAGGCAACCGGCGTTGTGTTGCGTGCCCGTCCCGTCGTTTCCTCCCGCGAACGGCCATTTCCCAGGTCCTTTCATTGCCGAGGGCGACAGATCAATGACGCTGTCGCACTCGTCTATAGAATGGCGGCTGGGATGGCCGAGTGTAGATACAAAAATCCCCTTCCTGACCGATTTTCCCGAAGATTGTCACAAATTCCCCGCAGAAGTCCCTTTTTCAACGGTATTCTGACCGAGCAGATCATCCGCGATCGCGTCGAGTTGGGTCTTCAGCGTGCGATGCCGTCGCGTCGGCCTGTCTATTGTGGCAAACGCCTTCTGGGCCGCAGTTACACTCGCCTTGAGTTCCTCATGGAGCCTTTCCTCTTTCGTCCCCCACAGAACCCACCGAGCCTGTGCGAAGGCCAGTTCGCCCTTGATGGAGTCTGGGTTCCGAACCATTGCATCCATTCGCGACAAGGCAATGCAGCGGAGCGTCTCGCCGACGAACCGCTCCTCGCCACAGGCCGTGAAGTGGCCCAAGGCTTTCTCCAAGAGCTTTGCCGTCGTCCAGAGACTCCCTTTGGCCAACCTTGCAGAAGCGAAGTCCAGTATGGACGCCATGTCATTCTCAGCCACGGCAGCATCGAGCCAGACAGGCAGGAGCCTGTCGGCCGTGTCGGGTTGGCCCCAGCGAATCGTGGTCTCAATGAGATTCTCACCTCCGAAAAGAACCATTCGGCCAACGCCGTTGGATCGCAGCAGGCGCGTATACTCTCGAAAATCCCCGTTCAGGCCGTTGGGATCGTCAAGCATCCAGTCGACTTGGAGCAGCATGTTCACTCGCTTCAACTGCTCACCTGTGGTTGTCGATGCAGCAGGTTGCTCTGCGAAGTGGCGTCGGAGCCGCTCCAATGTCTCGATATCATCCTTTGCCATCTCTGAACGGCCCTTGAGCCAGTACTTGAGGAGGAAGTCCCGGCATCGCACGTCATTTGGATCGAAAAGACTGAATTGCTCCGCGGACCGGCCAACCTGTTCCACGGTCTCATCGCACCCAGTGACCTTGTACAATCGTGCGGAGCGCAGGAGTTGCTTGCCATCGCCCATATATACGTCGATCCGGCTTGGCAGGGACACAGCCCGTCCGCGAATCTCTGTTGGCTGGTAATCCAGGATGACCTTTCGTCCGCCTGCGCGGTCCGTGATCTCCAATTGTGGGTACTGGCGTGTTTTGCCTCCTATCGTGATCGTCGGTCCTTCCCCCTTGAAGGCGACGGTGATCGGGCGCTGCGGCAGGAGTATCGTCTGCCTCTTGAGCGGTTTCGTGTCGTCCTGCCCACCATACTCGTATTGGATGCTCTTGAGCAACCGCCCATCCGAGTCCAGCAGGGTCACCTCATCGACACGAAGGCCGGTGGCGCGAACCGTCATCTTCGCCAGATCGTCCTTACGCGGCGCGGTGCTTTGTGGATAAACCATGTCGAACACCCGCTTGCCACTGTCGCCACTCACGTCGATCAGAGGGCGAATATCCGACAGCCTCACGCACAAGTCGAGCGCCTCCTGTTCAGCGAATCGAATCTCGGATGGAGCATAGCTGTTGAATCTATGCCGAAACGGCCCGCGAGCCCCCAGCGGCTTGACGAAAGCGCCATCATAGGTGTGCACAAGCTGATGACTGATCCTGAACCTGTTCGGATCGCTCACCACGTTGAGCGTCGGTGGATAGATCGGGAAATTCAGACTCCCTGCGTGGGGCTCCCCCCACGTCACCGCTACGCAATAGGAACCCAGCGATACCCAATACCGTGCGAACAGCACGACGTGAGTACCACAAAGCAGCGCGTTCAGCTCCAGAATTGAATCAAAGCAAACTGTCGCGGCCTTGTCCTTTAACAAGGCCTCCTGCACGGCCAGAGCGGGTGCTAACAGGGAGTCCACATTCTCTTTCATCTCCAGAGACGTACCAAAGCCTATGGTGGTCATCTCCATGGCAGATCGTAAAGCGCCCGGCGGGGCGGATTTCAGACCCTCAGAGGGACCGGTGTCGCCCGCCACCGTCGCGCTGGCAACGCACCAAGTCAGGAATACAGACTTGGATAGAAGGCCAATGAACATGGTCAACCGATGCACAGGCGCTTTATTCCCTTCCTTCGCCTTATTATCCACAGTGGACCCTCTTGGTGCACCTGGCACCCCATGGCTTTGCGACAGTATTCTTCCTATTGTCACGAGACGATGGGGTAATCTATCTCGGCGCTGGGAGCGCCCGATGAGGCGCTCCCAGCGCCGTCAGATTCTCAGTCCCTCCCAAGGCATTCCTAATAAGGGAATATCCCCGTCAGTCGGACCTCGGCCGTGCCGTAAGTGTAAGACTCGGCCTCCGCATCCGAGGAGGTGGGTGTCCCGCTCGCGTACGAGTCGGCATCGCATATCGCCCCACCAAGAAGGTGGACCTGGGTGGTGCCGGACGCGATGCTCTCGAAGCCATTGGGGTCTGTCGCCCACCTTATGGAATAGTCGAACTCACCGGATGCCCTCATATCATCGATGGGGTAATAGAACGGCCATGGGCTGCCGCCGTACGTGGAGCCCCCGGTCGGATTCCCGTTGTCGGTCACATCTCCGCTGGACTTAGCCCAAGTATAGTTCACGACGCTGCCATTGTACGACCACGTCTGACTTTCCACAGAAGCGGAGCTGTATGAGCTGCCAGTCCTTGGCCAGCTTATGGCCCAGGCCCATTCGGTGCCCTGACCATCCTGGTACCAGCGAAGAGTGCCGCCCGGCGGTGTTGTGCCCGGAGGCCCATTCCAGACCCAGTGCTTTCCGTACGAGTACTGCGCGTGCGCCCAGGCAGAGGCCCCGTCCCCTTTGGCCCAAGCGAACGTGTGGACGCTGCAGGAGCAGATCCCGGTTGATTCGTCCGCGTCTCCTGAGGCCGTCGCATCCTGCCAGTACGTGCTCGTCTGCTCTTCTTCGGTGAAAGACGCGTCCTCGTAACTCTCCGTGCTGGCAACGTACTCGTAAGATGTTGCCTTCTGGGTAAATCCCATCAGTAGAACCACCAAGATTCCCGAGTTCAACAGCAACCATCTGGGTGTAGATTCCATCCTTGATCCCCTTATTGCGATTTCCGCTTTGTGCTCGCCTACGTCTCACAATCAACATGGCAGTTCACTTCCAGCTTACGGTCCTCGTATCATGGGCCTTCCCTCCTTTCTCACGTTAGCGTGCCATCATTAGAGCCTCTTGTCCCGGATGTCAGAAATGCTATCTTTTGGGATCAAGAACAACCAGAGTGATCTCACGCGCGTTTCCTCTACCTAATGAGTCTACCCGGTCCGCGGCTGAATGGCACGACACGTTGCAGGCCATCGTGGACGATGGTCAGTTCCTGGACCGACCCTTCAATGGTCAGGCTGGCAAGCCAACCCTTGCTGAAGTTCCACCGACCAACGGGTTCCCGCTCGCCCGTCTTGAACATCACAATGGCGCCATCCCGAAGCGCATCATCGATCTTCCCATCCTCCATTGCCTCGCGCCAGGCCCAAACATCTGCGTCAGGCGAACCCTTGCGTCTGAGCGTGATGTTGTGCCATTCCAGTGCACCGGGCGTCTTCTGCTTGATGGCACCGCCGTTCGTCTGGACCACAGCTTCTTCGATCTGATTACTCGATCCAAGCCCGAAGCACTCACTGTACTCTGCCACCACACCTTGGCCATCGAGCTCCAGTTGGAAGACAAAAGAGTCAGAAAGCTCAGCCGATAGTGCGGCGATACCGCCATTCTGTCCTCGCGACCGTGTGTCGCCGACGAGAGTCAATGAGATCAGAACAGCACTGCACAGAATCGTAAGAGGCCAAAGATATGTACGTCTCATTTTCGTATCTCCTGATTCGATGTGTGTCCTTGCTCAGACCCAAAGGAAATCCCCGGAAAGCGCCTGCTTACCAAGCTGCCCAAGAAGGAACGAATCCATCAGGGCGGTCTCAACGTGCGTCGCATCTGCCATCACCTCCTTTCTTCAGCCCGATCTTTGATATTTCCCACAAAGGGAGCCAAGCGTGCTTAATAATCCTTGAATCCCCGCATCCATTCCGGCCAGTCCTCAGGTTTGACGCCGCCCGCTTTGGTCCACTGTCCGGCCGTATCGAAATTCTTGCGCCACTTGAGCGTCCAGAGTTCCTTGAGCCCGATTTTGCGGACCGACCAATCGATGAAAAGGCCATTGATATACCCGTTGTGCCGGTTGATACAGATTTCACCCCCAGAGCCGGAGGGCTCCCTTGATGGCGGCCGTTGGCGCTCGATCAGCGAATTTGTAGGCTTGACGGCGTCGAAAAGCACCGGCATGTTTTGATAACCTCTGAGGGAGAAGAGATCGGTATACGGCAGATCCTTTGCCGGTCCCATGTAGTCCCGACCCTCAAATGCAGGACTGCCCAGATAGCGGTTTACACCATAGCTCGCACGAAAAGGTGGGCCGGGGAATAACAGTTGCCACGCGGTGAATGTCGACCCATATGCCACCTTTTGCACCAGACGACCGTCATAAGGCACATAGGACCCTCCGGTGGTGTTCGGATCACCCACTTTGACAGCCACAGGGCAGCAGGCGATGCCTGCGGTCCGCACGCCGTGATATCGCCCGTACGCATTAGGATCGTCATCCCTGAGATATCGGCCGCTTAGAAGCCCGATAGCGCCCTCGTCCAAGCGCGGCCACTGCCCCTGATTGTCCTCCAGGTATAGACCCAGCGTTGCCGCCCACTGCTTGAGGTTCGCCAGACAGGCCACAGCCCTGGCCTGCTTTCTCGCCCGGCCCAGCGCCGGCAGTAGGATCGCCATGAGCAGGGCAATGACAGCGATGACTACCAACAACTCGATCAAGGTGAAACCATGGGGATTGATTATGGATGATTGATGATCGACTATTGATAAGTGGTTGCTGATGCGACACTTGCGCACGGTGGAACACGCGGGGTCGCCTGGACGAGGGTAACGCGCGCGCGGTCCTTCTCGGGCTTGGGTCGCTCCATCCGCTGTCTTCACCCGCCGGGAGACCATGACTTTGTTTCTGTCCATATGCGTCTCTCGAATTTTGGCTCATCCGGTTTTTGCGTACTTCTTTGCCTTTTGGGGACGCTGTCCCCAAGCCCCTGGCATAAGCTATGAAATTGGAGCCTCCAAGGATAAGGTTTCGGCTTTCAGATACGTGGTCGTTGCGTGAACGCCACAAGAACCTTTTGCCCAGGAGGCTCCCATGAATGCCAAGTATATCGGTTTCG
>Ga0315274_10001891_pt1 | contig 32147 bp, 28 predicted proteins | sample YL17G02_20_MG_FD_203700 | JGI IMG/M metagenome (GOLD analysis project Ga0315274, IMG submission 203700) | Sediment microbial communities from Yellowstone Lake, YNP, Wyoming, USA - YL17G02_20 | ecosystem: Environmental > Aquatic > Freshwater > Lake > Sediment | place: USA: Wyoming | collected...
AGGCCGGGCATGACTACCTGGTCATGCGCTGTCTAGCCAAGGATCGCACCAAACGTTACACCAGCGCCCGCGAGTTTCTCGACGACTTTGAGGATGTGCGGCAGGGTCGAGCGCCGCGTTCCGAGGCCAGAGTCTCCTTCTCTGAGCTTCGCGTCGGCGAGCGGACAATGGTGGCGCAAAGGCCCTTCGTTACCCCGGAGGAAAGTAAACGTGCGGAGAGCAGGAAGTTGCGGCACGTCTTCACGGGTGCGATTGCCGGAGTGTTGCTGGTGCTTGTGCTGGGCCTGGGAGTCTGGTGGTCCCGCCAACGGGGGAAGGTAGCTGCGCCCCCCGCACCCGCTGAGGCGACCGCGATTGCTCCCTCGCCGCCCCCCGCGCCGGCCAAGGGAGAGGCCGCTCCAGACCAGCCTCCACCGCTCGCGGCAACAACAGCCGTGGCTCGGACAACAAAGCCGACAGGCACCCAGCCGTCCGCAACCAAGCCGGTCGCCAGCCAGACCCGAGTCGCCAGAGTGGTGCAGCTCGTCTGGGAGCACGACCTCAAAGAGGCCAGGCTCTCCCTCCGAAGCGGTACCCAGGTTATTTATGAAGGATCTTCGAAGGGCAGGAAGAAAGGCGGCCTCCTGCGCGGCAAAGGCTATGCCACCACGGCTTCGCGGCCCATCACGATACCGGCGGGTGCCCGGCAGCTTTCTGTCCGTGTAAGGGCGCCCGATGGCTCGCTTGACCTCAGCGACCAAGTCTCTGCCCTTGCCCCGGCGCACCCCTCAGCCGCTCTCCACGTGGCTGTCAAGGACGGTCGGCTCGTGGCTGGCTGGCAGACAGCAGCGCAGCCCGCTCCTTAGCTTGGTTCCGGCTGGCCACCCCCGCATTCCCTCAGCGCCTGCCCGGCGAGTTCCGCTCCTCGCGATGAAGGTTCGCCCGCGGGCCCGCTGCGCGCCGCCTGGGCAGAATGATTATCTCGAAGGCTTCTTCTTGACCGTAACGGTGACCGGCGAACTCAGCTTGAAAGTCAGTTTGGTTTCCGGGGCAAGCCGGATCTCTTTCTTGCCGGTTGCTGCGGCCACTCCGGTCCCGCCTCCCGCGCCGACGGCGCCGCCGATTGCCGCGCCCTTTTTGCCCCCGGCGAGCGCTCCAATCAACGCTCCTGCGGCCGCGCCACCCCCGATCATCTCGATGTTGCGCTTCTTGTGCGACGCTCCCTTCATGCTCCAGGCGTCAGTTGAGACTTCGACTCTTTCTCCATCCCTGGTCGTGAAGGAAGTCAGCACTAGCGCCAGCTCAGCAGGACGATTCAGCCGCCCGGAACTCACGACGTTCGTCACCTTGCCGGTAACCTTGCTCCCGACAGGCGCTACGTCCACCCCGCCGGCGACGAGCGCGGCGGCCAGTGTACCCTCAAATTCCGTGCCAGCAGATATCGTGCCCGTGTCGATGGCGTCGAGCAAACGCATCGTCAGTTCCGTGCCTGCCGGCACCGTCACCTTTTCCGTCGCGGCTTCTGCCTTCTTCCCCTTGCCTGCCTCAGCGCCCGTCCCTTCCGGACCCTGGGTTTCCGTCGGTTGCGTGCCCGGCTGGCAGCTCATCAGGAAGGCGGCCAACAAGCAGATCCCGAACGCCATCCATCTCGCTTTCATGTGCGGCCTCCTTAAGCTCAGCGATTCTCCTTCGCTAGCGCCTCGTAAGTCTTACCTTCGCTCTGGCGGCTAGCGCACGCTCGTTCTGCGGAGATCGCGGCTCGAAGTTGGACAAGTACGACAGTAGATGATCGAGCCCAGTACGTCAACCCTTCCCTGCTTTCGCCGGGTGGAAAGAAGTCGACGGGGAACGCGCGCGCGTGCTACCATTTCCTGGGCTTGAGTACTCTTCAATCAGAGGAGCGGTCGGCCACATGTCAGACTTCGGGCTCCGCGCGACGGATGCTCGCGAACCCCGCCAGGTCCGGAAGGAAGCAACGGTAACGAGCCTCTCCGTGTGCTGCGGATAACCCGAAGTCTGGCCCAATTGATTTTGGATTTTGGATTGCCGATTTCCCGGAACTTGATATTGGGACGTGACCAAATCTCGTCGCGCGGAATTGTTTCGAAAGCCTCGGAAGCGGGAATTTGACAGTGAATATCCCTGTTGACAGCACGTGGCGTCCCGGCGGGCAAATCCAAAATCCAAAATCCAAAATCCAAAATCGAAAATCTAAAATCCCATGTCTTATCAGGTCATCGCGCGCAAGTACCGGCCCCAAGTCTTCGACGAAGTGGTGGGCCAGCGGCTGATTACCGAGACCCTGAAAAACGCCATCCTGCAGAACCGGGTCGCGCACGGCTACATCTTCTCGGGCGCTCGCGGCGTGGGCAAGACCTCCACGGCGCGCATCCTGGCCAAGTCTTTGAACTGTCTGCAAGGGCTCACCCTCACCCCCTGCGGGGAATGTCCCTCCTGCCGCGAAATTGCGGCCGGCAATTCTGTGGACGTTTTCGAGATCGACGCCGCTTCCAACCGCGGCATCGACGAAATCCGCGAGCTGCGCGAGACGGTCCGCTATCTGCCGGCGCGCGACCGCTATAAGGTCTTCATCATCGATGAAGTGCACATGCTCACCACGGAGGCCTTCAACGCGCTGCTGAAAACCCTGGAGGAACCTCCCCCGCGCTCGCTCTTCATCCTGGCCACCACCGAGCCGCACAAGCTGCCGGCGACCATTCAGTCTCGCTGCCAGCATTTTGCTTTCCGCTTGCTGGACTACGCGGAAATCTACGCGCGGCTGGAGCAGGTGTGCGCGGCGGAGAAGATTCAAGCCGACGAAGGCGCGCTCGGCGCGCTCGCTCAGGCCGCCGAGGGGAGTCTGCGCGACGCGCTTTCTCTCCTCGACCAGGTGATCGCCGCCTGCGGCGAGCAGTTGGAGGAAAGCCGGGTGCGGCAACTGCTGGGCGTGGTGCCCGTGCGGCTGCTGCGCGAGATGACGGAAGCCATCCATGCTGCCGACGCGCGCCGCGTGCTCGAGCTGGTGAGCCAGCTGGCCGCCGAGGGTTACGAGCTCGCTCACTTCTGCGGCGAGTACACCCGCTACGTGCGCAACCTGATGGTGGCGAAAAGTTGCGGCGGGGAAAGCCCCTTGCTCCAGGTCCCCAACGACGAGCGCCAGGGCCTGCGCGAGCTCGCTGAGCTTTTCAGCCAGGAAGATCTCGCGCGCTTCTTCCAAATCCTTTTGCGCACGGAAGGCGAACTGCGCTATTCGCTGGAGCCGCGCTTTCACCTGGAGATGGGGCTGTTGAAGCTGGTCCACGCCGGGAAGCTGGCTTCGCTCGAATCACTGCTCGGAGAGCTTCACAGCGCGGCGCTGGGGGAGAAGGCGAGCGCGACTCCACGCAGCGCGGGCGCGCCGAGCCCCGCTCCACCTGCGGCGCGCAAAGCGCAGGAATCCGCGTCCTCGCAACCGCCGCCGACATCTACTGCCGCGGCGCCCGCCAGGCCCTACGCGTTGCCGGCGGAGGCCGCGCCCCCGGTCATGGAGGACAGCCGGCTGGCCTCCATCAAGGCGCTGTTGTTCGAATCGAAGAAGCTCCTCAGTTCTTGTCTGGACCACCTGTCGGGCTGGCGCTTCGAAAACGGTGAAGTCCGCTTTCTCTTTGCCAAAAACGCGTCCTTCTATGCGGAACTGGTGCGCAGCCGCGAGCAACTGGAAACCTTGCGCGCCGCGTGCACCCAGGTCTTGGGCCAGCCCGTGAAAATCTATGTTACACTCGAAGAGCAGGAAGGGCGGCCCGTGAGGGCGCGGCCTGATGCTCGCGAGCGCGCGGGGCGCGACCCGGCGGTTGAGGCTTTCCAGAAAAAATTCGACTGCACCTTGGTGGATGTGAAAGACCTGAGCCAGGAGTGAGCGATGAAAAATCTGCAACAGATGCAGCAGATCCTGAGGCAAATCCAGCAGATGCAGGAGCAGTTTCAGAAGCAACTGGATGAGCTGGTGGTGGAAGCTTCGGCGGGCGGGGGCATGGTGACGGTCAGGATGAACGGCCAGAAGCAGCTGGTCGCAGTACAGATCGACCGCGAGGTGTTTGCCTCCGCCGATATGGAAATGTTGCAGAACCTGGTCATGGCCGCGGTGAACGAGGCCAACCGGAAAGTCGATGACCAATTGGCCAGCCGCGTCGGCAACCTGGCCAGCGGCCTCAACCTTCCTGGCGTGCCCTGAAGGACGAAACTCGAAAATAGAAACTCGAAACCAGGAAGGCAGTCCGATTTTCGAATTTCGATTTTCGAATTTCGATTTTCGCTATGAAAGATTTCGCCGAGCCGCTGGCGCGCTTGATTGATGCGCTGAAGCGCTTGCCTGGGATCGGCCAGAAGTCAGCCCAACGCATCGCCTTCCATCTGGAGCGGGCCCCGCGCGAAGACGCGGAGCGCCTGGCGGCCGCCATCCTCGACGCCAAGGACAAGATCAGGCTCTGCAGCCTCTGCAACAACCTCACCGAGCAGGACCCCTGCGAGTATTGTACCGACCCGCGGCGAGACCCCGAGGTCATCTGCGTAGTGGAGACGCCTTATAACGTGCTCGCCATCGAGAAGACGCGGGAATATCACGGGCTTTACCACGTTCTGCACGGCGCGCTTTCCCCCCTCCAAGGCATCGGACCCGACCAGTTGAAGCTGAAGAATCTGGTAGAGCGCCTGAAAGGCGGAAAAGTCAAAGAGCTGATTGTGGCCACGAACCCCAACGTCGAAGGGGAAGCAACCGCCATCTACCTCTCCAAGCTCCTCAAGCCTCTGGGCCTCAAGGTGACGCGCATCGGCATGGGCGTCCCGGTGGGCTCGGAACTGGAATTCGCCGACGAGGTCACGATGCTCAAGGCGCTCGAGGGCCGGCGGGAAATTTGACCCTGGCGCGGCCAAGGGATCCCTCCTCACTTCCCACGGTGGGACAGAAAGCAATTGGCGGGTTGTTTCACTGTCCGATATAATAGATTGTCAAGCTGAGCCCGGTTTCGCGGCCGGCGTCGCAGAATCTGCTTCTTGACTCTGTCGTTCTCTCCTATCCGCCCGCGCCGCGAAAGATAACGGATGCTGCGTCGTCTGCTTCCCCTCAAACCGTATTTGGTCCGTTACCGCAAGCGCTACGTGGTGGGCTTCATTGCGCTGGTGTTGGCTCAGGCCCTGCGAGTCAATCTGCCGCTGATCATCAAGGCGGCGATTGACAGCCTCTCGCGCGGCGTGGCCTGGAACCGGCTGCTTTTCTACGCCGCCCTGCTGCTGGTGATCGCGCTGGCGATGGCGGTCTTTCAGTTCTGGATGCGCTGGATTCTGATCGGCATCTCGCGCGATGTGGAATACGACCTGCGCAACGGCTTGTTTCTCCACCTGATGCGTCTCTCCCCGCGGTATTACACCCAGACCCTCACCGGCGACCTGATGTCGAAGCTCACCAATGACCTGAACGCGGTCCGGAACCTGGTGGGCCCGGGAATCATGTATTCCGCGTCCACGCTGGTGGTGGGCCTGGCCACGGTCGGCGTGATGCTGCATCTCGACTGGCGGCTGACTTTGTTGGTGTTGGCACCCATGCCGTTGGTTTCCGTCGTTGTCAAGGTTTTCGGCCAGAGGATTCACGACCGCTTCGAGAGCATCCAGGAGATGTATTCGGTGATGACCGAAAAGGTCCGCGAAAACCTCTCCGGCGTCCGCGTGATTCGCGCCTTTGGCCAGGAAGAAGCGGAGATGCGCCAATTCGATGGGATGAACCGCGCCTTCGTGGAAAAGAACCGGCAGTTGATCTGGATTACCAGCTTGATGTGGCCGGGCCTGGCGCTGCTGTTTGCAATCGCCTTCATGCTCATCATGGTGGTGGGCGGGAGGCATGTGCTTTCTGGCCTGATTTCGGTCGGCACCTTTGCAGCCTTCAACGTCTACCTGCTCTATTTGATCTGGCCGATCATCGCTCTGGGCTGGGTGATGAACCTGCTCCAGCGCGGGGTGGCCTCGCTGGGGCGGCTGAACTCCATCTTCCTCGCCCGGCCCGAAATCGATGACCGGGACGTGCCCGCGCAGCCGCTTACCTCTCTCCGGGGCGAAATCGAATTTCGCAACCTCACGTTCAGCTACAACGGCCGGCCGGTCCTCAAGAACATCAACCTGCGGATTCCGGCGGGTAAGACGGTGGCCATCGTGGGAGCCACCGGTTCCGGGAAATCGACGCTGGTGGGCTTGATCCCGCGCCTTTACGACGCGTCGGCAGGGAACTTGTTGGTGGATGGCGTACCTATCCGGCAGATCCCTCTTCAGGTCCTGCGCGCGCACATTGGCTTTGTGCCCCAGGAGACTTTCCTGTTCAGCGAGAGCATCCGGGAGAACATCAAGTTCGGGACCGCGGCCGCCTCGGACGCCGAGGCCGAGCGCGCCGCCGAAATCTCCCACATCCTGCCGGACGTCCGCAGCTTCGCCCGGGGATTTGACACCCTGGTGGGCGAGCGCGGTCTGACGCTATCGGGCGGCCAGAAGCAGCGCGCGGCCATTTCGCGGGCGGTGATTCGCGACCCGCGCATCTTGATCCTTGATGACGCCTTGTCCAGCGTTGACACCTATACGGAAGAGAAGATCCTGCGCCACCTCACCGAGGTGATGGCCGGGCGGACAACTCTGTTGATTTCCCACCGCGTTTCCACCATCCGCAACGCCGATGAGATTCTGGTGCTGCACGCGGGAGAGATCGTGGAACGCGGCACGCACGAAGAGCTCCTGGCTCTGAATGGCTATTACACGGAGCTGTACAACAAGCAGTTGATCGAAGAAGAGTTGGAAAAGGAGGCGTGACGGAACGGGTCGAAAGTCGACAGTCAAAGATCGAAGGCCAATCCTTTTGACCTTCGACTTTCGACTTTGAACTGATTCTCATGTCTGACGGTTTCCACGAAGAAGAAGTCCTGGGGAAAGCCTACGACGCGCGACTGATGCGGCGCCTGCTCGGCTATCTGCGGCCCTACCGGGCAGTGGTGGTGCTGGCGCTTGTCGCCATCGTTTTCTATGGTGTGCTGCAGGCCGCCCCGCCCTACCTGCTGAAGGTGGAGGTGGATCGCTACCTGGATCCCACTTCTCAGGCCAAGGTTCCACCCGTCCTGGCTCGCTTCTTAAGCCCGCTGCCGCTGGTGGGCATTCTCCAGATTGCCTTCGTCCTGTTTCTGCCGACGGTGCTGCTCAGCTTCCTCTTGGAGTTCGCCCAGTCCTACGCCATGCAACTGGTGGGGCAGAAGGTGATGTACGACCTGCGGAAGCACGTCTTCGCCCATTTGCAGCGCCTGCAGATGAGCTTCTACGACCGCAATCCGGTGGGCCGCCTGGTGACGCGCGTCACCACCGACGTGGATGTGCTCAACGAACTGTTCGCCTCCGGTATGGTGGCGATTTTCGGAGATTTCTTCACCCTGCTCAGCATCGTGGTGGTGATGCTGACCCTCAACTGGAAGCTGGCGCTACTCACCTTTTCCATCCTGCCTTTGATCGTGCTGGTCACCGTGGCCTTTCGCAAGACGGTGCGCGAGTCGTATCGCCGCATCCGGGTGGCCATCGCGCGCATCAACGCCTACTTGCAGGAGCACATCACGGGGATGACCGTCATCCAGCTCTTCAACCGTGAAGCCCGAAGCTTCGAGGAATTCGAGAAGGTCAATCGGGTCCACATGGAGGCCTACAAGGATTCCATCCTGGCCTACGGGCTCTTCTTTCCGGCTGTCGAGTTCCTGGGCGTGCTGGCGGTGGCCATCATCCTTTGCCTGGGCGGCCGGATGGCGCTCGAGGGCCTGGTCACGGTGGGGACGGCCATTGCCTTCATCCAGTATTCGCAGCGCTTCTTCCGGCCTATCCAGGATTTGAGCGACAAATACAACATCCTCCAGGCGGCAATGGCGAGCGCCGAGCGCATCTTCAAGCTGCTGGATACTCCGGTGACCATCGCGGATCCCGAACGCCCGGTGCCACTGGAAAACCCGCAAGGGGGCGTGGAGTTCCGCGGGGTGGGCTTCACTTACCGCGACGACCAGCGCGTGGTGGAAAACGTCTCGTTCACGGTGGAGCCGGGTGAAACCGTCGCCATCGTCGGCCACACGGGCGCCGGCAAAACCACGCTGACCAGCCTGCTCCTGCGGTTCTACGACGTCCAGGAGGGCGCGGTGCTGCTGGATGGGATCGACATCCGCCAGCTTCGCCTGCGCGACCTGCGCCAGAATTTCGGCATGGTCTTGCAGGACCCGTTCTTATTTTTCGGCACCATTGCGAGCAACATCCGGTTGGGTACGGAAGGAATCAGCGACGCCCAGCTACGCCAGGTTACGCGCCAGGTGAACATTCTGGATTTTGTGGAGAGCCTGCCGGGCGGGTTCGATGAGCCTGTTAAGGAACGCGGCGCCACGCTTTCGGTGGGCCAGAAGCAACTGCTTTCCTTTGCCCGCGCCCTGGCCCACAATCCGCGGATCTTAATTCTCGATGAGGCCACTTCCAGCGTGGACCCGGAAACCGAAGCGCTGATTCGCGAGGCCCTGCGCCGGCTGCTGGAAAGCCGCACCTCGCTGGTGATTGCGCATCGGCTTTCCACCATCCAGAATGCTTCGAAGATCGTGGTCATGCACAAAGGTCACGTGCGCGAAGTGGGCACGCACCAAGAATTGCTCGAGCGGCGCGGGATTTACTGTAAGCTGTACGAGCTTCAGTATAAGGACCAGGAAGTGTCCGTTGTCCGCGGTCCGTTGTCCGTCAGCGGGCATCCCAAGGCTTCTCCCTTGGCCGCCGACCATAGACCATCGACCACGGACCCCTGACGTATGTCTAAGACCTGCTTGCTGATGGTTGCGGGAGAGCGCTCCGGCGATGTATACGGCGCGGGATTGGCCGCCGCTTTACGCGCCCGGCTGCCGGGGGCGGAGATTTTCGGTTGCGGCGGCGAGGCCATGCGGCAGGCCGGAGTAGAGACTGCGGTCGATGCCCACGAGATTTCCATGGCGGGCATCTTTGAGGTGCTGTCCGGACTGCCGCGCGTCTACCGGGCGTTTCATTCCCTGCTGGCGGAAGTGGACCGGCGGCGCCCGCAACTTGCCGTCCTCATCGACTTCCCGGACTTCAACCTGCGCCTGGCGAAGCGGCTCAAACGGCGTAACATTCCCGTGGTCTATTTCGTGAGCCCACAGGTCTGGGCGTGGAGGCCAGGGCGGCTGAAGCAGATCAAGGCCAACATCGCGAAAATGCTTTGCATCTTCGATTTCGAAGAAGACCTCTACCGCAAAGCGGGAGTTCCCGTGGAGTACGTCGGCCATCCGCTGGTGGACTTGGTGCGGCCCCACCTGACGCGCGAGGAGTTTTTCGCCCAGGCGCGCCTGGATCCCGAGACACCCACCGTGGCGCTGCTGCCGGGCAGTCGGCAGAAAGAAGTCTGCTACAACCTCCCGCCCATGCTGGACGCAGCCACCCGTCTGACGCTCACGCGGCGCATCCAGTTTGTCATCCCGGTGGCTCCGACCCTGGACCCGCTCTGGCTGGAAAAGACCCTGCTCGAGTGCTACGTGGGGAGGGCGACGGTCCGCACGGTGGTCCACGCCACCTACGACGCTCTGCAACATTCGGAGGTGGCCGTCGTGGCCAGTGGCACCGCCACGCTGGAGGCTGCGCTGCGCGAACGCCCCCTGGTGGTGGTTTACCGTGTCTCTCCCCTTAGCTGGATGCTGGGGAAATTGCTGGTGGACGTTCCCCATTACAGCATGGTCAATCTCCTGGCAGGCAAGCCCCTGGTCACCGAGTTGATGCAGTGCGATTTCAACGCACAGAATGTGGCGGCGCAGGTAGAATACCTGCTGGATCACCCTGAAGCTCGGGAGAAGATGGTGGAAGAATTCCGCGCCCTCAGACCTCGTCTGGGGCCCGGGGGCGCCATCGGGCGGGCGTGCGAAGCCGTGCTCGGCGTGCTGAAAGCCTCTGGGGCATCCCTTCCAGGCGCGTGAAGCATCCGTGCCGCAGCAGGCCAGGGACGGAGCGGATGCAACTGGCAGGCAAGGCGAGCAATCCAACTTAGAGCGCCGGCAGAGAGGAACCGTGGCGAATGCGCGTTTCGACCCTGGCGCCAAGCGAGCGAGCAGGGCACGGCCCAGACGGAAGGAGCAGTTGGAGCCAAACATGACATGGGGCAAACCTCTGAGCGAAACCTCTTCGATGCGCGGGAGACTGCTGCCCGGAAGCCTCTGGCTGCGGGGTGGACTGTTGGCCCTGCTGCTCCTGCTGACGGGCACGGTCGGTCTGGCCCAGACGCGCTTCGAGGTGACCAAGTACTCGATTGAGGCGGAGCTTTATCCTTCCACCCACATTCTCTCGGCCAAGGCGCGGATCGATTTCCTTCCCAAGGCGGATTTGACCACCCTGAGTTTCGAACTGCACAGCGGTCTGCGCGTTGAGAAAGTGGCGGACGCCGCCGAACAAGCTCTGCGGTTCCGCCAAGAGGGTTTGACGCTCCAGGTGGACTTCCTGAATCCGCTCCTGCAGGGCAAGCCGTCGTCAATCACCGTAAGCTACGGCGGATCGCTCGCTTCCGCGGATGGCAGCCCGGTTGAGAACTTGAAGTTGGCCTATGTCGGCACAGAAGGTTCATATCTGCTTTACGCGGCGCGCTGGTTTCCGGTCAGCGGGTACAGCGTGAATCGCTTTGCCGCCTCGATGCGCATCACGGTCCCTTCGGAAGAGACGGTGATCGCCTCGGGCAAGGCCCTGGCACCCTTGCGCCAGACGGGAAAAGTGACTTACATCTTCGAGTTTGACGAGCCATCCTTTCCCGGAACGGTTCTGGCAGGCAAGTACGTCGTGCAGCCCGCGACGGCCGTGGGGGCCGATGTGGCGCTCTACCTCAAGCCGGGGCACGAGAACCTCGCCGCCAGTTACGGCGAAGCGGCCGCCAAGATTCAAGCGTTCTTCTCCGACAAATTCGGCGGCTTGCCCAGCGGCCACCTGGCCTTGGTAGAGATCGAGGATGGGACGGTGGGCGGGTATGCCGCGCCCGGCGTCGTGGCGCTGGCCTCGCGCGGCTTCTCGACCCAGGTTAACTATCGTCTGCTGGCGCGCGAGATCTCTCACCAGTGGTGGCGCTGCCTGGTCAGCCCCGCTTCGCCCGATGACGCGTTCCTCGACGAAGGCCTGGCCACCTACTCCGAGGCCCTGTACATTGAGGAGGCCGCCGGCCAAGCCGCCTTCGAAGACCGCATGCGCGATATTCAAATCGGCGCGCTCACCCATGAGGATGCCGCGCCCATCGCCCAGGCCAGCCGATTGCATGAAAACACGCCGGAATACCAGGCCGTGGTTCTCCAAAAGGGCGCCATGGTGTTTCACATGCTGCGCTGGGTGCTGGGCGATGACGCGTTCTTGAAGACCCTGCAAGCCATGGCCCGAGACTACGCCGGGAAATCCATCTCCACCGACGAGTTCGAGAAGCTGGCAGAGAAGGTCAGCAACCAGCAGCTGACTTATTTCTTCGCCCAGTGGGTCAGCTCCACGGGCGTGCCCCAATTCAAGCGGAGCTGGGCCGTCTACCGGACGGAAAAAGGTTACCAGGTGGTGGGGAAGGTGCAGCAAGACCTCGATATCTTCCGCATGCCAGTGGAAATCCGCGTGATTTCGGAAGGGCGAAAGCCGGTCAACGAGCGCGTGGAGATGGTCGGCACCGCCGCGGACTTCACTGTGAACACGCCGACGCGCCCCTTGCGCGTGGTTGTGGACCCGGCCAGCCGCATCTTGAAATACGACGAAAGTATCAAGATCGCCGTCGAACTGGCGCGGGGTGACCAGCTCGTCCAACAGCAGGCTTACCTGGAGGCCATCAAGCAGTACCAGAGCGTCCTGGAGGTGAACAAGAACAGCTCGCTGGCCCACTACCGGATCGGCGAGATCCTCTTCAAACTCCGCAACTACACCGCCGCCATGGAGGAAATGCGCGCGGCGCTGAATGGCGACCTGCAACCCAAGTGGGTCGAGGTGTGGGCGCACCTCACCCTGGGTAAGATCTTCGACGCCACCGGCCAGCGCGACCGCGCCCTCAACGAGTACCAGCGGGCCTTGCAGACCAACGACAATACGCAGGGGGCCCTGGACGAGGCCAACCGCTACACCCAGAAGGCCTACAGCGAGGAACCCCGCCAGGCCAGCTAAGAACAGTGACGAGTGGCGAGTGACCAGTGACAAGAAGGAAGTCAGCAGTCAGAAGTCGGGAGTCACGAGTCGGGACCACAGATACTCGCGGGCACTCTGCAATCCTTCCTCGACCACCCGCCGACTCCCTGGGATCGCCCCTTATCGTCCGCCCCTCTCCGTCCTTCCTTCTGACTTCTGACTCCTGACTTCTGGCTTCTTCCTTGTCACTGTCTTTGGAACTTCAGACCCGTAAGTTGCGGCGCGGTGACCCCACGGTGCTGAATCAGGACCTTGAAAACAGTGCCCATCCCTTCGGGGTGGATGAGCCGCTTGAGTTTCAGTCGCGCTTGGAGCTTTTCCGGTTCCGTCTGCCCCGGATCGTAGAGGTCGCCAAACTGGTTTTCTTCCCCCAGCGCCATGAGGAACCGCTCCTGGGTGGTGAACCCAGTCAACTCCAGCCCCGCTTCCTTTCCAGCGTCAATCAAGGCGCTGAAGTTGACGTGCGCGGTCAAGTCCTGCTCGCCCGGAGCGTAATAGAAGTCCTCTGAGGCAACGTGGCCGCGATAAGTCATCAAGGTCCCACGCGGCCGGTCCGGAGTGTAGAGGTACTCCGCAAAATCGCCATAGTCAATGGTGACCACGAATCCCCGCGCCAATTTCTCCGCCACGGAACGCATCCACCGCACCGCGCGCGAGTTCACCTCCATACGGTTACCCTCCTCCAGTTCACTCCCGTAGTGAGCCACGGCCGCCGCCAGGCGGGAATCGCTGAGGGGGCCAGGTACTTCGCGTAACGATTCGCCGTCGGCGGCCACGTAAATCTCCTTCAGCTCTCCCCCGGCGCGCGTGACCACAGAAACCGGAAAGGAATCCACCAGTTCGTTCGAGAAGAAGCAGCCAGTCCGCGGCACCAACTCTTCCAGGGACGCGCATATCCGGACTTTGTCCGCGAGCCGGTCCTCTGCCAGCCGTGCGCGCAGGCGAAGGCGCTGCTGCGGCCCGGATTCGACGGCGACGTAATCCAGCGCCGCAAACAAATCCGGCTGTGCTGCCTGCAACCAGCGGAGGAAGTCCCGAGCAAACCAGCCGCGACCGGGACCCATCTCGACCCAGGTAAACGGCGTCGGCCGCCCCAGAATCTCCCACGTTTCCACCGCCTGGCGCGCCACTAGCCGCGCAAAGATGGGGTGGAGGTCAGGACTGGTGAAGTAGTCCCCGGCGACACCCGTCCGGTCTTGACCCTGCATGTAGTAGCCATATTCAGGGTGGTAAAGACAAAGCGACATGTAGCGTTCGAAAGTGATTGGGCCTGAGCGATGTAAGGTTTCAAGGAGAAAGGTCTTGAGCGGTGTTTGGTCCACGGGTTCAGGTTACAGGGAACAGGGAATAGGGAACAGGGGAAACTAGCTTGTTTCGTCCCGCCGAAGGGTCTCTGTTCATTCGTGGCTTGCCGGGCGTGCGGTCAATTGCCTGTAAGTGTCTTCAAACACCTGGAGCGCCGCGTCGTCGTAAAGCACGAAGTAAATCTTCTCCAGGGTGCTGCGCGATTTGAGGTGCTGGAGAACTTCCGTAAGCATGATGCGCGCGCACTCTTCCATGGGAAAGCCGGCCACACCCGTGCCGATGGCCGGGAAGGCGAGGCTCTTGATGGTTTTCTCTTCGGCACGCAGCAGCGTATTGCGCGTGGCGAGGCGCAGCGAATCAGCCGTCGTCTGCCCGCCCAGGCGCATGCTGGCGGCGTGGATCACGTAATTGGCGCGGAGATTGGCGCCCGTGGTGACCGCAGCCTCGCCCAGGCGAATCGGCCCGACGGCGTCGCAATCTTCCTGAATTCTGCTTCCCCCCTTGCGGCAGATGGCTCCGGCAACGCCGGCCCCCAGCACCAGGTCGGTGTTGGCCGCGTTCACGATCGCGTCCACCGCCATGTCTGTGATATCGCCCTTCAAGAAGTTAATTTTGGCCTGCATTCCTTCACCCTGGCAGGAGCTCTCGGGAGTCCTCGCGACGAACTAAGGATAGCCTGTTGCCTGCGGTTTGGCTAGAGGGTCTGGGTAAGAAGGGGTTCTCTATGGGTAGGAACAGAGGCCACGGCACGAGGGACGTGCCGTGGGTGCCAACTACGGCGCGTTTTCTCCCCGGCGCGCGGCATAGTCACGGCAGCGGGTGAGGAACTGCTCCAGAATCTTCCGCTGCTCGGGCCGGTCGGTCATCTCCTCGGGATGCCACTGCACAGCTACGAGGTAAGGATAGTCGTCCGCAGCTTCCACCGCCTCCACCAACCCGTCCTCAGAGCGGGCAGTGACTCTGAGCCCGCAGCCCGCCGCCCGCAGGCTCTGGGCCGCAGGGCGCCCCAGCCGCTTGATGGCCTGATGGTGCAGGCTATTCACCTGACAACTTCCCCGGAAAGCTGCTGCCAGATGCGATTCCGTATCGGTCAGGGTGACGGCATGCGTGGCGTCGCTGCGGCTGCCGGCTTGCTGGTGTTCGAGTTCGGTTGCCGCGTCGCCCTTCAAATCCTGGTAGAGCGTGCCGCCGAATTTCACGTTAATCATCTGCAAGCCGCGGCAGATGCCCAGCACCGGCAGCCGGTGGTGCAGTGCCGCCTCCAGCAGTGCCAGCTCAAACTCATCCCGCGCTCGATCCACGCGGAGGTTGGCGTATTTCTCCCTCTCGCCGTAAAGCGCCGGAGCAAGGTCGCCACCCCCAGCGAAAAGAATCCCGTCCAGATCCCCGGCTCGGACCCGGCGCGCGTCGGCGGCAGTTACCAGCTCGAGCTCCTCGGGCTTCGCACCCACCGCCAGCAGCGCGCGAAAGTAAGGCGAGCTTGGTCCTTTGGCCTTTTCTTTGTCAGAAACTGAGAGGGCAATTCTCATGATGAGATCAGTGGTCAGCTTGTAGCCACGGCAAGCTCTCTTTGCCGTGGGTTCTTTATTGGAAGAAAAGCCCACAGCACAAAAATCGTGCTGTGGCTACCTGGGCTGATAGCGCTTCGTGTATCCCGTGCGCGTGTTGGTTACCGTAAAGGAACCATCAGCGTCGGCCGAGAGCTTCAGCCCGTAGCCCCGGCAAGCCTCTCCGGGATTGGCAATTAACTGCTCGGCGGCATTGTTCTGTTTGCCAGCCTCGACCGCGTAGTGAAGTTGCCAGATGTCTTCCAGCCCGGGCGAACTCTGCACGATCTGCCAAGCGTCGGGGCTGCCACCTTTTCTGGCCCCGTTGTTCATGATCGCCACGCGCGGAGCCAGCGCGTGCACGATGGCCGCCGAACCGGAAAGGTTCATCCCGTGATGCGTCGAGAGGTAGGCCTGCACATGACCAATCCGGTTGACGGGGCAGGCCAGCTCCAGTTCCTTGTTCCAGGTCAAGTCGGCCAAGTCGAGCAAGCCGAATGGTCCGAAGCGAATCAGAATCCCTACCGACTGCGCGTTCTCCGTCGGATCGGGAGCGCGGAGCTGGGTTGACGCACACAAGGGATTCGGCGCGCCTGCCCCCTGGAGTGGCGCAGTGATCAATTTCCCCGCGGCGGCCAGCACCTCTATGTCCAGACCCCTGATCGGAATCTTGTCGCCGGGCTTCACCACGATGTGTTGGCCCTTATCCCGCGCCGGGCGATAGGCGGCGAAAAGCGGCTTGGCGTCCGCGTCGGTCTCGATGTTCGGCCCGTGGTCCACAAAGTGGACGATGGGAATCTTCTCCGCCAGGGGCGGGACGCCCCCGACGTGGTCCAGGTGATAGTGGGTTACGAGCAAGTAGTCAATCTGCTTGAGGCCGGCGGCCCTGGCTGTGGCCACGATGCGGTCGGCGTCGCGGCCCGCGTAGCCGGGCCAGCCGGCATCCACCAGCAGGGATTCACCCGCCGGGGAAACCAGCAGCGTGGCCTGGCCGCCTTCCACGTCCACGAAGTAAACGTCAAGCGTCTGGGCCGCGCCGAGCGTGCAGGAGGCGAGGAGAAACAGAAAACCGAGAAGTGTGCGTCGCATGCCGAAATCCTACCACAGGCGTAGCCACGATGGATTCGTTCTGTCGGAATTCTTCGCGGTTTTGCGCCGCGAAACTACGACCGCATCTTCAATTTGTGATTTTGGATTTGCGATTTTGGATTTGCACTCTCAGATATGCAATTGAAAGGCGAGCCGGGCGTCCCCGGGTCCGCCCTCGTAGAGACGTTCCGGCAGAACGACCTGGAGTGCGGAAGCTCTGCTTCCGCCTTGTTCTTCGGGAGCCTTGCTCCCGCTGTCGCAGGTGCGGGTGTGGCCCGCCGGAGAACGCGGTGTCGGAGGCGGCGAGACTCAACCCACCGGCCACGGTGCCCAAGAGCCATTCACGCCGCGTCAAGCCCACCGAAACTCCGTCTCTCTTGCGCCGCAAGGTGCTCCTCCTGCGTCCGGCGGCCGGCTGAATTCGCCGCTAGCCGGTACCCGTTACGGAGTCCCGGCATGCCTTCTACTTGCCGGAATCCGGCGTAACACACACGAAGTTGGCGGCGTCATCCGTGCTGCCGGCTCCCTTCCAGCGCGCCACCTGCGGATAAGCACAGAGAGGCCGCGTACGGAGGATGCCCTTTGTGGGATCAGGATCGGCCCCGTGCTTCGCAGCGATGATGGTATCCGGCGCGGTGCCTTTCTCGACCCAGCGTTCGAGGGCCAGAGAAATGTCGTGTCCCGCATCAGCCTGAATGCTCACGCCTGCCTGCCCGAAACTGTTCGGGCCCACGCCGTCGCCACAGTGCTGCATTCCCGGCACGAGGAAAAGGCGGACGAACTGGCCTGCGTCACGCTGGCCCATCCGGGCCACAACACTCTGGTAGTAGTTGATGGTGTTCTGGGCCGGGATCCCCGCATCGTTCCAGCCGTGGTAGAGGATGAGCTTCCCACCGCGGCTCTGGAACGCCGTCAGATTGGGGTCGGTGGCGTTGAGAATCCGGGCGGTTTTTTCGTCGGCAAGCGTCACATCTTTGTCGAGGTTGAAAGTCTTGGGGTCCCAGGAGGCGTTCTCGAACACGATGTTTCGGAAGTACTGGGTGGAGAAGAAGGAGAGCAAGCTTCCGCCCGGCTTCGCGCCCGTGATCCAGAGGATCCAGCCGCCCGGTCCTGTCTCGCTGCCCGGCGGATAGCCGGGGAAGATTTGCTCACCCTGCGAGTTTCTGGGCCCGGCGTAGAGCTTCTTGAGCGCCGCCACCTGCGGTTCCGTCAGGCAGCTATCCGACTCCGGTCCCTTGCAGAGGAGCACGGAGGGATCGAAGCCACATTTCGTTGGCTCGTCGATGACCCCGTCCACGACGCCGTCGCGCGCATCGCAGGCGGCGAGCGCCGCCGCTTCGATCGCCTTTAACTTGCTCGCGGGGATGTAACTGGCGGGGTCACTGAGGGCCTGCACGTTCCAGGCGGCCGCAGACAAAAGATGGGTCCAGAAGTTGGCCGGTGCACCTGCGATGATACCGTCATAATCGTCGGGGTAGCGCTGAGCTTCCATCAGCGCCTGACGGCCTCCGTTCGAACAACTGCTGAAGTAGGAACGCTGCGGGCCCTCGCCGTAGAAGGCGCGCAGGATGGCCTTGGCTTTTACGGCCGTCTCATGGATGGCTCGATACCCGAAGTCCACCAACTTCTCCGGGTGTCCCAGGGCCCAGCTCGCGTCCCCGCCGACGTGCCCAGTGTCGGTGGTGGCGATGGCGTAGCCGCGCGCGATCGGCAACGACAGAGCGCTGTACGGAATCGTTCCGGCGAAGCCGCCATTGCCGATGCCCTGTAGCTTCCCGTTCCAGCCCGCACTCGGCATCCACACTTCGAATTGGATGTTCGAGTCGCTGGTCGGTCTGATGACGCCCGCGACGCGACAAAACGCGGGCACGTTCTTGAACGGGACGGCGGGGGGAAAGCCGAACGGATCCGGCGGCGGCGTAAACGCGCCGGCAGCCACCGACTGCGCCAGCGTGATCGTGGTGTCAGGCAGCTTGAGGCTGGCCAAGTCCTCGCAAGTCGCGGCTGCGGCCGGCGCTACACCCAATCCCACGCACACCAGCAGGACGGCAGCAGAAACCCGGATGTTCCCGACCGGCTCCTTCCAGGCGGCCAGGCCAGAAGACTTCCATGCACTGCGATTCACAATCGCCTCCAGGAAGCCGCGGACTGTCACCACGCTCCGAAGGCGGCGTTCGGGGTGGCGAACGGAGTCCGGCCGGCGCCAGGCAAGATCTCGGCGCCGGCCTCTAAATGCTATTGAGCCGGCTTATCGAACTTCGCATCATCAATGGGCACGTTATGCTTCACCTCAGTCAACCGGATCACAAAGCTGAATTCCGGCAGTGACTGGTGAATGACGAAGGGTAACTTAACGCCATCGACTTCGCGGTAGTCCTCCAAGGTGGTATCGACCGGCACCGGGCCTGTCGGACCTTCCATTTGTGCCTGGACGCGGACCAGCAGGCCCGATTCGGCATCGAAAGACATCAACTGCGGAGGCCCATCCGCAGGGGTCGCCTCGACGACGTAAGCGTCGTGGCCATTCACGCTTTCCTTGCCTTTGCCCGTCATTTTCGGGTAGAGCTCTTGGAGCTTGATGTCACGGTAGAAATCGGCGTTGCGCCTCGTCGCTGCCAATTGACCTCCCGTGAGGTCCTGTAAACCCGTTTGCGGCGTGTCTTGCCAGCCCACGGTGCCATTAAAACCGAACCGCACCACGCCGTAGTTGGGAGCGTCGGTAATCATCAGTTGTCTGTTGGGAGCCTTTTCATAAATCTCCTCCGAAGCTGTTCCGGGCATCTGGTCCATTTCGAATGTTCCTTTGGAGACCCGGCTGGTCAATTTCTCGACAGCGGCTGTGCCTCCCAAGGCCTGCACGTATTTGTCAAGAATCTGATCCACGGACGGCAAGGACTCCTGGGGGGCTGTTTGGGCCCCGACGGGGATGACTCCTGCCATGAACATGAACAGGGACACGAGGATGAGAATGTTCTTTTTGAGAGTGGATCGCATTTTACCTCCATGAACTCAGCGTGTCTTGCCAGTCAGCGCTCGTTCCGTCTTGCATTCCCGCTCAAGCCTGCCCGACGTTCGGTCTCGAGCCGATCAAAATCACAGGCAATACTATCACTTCCTCCCAAACCCCGAAGCGGCGTTCAGCGGGTAGCTGTGGGTGAAACCCGCGGACCAAGGTGAAGCCGGTTTCCCCCGGCCTTGCATGGGCCGCATTGAACGCGGCGGCTCCCTTCAACCCCATCCGGATTGTGGGGAGTTCGGATTGCGCTTCTGAATTCGCCGTGGGTTTGTCAACGCGAAGAAGCCCACGGGTGCAACGGACACCAATCGTGGCTACCCGAACATTTTGCTTTATAATCGTTGCAAAGGGTGTAGCGCACCGCTGGCATTTTAGCGGTGCGGCTTGATCCTTCGGAATTGCCACCGGGTCATCCGCCGCGGCGGACGGGCCTGGCGCTGGGGCAAAAGGGAAAGCCACTTGAGCGTACGCGTTTGCGTGTTGGGCAGCGGGAGCAAAGGGAACGCCACCCTGGTGGCCACCCAGAGAACGCGCCTCCTGATTGATGCGGGCTTCAGCAAGCGAGAGACTTACGCGCGCCTGGAAGCGGTAGGAGAGCGGACCGACGACTTCGACGCGCTGGTCATCTCGCACGAGCACACCGACCACATCAGTGGCTTGCGGGCGCTGGCGCTCGACCTGAACGTTCCCGTTTACATTTCCGCCGCCACCCGCGACGCCATCTACTGGGACCCGCGCCTGCGCGCCTGCGAGCTGTTTGCCCCGGGCGAGAAGTTCTCGATCGGCGATATCGAGATCACGCCTTTCTCCGTGCCTCACGATGCCGCGGATCCGGTGGCCTTCACCTTGGACGCGGAAGGCATCCGCATCGGGCTGGTCACCGACCTCGGCTGCATTCCGGAGCTAGTGAAGCGCCACGTGCGCGGCTGCCACTGCCTGACCTTCGAGTCGAACCACGACTTGGAGATGCTCAAGATTGGGCCGTACCCGTGGTACGTCAAGCAGCGCGTGATGAGCCGCCACGGGCACCTCTCCAATCGCGCGACGGGGGAGTTCCTGAGCGAAGACTTCGACGGCACGGCGCAGGTGCTCATCCTGGCCCACTTGAGCCAGATCAATAACCATCCGGAACTGGCTCGCATGAGCGCCGAGGAAGCCCTCGGCCAGCGGCCGCGCCGCACGCCGCTCGAGTTGCACCTGGCCAGCCAGTCCGCGCCTACACCGGTTTTCCAGTTTTAGCTGTAGCGGCGCTCTGTGAGCACCGATTAGGGCGGCGGTTATAGACCGCCGTTGCAGAAGGGCCTCGCCAGGGCACCCCGAAAGACAAAATCAAAAGGCCAAAAATCAAAAATGGAGGGAACGGTTGTGGGCCCGAAGGCCCGCCCTGCAAGGCTTCTTCTTCTTCTGACTTCTGACTCCTGGCTCCTGACTTCGGACTCCCGCCTTCTCGTTGTGATAGGATGAGGGGTTCGATTCCTCGTCGCATGGTGGCGCGAAATCGAAAATCCAAAACGGCAAATGCAAAATCCCATGATTCCTCGTTATACCCGCCCGGAAATGGGCCAGATCTGGAGTGACGAAAACAAGTTCCGCCGGTGGCTGGAAGTGGAAATTGCCACGGCGGAAGCCGAAGCCGAAACGGGGATGATCCCCAAGAGTGCCGCGCGCGCCATCCGCCGCAAGGGCGCGTTTTCGGCGGAGCGTATCCTGGAAATCGAGAAGAAGGTGAAGCACGACGTCATCGCCTTCACCACCAACGTGGCCGAGAACGTGGGCCGCGAGGCGCGCTATCTGCATTACGGCCTCACTTCGAACGACGTCGTGGACACCGCGCAGGCGCTGCAAATCCGCGACGCTTCGCAGTTGCTGCTGAAGGGCCTCGCGCGACTGAGCGAGGTGCTGAAGAAGCGCGCCTTCGAGTTCAAACACACGCCCATGATGGGCCGCACCCACGGTATCCACGCCGAGCCCATCACTTTTGGCTGCAAGCTGGCCATCTGGTACGCGGAGAACCAGCGCAACACGGAACGGCTGGCTTACGCCGCCGAGCAGATGCGCGTGGGGAAGATTTCCGGCGCCGTTGGCATGTACGGCCACTCGACGCCAGCGCTGGAAAAACGCATTTGCGACAAGCTGGGCCTGAATCCCGCGCCCATCTCCAATCAGGTTATCCAGCGCGACCGGCACGCGTTCTACCTTTGCACGCTGGCGGTGATTGCGGCCTCGCTGGAAAAGATTGCGCTCGAAGTCCGCGGGCTGCAACGCACCGAGGTGCGCGAGGTGGAAGAATATTTCTCGCCGGAGCAGAAGGGCTCCTCGGCCATGCCGCACAAGCGCAATCCAGTGACGGCGGAACAGATTTGCGGCCTGGCGCGCGTGGTGCGGGCCAACGCCCAGGCAGCGCTCGAAAACGTGGCGCTGTGGCACGAGCGCGACATCTCGCACTCTTCGGTCGAACGCGTCATCCTCCCGGATTCAACTATCCTGGTGGACTACCTGCTGGCGAAGACCGCGAACCTGGTCGAGACTATGTTCGTCTATCCCGAGCGTATGCGGGAGAACCTGGACCATCTGAAGGGGCTGATTTTCTCCGGGCAGTTGCTACTCGACCTCACCGCGAAGGGCGCGGCGCGCGAGGAGGCCTACGGCTGGGTGCAGCGTAATGCCATGCAGGTGTGGGAGACACACGAGGATTTCCGGACGCTCGTCGAGCGCGACGACGACATTCGCCGGTATCTCAAACCCTCCGAAATTGCCGAGGTCTTCAAAGTCGAACGCTACCTCGTCCACGTGGATGAAATCTTCCGGCGGGTGTTCGGGAAGTAGGGCAACACTCGCCTTCGAGTGTGGCGGCTTTCCTTGGGCTCGCGAACTGCCCTCACGCGCATACACAAAAAAACCGCGATATGGTGTATACTAGTGCCATGGCACGGACCAACATTTACCTGGACGACCGTTTGATCCGGCGCGCGGGCAGGCTCACCGGTCTGCGGACCAAGAAGGCCATCGTCCACCGCGCCCTTGAAGCCCTCGTCCGCACGGAAGCGCGCAAAGGAATCCTGAAATTCTATGGAACTGGCATCTGGCAAGGCGACCTGAAAGCCATGCGGCGGAGCCGCAGACCTTGAGCGCGCCTAGCGCGGTTCTGGTTGACACTTCCGTCTGGATTGACTTCTTCGCCCCTCGACCTGGACCTGGGGGGCGCGAGCTGCGGCGGATGATCCATGCGGCAGAGCCCATCATCCTCACAGGAATTATCGTCACAGAGATCCTGCAAGGTCTGGTGCGCGACGTGGCGATCGTCGAGAAGTTTCTTGCGCACTGGGACCTCGTCGAGCCCGCGGGATTCAGGACCTATGTGCGCGCGGCAAATCTCTACCGACAAGCCAGATCCAACGCCCTGACGCTGACGACGGTGGACGCACTCATCGCGACGCTCGCCATCGAAAACCGCGTGCGACTCCTCACCCTCGACAAGGATTTCGAACGCGTCGCGCGTTGGACGCCCTTGGAGCTTTACGTGGCACTTTAGATTCGCGGTGCCCTTAAGGAAAGACCCCGCCAACTCGCAGACCTGAGAAGGTCTGCGCCATCCACGGGTCACGGCCCGACCTGCGGTCAAGGCGCTACAACCGATTCATCACGCTCGCCAAATATCCCGCGCCGAAGCCGTTATCGATATTGACCACGCAGACGTTGGGGGAGCAACTGTTCAGCATGCCGAGCAGGGCGGCGAGGCCGCGGAAGCTGGCGCCATAGCCGACGCTGGTGGGGACGGCGATGACCGGCACGCCCACCAGGCCTGCGACGACGCTCGGCAGCGCGCCTTCCATACCCGCCACGCAGATAATCACGCGCGCCTCACGCAAGTGGCGGCTCTGGCCGAGCAAGCGATGGATGCCGGCCACGCCCACGTCGTAGAGCGCCTGAACGCGGTTGCCCATGGTCTCGGCGGTGACGAGTGCTTCTTCCGCCACCGGGATGTCAGACGTGCCGGCACAGACCACCACGATTTTGCCTTTGCCGCGAATCTTACGCTCGTGGCGGATGACGATGGCGCCCGAAAGTGGGTAGAACTCCGCGCGCCGGTCGAGCTTCCGCACGCGCTCGAACAAGGCCTCGTCGCCGCGGGTGATGAGGATATTGTGCCGGTGCGCGAGCATGCCGCGCACGATGCCTTCAACCTGCTCCGCCGTCTTACCGCGGGCGAAAATCACCTCGGGGAATCCCTGGCGCAGCGCGCGGTGATGATCAATCTTGGCGTAACCCAGATCTTCGTAAGGCAGGTTGCGCAGACGATCCACGGCTTCTTCCACGCTCAGTTTACCGCGTCGCACCTGCCGGAGCATTTTGGCAATTTCTTCGGCGGTCAATTGAAACCTCGTTTCAGAGCAGTCAGCTCTCAGCCATCAGCTTTCAGCACGCCAGGAAATCGCTGAAGGCTGACAGCTGACGGCTAAACCGTTTCCAGAGTACCTCCCAGCAACTTTCCTACCGGAGTATATCAGGGTCCGGGGGGACCCACAGCGCCAACGTTCCTTGACTTCCTCCCGAGCCCTGGCTGACAATGCCCGCCATGCCATTGCGTTCTTCTCGCAAGAAAACCGTAGTCCTGGGGGTCACTGGGGCGAGCGGGGCTCTCTTCGCCCGGCGCATGCTCCAGATGCTCGAGGCCGACGCGCGCGTGGGCACGATCCACTTGGTCATCTCGGGCAGCGGCCTAAAAGTGCTGCGCGCGGAGCTGGGTCTGAAGGTATCCAGACGGGCGGACCTCCCGGGGCTGCTCGCGGCGCGGCCGGTACGCAAGACGGTTTACCTGCTCGATTCCGACATTGGCGCCAGCATCGCCAGCGGCTCCTATCCCGTGGACGGTATGGTGGTGATTCCCTGCTCGACCGGGTGTCTGGCGCAGATCGCCAACGGGATCGCCTCCACGCTCATCGAGCGCGCCGCCGACGTTTGCCTGAAGGAAAGCCGCAAGCTGATCCTCGCCCTCCGCGACGCACCTTTCAGCCGCGTGCACCTGGAGAATATGCTGCGCGCGCAGGCCGCGGGTGCCGTGATCTTCCCGCTCATTCCCTCCTTCTATCATCGGCCGCAGACGATTGACGATCTCGTCACGCAATTCTGCTGCCGGGTGCTGGCGCATCTGGGGCTGGAGCAGAAACAACAATTCCGCTGGGGCAGGTCGAGCGGGAGCAGCGAGTAGACTTTGGGCACTGCGGGCCCGGCGCGGAAAGTCGTGATGGCACCATAAAGGAGAACTGCGATGATAAGAAGATATGCTCTTCCGCTGTTGCTCGTTCTGGGCCTTTCTCCAATTTTGGCCGCCGCCCAGGAGCTCCGGCCCCTCGAGCTCCCCAAGCCGCAAACCGATGGCGGCAGGCCACTGATGCAGGTTTTGCGGGACCGTCACTCCACGCGGGAGTTCAAGACCGACAAGCTGCCCTTGCAGGTGCTTTCCAATCTGCTGTGGGCTGCCTTCGGCATCAATCGTCCCGAGACCGGAAAGCGCACCGCGCCCTCGGCGATGAACTGGCAGGAGGTTGATATTTACGTCGCCCTTCCGGAGGGGCTCTACGTTTACGACGCCAAGGCGCATCGGTTGGTGCAGATCCTGGCAGAGGACGTCCGCGCGGCGACAGGCGGGCAGGACTTTGTGATGGGCGCGCCGCTGAACTTGGTCTATGTCGCAGACCTGGCAAGAACCAAGGATGCAGGCGCGGAGGAAAAGAACTTCTACACTACAATCGACGTCGGCTTCATCAGCCAGAACGTGTACCTGTTCTGCGCCTCCGAAGGCCTGGCGACGGTGGTGCGCGGGACGGTCGATCGGCCGGCGCTGGCCAAGTTGATGAAGCTGCGCCCGGAACAGAAAATCATCGTCGCTCAGACCGTGGGCTATCCAAAGAAGTGATGTCCGGGAAGAGCTTCGCGGGCTTTTCCCCCGCGCGGCCGCGCGAGGTTGCGCGGCGCGAGCGCGGTTGGGGAAAACAGTCTCTTGCCAATGGGTGAGAACCTCACCAATGGATTGACTCCTGCTGAGGGCCAGGGCGGGACGCCGCCAGCGACCGGCCTCCTTGCCAAGCTGCGGCTCACCCTCGAAATGATCAAGTTTGAGCATTCGGTCTTTGCGTTGCCGTTTGCCTTGACCGGGGCCCTGCTGGCTGTGCGTGGGCTGCCGACTTGGCGCCAGCTTCTCTGGCTGGTGGTGGCGATGGTGGGCGCGCGCAGCGCGGCGATGACGTTCAACCGCATCGTTGACCTGAGGTTGGATGCGCTGAACCCGCGGACGCAGGCGCGCGCGCTGCCCGCGGGCCGCTTGAGCCTGCCGTTTGCCGCGGGCTTCACGATGGTCTCGTGCGCGGTCCTTGTCCTGGCCGCCTACGAACTGAATCCGCTCGCCTTCAAGCTTTCACCCGTGGCGATTGTGGTCTTGCTGGGCTACTCGTTCACCAAGCGCTTTACGGTCCTTTCCCACCTCATTCTGGGGCTCTGCCTGGGAATGTCGCCCGCCGCCGCCTGGATTGCGTTGCGCGGCGATTTGAGCGTGAGCGTTCTCCTGCTGGGCGCGGCGGTCACGCTGTGGGTGGCGGGTTTCGACATCATTTACGCCTGCCAGGACGTGGAGTTCGACCACGCGCTGGGTCTGCACTCCATCCCGCGCCGCTACGGGATTCGCGCTGCGCTTTACACATCAGCCGCAGTGCATCTGGTGACGCTGGCGCTGCTCATCGTCGTGGCGCGCCTGGAGAATCTCGGTTGGCTGGCTTGGGCAGGCCTGGTGGCAGTGGGCATCTTGCTGGCCTACGAACACGCGCTTGTCAAGCCGTCAGACCTGTCGCGCGTGAATGCTGCCTTCTTCACCGTCAACGGCTTCCTCAGCCTGCTGTTCTTCGTAACTTGGGGAGCCGACGTATTGATTCATTGAGTCATCGGATCGTTGGGTCATTGACAGATTGAGTGAATGACGATTGAAGGGAAACCGGCCCACCGCCGTCCGGGCAAGAGATTCACTTAATCAGACAATCAACCAATCACTCAATTACTGGATTCTTTCCGGAGTAGCCATTTCCTGGAAGATGAGCGAGTCGAAGATGGCCAGGACGTGCTTGCGGTAGGAGACGATTCTGTCGAGGCTGAACTGGTTCCAGGGGTCGCGGCTCGCTTCCCGCTTCCAGCGCTCGAGCACCTGCGGCGGGACGTCGATATCCTCGCGGAGTCTCTGCAGAGGTTGGCCGCGCAAGAAGAGGCCGTAGAAAAACGCCGCTTCATGCTGCGGTTCGCCGAGCTGGGTGTCCACCGTCACTGCCACACCACCCGCCACCTAAAATGGTAAAGCGGTTCCGGCTCGAGTAAAGAGGAATCGCCAGAGCCGAGGCAAGAACGAAAGCACATACCGAAGCCGTTGTCAAGCCCCAGAGCCAGTATTTATGCGGGTCCGACAGGGCTAGGGGCAAGCAAGATGAATGCCAAGTTGAGACTGGCATTTCGTTTGCTTGAAGCAGCCTAATTGCCAACTGTTGCCGGGCAGCGTAAAATTTACAGATAGCTCGGGGTTAAGGCAGTTGACTCAGCCAGGGTGAGAATGGCAAACGGGTGCGCGGAAGCTCCCGCGCTTCAATCGATTACCGACAAGGTACGGGCAGGCGAGCGTCTCAGCTCCGCGGACGGCGTGACCCTCTACCAGACTAACGACCTGCTGGCCCTCGGCCAGCTCGCCAACAGCGTGCGCGAGAAGTTGCACGGCAAGCGCACCTATTTCAATGTCAATCGCCACCTTAATCCCACCAACATTTGTGTGGCAAACTGTAAGTTGTGCGCTTTCGGACGGAAGCCCGATGCGCCGGGCGCTTATGCCCTGGCGCTTGAGGAAGCCTTCCGCGTGGCCGGGCACAACTGGACCGAGGCGGTCACGGAATTTCACATTGTGGGCGGACTGCATCCGGACTTGCCCTTCGCATACTATCTGGATCTGCTGCGCGGGCTCAAGCAGCGCTTCCCTCACGTCCACCTGAAAGCTTTCACGGCCGTCGAGATCGCTTACTTCTCGCGCCTCACGCGGCTCCCAATTCGCGAAATCTTGGTGCGGATGAAGGAGGCAGGGCTCGGCTCGTTGCCGGGGGGGGGTGCGGAAATCTTTGCCCCCGCGGTGCGCCGCGTCATCTGCGATCATAAGATTGGCGCTTACGCCTGGCTGAAGGTGCATCGCAGGGCGCACGAACTCGGCCTGCACTCGAACGCCACCATGCTTTACGGGCACATTGAGTCGGTGGAAGACCGTGTGGACCATCTGCTCGAACTGCGCCGGCTTCAGGATGAGACGCACGGGTTCCTCGCCTTCGTGCCGCTGGCGTTTCATCCCGCCCACACCGCCCTGGCCCATCTTCCCCCGAGCACGGGGTTCACGGACCTCAAAAACATTGCCGTGTCGCGGCTGCTGCTGGATAACTTTCCTCACATCAAAGCCTACTGGCCGTCGCTGACTCCCCAGGTGGCCCAGGTGGCGCTGCGCTTCGGCGCCGACGACGTGGACGGCACGGTGGTCGAAGAAAAGATTTACCACGACGCAGGCTCCACCACCCCGCAGGGCCTCACTCAGCAGCAAATCATTCGCTTGATCCGCGAGGCTGGCCAGGAGCCCGTCGAGCGCGACACGCTCTACCGACCTGTCAGGCGCACAGGAACGTCGGTGGGCCCTCCGAGCTGATGTTTTTGGGGATTCGCGATTAGGGGCTCAGGGGTAACTTTGCCCCACAGATTTGAAATCTCAGATCTCAGATTACGGCGTGGGCAGCCGTAGCCCGGAGGCCTGCATGCACCGGTGCCGGGCGCAGCCCCCTACACGCGAACGCCGAACCGGCACGCCTTGCCGCCCCGCTTGATGGACTCCGTCAGTTCCACCTTCACAGGTTTGCCGACGGCGCGCTCGAACATCTCCTTCACGTAGCCGACCGAGCAATTGCAGTACGTGGCCGGAAGAATTGGCGGGCCGGACTCCACCAGGGGGCAGAAGCAGCGACCGCTCGTGCCGTAGCTGAAATAGACGGCGTTTCCCTCTTGGCGCACACCGTCTTTGCCGGCGAATTCTCGTAACCGGGCCAGCAGTTTGTCGAAGTCGCCCGGCTGTGGTTTGGCCTCTGTCGCCTCCCCGTGCGACGCACGGAAACAGGCACGGCCGCAGGCTTCCATGAGCTTGGTTCTGGCTGCCCCGTCGAGTTGGGAATCCACCGTCTCCATGAGCCTCTTGACCCAAGCCTGCGCGAACTCCTGCTTCTTCTCGCAGGGGGTGCCTCCCGGAGCCTGCGCAGAGTCTGCGGCGGAACTCTTTCCGGACGCGCCCCACAGAAGCAAGGCTCCTGATCCCATCCCCAAGTGAACCGACTTGTTGATGAATTGCTTGCGATCCATTGCACACCTTGTTTCTGCCGCCCCCGCTTGCGGCAAAGCGCCAGAGCAGCTAATCCGTGGGCCTCAGGCCTGCGGCGCGCGCAGTCGCCTGCCAGCCCTCGTAGGCCAGCCAAGCATACACTGGCAGGTATTCCAGGGCCAGGATGAGCGGTGAATCCCGGTAAGGTTGGCCGGCCGCGTAGGCGACCATAGGAGCATAACCCAACACGCAGGTTACGCTCATCAGCAGCCACGGCCGGCTGGGGTAGAAACACAGGAAGGGAATCGTCCAGGTGAAATACCAGGGAAAGGCGTTGGGCGAAAGCAGGAGCAAACCGGCGGTAAGGAAGAGGCCGGCGCGCAGTGGCTCCAACCGCTGCTTGAGCGCGTAAGCCACCAAGGCCAGCAGTACCATCCCGACGACCAGTTCCGCCTGCGCCTGCGAATTTCCGGCGCGGACGATAAGGCGGAAGACGCTGTCATTTGCCTCCCAGCCGGCCGCGTACTGGGAGAGGCCCTCCAGGAGGTTCCGGCCGGCACTGGCGTAACGGAGATAAGCGAGGGCTACTAGCCCGCCGAAAAGGCCCGCGTAAGCCCAGCGCGTCCGCTTGAGAAAAACGGGCAAGAGCAGCACCGCAAAGAATTTCGCGAGAAAAGAGAGGGCGAGAAACGTAATTGACAGCGCTCGCTGGCGGTTTATAATAAGAAGGATAGCCGCCAGAAGCGTCAAGATCGCCAGGGAATCGTGGTGGCCGTCCAGACTGAACGACACGACCACCGTGGGATTCCAGGCATACGTCAGGACGCGCGGGAGCGGCTGCTTGTGAAGCGCCAGGAGTAGCAAGAGCACGACGATACTCGCCAGGTCGAGCCCCGTGTAAAGCCGCTTGTAGCCTGAGACCGTTTCCACCCAGGAGAAAGACATTTCGCTGAGTGGCGGGTAAAGGGTCGGCGTGGTGCTCCCCACCTCCAGGGGATGCCGGGGATCCTGGAAGGCAGAAGGACCCAGTGCGGCCGGGTAGGTGGCGTAGGGGTTGATGCCAGCGCGCTGGACGCGGCCTTCCCATTGGTAGCGGTAGACATCGCCCGAGAGCGACGGGGTGAGAGGTAACACCAGCAGGCGAAAGGCCAGCGCGCCCGCCAGGATGATGAGCAGGGCGGCGGGGCCCGGCACAAACCTCTCGACCAGGTAGACCCCGGCGAGGTAAAGTATCCCCGCCCCGAGCGCGAGAGCGATGAATTCCGGAACGTGGGCCTTAAGGTCAGGCTGGCGGGCAAGATAGTGGTAGATCGTTCCGAGTCCGCCGGCCAGCACCAGCAGGCCCAGGGTAGGAAGGCTGTTCAGCAAGGCCGGTGATCTAGGCATAGTGGAAGGGTAACAGCGGAGACCGAAATCTGACTTCTGACTCCTTGTAGTTTCCATGTCGCACTTATTCTTCGCCATTCTGGTTGCCAACGCGAACCCGGTGCTCCGCTATCTCCGGCAAGTTTTTCACAAAGACCCGTTCCGGGGCATCTATCAGCCCAACGCCTTTGACCTCTCGATCCTGATCCCGTACTTTACCATTCTTATCATCCTCTCGATTTACGGTCTGCATCGGTATCACCTGACTTATCTTTACCTGAGGCACCGGAAGAAGGCCCCCCAGCCGCAGCAACACTTTGAGGCGTTGCCTCGCGTTACCGTCCAACTGCCGATCTACAACGAGCGCTACGTGGTAGAGCGGCTGCTCGAAGCGGCAACCCGCTTGGACTACCCGCGCGAATTGCTCGAGATACAGGTGCTCGACGATTCCACGGACGAGACGCGCCTGGTGGCCTCACGCCTGGTCAGCGAGTACGCGCGGGCAGGCTGCCCCATTTCCTATCACCACCGCACGAACCGCGAGGGCTTCAAAGCCGGGGCGCTGGCGGAAGGTCTGAAGAAGGCGACGGGCGAGTTTATCGCCATCTTTGACGCGGACTTCGTCCCGCCGCCGAACGTCCTGCGCGACATGATCCATTACTTCGCCGACCCGCAGGTGGCGGTGGTACAGGGCCGGTGGACGTGGATCAACCGTCACTCCTCCAGCCTGACGGAGGTTGAGGCAATCATGCTCGATGGCCATTTTGTAATCGAGCACGGCGCGCGGCACTTCTCGGGGCGCTTCTTCAACTTCAACGGGACAGCAGGCATGTGGCGGCGGGCCGCCATCGAGGACGCCGGCGGCTGGCAGCACGATACCCTCACCGAGGACGCCGACCTCAGCTACCGCGCCCAGTTGCGCGGCTGGAAGTTTGTTTACGACCCGAAGATCCTTTGTCCGTCCGAATTGCCCGTGGAGATGAACGCCTTCAAAGCGCAGCAAGCGCGCTGGGCCAAGGGGCTGATCCAGGTGGCGCGGAAAATGCTTCCCGTCATCTGGCGCAGCGAGCAACCGCTGTTCATAAAACTGGAAGCCACGTTCCACCTGACGGCCAATATCGCCTACCCGCTGATGGTCCTCTTCTCGGTGATCCTGCTGCCGGCGATGATCGTGCGCTTTTACCAGGGCTGGTTTCAGATGCTGTATCTCGACCTGCCGCTGTTCATCCTGGCTACCTGCTCCGTTTCGACGTTTTACATGGTAGCCCAGCGGGCGCTCTGTCCCCGCGGCTGGTGGCGCCGCATCAAGTACATCCCGTTTTTAATGGCCACCGGCATCGGCCTCGCCCTTGCCAACTCCAAGGCGGTCATCGAGGCGCTGCTCGGCAAGGAGTCGGAATTCGTTCGCACCCCCAAGTTCCGCGTGGAGGGTCGCCAGGACAACTGGGAGCACAAGAAGTACCTGCTCCGGGGCGGCTGGATTCCCGCCGTCGAGCTCGGCCTGGCCGCCTATTTCTTCTTCACCACGGCTTACTCCATCACCATTGAGAATTACCTGACCACGCCCTTCCTGGTGCTCTTCTTCGTGGGCTATTCCTACATGGGGACGATGTCGCTCCTCCAGACGCCGCTGCGGCGGCTGTGGAGCGCGCTGCCTTCGCTCCTCCGCCCACGCGCCGTTTCCCCCGCCACGTAGTAGTCAGGAGGGATAAACCAGCGGATGGAGAGCCAGCCCTGGAGCGGAAATCCCTAAGGTTCGCTGGACAAGAAATAAGGTGGAAGGCAAATGGCCCGAGTGGCCAGTTCCTGGATCTACTTGCGCACGGAAACCACTACGGCGACAACTATCACCACGACAAGTACGCCCATCCAGACCCATCCGAGGACTATCCCTGCCGTGGCCATGCCACGCCCGCTTAGCTTCGCAGGGTCTCTGTCAATTTCCCTCCTAGCAACGTAGCCGAAGACGAGAGCCAGGATTGATGTGATCCAGTAGAACCACACGATACCCAAGACCAGGCTCGCAATGGCCATGCCGCTCACTCGCGAGCTCGCAGGCGGAGCCCAGACGGGAGAGGCGCCCGCGGCACCACCAAGCACGAGCGCCGCTCCGCAGTACCGGCACTTTATTGCCTCATCCTGGATTTCCTCGGCGCAGAAGGGGCACCGTTTCACAAATCACCTCCCTCGAGAGCTCAACCAGCGATGGGGGGACTTTGCTCATTCGCAGGCTTATCCGTTTCTTGCCGGATGACGCCAGTCTCATCGGTGA
>Ga0315274_10001892_pt1 | contig 32142 bp, 17 predicted proteins | sample YL17G02_20_MG_FD_203700 | JGI IMG/M metagenome (GOLD analysis project Ga0315274, IMG submission 203700) | Sediment microbial communities from Yellowstone Lake, YNP, Wyoming, USA - YL17G02_20 | ecosystem: Environmental > Aquatic > Freshwater > Lake > Sediment | place: USA: Wyoming | collected...
GCAAGGTCAAATCCGTCTTCACCCTCTGGGGCAAACTGGCAGCCAATCTCGGCGTCGACTCGTATGCACCTCTGCCTTTTGCCCTCCCGACTCAGCCGGTGCCGGACGGGCTCGACTGGGACCTGTGGGTGGGCCCGGCCCCCTGGCAGCCGTACAACAGCGCCTACCACAGGAATCCATCGCCGGGCGTGGTGCCTTGGGCCTTCCACGAGGATTTCGGGGCCGGGGCCGTCACCTGGTACCATTCGCACGCCGCCGACGTGATTCAGTACGCGCTGGGCATGGAGAACAGCGGACCGGTCGAGATCATCCATCCGAGCAACGGAACGTACCCGACGCTCACCTACCGTTACGCCAACGGCACGCTCCTGCACCACGTCGATCATTGGGGCATGGTGAAAGACCTCTACAAAGCCGTGCCGGCCACCGCCCGATTGGAGGGCAATTTCGGCGGCGTGTTCGTCGGCGAGCGTGGCTGGGTCACGTCGATGTCCACCGGCGGACGCATCGAGGCCGGGCCCGAAGAACTCTTCAAGGAGATGAGTCTGACGACGCGCGAGGTGAATATCGGAGACAACAATCACCACGCGAACTGGTTCGAGTGCATTCGCACCCGCCGGCCGCCGAACTGCCCCGAAGAGATCGGCCATCGGGGCGCATCTCTCGGCCATCTGGCGATCATCGCGTACAAGCTGCAGCGGTCACTGCACTGGGACCCCGCCACGGAGAAATTCGCCAATGATGATGCCGCGAACCGTCTATGCTCCCGCGCCATGCGAGCGCCCTGGCGCACGTAGGGTGCATCGCTATTTTTCATCAAGGCCGACCGGCTCGCCGCCCGGCGCCCAAACGCCCCGACGTTGGAGCAGGGAGCCCTCCAGCCTGTAGAGACCGACCAGGGCCTTGAAGTAATTGGCGACGGCCTGGATTTCAGCGATCTGGCTCGCCACCAGGTCTCGCTGCGCCTGTGCGACGAGAAGGGAGGTGGACTTGCCTACGCGGAATTTCTCGGTTTCCACGCGAAGTTTCTCCTCCTGGAACGTGCGGGTCGCCGCCGTAGCCGTGATCTGCTCGTGCGTCCGACTCACCTCGACGTAGGCCGAGCGGATATCGACCTGAGCAAGCTGCGCGAGATTCTCGAACGCTTTGACCGCTTGCTGCCTGCTGATGACGGCGCGAGTGTGTCGGGCCCGTGCAGCCCGATTGCGCAGCGGCAATTCAACCAGCAGGCCAGCCTCCGTATCGTAGCTCTTTTCGTCAATCTCATCTACGGCGTCGGCAAAGGTGCGTGCATAGCCCGTCTTGCCGTAGGTGATGAAAGCATCCAGCCTCGGCAGCAAACCGTTACGGGTCCTCACGACCTCCAGACCGTCTCGCTGAATGAGAAGTCGAGCCTGATTCAGATCCGGACGCATCTTCAGGGCCACGCGAACGTGCTGCTCAACGTCATCGAGCGGGCTGTCAGGCAACTGTGTCTGATACTCCAGGGCAATCTCCGTGTTCCAATCGATGGTCTCAGACGGATTCAACAGTCGAAGCAGGCTCAATCGCCTCTTGGCCAGGTTGCTGCGGGCATTGATGAGGTTTTCCTTCCGCAGGGCCACCTCCGCCTGCGCTGCAGCCAGCTCCGTCTCCGCCAGCGCGCCGAGCTTGATCCGCTCCTGTGCTTCCGTCATTTGCTGCTCGGCAAGATTCAGTGAGTCCGTGTAAATGTCGATCTGCCTCTGCGCAAGAGCATAGTCCCAGAAACCCCATTCCACCTCCTCCACCAGCACTTCGGTGAATCCCCGCACCTCGTACTCGGAGATCTGCGTATCGATCCCCGCCTGGTGGACACGAGCCAGGTTCACACGAACATCCCTTCCCTGCAGCAGCGCCTGGGTGACCGACACGCCCACGCGGTTGGAGACGAAGGTGTCGCTGTACAGCGACGAATCGGTGTAGGCCGTGCTGGCATCCAGCCCCACGGCGGTGCCGGTCGGAAACAGCTTGTCCAGCGAGATCACGCCGGTCGCGCCATCCACGATCGAGCTCTCAATGCCAGAGCCTGCGCGGGAGAGCCGGTCGGCCACGTTTCTTCGCTGGGAGGCTTGGCCGCTCAACAGCGGATCGAAGACCGCTCGCTCCTCCTGCTCTCCCGTTCGGATGATGTCAGGATTCATCTTCCGGACGACCAGCGATCGGTTGTTCTCCATGGCAAGCATGATGGCTCGCTCGATATTGACCTTCAACGGCTCGACCTGTTGGACGCCGCGGGGATTTACTCCGGGGGCCTGGACCACCGCCTGCGTGTCTGGCGCGGGATCAGCCGCGATGAATGGGGATGGCAGAGCCAGAAAAACATGGACTGTGGACACGATGCCGCAGACTACCAAGGATAGACGCTCGATCGACATAAGCCCATTCACACGTTACCTATTTGAAACGGGTCGCACATGGCCCTTGCCGCCGGCCTCCACACGCCAGGCGTGACGCTCAAAGAGCGAGTAGACGACGGGCACGAAAACGAGTGTAATCAGCGTGGAGCTGAGCAAGCCTCCGATAACGACCCGGGCCATGGGGGCCTGCGCTTCACCGCCTTCGCCCAGGCCGATCGCCAGAGGCAGCAGACCGAGGATCGTCGTCAGGGCCGTCATGAGGATCGGTCGCAGGCGTCTTCGGCCGGCCTCCTCGATGGCCTCGCGGATCGGCATGCCATCCCGGCGACGCAGCAGGTTCGTATGATCGACCAGGAGGATCGCGTTGTTGACGACGATGCCCCCAAGCATGATGCAGCCGATGAATGACTGGATGTTGAAGGTCGTGCCCGTGTAAAAGAGCACGAGGATCACGCCGATGGCAGCCAGCGGCACGGAGAACATCACGACGAACGGGTCCCGCAGAGACTCGTACTGGCAGGCCATCACCATATAGACGAGCACAAGGGCCAGAACGCAACTGAACAGCAGCTCGCGAAAGGATTTCTGCTGCTCTTCGTAGTCGCCTCCGAACCCGATGGTGAACTCGGCCGGCACGGGCACGGAATGCATCTGCTGGCGGATGTCGGTGATGACCGAGCCCATGTCCCGGCCACTGATTTCCGCCGTGATCGTGATGATGCGTTCCTGATCCTTTCGCTCGACCAGGACGGGCCCGCGGCGAGGGGCAACGTCCACCACGTTTCGCAGCACGACCGGTTCCCCTTCCGCATTCGTCAGGGTCAGATCGAGGATATCCTTCAGATCGGCCTTCTCCGCGTTGCGGAGCTTGACGAGAATCGTGAACTCGTCGCCGGCTTGCCGATAATAGCCCGCCTCGGTGCCCGAGAGAATCGTCTGGAGGGCATTGGCAATTCGGGAGACCGTCAGATGCATATCGGCCGCCTTCTGCCGGTCGATAAGGATCAGCTCCTCCGGGCCTCCCGGATCCCGGCTGAGCCGCGTATCGGCGACGCCCTCGACGCCATCCACGATGTCCTGGACTTGCCGGGCCAGCAGATCGGCCGTCCTGAAATCGTGGCCACGGATCTCCATGATGACCTTGTTGGCCTCCGCCGTGCCCATGCGCATGACCATCAATCCCTGGCCGGCCCGCGTCCGGACGATCATCCCGGGTATGCCGCTCAGTCTCTTGCGCAGGTCGTCGGCGATTTGTTGACTGGATCGCAGCCGCTCGGCTTGCGGCTTCAGGGAAATGCGGATGTCGCCGGTGTGTCCGCCCGAGCCATACCATCGCGAGCCGCCAACATTCGTGACGACGTTGCGAATCTCGGGTACGGATTCATTGACAATCTCCTCAAGCACTCGGAACTTGCTGTCCAGCAGGTCCAGGCGCGTGCCCACCTCCATCTCCGCCTCCACGCGGACCTCCCCTTCATCGGTGCTCGGCATCAACTCCGCGCCAATGTAGGGGGCCAGCGGCACGACGGCGGCCATAAGCACAACTGCGGCCATGACGACGAGAACCCGATGATTCAGCGAGGCGTGAAGAAGCCTTTTATAGCTGTTCTCCAGACCCGTCAGCAGCCGCCCGCTGCCCTCGTAGATTCTGCGTCCAAGGGTCCGCCGTCCGGCGGCATTTTCGAACTTGAACGACAGGACCCGGGCGCACAGCATCGGCACAAGCGTCAAGGCAACCGCCAGGGAGCACATCAGGGAGAACGCGACCACGATGGAAAGCTGCTTGAACATCACGCCCGACATTCCCCGCATGAAGACCAGCGGCAGGAACACCACAACTGTGGTCAACGTGCTGGCAATGACAGCAGCCGTGACCTCGCCGGCGCCGTCCACCGCCGCCCGTTCGATCGGTTCGCCCCGCTCATGAAGGCGATAGATGTTCTCAAGAACGACGATCGCGTTGTCGACCAGCATTCCGATCCCCAGCGCCAGTCCGCCCAGCGTCATGATGTTCAGCGTGAGATGGGCAAAGTACAGCAGGGCGAATGTTGCGATGATGGACACCGGGATGGCCGTGGCGATGATGACGGTGCTCCGGATATTGCGCAGAAACAGCAGCAGTATGCCGATCGCCAGCAAGCCGCCATAGAGAGCCGAGCTTCCCACATTCTTGATCGAACGCTTGATGTAATCAGAGGTGTCTATAATCGGGACGATCTTGATCTGGGGGATGTCCAGGTTGATGCGTTCGAGCTCCTCGAGTGCGCCTCGGGCCACCTCCACGGTGTTCTTCCCCGATTGCTTGTTCACCGACAGCCACATCCCCGGCACACCGTTGACCCGCACGAGGCGAGTCAGCTTCATCCAGGAGTCCTCGACTGCGGCAATCTCCTTCACCTGAATGGGCACGCCCTGGCGAACCGCGACGACTGTGTCCTGCAACTGGCGAAGGTCGGTGTACTCGCCGGGCGTGCGGATGGTGATTTCGAAGTTGCCCTTCTCAATCGTCCCGGCCGGGATGTTTACGTTGCCCTCGCGAATCTGCGTGATGATCTGGTCCAGCGGTATGGCCAGCGCGTTGATCTTGGCCGGGTCGAGCTTCACGTGGATCTCTCGCTCCAGGCCGCCCCGAATATCCACGGCAGCCACACCCGCCACACGTTCGAGACGATACTTCACCTGCTCTTCGATGATCTGGCGAGTCTGCACCGGATCGAGGTTGCTGGATGCGCCGAGCATCAGAATAGGGAAGGCGGCCAGATCGAACTTCCGCAGCGTGGGTCTGTCGGCCTCCTCGGGCAGGTGGTCGATGATCCGGTCCAGGCGGTCGCGAATGTCGTTGGCGGCCGTATCGAGGTCGGTCCCCCAGGTGAAGGTCACTCGCACGGTGCCCGAGCCTTCGACCGAGACGGACGTGAGCTCCTCCACACCCGGCACGGCGCTGAGCGCCTGCTCGATGGGCCGGGTGATCAACTCTTCAATTTCCTCGGGGCCGGCGTTCTCGTACGCGCAGGAGACGCTGATGGTCGGGTACGAGATGTCGGGCATCAGGTCGATGGGCAGGCGGAGCAGCGAGATTCCGCCAAGCACGATCACGATCAGGACTACCATGATCGTGAAAATAGGCCGGTGAACGGAGAACTGCGAGAGCTTCATCGCACCCCCCCCGGCTTTGTCGCTTCGCGCGCACCCTCTTTGCTCTTACCCTCCTCCCTTCCCATGCTCGTGCCTTCCATCTGCGGCGTAGGCGCGGGCAGCGTGATGCGTGAGCCGTCTTCGAGCAGATGGTTGCCCAACGTGACGGTCATGCCTGAGATCGGCGGCTCGGTCACCTCCACGAGCTCGCCGCTGGCGATGCCGGTCGTCACGGGGACGAAACGCACTCGGAGTCCATTCGGGTCGGCGATGAAGAGGCCCTCTTTGCCCCCTCGTTTCACCAGGGCGCTGATCGGAGCCAGCGTGGCGTCTTCATGCTTGTCGAAGTCGATCTGCGCTCGCACGAACATCCCCGGCTTGAGCAGACGATCGGGATTGGCGATCTCGATCTCGACCCTCGCCTGGCGGGAGCTTTCCTTGAGCATTGGAGCGATCCGCCGGATGGCGCCCGCGAACGTCTTGCCGGGCCAGGCATCGGTCGCGACGGCCGCCTGCTGCCCCACCTTCATCTTCGGATAGTCTCTCTCGACCACAAACACGACGGCCGTCAGCGGATTGTTCTCGAGGATGGACACGATGGGCTGGTTCGCCTGCACCAGTGTGCCTTCATCCACGAACCGCTCCCCCACGACGCGATTCGGATCGCCTTCCTCCCAGAATGCCTGAACCTTCGTATACGATAGCTGCAGCTCAGCCGCCTGCAGGGCAGCCTCCTTTTGGGCCACCTGGGCGAGGGCGACCTTCAGTCTCGTCTGGCTCGCGTTGTAGGCCGCCGCCGAGGCATCCAGCTCGGCCGCCGAGGCGATCTGCTTCTCGCGAAGCGCGATGACCCGCTCATATTCACGTTTCGCAAGGTCGAGGTCGCTGGTGGAGTTCTCGACGTTTGCCTTGGTGACCAGCAACTCGGCCCGGGCCTGCTCCACCTGCCGGGTGAACTCCTCATCGTCAAGGGTGGCAATCACATCGTTGCGGCTGACGCTGTCGCCGATATCCACCAGGAGTGTTTTGAGCCATCCGGCTGCCTTCGAGGCAACGACGAACTGCGACTCCGGGACGAGCGAGCCGGTGAAGACTCCCACGTCTCGGATCGTTCCGTGTCGAATCGGCTGCACCTCAACCGCCACCGGAATGTCCCCGCGTTCGGGCTTCTTGGCGCCGGCGGAGGCGAGGATTCGCCTGTGCGCCTGCCAAGCCGCCACGGCGATCACGGCCACAACAAGGCCCCCCACGACCACCTTCTTCATCTCTCTGTTCCCAGCAATCTCGAAACTTCTGTCGGGTCAAGTCGTCTGACGGGCAAGATCGTACCAAAATCCGTCCCCGCGTCCATGCTTTTCCGCGAAAGACCCAGTGCCACCCCAAGAAAGGCGCAAGACGCCGCGCCTCTATTGCAGGAACAGCAGTCTGCCCTATGCTCCACAACGTCCGTGATCGTTGAAAGCCGTCTCGAAGGGCAGTAGGCCCACCTTGCGGACGAAGATGTAGCTCTCGGGAATCGTGTAGGTGTCGATGGTCCGGTGGCAAACGCGGAAGGCCATGGCGTTGATGGGCGAGGCATTGACAATCGCCATCCCTCCGGCTGCTGATGTCTCGACCCGACAACGAACGATGAATTTGTAACATCTGTGGCGCCCGGGCGTCAATTATGATAAGATAGGGTCAGTCGATTCGCCTTGGACGCGTTTGAGACAGGCCTTTGGTGAGGATTAGAATGATGGTCCCCGCGATTCTGACAGGAATCCTGCTCACGATCACAGTGCAGATCGAGGGAGGCCCTCTACCTCAACCGCCCGCGCTTGGCATTGTCGCAGAGGAGGCCCGACAGGACACGGAGACCGAGCTTGACGGCAAGGTGCTCGTCGTGCGGATGTACGCCGACTGGGAGAACGCGCCGGGCGAGTTCGAGCAGTTGAGTGTTCGTTTCCAGGGCAACCAAGTCACCATCGAACCCGATGAGGCAACCATTCCCCCGGTGGCCGTCATCACGGCCGAGGACCAGAAGGATGAAGCCGTCAAGAAGGCAGTCGGCGACTATATCTGTGTGTCGAGCATCACGAAGAAACTTGACTTGAGGCTGCCCTTTCTGCAGGCGCCTGGTCACGAGAGGCAGCAGTGGCAGTTCACCGATGCTTTGGGTGAACCGCTGGCCGGCGCGGTTGTGGAGATCTCGCTCGCTGACTATCGCGGCCCACGCATCCGAGTCGGCCGGACAACACTCAACGATGCCGGTCGGCTGGCGTGGAAGACGCTGTGCGGCAATCTTCGCATGGTCTATTTCACTGTGTCTCATCCGGATTACGGGTGTGCCGAGGCAGGACAGTATTTGGGGTTGGACCAGAAGGTCATTGTGCCTCTGGTCCGCAGGGGGACGGTTGCGGCCGAGCGCGCGATCTACGGCTGGGTCATGGACCCGAACGGCGTGCCGGTGGCCGGGGCGACGATCCAATGTCCGAACGTTCGCACGCTCGGCGAGGGCCTGATCAACGGGCTCGGCGGGCTCTGTACAGGCATCACCGACGCCAACGGCATGTTCTCGTTCTACATGCCCAATCGCAAGGGGCGAGAGGACCGAGGCGAACTGATCCCGCCGAAATCGCAGTACTACGTTCGGATCGATACGCCGAAGAAGCTCGGACTGCTGCCGTACGCCGAGCCGATCGAGAACGGCAGGGAAGCGAGAGTCGTTCTCGAACGCGGAGACCGCTTGCGACGGTTGCGATTCGAGGATCACAACGGCACGATCGTCGATCGCGCGAAGCTCGAAACGATCACGGTTTTGCGGCGGCGGCCCGGCCGCAATATCCTGATGTTGCACTACGACGACTGGAAGGAGGGCTCGCCGCTGATTCCCGGCGTCTATGAGGCTTCGATACGCGGGACGCACGGAGAGTCACGGTTCGAGCCCGTGGAACTGACGCGGGACAGTCCACAGGAGGTCGTCTTCAAACTGCCCGCCGGCGTGACGTACTACGGCCGCGTGGTGCATGGAATCACCGGCCGGCCCATGCCGGGCGCCTTCGTGCTGGCGATGAGCAGCGTTGCGAGCGACACGCGGCTCTGTGAGCTCACGGCCGAGCAGTGGGATGGGCTGCACGGGCTTGCGAGCGATCCGCCTGAAGATGATGCGACCCTCGACCCATTGCGCAAGGCCTACGGCTTCGCAAGGCTGGTCAGGACAGATGCGACGGGTGCCTACGGCATCCCCCTGGAGGCCGATGACGGGTTCTATGGATTTGTCGTCTTTGAGCGGGACTGCCTGGCCGTGATGCACCGCAAGCACTCCCTCGGTGCCGGCCCGGACCATTTCGCCGAGGTCCCGACCATCAAGCTGTTCCCCGCCGCCACGGTCTTCGTCGAGACGGCGGTGGACAAAGAGCACCTCGCTATCATGCCGCGGTGGGAAATCGACGAGGGTTCCCGCCCTGCGTGGGTCGCGGAGTTGCTGGGCATCGACAATGACCGGGAGAGCTCCCTGGAATACGATGACTGGCTGAAGCCCAACACAAGGCAGCCGGTCCACGTGCCGGCCGGCATCAGCCTGCGTCTGAAACTCGAGACACCGTACGATGAGGAGTTCTGTCCGCTTCTGATCCCACAGCCGATTCACCTGACGCAGGGCGAAACGGCCGATCTCGGGCGTTTCACATTCGAGCCAGCGATGGCCGTTCAGGTCCGGGTGATTGATTCGGCCGGGCAGACGCTGGAAGGCATACCGATACGCAAGCTATATGTCGACCGTGACGGTACGCGCGGCTGGAGCGTGCCGCACAACACGGACGAGCAAGGCATTGCGAGGTTCCACGTCATTCCGAATTCGACCGGCGCATTCGGCGTCCTCTATCATGACGACCAGGGCGTCCATCTGAAAGAGACGCTGGACTATCAGGTGGCGGGACCGGAGGACACCGGACGGGAATTCCTGCTGCAGCTTTCGGACGAGATGCTCGCGTTTCTCCTGCAATGAGCGGCGTCTCTGGCCACGTCTGCATGGCGCCGTTTCAACCGCAGTATTGAGGGACTGGAGTGGTCGCAGTATACTCAGGGAAATCCGTGAAGGAGTCGTGTATGATGGAGAGCCTGAAAAGACGATCTCTGCTGATGGCGTTGCTCATTTCCTCAACGGCATGGGCGGATGGGATCGACCTGGGTGGGTCATCATGGTCGGTCCGGCTGGATCGCGAGGATCGAGGCGAGGCGGAGAAATGGTTCGAGCAGAAGCTTTCTGATCCTGTCGTCTTGCCCGCTGTTCTGACGGAGCAGGCCTATGGAGACTCGCCGTCGATGCAGACGCAGTGGACGGGGGACATCAACCCCGTCTGGCAGCGGGACGCCTACTACAAACAATATCAGACGCCGGACAATTTCAAGATGCCGTTCTGGCTGCAGCCGGAGCGTCATTACGTCGGGGCCGCCTGGTATCAGCGGGAGATCGATGTCCCAAAGAGATGGCGGGGCAAACGCATCGTGCTCTACCTGGAGCGACCGCACTGGAAGACCACGGTCTGTCTCGATGACCGGCAGATCGGCTCGCAGGACAGTCTGGGCACGCCCCACGTGCACGAGCTCGGCACAGATGTGGCCCCCGGCAAGCATCGCCTGACCATCCGCGTGGACAATCGCATGATTGTGGACGTCGGCAGCAACGCCCACAGCGTCTCGGACCATACGCAGGGCAACTGGAATGGGATCGTCGGCCGCATCGAATTGCGAGCGACCGACCCGGTCTGGATCGACGACGTGCGCCTGTACCCGAATATCAAAGACAGAACGGTCAAGGTGAAGGTGAGCCTTGGCAACGTCACGGGCAAGGCCGGCAACGGCACCTTGCAGATTCATGCCACAGACTACAGGCAGGACAATTCGATTGGGAAAGTGCTGTCTGTACCGGTAGCGTGGTGGACACGGCAAGGAGGACAGGCGGAATGCACCTTCGATATGGGCAGTGACTGCCGACTGTGGGACGAGTTCCGGCCAACTGTATACCGGATGCACGTCGATTTCACGGAGGACCAATCCCGCTACCACGATATGACGTCTGTCCAGTTCGGCATGCGGGAGGTGGGTACAGAGAGCACGCGGATCACCATCAATGGCAAGCCGACGTTCATCCGGGGGACTCTCGAATGCTGCATCTTTCCGATGACGGGTTGTCCTTCTATGGGTCTTGAGTCCTGGCGGCGGATCATCCGCATCTGCAAGGCGCACGGCCTGAACCATATCCGCTTCCACTCGTGGTGTCCGCCCGAGGCGGCCTTCATCGCGGCCGATGAGCTGGGGTTCTACTATCACGTCGAATGCTCCGCGTGGGCGACGGTCGGCAGCGGCGGGCCGTTCGACCAGTGGCTCTACAAAGAAAGCGAAGCCATGATCAAGGCCTACGGCAATCACCCCTCGTTCACGTTCATGGCCTATGGCAATGAGCCCGGGGGACGCAATCAGAATCGATTCCTCGGTGACTTCGTGACCTACTGGAAGAAGCGCGACCCGCGACGGCTGTACACCTCTGCTGCCGGCTGGCCGCTGTTGCCCGAGAACGACTACTACAGCACGCCGGCGCCGCGCATCCAACAGTGGGGCCAGGGCGTACAGAGCCGGGTCAATGCAACGCCGCCAGAAACGATGACCGACTACAGCGACTTCATCCAGCAGCAGAACAAGGCGCCGGTGATCAGTCACGAGATCGGCCAATGGTGCGTGTACCCAAACTTCGACGAGATGAGGAAGTACACCGGCCTGCTCAAGGCGGAGAACTTCGAGATCTTCCGCGAGCAACTCGACAGGAACGGCATGCTGCACCAGGCCCACGATTTCCTCATGGCCTCCGGCAAGCTACAGACCCTGCTCTACAAGGAGGACATCGAGTCCGCTCTTCGCACCCCTGGCTTCGGCGGGTTCCAGTTGCTGGACCTGCACGATTTTCCCGGCCAGGGCACCGCGCTGGTCGGCGTGCTCGACCCGTTCTGGGATTCGAAGGGGTATGTCACGGCCAAGGAGTACCACCGATTTTCCGGGCCCATTGTCCCGCTGGCCCGCCTGGAGCGGCGAATCTTCAAGGCCGGCGACACGTTGCACGCCCGCATCGATCTGGCGCATTTCGGCCCGGCGGACCTGGAGAGCGTCAAGCCTGCGTGGACGCTCCGTGATTCCACCGGAACCACCGTGGACAGCGGCCGGCTGGCCCAACGAACGATCGAGGCCGGGACGCTCAGCACGCTGGGTGACGTGAATGTCAGGCTCGATCGTATCCGGCGAGCCCAGAAGCTGAACCTCGAAGTCGCCATCCCCGGCACGGAGGCAGCGAACGATTGGGACATCTGGGTATTCCCCAAGGAGCTGCCCCCTGAGCCAGCCGGGGACATCCTGGTTACCCGCGAGATGAACGATGCAGCGGTGAATCGTCTCGCCGAGGGCGGCAAGGTCCTGCTGCTTCCCCTGCCTCAGACCATCCGAGATGACGAGAAGCATCCGATCAAGATGGGCTTCTCCAGCATCTTCTGGAACACGGTCTGGACCAATTGGCAGCCCCCGCACACGCTGGGCATCCTGTGCGATCCGAAACATCCCGCCTTCGCGCAATTCCCCACGGAGTACCATTCCAACTGGCAATGGTGGGAGTTGATCCACAACACGGCCCCGTTCATCCTCACGGCCCACCGGGACTTGCAGCCTGTGGTCCAGGTCGTCGACGACTGGGTCACGGCCAGAAAGCTCGCACTGGTATTCGAGGCTCGCGTCGGCAAGGGCAAGCTCCTGGCGTGCAGTTGCGATCTGGTCAGCGACCTCGATAACCGCCCCGTGGCCCGGCAGATGCGCCACAGCCTGCTGGCATACATGGCCGGCAGACGGTTCAACCCCAAGTACACTATGACGGCCGAACAATTGGAGGAGCTCTGGAAACAGCCCAGCCCGCTGCAAAAGCTCGGCGCCACGATCACCGCAGACAATCATCATCCGAACCATGCCCCAGCGTTGGCGATCGACGACAATCCTTCGACCATCTGGCACACGAACTGGGAGCCAATGGCGCCGCCGCCGCACCATCTCATTCTGGACTTGAAGCAATCCGTTCGCGTGTCAGGCGTAACCTATCTTCCCCGGCAGGATATGACCAACGGCCGCATCGCGCGCTACGAGATCTACATCAGCACTGACGGCGAAAACTGGGGCAGGCCGGTCGCCGAGGGCACATGGCCCAACGACGCCGCACCGAAGACCGTCCGCTTCGATGAGCCACACAATGCGCGGTTCGTCAAGCTGGTCGCTCTGAGCGAGGTCAACGACCAGCCCTTCGCCTCGGCCGCGGAAGTGAATGTGATCCTCGAATGACGTGGCGCCGTGCCTGTGCGAAGGGGGATGCTGCCGCTACCACTGGTAGACCCATGTGTAAGTGGAATATTCGGTAGGCGGCGGATCGCCGGCCTTGGCGCCCTCTTTCGAGCCGTCCACCGTCTCGCCGCACCGGCATGTCAGACGAAGATACCTCTGGAAGAATACGGGGTCCTCGTCGTGGAACCGGTAGGCCGAGAAGGTCCGATTCTCCCGGTCCATGTGTGTCAGCCCTGCAAGCGCGGTGGCATAACGGCCCCGGTTGAAATAGTAAGTCCCCAGAAAGTAGTCCTCCAGCCCCGAGGAAAGCATGACCGGCTCCCGGCGGCCATCCACATAGGCCCGCATGCACGCCTCCAGAAAACTCAGGCTCTTCCAGTCACCAGTCTGCCCCAACCCCCTGGCGGCGATAGTCACCTGATACAGTGCGCCGCGCCCCTGCACATCACACAGGCTGAACTCCTCCAGCGGCTGTGCCGTATAGCTGTCCAACTTGTGGAGTCTCAACCGCGCCTTGTCGGGGAGGCGAACGCCCGCAATGGACACCGGCAGGTTCTCCGTGCCCCGAATGATCCACCAAAACGGCGAATTCTCCGGCGATTGCCTGTCACGTTGCGCGCTCACGCGGACGCTTGTCCCAAACGGAATCCTGTACGTGTTGTATACGCCGCTGGGTTGTCCCGTCTTGCCGAGTCGTTCGCTGCCCCACGGCGCGACCTGGTCGCCGAAGCCATAACCGTGCCCGAGGCCCAGCTCCATGTCGATGGAAGGTATGGTTTCGCCATCCACGTAGACGCGGATGCGGGTGCGCTCATAGCCGGGCCAATCACCCCCGAACCACATGTGCGTCAGGCATCCCCTGCCGTGGTGCTCCAACAGCACCGCCTCTTTGTACCCATCCAGGATAGGCGATCCCTTGCCGATCTGACTGAAGGTCTTGAGCGGCTGCGGACCCGTGGCCGCCGCGCACCCATACAAAGCCACAGCGGTGAAAACAATGCCAAGAACAGCATACACTCGATTCATATCCGTGATCCCTTCCAGACAATGACGCTCCACCAGGGTAGCGCGGCTCGAGGAGACATGCAAGTCCTTCTGCCACAAAAGAGCTGCGTAGGTGCATCGAGACATGCTGGCACCTCTGCTTTTGTGACTTCAGCAAGGTCTTGCCGAAAGACCCCGCAGGAAATACAATCATCGGTCACATGGCAAATGACTTCTGCATAGACAAAGTGGGAACACGGGAGGCAAGAATGAATCGACGCGCGCACAGGATGATGATGTCCGTGACGATTGCGGCCCTCTGCATGTGGCTGAGTGTTGTCGCCGTCGCAAGCGGAACAGGTCAGACGATAAGCATCATCCCCTTGCCGGTCTCTATCGAATACGGCGAGGGCTCATTTCTTATCACACAATCGACGCAGGTGGTGGCGGAGGGTGACGCCGCGGCAGAGGCAGCGAAACTCGTGGACGCCTTGGCGCCGGCGATGGGATTTCGCCTCAACGTGGTCAAGGATTCGGTCGCCGCGAACAACGGCATACAGCTCAAAACCGACTCGACACGGAAAGAGCAGCTTGGCGAGGAAGGGTATGAGCTTGAGGTGACAGTCGAATCAGTCATGATCCGGGCTGCAAGCCCGGCGGGGCTGTTCTATGGCATCCAGACCCTGCGCCAATTGCTCCCCCCGGCCGTCTTTGGCAGCAAGAAGGCCGATGGGGTCGAGTGGACTGTGCCATGTGTGCGCATCACGGATTCTCCAAGGTTCCAGTGGCGAGGGCTGTTGATCGACCCTGCCCGGCACTTCATCCCTGTGCGGGAGGTCGAGAAGTTCATCGACGTGATGGCCCTGCACAAGTTCAATCGGTTGCAGATCCACCTGACCGATGACCAGGGCTGGCGGATCGAGATCAAGAAGTATCCGGAATTGGTCGCGACGGGCGCGTGGATGGATCTTACGACGATATGGAACGGAGGCAAACCGAAGGACGCCAACGGCGAGCGGCCCGGCGGGTTCTATACACAGGATGACATCCGGCACTTGGTCCGCTACGCCGCCGAGCGCTACATCACGATCGTGCCGGAGATCGAGATGCCCGCTCACACGGGGGCGGCGATTGTCTCCTACCCGCAGATCGGCCTGTACCCGGACAAGCTGAACGGCGTTCCCCCGGACAAGCGATGGACGGCCCACGAAGCCGTGCTGGCCCCACGAAAACAGAGCGTCGCCTTCATGCAGGACGTGCTGACGGAAGTGATGGACCTTTTCCCGAGCACGTACATCCACATCGGAGGCGACGAGGCCAACATCGAGCACTGGAAGAAGAGTGAGGAGATGCAAGCCCTGATTCGCGAGCTGGACGTGAAGGACGAGGCGGGGCTGCATAGCTGGTTCATCTCGCAGATGGACGCGTTCCTCGCCTCTCACGACCGACGGTTGATCGGCTGGGACGAGATTTTGCAGGGCGGCCTGGCGCCGGGGGCGACGGTGATGAGCTGGCGGGGAGAGGCCGGGGGCATCACGGCGGCCCAGGCCGGACACGACGTCGTCATGGCCCCGACCTCGCACACGTACTTCGACTACTACCAGGGTCCCCCCGAGGCCGAGCCGAAGGCCATCGGCGGGCTCATCCCGCTGGAGAAGGTGTACCAGTATGAGCCAATCCCCGCCGTGCTCAACGCCGAGCAGGCGAAGCACGTGCTCGGCGGGCAGGCACAGCTCTGGGGCGAGTACATCACCAACGCCCGCCATCTCCAGTACATGGCCTATCCGCGGGCCGCCGCGATGAGCGAGATCCTCTGGTCGCCCCGAGACAACCGCAACTACGACCTGTTCCTGGTCCGCCTCACCGAGCACGCCATGCGATGGAAGGCCATGGAGGTGAATTACCGCCCTTTTGAGAAAACGTCGATGGGTGGACTTGACCGCCTGGATGACCAGGCGCCCGTGGCAGCGCGCGCGTTACTGGCACGACTGCTGCCCCAGCACGTGGACCGCTTTGCCTTCGAGGCGATCCCGCCGGAGAGCGGACGGGATGTCTTCGAAATCGAGACCCGCGACGGCAAGATCGTCATTCGCGGCAACACCGGCGTGGCTATGGCAACCGGCCTGAACTGGTATCTCAAGCACTACTGCCACTGCCACGTTTCCTGGTACGGCCGCCAGCTCAACCTGCCCGATCCGCTGCCCGAGGTCCAGCCGAAAGTGCGCCAGGCAAGCTGGGCACAATATCGTTACTTCCTGAACTACTGCTGCTTCGGCTACTCCCTGCCGTGGTGGGACTGGAGTCAGTGGGAGGAGTTGATCGACTGGATGGCGCTGAACGGCGTCAACATGCCGTTGGCCGTGACGGGTCAGGAAGCGGTATGGCAGGCCGTGTGCAAGCGGCTGGGCATGACCGATGAGCAGATCACGGACTTCCTGGCCGGACCGCCCTACCTGCCGTTTCAATGGATGGGCTGCTTGGACGGCTGGGGCGGCCCCTTGCCGCAAAGCTGGATCGACCGGCACGAGGAACTGGCCAAGAAGATTCTTGCCCGCCAGCGAGAGCTGGGACAGACGCCGGTCCTGCAGGGCTTCACCGGCCACGTGCCACCGGCAATCATCGGGCAATACCCTGAGGCCAAGCTGCACCGCATCCGCTGGATCGAGTGGGAGACGACCCTGCTCGATCCGCTCGATCCGCTGTTCACCAAGCTGGCGGCAATGTATCTGGAGGAGCAGAGCAAGCGATTCGGCACGGACCATTTGTATGCGGCCGACACCTTCATCGAGATGCAGCCGCCGAGCGATGACCCAAATTACCTGGCGGACCTGGCCAGGGCGGTCTTCAACGGCATGACCGCAACCGACCCGCAAGCCGTGTGGGTGCTGCAGGGCTGGCTCTTCGTCAACAACCCCGGGTTCTGGAAGATGCCCCAGGCCCGGGCCATGTTGGGCGCCGTGCCCGATGACCGCATGCTTGTGCTCGATCTCATGTGTGAACAAACGCCGGCATGGGAGAAAACGGAGGCCTTCTGCGGCAAGCCGTGGCTGTGGTGCAATATCCAGAACTTCGGCCGCTCGGTTCATCTCAGTGGAGCGTTGAGCAAGATCGGCCAGGACCTTCCGGCTCTGCGCCAGCAGCCGCGCTGCGGCAAACTCACCGGCCTGGGGTTCGTCAACGAAGGGCTCGGGTACAACCCGGTCGTGTATGATCTGATGTTCGAGATGGCTTGGCGGGAGGGACCCGTTGACCTCAAGCAATGGATCAACGACTACGCACACCATCGATATGGCCGACAAAGCGAAGGGGCACGCCTCGCCTGGGAAATCCTGCTGGATACCGTGTACAACGGGGTCCATTACACCCGTTCCGTCGTGGACGAGGCGCCACAGGTCCAGGTCGCCGCGTCCGTTCCGTACGACAATGTGCGATTGGCCGGCGCGTGGCAGGCCCTGCTTGGGGTGGCAGAGGAGCTGGGGAGCGTTGACACATTTCGCTTCGACCTTGTCAACGTGGCACGGCAAGTGTTGTCCAATCACGCGGCCGTCCTCCATGCCGCGATGGTGAAAGCGGCCCAGGAAAGGAATGTCCCGGCGTTTGCAGAGGCATCGGGACAGTTCCTGCAACTGATCCGCGACATGGACAACCTGCTGGAGACGCGTAAGGAGTTCCTGCTGGGTTGTTGGCTCGAGGACGCCCGGCGGTGGGGCACGACGGATGCCGAGCGGGCACAGTTCGAGTGGAACGCCCGGCGCGTCCTGACGCAATGGGGCCAGACCGGGGCCCTCGATGACTACGCCCGCAAAGAATGGTCCGGCCTGCTTGACGGGTACTATCTGAAGCGCTGGCAGTTGTTTCTACGCGAGTTCAGCAGATCGCTCACAAGCACCAAGCCGTTCGATGACAAGGCATTCCGGGGCAAAGTCAGACAATGGACAGCGGACTGGTCGGACCAGCGGGAAGCCTATCCGACACAGCCCCGGGGCGACAGCATCGCGGCGGCAAGGAGACTGTGGGCCAAGTACGAGAGACAACTCCGCTGAGGATTGGCATGAAACCGACATTACTGGTCTTGGCGGCGGGCTTAGGCACGCGCTACGGCGGACTCAAGCAGATCGACGCCATTGGCCCGCACGGCGAGACGATCATCGATTATTCCATCTACGACGGCCTCCGGGCCGGATTCGGCAAGATGGTGTTCGTGATCCGGCACTCTTTCGAGCGGGCGTTCCGGGAGAAGGTCAGCAGCAAGTTCGATGGGTTTGTCGAGACCGCGTACGCCTACCAGGAGTTGGATGCCTGCCTCGGGGACTTCGGGCCGCCCACAGATCGCACGAAGCCCTGGGGCACCGGCCATGCCATCCTCGTCTGTCAGGACCTGATCCACGAGCCGTTCGCCGTGGTCAACGCCGATGACTACTACGGAGTTCATTCGCTCCAGACGATCTCCGGCTTTCTGACTCGCGAGGACGTGACAGCCACTGACTTCGCCATGGTCGGATACATCCTGCGAAATACCCTGAGCGAACACGGGGGCGTGTCCAGAGGCATCTCGCAGTGCGACGAGCAGATGTTCCTGAAGAAGATCGTGGAGTGCAAGAAGATCGAAAAGGCCGGGGCCGGCGCGCAATATCTCGATGGCGACGGGAAGTCCCATGCGCTGACCGGCGATGAGATCGTCTCGATGAACCTCTGGGGATTCCAGCCTTCGATCTTCCCCCACCTCGAGGCGCAGTTCGAGCGGTTCCTCCGCGATCACGGCACTGAGCCGAAGGCGGAACTCTACATTCCTTCCGTCGTTGACAGGCTGATCGCCGGCGGCAAAGCCAGGGTCAAAGTCGTGCAGACGCACGACACGTGGTTCGGAGTCACCTACCGTCAGGACCTGGGTATGGCGATGAAATGCATCCACACGCTGATCGCGCGAGGCGTCTATCCGGAAAGGCTCTGGGGGCAGTGATGCAGCACGATCTCCATCACATCGCGAGCCAATTTCGCCTGTCGGGCAAGCCTGTGGAGTTCAACGCCCTTACCGCCGGCCACATCAATGATACATTCATTCTGACGGCGGAGCAGAAGGGGCGAGCCACCAGGTACATCCTCCAGCGGATCAATCATGCGGTCTTCCAGGAGCCTGTCCGCACGATGGGCAACATCCTCCGCGTCACGGAGCACATCCGCAAGAAAATGCTTCAGACCGATCCGGAATTGGCGGCTCGCCAATTGACGGTCTTCACTACGCGTGACGGCCTCGGCTGTCACCAGGACGCGGACGGAAACACCTGGCGGGTGTACAACTTCGTCGAGGACGCCGTCACACACGACACCCTGGCGTCCACCGAACCGGCCTATGAGGCGGCCAGAATGTTCGGCTGGTTCCAGAGAATGTTGATCGACCTTCCGGGTCCCCCGCTGCACGAGACCATTCGCGGCTTTCACGACACGCCGCGCCGCCTGCAGGTCTTTCACGAAGTGCTGAAAGCCGACACGTGCAACCGGGCGAAGGACGCCGAAACCGAGATCGACTTTCTGCTCGGTCACGCAGAGATCTGCGATGTCCTGACCGGTCTCGTGAAAACAGGCGAGATCCCGGTCCGGATCGCGCACAACGATGCGAAGATCAACAACGTCATGCTGGACAAGCGGACCGGCCGGGGCGTCTGCGTGATCGATCTCGACACCGTTATGCCGGGCCTGTCGATCTACGATTTCGGCGACCTGGTGCGGACGGCCGCCTGCCGGGCCGCAGAGGACGAACGCGATCTGTCGAAGGTCGCCGTGAGTTTCTCCATGTTCTGCGCCCTGGCTCGCGGATTCGCCCGGGAAATGGGCCCATCCCTCACCCCGGCCGAACGGCAGCACTTGGCCTTTGCCGGCAAGCTCATCACGTTCGAGCAGTTCATCCGGTTCCTGACGGACTATCTGGCCGGCGACGTGTACTATAAGGTGCACCGAGAGGGGCACAATCTGGATCGCTGCCGCACGCAGATGGTGCTGGTCCAGTCGATCCTGGAGCAGGAAAAGGCCATGAATGCACTGGTTGAGAAGGTCTTTCAAAGCACCCCAGGGTGCACGGCTTGAAAGGAGCGACCCATGAAACGATGGCTGATCCATTCGATGGTCTGCGTCGGACTACTTGGCGCGTGTGGTTTGCAGGTCGAAGGCGCCATTGAATATCCGGGTCCGTGGCCAGGGGACGCCAAAGCTTCGATCCAGGACAATGCGATTACCTTGAGCAACGATGCCATTCTGTGCAGATGGAGCATCCAGGATGAACACCTCAAGCCAGTCTCCGTCACAAACAGACATTCAGGCGCCGGCCTTCCGCTCCAGGATAGCGAGTGTTTCCAGGTGCTCAGGTCGGACGGCCGGGCCTTGACAGCCTCCGACCTGAAGATCGTGCAAGGGCCCGAGATTGAAATGGTAGAGGCCCGTCGCGTCGGGGCAAGTCATGGCGGCAGGCAAATCCGCATGCTCCTCAAATCGCCTGACGGCAGCCTCGGGGTACATTGGCGGGTCGTCCTGCGCGACGGATCAAATTACGTGCGTCAGTTTGTCTCTTTCGTGTCCGAAACGAATGACGTCGATCTCCGGGAGATCGTCCTCGTGCAGTTGCCGGCGGCCCAGGCAAAGCCCGCGGGCACCTTGGACGGCTCGCCCGTGGTAGTCGATGATATGTTCTTCGCCTTTGAGCACCCGCTGTCGAAGATCCAGAGCGCGGATGCGAGCAGCCTCCTGCTTCGATGCAGTCTGGCTCGAACCTCGCCGGTGACTCGTGCCGGCGAGCAGATCTACAGTTCGGTCGTGGGCGTCGTTCCGAAGGGACAGCTTCGGCGAGGCTTCTTGCACTATGTCGAGCGGGAGCGGGCACACTCTTACAGACCGTTCCTGCACTACAATAGCTGGTACGACATCGGTTACGGGGAAGAGAAGATACTGGAGGCCGATGCCCTGAAAGTGATCGATCTCTTCGGCAAGGAACTGATCGAGCGCCGAAAAGTCGCCCTGGACTCACTTGTGTTGGATGACGGCTGGGACAATCCTGCAACGCTGTGGCAATTCCATGAGGGCCTGCCCGATGGGTTTACTCCACTGCAACGGACGGCGGCGCGATACGGCTCCAGATTGGGCGTGTGGCTATCGCCGTGGGGTGGCTATGGGAAGCCCAAGGAGGAGAGGATGAAGTATGGCCAACAGGAGGGCTTCGAGACGAACAAACGCGGCTTCTCCATGGCGGGACCGAAGTACTACGCGAGGTTTCGCGACGTGTGCATGAAGATGATGCGCGAATACGGCGTGAATTACTTCAAGTTCGATGGCATCAGCTCCGGCGGCACGCCCACCGGTGCCGACGCGGAGTTCGCCGGCGATGTCGAGGCCCTGCTGCGGATGATCACGGAGCTGCGCGGCCCGAGGCCAGATCTCTTCGTCAACGTCACAACCGGCACGTGGTCGTCGCCCTACTGGCTGTGGTACGCGGATTCGACCTGGCGGTCGGGCGACGACTGGAGCACGTGCGGCTGGGGCTCCAAACGTCAGCAGCAGATCACCTACCGGGACAACGAAACCTTCCACAATGTCGTGCAGCGAGCCCCCTTGTACCCGATCAACTCGCTTATGACCCAGGGCGTCATGTTCGCCAATCACGGGCTGCCCGATCAGAAGGAGGGCTTGGTGGAGGACATCCGCGCTTTCTTCGCCAGCGGAACGAATTGCCAGGAGCTGTATCTCACGCCCTCGTTGCTGGATGCGCAGGCATGGGACGCCCTGGCCGAGGCGGCAAGGTGGTCGCGTGATAACGCCGATGTACTCGTGGATACCCACTGGATCGGCGGCGACCCGATCAAGGGCGAAGTGTACGGCTGGGCCTCATGGTCCAGACGCAAAGGCATTCTCGCTCTGCGCAATCCCAGCGACAAACCCGGCAGAATCACGCTTGATATCGGCAGAGCCTTCGAGCTTCCGCAAGGGGCCGCGAAGAAGTACTCGTTGAGAAGTCCGTGGAAGAGTGATGCCGCTGCCCCGGCCGTCGAGTTGTCGGCAAGCCAGGAACATCCATTCGAGCTGAAGCCATTCGAAGTCCTTGTATTCGACGCAACGCCGCTGTAGGCGTCAGGAGCAGAAGGTCTCGGCGAGTTGCACCATTGTTTCGTAGTTCTTCAACGTTCCCGGCGTGATGTGCCTGCCATTTGGGGCTGACGACGGCATCAGAACGAAGCCCCTGCCCTGCCCGCAGGTCCCCTCGGCCAGAGCTTCCGCAACGACCTTCTGAAACTCGGCCGGCGCCATCATCTCAACGTCGCAAAGCTCGATGTTGCCGAAGAGCGTGAGCCGATCCCCGTACGTCCGCCGCACATGGTCCAGCTCGACGTCTCCCTGCGGCGGCGGCTCGATGGGATCGATGGCGTCGGCGCCCATCGAGACAATGTCATCGAGAATAGCTCGCAGCCGGCCGTGACAATGAATGCGGGCGAAGCCGCCGTGCTCCTTGATGGCCTTCACCATCGGCGCCGTGTAACGCACCACATACTCCCGGAATAGACTGGGCGGCAGGAATGGCTCGGCGGCGTACTCCGCCCCATAGATCCGCCACAGGTGCCCCGGGAAGACCGCGGATACGCGCTCCGTTCGGGCATATAGCGGCTGTGAGAGCCTCTCCAGGAGGCGGTGAAACAGCTTCTGTTCCGTCATCGCCGTGACGAGGAAATCCTCCATGCTGAACAGGGATGCCGCCGCACAAATGGGGTCCTCGGTATCCACCATGACGATGCCGCGGCCGCCGAGCCTGTTATCCTCGTCGACGAGCCGGGCTACATCAGTCTCCTCCGCAAAGAAATCATCGGGCAGTTGCAGGTAGGCTTGCAGGTCATCCACGCTCTTGAGCAGATGCTCCGTCGTCCAGACCGTGTCCGCGGCGGGACTGCGGCGTCGCGTGGACGACAATGTCCGGCCGCCGACCCGGACCGTCGCTCGCGCACAGTGCCACTGGTCTTCCACGTACTTGTGCACCTGCACCAGGTCGCCGCGGCAGCCACCGGGATTCCGCCCCGGCAGCGCCGTCTGCGGGTCCCAGGAGCGGGACCGCACCGCGCTTCGCATCCGGATCAGATCGGTGCGCTCCTCGGCCAATTGCAGCAGCGGCCGCCAGGAGGGGTCGCTGTACACGTTGAACGGATCGGGGTCGAATGGGTCGATCGCAAAGCCACCGATCTCGTACAAGTTGACCGCCGGTCGATCCACTGGCCGGCCCTGCAGGGTGGCCATCAATCTGTCGCGTCTGGTCATCACCGCCGTCGTCATGCGTCACACGTGAGCTGATGCCGCGCACCCGCTACCTGACTCCCTGCAGAGCGGTGATGCAGAGTTGCCGACCCTCGTTCTGCTCATCGCCGCCCTCTGCGCCTGCCGCACCCTCTTTCCATGCCCGTTTCGCCCCGTCTATGCGTCCGAGCATCTGGAGCGTCCTGCCTCTCCAGTACTGTGCGGCGGCCTCCCTCGGCCTGTCCGATCGGCCGACGCCGATGTTTTCCGGATAGGACAGGGCGGCTTCAAAGTCACCCAGCGCCCCGGCGAAATCCTTCGCCTCCAAACGGCTGTGGCCACGTTTCATGTGCGCCTGACGGAAGATGTCCCACGTGATCGTCTGGCCTTCCCAGTTGACGAAATACGGCGTCGATTCGAGCAGATCGATCGTACGGCCGTATTGCTGCTCGTCCAGATACGCCTGTGCGAGCATGACGATGATGTCCGCCCGGGGCAGCGTCACGGAAGGCGTGGATTCGAGGACCCGGATCGCGTCGGGTCTCCGCGCCTGGGCCAGGAGGATCTCCGCCAGGTCGCGGTACAGCGTCTGATCGTTAGGCCGGACCTCGATCGCTTTCTTGTAGAACCCCTCCGCCATAGACAGGTCGTTCGTCGCCGCCCAGGCGTGCAGCCCAAGGTTGCGCCAGGCCACGCTAAGCAAATGATTCAACTCGGCCGCCTTCTGCCAGTGTGCCACAGACTCCGCCGGACGGCCCAGGTGGGCGTACAGGTTCCCGATGTGGAGATGCGCATGTGCATCGCCCGGATTCTCCTTGATGGCGTATTTCAGGATCTCCAATTCCTCGGGACGTGAAGGAAACACGCCATCCCTGTATGTCTGGGCCGCCTGCCTCAGCCACCGCTGCGAGGTCTCCCGATCGTTCTGAAGCGAGGCAAGCCACGCCAGGTAGTACAGCGGCAAAGGACTGCGTCCGGCTTGAGGGACGGCATCGACGCAGACGGCGGAAAGCAGCTTCGCCGCCTCTTTCGCCAATCCCGTCTCCACAAAGACGAGGCTCGTCTCCAGCATTTCGAACTCGTCTTCGCCGACGAAAGCCCCGGCCTCTTTCACAAAGCGATCCATCTCCTTGCCGCTCTGCAGCGAGAGCAACGCTCGCGGCACCAGGTCCGTCGGATGCTGTGAGACAACTTCCTGCGCGTACTTGAACGCCGAACGGGTGTCCCCGGCCGCGTACACAGCCAGCAGCCGGTGATCCCGCGTCACCGTGTCCCCCGGGTCCAGGCGAGCGGCTTTCTCGAAAGCATCGAGCGCCATTGGACGCTCGCCCAGCGCCATGTGGGCCCGGCCTGCAAGATCCAGGGCCAACGAGCCGGTCCCGGTGCATCGGGTCGCCTGGCGGGCGCATCGAAGCGCCTCTTTGGCGTCACCGGTCCTCAGATGAGCCACGCCGAGGAAGTACCAGGCCAAGCCATCGCCGGGGTCGCGCTCGACCGCTTTGTGGAGCCGGCCTGCGGCAGCTTCATAGAGCGCGGATTCCATGTCGAGCACGCCCAGGGCACGCAACGCCGGCGAATACGCGGGGTCGTCCGCCAAGGCTTTTTCGTAGTACTGCCGGGCCCTCTTGCGATTCGTCGCCAGATCGTACTTCTGGGCCTTCAGGAACTTCTCCTCAAGCGTCAGCTCGCCATCCGGCTTGCTCATCAGCTTAGACACCTGCGGCGGAGCCAGCTTGGGGATCGGCAAAGGCGTCGTGAAGGCCGCCAGCACGCTGCCGCTGCTGGTCCTGACGGTGACATCGACCGGTGCATTCGGGGCCGCCGATATGGCGACGGTCTGTGGCGTCATTGGGGACAAATCCAGCCGTTTCGTGACGCCCTCCGCTCCCCTCGGCCGGACCGAGCAGGTGGCGTTGGAGAACTTCCCCGTCGTAAGCATGCGCAACTGAACCTGTCCATTCTGCCGGACCGTCTGGACGGCCAGATCCTTCGTGGCGAACTCGAAGCCGTCGCCGAGCCCATGCACGGGATACCACCACTCTCGCCACGCGACCGCCTGCCTCGGCACGAGCATGCCGTAATCGGATTGCGTCGGCAAGGGCCCGCTCTGGACCTCGATGTACGGCCCGTCCTCATCCGTGAGGTTGTTCTGGCACACCAGGCCGAACTGCGATGTCCCCCAGGTCCAGGCTTTCTTGCCGGTCAGCTCATAATGGTTCGCCACCTGTACGACGCCCCGGTTCGCATTCACGTCATACGCCCCGAAGAAATCGAACGTGCAATCCACCGAGAAGATCGACGAGGGCGAATCATAGTTCTTGAGCCACGACAGGTCCTTGCCCTCATGAATGGGCCAGGAGAAGAACTTGACTCCGTTGTGGTCCGTCCCGAGCGTCATGGGATAGATGAAACGGGTCCCCTCCCTGCACGGGAAGGCGGTGCAATTCCAGAAATAGTAAGGGTTTACAGCGTCCACAGGGTTGGAGATGCGAATCTGCTCGTCCAAGTAGGCTTTGCCCGGGTATAGCGTCACGCGGACTGTCCAGCGGGTGCGGAGGGTCTTTTCGAGATTGCTGACCTCCAAGTACGCCGAGCCGTCGGGGTTGGTCCCCACCAACGCATCGACGGGCGAGACAATCGTCACCGTATGCACCTGGGGTCCGGCGTTCCACTCCACGCCGCCACTGATGAAGGCCCCGCGCATGGCGATCATGCTCGGCTTGATCACCCGGTTGACGTGGAACGTCTCCTTGCCCTCGGTCTTGTCCAGCACGGAGTGAAGCCGGCCGCCCAGTTCCGGCAGGCAGGTCACCTTCAGGTACTCGTTCTCCAGGAACAAGGCCTTGTACTTGCGGTCCGTTTTCACCCGGGACAGGTGGTCCTGCATCGTGTAGGGGTAGACAATCGCCCCTTTCACCGTCGTCGAGAGCTTGATCTGATCCTCCAGGGCCCAGAACTTCGGATTTATGTCGTCGTCCCAGCCGTACGTGGGGATCGTAATCGTCCCTTCCCAGGCTTTCACCTTTGGCTTCGCCCACCCCGGCGACACCAGGATCAGAAGAAGGCCGACACAAGAAATGCTCAAAGACAGGTTCCGTCGGAAGGTGCTCATAATCGCCGCTCCGCATCCTACCAAGTGCATAACTCCTGCAATTCTACGATCCGGCCATAGACGACCCCTCAGGGCCGACCCCGCCGGTCTCCTGACGAGAATCTTACTGCCAATCAGCCCCGATGCAACGATTTTCCCCCGTCACCGCCGTTTTCCTTCTTCACGACGGCAAAGACACCGTGAGTCTGTCGTCAGTTGTGAATCCACCATTCACAGGAGTCCATATGCGTCCGTCAATCGCCAATAAGACAGACCTCTCGGTTGTCCGGATTTTACTTGACACACAACTGGCGCACTCATATGATGTGAACGGAACTATTCGAATGAACGTCGAATGGTTAAGATAGTCAATTGGGAGGGTCGGGTCATGACCCGCCAGGCACGCATCCCTGCCAACCGGCGGAACGCCGAGAAATCCACACCCCCTCCACACGGTTCCATCATGCAAAACAACGCCAATCGCGGGGATTCGCCAGCCGGCGACGCAGGCTGGCCCGCGAAACAAAGCCAATCCACGAAGAGCCGAATGATCGCTAACTGCTGCTGCACAAGGGGGTTATGAGAGAACATGTGGATCATGCCTCTGCGGACAACAAAGCCAATTTGCCGGCGTTATGGAAACCTCGCCGGCGTACGGGCCCGGAATCCAGACCCCATAGATGTTTTCCTATTGTTACCCGGCGGCCGATTTGCTATGATACAGGGTGGTCATTTCTGCCGATAATTGTTTGCTGACTTGCTGAGTTTTGCAGCTCTGGAACAGTGCAGGAGGTGCCTCATCGGGCACGAAACGGCAACGGAGGTCTCGCGTTTGAAGGAGGAACATCATGTGTAGAACGACGATCTGTCTGGTTGCGGCTCTTTCGATCATGTACTTTGTTCCCTCTGTGCACGCACAACTGCCGGCGGGATGGACCAGCCAGGACATCGGCGGCCCCGCCGCGGCCGGCAGTGCCCAGTACCAGGCGGCCACGGAGACGTGGACCATAAAAGGGGATGGCACAGGCATCATGGGCACGTCCGATCAGTTCCGGTACGTGTACAAGACGCTGAACGGTGACGGCGAGCTGGCTGCGAGGGTAGCCAGCATAGATCCTCCCCTGAACGACTGGTCCATGGCCGGCGTCATGATTCGTGTCCTGCTGATCCCCGGTTCACCGCACATCTTCATGGGGGTGAGCGTCAATACGGATACGAAGGACCACGGACTTACTCTTTGGGGCCGCGCATCCGTGAACGGCGCCGCCGAGGGAGAGAACGCCGGAGCCATGACCGCGCCCTACTGGGTCAAGGTCAAGCGGACCGGCGACACATTCGCAGGCTATGTCTCGCCTAACGGCAAGGAGTGGACAGAGTTCTACAGCACCGATGCGCCTGGGATCCCCAAGAGCATCTACATTGGCTACGCTGTCACGTCGAGCGTCGGTGGCAAGCTGGTGACCGCCGTATTCGATCGGGGCCCCGCAGAGGCGTCTGAGCCCATTCCGGCGGACAAGGCCACCCATGTGGCCATGCCGCTCGTTCAGTGGACCCCGGGATTCAACGCCGCCTTCCACGACGTGTACTTTGGAGTCAACCCAACGCCGGGCCAGGCGGAGTACGTGGGCCGTCTGCCCCTCTCGCAGACCATGTATTTCTCCCCTATTCTGTTCGCTCCTGACACGACCTATTATTGGCGAGTGGACGAGATTGGCACCGACGGCAAGACGGTCTATCCGGGCGACGTCTGGAGTTTCACATCGGCGCCCGCCGCCGCCTACGCACCTCAACCGTGGGACAATCGCAAGGGAGTGGACACCGAAGCCGACCTCGCGTGGCTGCCCGGGGCCGGTGCGACGTCGCACGATGTCTATTTCGGCACCGACAAGGCCGCCGTCCAGGCGGGCGACCCGAGCGCTTTCAAGGGAAACCTGCTGCCGCTGAAGTTTGACCCCGGCACGCTCGCGGCGAATACCACCTACTACTGGCGGATCGATGGACGCCTTGAGGATGGCACAGTGCAGCAGGGCAGAATCTGGAGTTTCAAGACCGTCGGCCCAGGCTTGGGCGTCAAGGCCCAATATTTCCGGGATACGGGCGCAACAGGCGTCCCCGTGCTGACTCGGATCGAGGACTCCATCAACCATGATTGGGCCAGCGGCGAGATCGTTGCGGGCCTGAGCGACAACGTATCGGCGAGATGGACCGCCGACCTGGAGGTCCCCTTCAGCGAGACGTATCAGCTCATTACGACCACTGATGACGGGGTCCGGCTCTGGCTGGATGGCCGGCCGCTCATCAACAACTGGACCAATCACGGCACTACGGACGACACGGCGAGCGTGGCTCTCCTCGGCGGCCAGGTCTACCGGTTGCAGATGGAGTGGTACGAACAGGGTGGCGGCGCCGTCGCGCAACTGTCGTGGCAGAGCCCGTCGATTGACAGGCAGATTATCCCGGCCGGTCCCCTGCAGTTGCCGCTTCGGGCCACCGCCCCGTATCCGGCCAACACGGCCGTGAATGTCTCTCAGACAGGCGTATTGCGATGGAGCCCCGGCGAGAGTGCCACCCATCACGATGTGTACTTCGGCGACAATGTCGAGGCCGTCGCCGATGCCGATGTGACTGCAGCAGGCATCTATCGCAAACAGCAGTCGGCCGACGCCGTCACATTTGACCCGGGGCCTCTGGAATGGGGCAAGACTTACTACTGGCGCATCAATGAGGTCAACGCCGCCGACGCTGACAGCCCGTGGCGAGGCAGCGTCTGGAGCTTCACGACCGCCAACTTCCTCGTTGTCGATGACTTCGAGAGTTATACGAACGACATCGGCGGCCGCGTCTTCCAGACCTGGCTTGACGGCTATGGCTTTACGGAGCCCCAGATCGTTCCCGGCAACGGGACAAACGCGATCGTCGGACATGACATCTGGAACTCGGACAGCCCGTACTACGGCATGACGATCGCCGAGACACGCATCGTTCACGGCGGCACACAGTCCATGCCGATGGACTACAACAACGTCATTACACCGCACTACTCGGAGACCGAGCGGACCTGGGTCGTGCCCCAGAACTGGACAATCAATGGCATGAATACCATGGTTCTCTACGTCCGGGGGACTGCGGTTAACGGCCCCGCTCCGTTGTATGTGGCGGTTCAGGACAAAAATGGTCGCACCGCCGTTGCGACTCACCCCGACTCTGACGTGCTGACGGCGACGCAATGGGTGGAGTGGAAGATCCCGCTGACGGTCTTCAGCGATGCCGGCGTGAGTGTCACGGCGGTAAAGAAGATGTACATCGGGGCGGGCGACCGCAAGGCCCCGAAAGCCGGCGGCGCGGGCACCCTGTACGTCGATGATATTCGCGTGATCAAGCCCGAATGACGCAGGATACGGCAGGTCGCAGGTCGTTGCCGATTCTGTCTGCGCCGAGCATGCCGACCGAACCCCGCCACCAGGCCGATCGGCTTGCCGTTGAACGGACTCCCTATGTAGGGGTAGCTCGCCCGGTCCATCGCATTCTTGCGAACGGCGCGACACCGTGTTCGCGCTTGCCCATTCCCCCCAGGACTTGTCCAGGTACGATCTTTTATCCTTGAACGATGCAGTGGTGAGATTACAATCAGGCGAGAAGGTCCTCTTAACGACAAGAGGACGTGGCGTTGAATCATTGTGGCGTGCCGGCGTTGTTGCAGAACCCGGAGGTCAGAGCGACTTTTAAGGAGCGGTCTCATGGAGAAATCAGCCAGATTGTCGCGACGCGATTTCGTGCGAAGAACGTTGGGAACGGGTGTGGCGCTCGGCGCCCCGCTGATCTTTGGCGCGACGGCCAAAGGGCAGGGCAAGACATTCAGAATGGGACTGATCGGCTGCGGCGGGCGAGGCCGGGGCGCTGCCGCCGATGCACTGGAGGCGGGCAAGATTCTCGGCTTCAACGTCCAATTCGTGGCCGTCTCCGACTACTTCAAGGAGCGGGCCCTGCAGGCAGGGAAAGACCTGAACGTCCCGCCCGAACGCTGCTTCGCCGGTCCGGCAAGCTATCGCGATCTGCTCGCGACCGATGTGCAGACGGTCCTGATGGCGGAGGCGCCGATCTTTCGGCCGCTGCATCTGGAGGCGGCGATCAAGGCGGGCAAAAACGTGTTCATCGAGAAGCCGGTCGCGGTGGACCCGCCGGGGTGTCGGCGGGTGATGGCCGCCGGGGTGGAGGCGGAGAAGAAAGGGCTCGTAATCGTTGCTGGCACGGAGATGCGCCACGACTGGAATTTCATCAAGACGCATCAGGCTGTGGCGGTCGAAAAGGCCCTCGGCAAGCTCTACGCAGGCCGCGTCTCCTTCTGCATCGCCAGTATGTTCTGGACCCACCCGATCAATCCGAAAACGCCGGACGACCTCGTGCGGACGTGGCAGAATTGGATCTCGCTGTCGGGCGACCATCTCGTCGAGCAGCATGTCCACAATATTGACGTGGCGAACTGGTTCTGCGGCGGTCCGCCGGTCAGCGCCGTGGGATTTGGCGGCCGGGGCCGGCGAAACGCGGGCGACATGTACGACTTCTTCAGCGTGGACTATGACTACGGCGACGGCGTCCACATCCATTCCATGTGCCGCCAGATCAACGGATGCTGGAACTCGACCGGGCATGATTTCGTGTATGAGAAGGGTCATACCAACGGCAGCGACCACCCGAACTGCCGGCAATCGCCGATCCCGGCGGACCTGCCCCAGGGGCCAAGCAGCCATCACCAGGAGCAGATCAACACGCTCTACTACGTGAACAAAGGCCGACCAGTGAACCAGGCGAAGGCGGTCGCCGAGTCCAGTGCCACGGCCGTCATGGGCCGCATCTCCGCCTACACGGGCCAGCAGGTCTCTTGGAAGGAGATCATGGAGGACCCAAACCTGAACCCCAAGTTCTACAATCTGACGCTCAGGCCCACAGCCGAGGATTTCGAGAAGGGCACCGTGGAGATCCCCCGGGAGAACGTCATCCCCCTGCCCGGCCAATCCGCATGAGAATGTCGGGCGGGGCGAAAACTCCCTGTGGATCCCGCGGAACGCAAATTGAGACGTGATGTTCTGCTCAAGGGCGCTACAGATTCGTCAGCCAATGGCGTACGAAGAGCGCGGTGGCCACGAAGACAATGACGGCTACAACAAGGACAACACCCAGCCTCCAATCCGGATACCATCTTGTCATTCGCTCTCCCTCATGGTTAGACGAATCGCCTGAGCGGCGTTTTGGTCAGGCCCAGCGTAACCAGACCTGAGATACACGTGGTCAACGCGATGAAAGCCGCATAGTGCTGGTCCGCAACAATGACATGCTTCAACCCGAAGCTGATCAAAGGATGAATCAGATAGATTCCGAAGGTCAGTGGTGCGACGGAGGCAACGAAGGCATCGCTTCTGACAGGCCAGGCGTATGCCGTGCACACCAGCCCCATCGCAAGCCCGTAAGGGATGGCCAGGGAGGAAAAGCCTGTCGAGTTCAGAATGATGCACGCCGTCAGGGTCACCAGGGCAATCACCCACAGGGACATCCTCTGGGCATCGCGAGATGGAATCAGCAGGCATCTCCCGACAGCATACCCCAGGGGAGCTGCGGCAAGGCCAAAGCTCCACTGAGGCATCGGCGCTGCCAGGTGATTGGGGAATGCGTCCATCGCGTGCGCCACGAGTACGAAGACTCCGGTGGCGGTTGCGGCCAGGATAACGGCGGCATGGTTCAGCCGCGCCGTCCAGCGATTGATTCCGTAGATCGCGAATCCCAATACAAAGGCATAGGGCAGGTACCACAGGTGGATGTGGGTACCGGCAAGCAGGCTTTCGGCAGATAGTGTGTTGCCTCAGACGGAATTGGACATTCCCAGATTGTGTGTTAGTGAGTACGGTTGGTAGTCACTCTTTGAAAGGGAATGTTCATGACCACACGACGACA